>Ga0315297_10000330_pt1 | contig 27315 bp, 43 predicted proteins | sample YL17G15_0_MG_FD_203628 | JGI IMG/M metagenome (GOLD analysis project Ga0315297, IMG submission 203628) | Sediment microbial communities from Yellowstone Lake, YNP, Wyoming, USA - YL17G15_0 | ecosystem: Environmental > Aquatic > Freshwater > Lake > Sediment | place: USA: Wyoming | collected...
TGGACTTCACGACGATGAGCTCGGTGCGGGCAGCCCTCGCCTCTGCGAAAATCCCGGCCATGCTTGAGATCGTGAAAGACCACGAGGAGCAGGGTGAACCGCTCCTCGTGTTCTCGGCCCACCGCGCGCCGATCGACCTGCTCGGAAGGCTCAGCGGATGGGGCGTGATCACAGGAGACCAGAACGACATCAAGAAGAGAGAGATGGCCGAGAAGTTCCAGCGGGGTGAGTTGAAAGGATTGGGTCTCACCATCCGCGCAGGCGGTACCGCTCTTACGCTGACGCGTGCCTGTCGCGAGCTGTTCGTTGATCGCGACTGGAAGCCGACCGCGAACGCCCAAGCAGAAGATCGTGCGAACCGCATCGGCAGTACGCGAGGTCTCGTCGTGATGATCCTGAAGGCGGATCATCCACTTGATCGACGTGTCTCGGAGCTGCTCCTGAAGAAGCAGCGCCTCATCTCTGCGAGCGTCGACAGCGCTTCCATGAAGGACGACGCACCGATGACGGAGCTGGAGAGGCGGTTCGAAGAGGACATGAAGCGTATCCAGAAGAACATCGAAGAAGAGATGCGCTCAGGGAACCCCGAGCGTGGGATGGCCGAGTCGGAAGCTCAGAAGCTCGTGGTCGAGCAACTCCACGCGTTCGTCTTCGAGAGCAGGCAGGACGAGCGCCTCGCCCTCCTGCTCGCCGAGGAGGCCCTGAGCATCGGCCTCCTGGACACCCAGTGGGAGCTCGCGTTCCGGATCGCGGAGCGGGGTCAGCCTTCTCCTGAGGCACTTGAGCCCAGGAACGAAGAGGTCGGGACATGAGTGGGGACACGGCCTACGAGTTCGGCGTCATCGCGATCGAGCTTCGGTACGTCCGTAAGCACCTATCGACGATCGGCGACACGTCGAAGGCCTTCGCCGAAGTCATGGAGCGCATCAAGACGCGTGGTGTGAGCCAGGAGGTTCGACTGCTCTTCGGTGAGATGCTCTGGTTCGTCCTCCATGAGAAGAACGTCACGGATGACCTCGGAGCGGCGCTCGATGAGATCTGGCTCTATCGAGATCGTGACATGAAGACCTGTCGAGACTCAAACCACCCTCGGAGCATGAAGCCATGAGTGACCAGCGAGACCTCGCCATCCTTGGGGCGCAGAAGCGTGAGCGCGAGTATCAGGCCCGAATCGCGGAGCTGGAGGTGGCTGCGCGCGGATTGCTCGTCGCGCTTGGTGATACTGGAGTTGGACCTCAGGCAGCCCTGAAGGCTTGGCGCGACCTCGCCACTGTGCTCGGTGTCATGGTCACGGAGACGGACGTAGCGGTACCCGTCGTAGAACGAGGACTCCCGATCGAGGAGGAAGACACACCACTGATTGGCTCGTTTACCGCTGACGATATCGCCGACTGGTTGGACGATCATCTGGACAGGGACGGCGCTGTGGCGTTACTGGACTTTCTGCGAGGTGATTGCATGCATCGGTACCGAGACGCGGACGGTGAGTGTGATCTCTGCGGGGACAGCAAGGAGTAGACGGATGGCGAAGCTTGATCGAGTGATGCTGATCGTGCGGTCGATGACGGCGGAGGAGCGGGACGAGCTCGACGCGGCGTTGCTCCGTTCGAAGACCGACGAAGAGCGTCAGAGGCTCTTCTACCTGCAGGAGTGTGAGTTCTGCACCGATTGCGGGGAGGAGTTGCCGGAGGAAGGAGCCCCGGCCCATGACTGCCCCTTCGAGCCCGTCTGTGGCTTCGTGCTCGCGGATGGCAAGGCGTGCGGTCATCCTGCGGAGGAGCATGACGAGGAGGGAGAACACCCGTGCACCGTCGAGGGTTGCGGGTGCAAGGGGTTCGTGGCGGAGGAGGGCGATGAGGATGAACCCGCGGCGCCATGAGGTGAATTTTCCATGCCACATCGAAGGACGTGACAACGGACCGAAGAGCGAGTAGAGGTCTGGTCCCCCTTTCGCTGTTGAAGTAGACCGTCTAAAGTAGCACCTGTATCTTGGACAAGAGGCCCATGGCGAACCAACACCACGTCTGCTTCAGTAACTCTCCCACATGCTCGGGTTGTAACCCCTGCGAGGTATGTGCGTTCCATGTTCGGCGGTGCGTATTGCCCGTCGCGATGATCGCAGCTGGGTTCAACGAGGCGCCGGAGCAAGCGGAGGCTTTCTTCCGTGGCTATGCGGCAGGGTGGCAGCGTCTACACGACGCGATGATGGGTGACGCCGCCCTTCAGACGCAATTCGCAGCGGTGCTTGTCGCCCCACGCGGACCGGTGCAGACGCAGCTCCCCTTCGACGGAGGCCAGCAGGTGGGTCAAGCGCCTCCGTATCCGACGGTGCCGGGTGTTCAAGATTTCAGGCAGGAACCGCCCGTCGTCACGTACCCGTTCCCGCCCCAGCAATCGTATCCGATAACGCCGCTCGGGCCTCAGACACCCACGTTGAACGGGGCGCGTCACGAGGTCGGTCTCCCTCTTGATCCTCCTGGGCCCGCTGGTACACCCGGCCTCACCGAGGAGGATCTCCAGAAGCCGCTCGATCTTCAAGTCGTGAAGAGCTTGCTTGAGGAGGCCGAGAAGAAGCACACACACGAGGGAGCTGTAGAGCCGCGCGAGTCGCGCGAGATGCACAACGCTCGCGTGCGCAGCATGACGAAGCCGATGGACCCGGAGGAGATCGCTGCTGCAGCGGCGCCGGTCGTGATCGGTGACGTGATGAACCCGCCCTCGGGCGAGTGAAGCTACGACCGGGCTCGCCCGGTCTCGGTCGGCCTCGCCGGCCTAGGGGACGCCCCCGAACGCGACGCGTGACGCTCGGAGAGACGAGGAACATCAACACGCGCCGCTCATGACGAGGGGCGAGAGACAGCAGGAGAGACGAACATGGCAAGCGCAAAGAAGAACGAGACCGCGGCAGCGTCGAAGGGTGTTGCGTTCGACTACTCGAAGTATCTCCCGGAAGGGATGAAGGCGACCGACCTCACCATCGTCGAGAGCACGCTCGTGCCGATCTACTCGGCGCAGGAGGCCTTCGAGGGTGGATGGGAGCCGGCTTGTGGCTGGCTCGACCGCTTCGTGATCCTCCCCGAGCAGCGCAAGGGAACGAAGGACGCCTTCATCCCGAAGGCGATCAAGCTCATCGTCGAGGTCCCCACGAAGGGCCTCAAGGGGACGAAGGATGAGCGCGAGGAGTGTGACGTCGTGAAGGGTGACGAGCTGCTCGTCATGATCAACGGCCAGATGCTCCAAAACAAGGAGCTTCTCGCCGCTGTTGCGGACGAGAAGAACGTCTACTTCGCCACGTTCCGCATCAAGGGTACGAAGGACGTCGATCGTCCGTCCGAGATGTGGGACTACGAGGTCCAGATCGCGAAGGGTCACCCCAAGAAGCGTGAGGGACGCTTCGCGATCCCGATCGGCGGCACGAAGATCGACCTCATCCTCGGCGAGGGTCGTACGGCTTCAGGCGAGGTCTATGACACGAAGACGGGCGAGCTGATCAACTCGGCCCCTGCGAGCTGATCGAACAGGAAGAAGAGCGGGCTTCGGACGGGGTTCTTGCCGCCGAGGACGAAACGACAGGAGGCGATGAGCCCTGCACCCGCTCTTCTTCTGGTTCCCTATGAACGAAGGAAGGAACGTCATGCGCAAGCTCAGTCAGACCAAGGAGGCGGTGGGCCTCGACCTCAAGCACCTGAACCGGGTCCTCGACCGGGCGAAGGAGAACACGGCGCGCGCGAAGAAGCGCAACACGGAGATCGTGAGCCTTCTCTCACGAGCCGTGTGGCTCTACCAGGAGGAGGTGCTTGGTGAGGCGAAGGACGTTGTCCGACGATCGGCGTGAAGAGACGCGCCCGGAGACTAAAGATCCGGGACGCGTCAAGGTACGTCTACCCCTCACGCTTCCGCTCCTCCCCGGCCTCCGCTGGAGAGGGAAGCTCAGGGTGATGCGTCTAGGGAAGGACGGCTCGGCAGACGTCGAGTTCGACGCGGAGATCGTGCATCCGGACGTGCAGGACCGGTTCGTCTTCGATCGCACGACGCTGACGGCGAAGCAGCTCGCGGACTGGACAGGGTGGAGGATGTCGAAGGAGGGGTGACGCATGGAAGAGCAAGGATGGTACGAGGCGCGGGTGGCGAAGCTGGAGGCGGAGAAGGTCGACTTACTCGCTCTCCTGGCTCGAGGTGTCGAGCTGATGGAGACGACCGCGGTGCTCGGTGAGGTTCATGGTGAGCTTATCCGGGCTCGAGCCAAGTTCCCCGAGAAGCAGTCGAGCGCCCACGAGGGTTGGGCCGTGCTGATGGAGGAGGTCGACGAGTTGTGGGACGAGGTGAAGGGCAAGCACCCTGAGCGTCGAGCGCGCATGCGAGCCGAAGCGATCCAGATCGCCGCGATGGCCGTGCGGTTCATCGAGGAAGTGTGCGGGACCGATTATGGGGTGACGCATGAATCCTGACGGTTGTCGGCGGTGTGGTCGGGCGCTCGCGTACGATGGCGCAGTCTTCTGTGGTGGAGCATGCTCTGCTCGGTGGGAGGCCGGTGAGCGACCAGCCATCACCGTCTCGAACAGCGAAGGGATGCGTGCCCTCGCGGGCCTAGCGAAGCTGGATCAACGCTCATGCGAGTGCTGCGGCGTCCTGCTCGAAGCGTACTCGAGGGATGAGGCGAGTCGATGGTCGTGCCACGCTTGTAGGGTGGAGGGTGCGACCACGGCGGTGGTGACAAGGGAGAAGGGGAGGATGTCCTGATGGGGCCGACGCGAACCGTCTCGCTACGACGCAGCGTGCAGCAGGCCAAGCACTGCGTCCAGGAGGCCTTGGACGCCATAGGTCACGGTGAGGACGCAGGATGTGCGATCGACGATCTCGAGCAGGCGAAGCTGCTCATCGATGAGTGTCTCAAGCGGATCAGAGGAGAGATGAGATGAACAAGATGAATCATGAGCCTCTGAAGGTCTACGTCGCCGGCTCGAGCCGCGAGCGCGCGTCGCGGGCGGTACCCATCATCGCGGCCCTGCGCAAGCAGGGGCTCGTCGTCACGCACGACTGGACCGTCGACATGGACAAGCACACGAGCGCGGAGCACTCCGACGCCGACGTGCCGGACGAGGTACGGAGGCGTTGCTCGGAGCTGGACGCGAACGGCGTACGGCTCGCAGACTTCGTGCTGCTGCTCGCTCCTGAGGAGCGTGGCTCTTCAGGCGTCTGGGTGGAGCTGGGGATGGCGCTCACCCAGCGCGTACCAGTGGTGGTCTGCGGCGCGCACAACCGTCGCACCATCTTCACGTCGCTGGCGCACAAGTTGTGCGACACGGACGACGAGGGTGTCCGGTACCTGAGCTGGATCCAGGAAGAGCGGGGCTAGGCTGTGGCGGCTCAGAAGTCGAAGTCGAAGAAGGCGAAGAGGTCGGTGTGCCATGGTTGGATGACAGCGGCGGACGTCATGTTCGCTGAGCTCAACGCGATGACGCGTGAGGAGCAGGAGGATATCGCCCTGCGGTTTCTCGACTGGATCCAGGACAACGAGTTGGCGTCATGAGCTCGCCCAGCAGCGTCGGCGCGGTCCGCGAGCTGGTGCGGCGCCTCCGCGACGAGCCCGAAGACGAAGAGACGCAAGAGGTCCTCGCGGACTGGTGCGAGGAGCGTGGCTTCACGGAGACCGCGCAGGGGCTTCGAGCAGGTTCGGGCGAGATGGCTCAGAACCGAGCCCTCACGGCGCTCCGGCTGCTCTTCGGCGAGGACGGCCATGGGAGCGAGCGGGGAAGCTACGACGCAGTCATCGGGTTCCCTCTGATGATTATCGCGCCCCACGCGACGGTGACCATTCGGACGCAGCCTCAGATCCTTATCCGTCTTCGGCGGGTTTACATCTCCGACAGGATCAACGGGCACCTCCTCGTTCACGAAGTCCGAGCGGGCAAGTACCACCTTTTCGCCTCGGGGGACCCCGTCCCCGCGTCGGTGTTCGGAACCTTGATGCCAGACCTCTTTGACGCAACCGTGCAGGTGAATCAGTACCTCACAATCATCGTTGAGAACATCTCGAATGTAGAGGTGGGCTTCTCCGGCTGCGGGCTCGGGATCGATGGCTCGACGTACGAGAAGCGCGCGCGGGCCCAGAGGGAGCAGGAGTCGCTCCGCAACGTACCCGATCTGAACATCCCCTCTGCGACACCGCCGCTCTTTCCTCTCGGCGGCACGATGAGCTTCATCTCTGAGAAAGCACTCGGCGTCTTCGATCCCCTAGCGGGCAGCAGGTCGGAGACTCAAACCAGCGAGGGGGTTTCAACCCTCGACGAGGGACCAAGCAGTCTTGAGCTTGTCCCCTGCAACTGCCCCGATGGGTGGTTCCCCGCCGACAGGCAAGCCGAGCTGCGCAAGATGCCGCACAGCGGCTGGATGAGCCACCACGAGGCGTGTGCGAAGCGCCTCCTCCCGAATCTCACGAGGGGTCTATGAGCCGCCGAGGTCGCCCGTCCTCGAAGTCGGCGCTCGTCTCGAGCGGTACGTCGCACCTCGAGTATGAGACGGTCACGCTCAGCTCTGAGCCACTTGTCTACGCGCGAAGGGCGAAGCCGGTCTCCTTCCGCAAGACGAGCATGGTGCTCACGAGGGCCTGGGAGGACGCTCGACGTGTGGACTTCTGGGTCGTGAAGGGCTTCCTGCCCCACACAGACGCGGCCGACGCCTGGGCCGTCGCGGGAGATGCGGCGGAGGACATCGGAGCTGTTCGACGCGCGCGAGAGGCGAGGCGCTACGAGAAGATGTTCCGCCGGCAGGAGAAGATGTCGGACCCTCCTCGAGCGCTCCTCGAAGGGCCGCTCCTGCCGTGGCCCGAGATCGAGCGGTGGACGCACGTCACGGGTGTCGCTTCGGCGGTGGCCAAGCTCGGGATGAACTCGATGTACGGTCGGATAGGAGCCGCCCGACGCGTTCGTCATGAGTTGCTGGCGTTCGCGAGCACGGAGGTGGGCCCGGGCGAGCGGGTCACGCTGGGTCTGGTGCCACAGGTGGCCTTTCGTCCGCGGGCTCTCATCATCGGATCGGAGGCGCTACCCTACTTCGTCGTCGAGGGCCTTCGGATCGGGATGAGGTCGCAGCTGCGAGCCTCTGCCGATCCACTTCCTGCATCGCTCTTCACACCATCCTCTGGCGACGCGGACATGATGACCTTCGACACGGCGAGCACTGGGGAAGAGATCCGCCTCGACGTTCGGAATGTCTCTCAGGAGCCTCGGACGTTCCGGGCAGCGCTGCGGGGGATCACTATGGAGGAGATGCAGGTCGAGAGACCGAACTTCGGTCCGGGCGACGTGATCTACGCGGATTCGGACTCTGTGGTCACGCGCGAGCGATTGGCGTACGCGGATTCGGACATGCTGTCACGCGAGCAGCCCCTGCCCTTCGAAGCGGACTTCGCGCGGGATCCCGCTGAGATCCAGCGCGGTATCATCCGACAGATGACGCGTGGCGAGGCACAGCGTGGCGGCAGCGCGATCACACAGATGATGCGCAACGCCGATACCATCGCGGCGGGGGCGAGGGCGCAGCAGCTCAGGGCGGAGAACGAGGTCCTAAGGAGGCAGCTCGCAGAGGGTCGAAGCTTGATCGAAAATCTGCGTGAGCTGCGGGATCGTCGCCGCGCGCAGCCTGATGAGGCCCCTCAGGACCCTGATCCTAGCTCCGACCGTAGGGACGAGGTCCGCCAGACGTTGCTCGGACTCGTACCTGTGATCGCGGAGAGGATCCTTGGTCTAAGTCCGGGCGAGTTGGACTCTGGCGCAGCAGACGTAGAAGATGAAGAGGAGGACGACGATGGGTGACGTGGACATGGAGGAGGACGTGGACCGAAGGTTCCAGCATCTGAGCGACGAGAACGGTCGCATGCGACGCGAGCTCGACGATCTCCGAGCGCTCTCGGGCGGCTTCGACCGCGTCGTCGAGCGCCTTCGTTCGCGCGTGTCGATGAACACGGAGACGGCGAGGCTCCACCCGGATCTGCTCACGCGCGTCGTGGCGGAGGCGCGGGTGCGCACCTACGAGAACGCGCTGAGGGACGTCCTTGACGTTCTCGGTCCCCTCCTGGAGAGGAGCCGCTCGAGGAGGAACGTGGACATGTTGGACTGGGACGCCGCGGAGGTGACGAAGGAGCTAGCGCCATGGGGAGTGGGCACGTGAAGCAGCTCGCTGGTCCTCATGCGGCCCGTAGACCAACCCGGACTCTCCATGGTCTCCGTGAAGGAGAACCTCCTCGCCGACGTGGATGTCTCGGTCGTCGAGGCGTGGCCGGACTGGATCGGGCAGCAGACTACGCCAAGACCTCCGTTCCGGGGCCTCTGAAGACACGCTTGACAGATGCTGCTCGGCGGGGCAGGATGTCGGCATGACCTCCTCGGTATAACGCGTCCGCCTCCTCGTCCCCGCTCTGCCACTACATCGTAGTGAGGGCCGACCTCCCACGCGGGCTTCAGGCCGCACAGATGGTCCATGCAGCGGGTGAGTCGAGTCCGGGCGACCTCCCCGACGGGACCCACGCGGTGGTCCTGACGGCTGCCGACGAGCTGTCGCTCCACCGCATCGCCAAGACGCTCGAGGCATCTGGCGTCTCGTTCGTGCGTATCCACGAGCCCGATCCTCCATGGGAAGGCGCTCTTATGGCGATCGGGGTCCGCCCCGTTAGGAAGGAGGTCGCACGGCGGTGGTTGTCATCGCTACCGCTTCTAAGATAGACACGTTTCGGAACTTCAGTCTCCGAACGCGTCTTCTTCGAATCCTGGGGACGTAGCTCAGCGGCAGAGCACCGGGCGGCGCTTGCGTCACTCGGAGGCGGTCGGTTCAACTCCACCCGTCCCCATCATGCGCTTCTAGCTCAATCGGTAGAGCAGCCAGGAGATACACTTGGTTGGTTACGGGTTCGATCCCCGTGGAGCGCTCTTTTTCCTGCGAGTCAACGAGAGGGCTTCAACTCTCGAGAACCAACTGATTAGGTACTCGGCCACTTCGGATCTTCGGGTTCGAGCGCGGCCCCTTCATCTTCGCTCGATTCATCTGAGGAGGAACCGTTTGCTTCCGCAGGTGCCCCGTTCGTCTTGACCGGACGAGGCTCGCGGATGGAGAGATTCTTGAGGACCTTCTTTCGTTCGCAATGGGAGCACATCTGGCTCGCGGACCGCTTGCGGCACTGCTTGCACTTGCTTTCGTCAGCTGCAAGCCGTAGGACCTCGTAGAGGCCGAGAGCGTCCTTGATGGGGAAGACGCCCTCGAGCGGGAGCTCGTTGATCTGATCGAGCATGGTCTTCTCGATGATCACGGCGCTCGAGAGGTTCTCGTACTCTTTCAGGATACCTCGCATCATCCTTGGATGGAGTCGGACCTCCAAGAGGATGTCATCAATTCTCGCGCCCTGTTTGATCCGAGTGATCACGGCGAGAGCCTGTTCTCGAGTGTAGGAAGGATCAGGCGCAAGCAGGCCATTGGTCGTTACGCCTTGTTTCTTCTGGTGATCGAGGATCGCGTGGACGGCTTTCTCATTGAAGAGAGCCCATCCCTTGCGCGTCTTCTGCGCTGCACGGATCAATCCCTGTCCGCAGAAGGTCATGAACTGTTTCTTCGAGATCCCAGTGATCTCCATCAGCCGTGTACCGGTGATGAGCTCGCCTTCTTCGAGGGGTACGTCTACCCCACGTTTGTATTCGACCATCAGTTTTGCTCCATCACGAACGGATTCTACCCACTTTACACTGTAAAGTAAAGGATGTCACCCGAGGCCCTCGGCACCTTGGAAGTGCTTGATATAATGGAGGGAACGCTTATCTGCTTAGGGGGTCTCGGCGGGAGCTATAACGAGATTCCCCTATTATATCAGTATGTTACAACGGAAATGTGCTTGCGCGCCAGTCTTATTTCAGAGAGACTTCAAACAGCAGCTAACGCGCACGTGGGTAAGCGTAACCGCGCTTCGAACCACGAGCCCCGAACGCAGGATCTCCGGAGAACACCCGAATGCGACCCAGAAGCAGTCACCGAAGCGGTCTGATGGCCATGTCTCGTCGCGACGTCGACAGCCTCTACGATTCGATGCGCGACGCGCACAGCTACATCCAGAGCCGCCGCGATGGTGATGGTGGTGCAAAGAAGAGCGTCACCAACAAGGTGATCCAGGCTCTCGAGGTCGGCGCAGGCGCTGTCGGTGTTGGCCTCCTCGCGGGTCGCCTTCAGACGACATCTATCGGCTCGAGCGGCGTCCCGCTCGGCCTCGCGCTCGGCTTCGCAGGCCACGCTGCTGCGTTCTTCGACCTCGCGGGCAAGTACGACGACCACCTCGTGAACCTCTCGAACGGCGCCATCGCCGGCTGGCTCACGATGTGGGGTGCAGGTCAGGGTATGCAGATGCGCCAGAAGGCGAACCTGCCCCTCGGCCCCATCACCGCCGGCTCGCTCCCGACACCCACGCCCACGCCACGCATGATGGCGTCACCGGGCTTCTCACCGCGCCGTCCGCTGACGGAGGCCGAGCTCGCCGCCATGGGCGCGCGGATCAAGTGAGGAGCAGATGAGCGAAGAGACCACCGTGAGCGAGTCGGTCGAAGCATCCGCATCCACTACGGAAGCGAAGGCTGAGGCGCTCGCTCCCGATCCTGCCCCCGTCACTCGCCGGATCCCCCTCCGCTCCGTGTCGGAGGTCGGCCCTGGAAGCACGGGGATGCTCCCCTTCCGGATGTCGGGCAGCGCCGACCTCATCGACATCGAGCTGGAGGAGGGTGTAGAGGTCGTCCGCATCCTCGCGAGTAAGGTCGACCTCGCCCTCAAGGAGGACGGCCTCACGCTCCAGCAGATCCTCGAGCGTGAGCACGTTCGTCTGAAGGGCTTCGTGACCCTCATCGCGAAAAACATCTCATCCACACCGAAGAGCCTCGTCGGAGCCCTTCATGTCGACAAGGAGGAGGCCGCCCCCACTGAGGTCATCCTGGCTCAGCGGACGAACGTGAACTCAACCTCGACTTCGACCCTACGCAAGCAAGTCGTTCGAGCGGTGCCGACCCCCCGCTACCAACATCGAATCGTTCCCACCGCCTCGCAGGGCCCACAGGCTCGGGTTCGAGGAGACGCGAGCTCGACGTGGGCCGTACGTCACCTCACGAAGGATCACCTCGACATGGTCCTGCCGCGAGACGGCGAACACGCGGTCCTCCTCGGGAGCGGCCACGTCTTCGGACTCATGCGGTTCCTCAAGAACCACGTCCCCGTCTACCCCTCCTTCGGACCGAGCATCTGTCGGCAGCTCATGGCGGGCCTCCAGCGCGTCGGTGCTGTCTCGACCGGAGGTGGTGAGGTGGTCATCTGCCTCACTGATGCTCAGATCACGAGCCTCCACATGGTCGTGAAACGTCGCCACAACCACCTGTCGTCCGAGGAGACGACGGCCCTCCTCAACGCTCTTCAGGCCGGGATCGACCGCGAGAATCGAGCCCAGTCCTCCAAGACGGAGGACGAACTGGTCCTCCCTGCAGCAACTTCAGACACGCCCCTCCTCGCTCAGGGAACCTGATCTTCAAGACCTACCGAGCGCGCATCCTGCGACGCCCGGAGACAGACCACCCCGCCGCATGTCGCGGCGGAGAACGAGAAAGAGAACACAACATGGGACTCTACGATGACATCATCGGCGCGTACGACATCATCGGCGCGCGCGGTGACTTCTCCGGTTACCCGCAGCTGGCTTTCGGCGCGGAGGGCGGTGACTGTGGGTGCCAGCCGGGTTGCCCGCCTGGCTACGGTGGTGGGATGATGGTCCCCCTCGGCCAGGGTGCGCCCCCGGCTGATCCGGCGGCCGTCGCGGCGCTCGTGGCGTCGAAGCAGGCTCTCGGGCTCGCGTCGACCTACCCGCGCAAGGCGCGCGTGGAGCTGCTCGGCTTCCCGCCAACCAACGTGCCGAACGGCGCGACGCTCACGATCACCACGCAGCCGCAGGTCCTCTGCAAGATCTTCCGCATCGTCATCCCCTCGGACATCGCGTTCCAGTTCATGGTCCACGAGTTCAAGGTCGGCAAGTGGAACCTCTTCGCCAACGGCGAGCCGGTCCCGGCGGCGATGCTCGACGAGCTCGCGTCCGACATCGGGGAGCTGAACCCCGACACGGCGCAGGTCAACGCGCAGATCTCGATCACGGTCGAGAACATCTCGAATGCGCCGACGATCTTCCGCGCCGGCTGCTTCGTGAAGGCGATCGAGTAAGGGCGTTCGTCGAGGCAGCCCGATCCAAGCCTCGACACAACCTCGCACCGGTATTCGGAGTCGTCGACCTCGAATACCGGTGTGCTGCTATCGATTGCTTGATCGTCCGAACGAATGCCCTATCGGATCACGTACGCGCTCGATCTGTTCAACGGTCCTAGAGAGAGACCGCTGAGCCACGCTACGCTCGACGTAATGCTCGAGGCGCTCGTGAAGATCGATAGCCTTTACCTCATGGCTCACCCCGAGACACCTCGCCTCTATCAGTCGGGTGTTAGGTACATGGAGGAGCCGCCGGGTCAGGAAGACTGGCAGGATATCCCCACGACGATCGCGATGGGGATCGGCGACTGCGAAGATTTTGCGTGTTGGCGCGCCGCCGAGCTCAACGTCCGAGACGGCATCCCGGCCCGCGCGATCTTCCAGGAGCAGCGTAGACGTGACGGGGGCTATCTCTTCCACATCCTCGTACAGCACCCCAACGGTCAGATCGAAGACCCATCCCGCGTCTTGGGCATGAAGTAAGAGACGCGCTCGGAGACTGAAGATCCGAGCGCGTAGAAGGCATAAGAGAGATGGACAAGACCACACAGTACCTCCTGATCGGTGGCGCCGGCCTCGGAGGCCTCCTCCTGATCACGAGGCTCGCCTCCGGCCAGTGGAACCCCCTCAAGCTGTTCGAGCCCAAGCCGCATGAGGAGACACAGAAGAAGCAGCTCCCACCGGCGACTTCTTCTCCAGGCGCCGCTGCGTCAGCCGCCACCGACACCTCTCCTCCCCAGATCTTCCGTCCGTCGCGCTCTCAGGCAGAGGCCGCTCGAGGCTATGCCGTGAACCCACTCTTCGCCCTCTACCCTCGTTGAGCAGGAAAAACATGGCCTCCTCTCCCCTACTCCCCATCGCTCTCGCAGCTGGCGTCGTGCTGCTTCTCGTCGCTTCCCACAGCACGGCAGCGGCGCCGACCCCGACTCCTCCGGGGCCGACTCCACCTACTCCGGGCCCGACTCCACCAGGCCCCTCACCGGCTCCCCCGCCGAGGCCTGCTCCGCCTGGACCCCAGCCAGGACCCGTGCCACCCGGCCCCCGCCCCGCGCCGCCAGGCCCCGTGCCAGGTCCCGCGCTTGATCCGATGACGCTCCTCGCGATGCTCGCGGCGGCCTCCCAGCAACTCATCATCAACCCGAGCAGCCTCGATCCGAACCAGCTCGAGACGCTTGCCTACCAGCTCGACGCGGCGGGCCTTCCGAGCCAAGCGCAGCAGGCTCGCCAGATGGCGCAGCAGCTTCGACAGAGCCGAGGCCAGGCTCCGCAGCCGCAGCCAGGACCTGCGCCTGTTCCGCCGGTCCCCGTTGACGTCCTGCTCACGCAGGCGAGCGTGCTGCTCCAGCAGGCAGCCATGAATCCGAACAGCGTCGATCCGAGTGCGATGGAGTACGTCGCGGCTCAGCTCGACCAGGCGGGGCTTCCGGGACAAGCAGCTCAGATGCGTGCCGCCGCTGCCCAGGTCCGCCTCAGCCGAAGCAACATCCCACCGCTTTCGTAAAAGAAAAGAAGAAGAAGATGCCCTTCCCCGTCGTCCCCGCAGCCGTCGTCGCAGGCGTCGCCGCCCTCCTCCTTCTGATGCGGGGCAAGGCCTCGACACCCGTCACACCACCTGAGCCGCCGCTTCCGCCGCCTCCTCCGCCGGAGCCAGGACCCCAACCCTTCGTCCGCCCGAAGCGTCCACCGAACCCGCCAGCGGGAGCGGGTTGGGCCACCATCCAGCCGGCATGTGGTCCAAATGACGCGGTCGACTGTCGGTACGGTATCCTCGTTCATTCGACGCCGGACACGTCGGTGGCGAGCCGCGTTGGTCCGAAGGACTCATCTGCGACTTCTCCTCATGCCGTGACAGGTGACGAGGTCGCGTTGATCGCGGACGGCATCCCCGATCAATCCTCACCGCCCACGAACCGTCTCTGGGCCCAGGTCATGACTCCGATGGGGAACGTGGGGTACATCAGCTCCGTCGACACCGAGGGCCGATCGAACCTCACGAACGTCTCGCCTCCGGGTGGTGGTGGAGGGCCGCAGGCGGACCGAGGAGGCCGCGAGCAGCCCGTCGTGACCGCGGGTGGCTTCGGCGGTCGTTACGGGCAGCCTCGGTTCGCCCCACACTACGCGTCGCGAACCCGCGGGCCCCGCTACGTCCGCTGCGTCGCACCGAGCGGCTGCTGGCTTCGGATCCCTGGTGCACACCCGAATGCTCCCCGCCTCGCCGTCGAGCACGGCGCGATGCTCGTCCTGCTCAGCACGGCTCCGGGTGCGGCGCTCGTCCGCTACCACGATCGCACCCGCAACGCGTACGTCGACGGTTGGGTCCCCTCGGCCTGGTTGGCAGGTTGATATGAGCACCGGAAGCTTCGGACGCGGAGGCGGAGGCCCACCTCATCCTGGTGGAGGAGGCGGAGGTGGTCCACATCCGATGCCTCGTCCCCACCCAGGTCCCGGACCGCGTCCTCATCCCGGTCCGGGCCCGCGCCCCCTCCGTCATGGGGGCGGAGGCGGCTGGGGCTACAGCTACGACTACGGTGGCTACGGCTATCCGGTCCCGACCTACGATCCGCTCGCGGAGGTGCGCGCTGCGTACGCTGCGTGGTGGCAAGCCGTGCGCGCAGGGGCTCCAGCCGAGACCGTGGCGAGGCTCAAGACCTACTTCGAGAGCCTGCTCTTCGGCGGCATCCCATGAAGGAAATCGACGGCGCGCCCGACAACCGCCGGCCCCTCGCGGGCCAGGAGGACCTCAATCGAGGCGACAGTGTCGCGCTCTCGCCACCTCCGGGCGACATTGTCACGTCGGGCAAGGACACCTCCATCATCGAGGTGCGCTCCCGCTGCGCGGAGGGGGAGGTCATCAACATCGTGCTCGGGATCGAGCTCGAGGGGCAGTCGAATGTATCTCAGGACTCGGTAGAGAACGCGCTCGTCTACCCGTCGGTGCGGGCCCTCATCGACTGGGGGATCGGCGGCACCAAGTTTCGTGCAGAGTGTGACTACCTCCTCGGGACACAGCTCTCGATCGCTGCAGAGAACATCCGCGTCGGCGCTCGATACCTGAAGAACTCTCCCCCCTGGCAGCCCGTCGCTGAGGCTCAGGCGCCGACGTTCCGTTGTGCGGCAGCGTTCTCCTACGGTGCCTCGGGGCGTAACTCGAACTCTGCCCGCCTCACGGAGCTGGTGCAGGTCGAGACTCCGCAGAGTCCACCTGTCCGCATCCAGATCCCACAGTACGCCATCAGCTTCACGATCCTACCCGTCGACGACAGCATCGTGCAGGCCGACGTCTTCGGGTTCGGCACGTCCTACTTCGTCCGGTACAACGTCGGCGTCCCGATCTCGAACGTCGGGCAGCACAACGTCGAGAACACCTTCCCCATCTTCAACGGCGCCCGCTTCATCGAGATCACGAACCAGAACGAAGAGGGCCCCCTCTACGCCTTCGTCATCTTCGGACTCGCCCTCTGAAAGAAAAACCCAGACCATGATCCTCCCCATCCTCCTCGCAGCCGGTGTCGTCGGCCTCGTCTACGCCTCTCGCTCGAAGGCGTCGTCCAGGGGCGCGTCTGGCGCCGTGCAGCTCGCGGACTGGAACGTCTTCTTCGCGCCGAAGAAGCTCATCGCGGAAGGCGACACGATGACCCAGGCCGACATCAAGCGCGAGCTCGCGAACGTTCAGCCTGGGCCTGTCGGTCTCCTCATGGGAACCTTGCCTGGTCACAACGTATCTATCGCTCAGAGCATGGGTGATCCTCTGGTCCTCAAGAGTCCGACCGGGGCGACGGTGATGCTCACGATGGAGGGTAAGCTCCTGTCGCTCTCCCCCGACAAGCAGTCAGGCGTCGTAGAGCTGCCACCAGGCGTTGCACGCCTCCTCCCGGGCTCCCCGAACATCGTTCAAGCCCACATCGCACCCTCAGACCCGAAAGCCATGGGACTATGATCCTCCCCGTCCTTCTCGCAACCGGCGTCGTCGGCCTTGTCTACGCCTCTCGCTCGAAGGCAGGCATGAAGCTGCCCGTTCTCCCGAGTGACGCGGACCCAGAGCCTCCGATCGCAGGTCCTGGCCGGGCCATCAACCTTTTCTTCATCCCGCTCGGAGGAGAGGGGCGCATGGTTCGGGTAGAACCTGTGCTCATCCCGGGCTACGAGAAGGACGCCCAGGAGGAGCTTCCAGGCGTCCCCCTCTCGACGGTGCTGAGGCCCTTCAACGCGCCGCTCGGTTGGCTCTCCACCGATCAGACCCACGGCTACGTCTACCTGACGGAGGCCCACTTCCCGTGGGAAGCGGGTGAGAAGCTTCGCGTTCGACGGAAGGGCGTCTGATCCGTGCTCCCCATCGGACTTCGATACGCCTCTCCCCGACGGGATGCCGTCGGTGCCGCCGGACACGGTGACACCGGACCATTCGACGCCCTTCCAGGCTGGTACACGACGCTCGCCTACGCGGGGACAGCCGTCGGCGCGTACCACGGTTACAAGCGCAACGACTCCGTCGGCTGGGCCATCGGCTGGGCCCTACTCGGTGGAGCCTTCCCCTTCATCGTCATCCCCGTCGCCTTCGCACAGGGGTTCGGAGAGAGGGCGCGCTGAGCTGATGAGGCCCACCCCCAAGCAGCTCGCCCTCGGGCTCGCCGGACTCGTGGGTCTCGGCCTGATCTTCTCGAGCAGGAGCACGTCCAAGTTGTCGTCCCAGAAACCTATCGTGAAGGGCCCCGTCAAGCTCACGAGCCATCTCTCGGACACGTTCTTCTCGAGCGTCGACCAGATGGCGGAGGACTTCCGAGCCAGAGGGGCGAACCTTACAGGGGAGGACTTCCTCGGTGTCTTCCTGTCCGAGTCGGGCGTCAAACCCTCTTCGAGGAACGTCCAGGGCTACGGCGGCCTCAACGGAATGGGTGCGAGCGAGCGTCGGAACCTTGGTTTCACGGGGACGCTCGACGACTGGACGAGCCTGTCAGCTGACCAACAACTCCCTTACGTCCGAAAATTCTTCGAGGGTAACGTTCGAAGCTTCGGCGGCGGGAGCTACAGCGTCCTATCGGACGCCGGACGGCTCTACCTCATGAACTTCACCCCCGCGTACCTTAAGAAGCCCGACGATTTCGTCATCTTCCGCAGGGGTGTGCCCGGCTACGACCAGAACACGGTCATCGACACCCAGAAGAAGGGCTACATCGAGGTCGCGGACATGAATCGTTTCCTTCAGCAATCTCTATCGCGTAGTCCTGCGCTCTGGAACGAGCTCCGGATGCGGCTCGAGCAGACGCGCGGAAACGTCTAGGAGTCGAGGTTGGGTCACGCTTACCCTTGTCTCATCCAACTTTTAGCTGCTAAGATCATCAAGACCCCACAGGAAAGAAGACGGAGAAGACCACATGTACAGCTACGGCCAGCAGCAGCAGCGCGGTTACGCGTATCCCCAGACGGGCACCAACGGGCTGAACGTCCGCGGGCCGGCCTACCCGATGATCATCGGGGCGGAAGGGGACAAGAGCTTCACCGACAAGGCGAAGGACTTCCTCAACACGGAGACGATGGGAGTCAAGCGGAGCTACCTCCTCGGCGGGGCCGCCGCGCTCGGGCTCATCTACTACGGCTACACGAAGCACTGGTTCGGCTGAGCTGTGCGTCGCGCGACGCTTCGGGAGGTCGGGCTCTTGAACCAAGCCATGAGACACTGGCGAGGACCTCAGCTGCCCGGCAGCCTCCTGACGCGTCGAGTTGCACCGCGGAGCTTTGATCCTAATCAGCTCGCTATCGGCGTGAAGGTTGAGTTGGAGCACACGGGACAGCCCGAGCTCGCGATGGAGATCGCGATGGCGCACCTCACCGAGCGTGGCGACTACTACGAGCTACTTGAAAAAATGGAGCGGTCACCCTCAAAACGGGGAATAAGGACGCGAAGATGAGCACGAATCAGATGCAGCCTATCGTGACGATCGGGTACAACAAGTACCCGGTCAGGCACATGCACATCCTGCCGTACACCTTTGGTGTGAGGCCTCCGTTCGAGGAGCCCGTTCCGGAGAACACCTTCGAGAACACCTACAACACAGCCTACGGCGAGGGTGCTGAAACCGCCGCCAAGCGCGTTGGGCTTGCGGGCCTCATCGGTGGCACCCTCCTCGGGACACTCGGGGTCCTCCTCATCCAGAAACTCTCCCACCGTGGGGCCGGCGCCAGCGCTGCCCGAAGGTACTAAGTGTCATGCGAATCAAAGCAGCCCACGTCATCCTCGGAGTCGGCGCCGTGCTCATCGGCTACGAGCTCTTCAAGAAGAAGGGCTCTGGTCCTGGTGGACAGCTCCTCGCAGGTGACAAGGTCCAGGTCGGAGACGAAGTTCATGTCCCGATCACGAGCCTTCCCGCACCCGTGCCAGGTCTTCCTCAGGGGGCTGGGCTCGTCGACGTCAAGGTCACCGGTGTCACCGCTGACACGGTGAGTGGAATGGTCGTGGCGTACATCGTCCACGAGCTTCCAACACCGCAGATCATCCCTCTCCCGCTCCCGATCGGGCCGATTCAGGTCGCGCGCTCACTCATCACAGGTGTCGTCCGAGGAGGCGTAGCTGTCTCGTAATCGCTCATCATGCTCTCGAAGATCGTAGAGGTTTAGTCAAGATGCTCGGCTCTGAGTTCGTCCGCACATACGCCAGCAAGGGCTACGCAGCCTGGGAGGCCGCCGCGCTCGAGATCGCTCGTCAGGACGGTCTCACGCCTTGGCCTTGGATCGACCTCATCCTCTCGGACGGGTCGAACCATGCGATTCTGAAGGTCCAGTCGGACGTCCTATCCGTTGGTCCTGTCGGAGATCACGTTCGTCTCCCGCTCACACCGAAGGCGGCGCAGAACATCTTCAACCTCAACGGCTGGCTCTTGCCGACGCCGTGGCTCACCTACCAGATCTGGAAGCAGGCGCCGATCAAGCTGACGCCGACTCCCATGGCACCGAACAAGGGCGCGAACCTCGCGCAGTACGCCGCGCATTCATCCGTGATCGATCAGCAGATCCAGCAGGCCAGCGGGGCTCCGGGTCAGCTCATCGCGGGCGAGAAGAAGCACGTCGTGGTCTCGAACATCGCGCAGCCTGGGAAGGTCCTGATCTTCGGCTGGTACCGACCCGCTCCCGACGTCTTCGACGACGGCAAGCCCATGGTGACACCGGGGCGTCAGCCAACGCAGCCCAAGTCGAACGTCCACGGAGACTTCTACGTCGACTACTCACACGGCATCCAGGCCATCGGCCCTGTCGCCCTCGTGAACGGCGAGTCGATGAGCACGGTCGACCTCTACCAGCACCCGACCTTCTCGAAGCTCGTCTCAAATGAAGGGCCCGTCCGCGTCCCTAGGTACCCCTCTGCCGTGCAACCCCCGAAGGGGCCCACCCACGAGGCGATGTATCCGGCTGGTATCACAGTCGTACCGACGATGCCCAGCCTCTCGCAGCTCGGGCTCAGCGAGATGCGGGCGCGTCCGAAAAGGAGTGTATGAGCTATCTCAAGGACATGGCCGAGACGTCCGACCTCGGGCTCCGCTTCGCGAGCGCCGACATGGTCGCGCGGCCTACCGCCTTCTCAAGACGAGAGCCTGGTGAGGTCGCTCAGCCCAGTACGGGCTACATCTACCAGATCGACGTCGATGCGAAGATGAAGCAGGTCGACACGTCGGCCCTGGCTCTCGCCCACGACATCCAGACGAACGTCGGCGATCCCGTCTTTCAGAAGAACTACGCAGCGTGGCTCGCGGACTGGAAGGCGTTCTACGAGCAGTCTCAGAAACTCCTCGCAAAACTCTTCTCGAATCCGTTTCGCACAAAGGAGCTCGACGATCAGACCGAGTCCTACCGCCAGCAGCTCATCGGCTGGTACGCGGATTACAGGAACCAGAAGGGACACGACGGACGGACACCCGTGCCCCCTCCGAGCGGTCAGCCTCCCGTCCCCGCTCCGACTCCTCCCGACGGTAGAGGTGGAGGCGCATCGGCTGGCCTGCCTTGGTGGTTCTGGGTCCTCGGCGGCGTCGGGCTCGTCGGCCTTGGCTACATCGCCTACAAGAAGTATCAGGAGGGCGTCGCCAAGAAGCACGTCCTCGAGCGCTACGCTCCCGGCATCGTCCAGAAACACCTCGGTCCGTTCGCGAAGCCCGCCCTTGAGTACTCGGCCGCAGGACGCGATCCCGAGCTGCCCAACTTCTACGAGGGGCGATCCCCCGCTCGCCCCTCGTATTCTTCGGGTCCGAGTCGCGACACCCCCTTCCAGCTCTCGACCTACACACGCGATCCCTCCCCCATGTCCGCCGTCCACCGAGGCTTCCCCGTCCAGCAAGATGAGCCCGACGAGATGATCTTCGAGGAGCCCCAGACGCGTCTACCCTCGCGTCAAGCGTGGAGATCGTCCTCGGCCCGGGACTACTCTCGAGATCTCTCGCGTGAGGAGCTGCTCGACGAGTACGACCATCTGCCCGCCTACATGAGGGATGACGAATGATCGATCGAGAAGGGATCCGGGACGCACACATCGTCGAGGGCGGTGAGGACGCGCGCATCAAGCTCGCCCACGCTCTTCAGAAGCTCACTAAGCGTGGTGCTGAGGGGGAGGGTTCGCTTGAGATCATCTTGGCCCAGGTCGCCAAGATGGGGGAGATGACCGTCCAGGAGTTCACCTACGACTTCGACAGCTCGGTCGAAGAGCTCGTACAGGAGATCGTCGAAGCAGCCGAAGAAGACGCAGGGGCTCACCACGGCAGGGTCAAATACGCCGTCCGCGTGAAGAACCCGAGCCTCCGCACGATCTTCACGCTCCACCGTCCGCTCATCGAGGACGACGACGACGACTTCGAAGACCTCGACGAGTTGCCGAACAGAAGGGGCCTCATCCAGCAGCAGATGAGGCACACCGAGGTCTTCGCGAAGGAGATGATCTCCTCGAGCAAGACCGATCGGTCCTTCATGTACAACATGATCAAGGACCTGCAGCAAGAGAACCAGCAGCTGAAGAAGCAATGGTTCGAAGGCCAGTCGATCATCGAGAACCTGCGCAACATGCAGTTTGCGCGTGATCTCGAGATCGAGAAGCTCCGCAAGGCCGAGCAGCGCAAAGATCAGGTCGCGGGGATGCTCCTTCAGACGGGCCCCATGATCGCCGCAAAACTCCTTGGTGGTGGGGCCGGGGCTGCCGCGCAGACCTCGACGGAGATGTTGGGGCAGCGTACGCCGCTCGAGTCGATGGTCGAGGGCTTCCTCGCGTCCATCGAGCGAAACCCCGAGAAGCTGCAGCAGCTCGCCCAGATCCTCGATCCCGTCGATCTCGCGAACCTCCAGGGGATCCACAAGTACATGGCCGAGCGTCGCGAGAAGGAGGAGGAGATGCGCCAGGCCCACGCCCAAGCGCAGCAGCCTCCCCCTGCTCAGACGAACGGGCAGAGCGGACAGCCCTATCCGGGGTACACACCCTACACAGGAGCGTCCCCATAGATGATGAAGATTTGCTCGGAGACTAAGCCGAGTCAAAAATACGCGTTCGGAGACTGAAAGATCCGAACGCGTACCACCCGCACAGAACGCCGAAGAAGAGCCGAGTGCGGACAGAGCTCGCTGCTGAGACCCAGCTAACGAGCACACGAAGGAGCCATCATGGCTGGTAAGAAGCGTCGTAAGAAGAAGGTCCTCGGGCATCTGAAGAAGGGGATGAAGTCCCTCAAGCGTCGGCGTAAGAGCCGTCGCGACCCGGCGAGCCGTGACTGGTTCGGTTATCCGAAGCAGCACGCCACCGCCTCCCGTAAGGGCTGGCGCCGTGTCGCCAAGAAGGGCTGGAAGCCGAAGCGTCGCAAGTCGCGTCGCGATCCGGCTCGTGACTGGTTCGGTCAGCCCGTTCGCCACGCCCGCGCCTCCCACAAGGGATGGAAGCGCAAGATGAAGAAGGGCTGGCGCCCGAAGAGCAAGAGTCGCTACTCGGGCTTCTTCCGTCGTGATCCAGCCACCCGCGACTGGCCGGGACAGCCGGTCCGCCACGCGCGCGCCTCCCACAAGGGATGGAAGCGCAAGATGAAGAAGGGCTGGCGCCCGAAGACCCGCAGCCGTTGGGCGGGGCGCTTCCGCCGTGACCCGAGCCGCGACTGGAAGGGTCAGCCGAAGCGTCACGCCGCGGCCTCCCGCAAGGGTTGGCAGGGCGTCGCCAACACCGGCTCAAGTTGGGTGCCGAAGCGCTCCCAGAAGAAGTACGGCTTCAAGCAGCACCCTTCGAGCTGGCTTCGCGATCCGGAGCGCGACTGGAAGGGGCAGCCCGTCCGCCACGCGAAGGCATCCCACAAGGGCTGGAAGCGCAAGATGAAGAAGAGCTGGCGTCCGAAGCAGCGCAGCAGGTACGCCGGTCACTTCTAGGAAGCACTGATGATCTCGAGGTTTAGTCTCGAGAATCGTACAGGCTACGACACCAGTGACCTGAGGCGGTTCTTCGCTCGAGGGCTGCGTGCTATGGGGATCAGAGCACGTTCGGAGACTGAAGATCCGAACGTGCTTGAGATCGTCGTGGTCGCAGCCCCCGCGCGGTCCCGTGGTTGCGCGGAGGTCAGGGGTCACCGTATGGTGATCGCCCTCGCCTCCCCAGCCCACCTCTCCATGAGGCGCCTCGCTCGTCTCCTCGAGCACGAGGCGGCCCACATCCAAGGACTCGATCACGAGGACATGCCTCGTAAGCTACTCTTCTCTCTGGGGCCCACACCCCGATGGGCTCGAGGCTTCAGACTTCGCTACAGAGGAAGAGCGCCGAACCAGCTCGGACTCATGAGACAGAGGTAAGCGTAACCTCTTCCACCACGAACAGAAGAACCGATGACCACCCGCCAGATCCCCGCTCCGTTCGACGAGAATGCTCAGAACCTCGTCGAGACCGACGCCGACTACACGCTCGACCGCGGCGTCGACATCGTCGACGTGACGGGGCCGGGCGTCACCTTGAAGATGCCGGCGAACCCCCAGCATGGTGAGAGACATCGCCTCATCGCGAGTGGTGGTGCCGTGGCGATCGACGGCAACGGGCATCCGGTGGGCGGTGGAGGCGTCGTCTCGCAGGGCAGCTCCCTTGATCTGACCTTCTCCGTCCTCAACAAGTGGACGCCGGAGCATGCGGGCAGCACAGGTGCGACGGGTGCGACGGGTGCGACGGGCTCGACAGGCGCGACAGGTGTGACGGGTGCGACCGGTGGTGGTGGGGGTGCTACAGGAGCCGCAAATGCGATCCTTTATGAGGATCCGACAGGGACCTCTGAGACCACCGACGCAGCACTCACTGCAGCGCCCGTCGATCAATTCGGACGCCCGCAGATCCGAGACATCCGCTCCGTAGCGGGTGTCGGCTGTGTATATCGGCAAGGCGCCTGGTCCGGAGACGGCGACGCAACAGACGTTCAAAGCGAAGGCATCGTCCTCTACGGGGCGAACGCACAGGGTGCCGGGCCTAACATCGCGGATGGTGGGTACAACCGCCAGAAGTCGAACCGTGTCGGGCTCGCGCAGGTCATCAACGGTGTCAACGGGAACGCGCTCTTCTACTACTTCCGAGCCGACCCGAGCTCGCTCACGTTGCGTGATGACGGAGCGGTGGTCTCGTTCAACGTGGTCCGCTCAACAGGCAAGACCACCATCGGTCAGAGTGGCGGCTCCATCTCGAGCGGTGCAGGCTCACCAGAAGGGGTGCTCGTCGGTTCGCCGGGTGACCTCTACATGAACACATCAGGCGGTGCCGGCACGTCCCTCTACGTCAAGGAGAGCGGCGTCGCGACGAACACAGGATGGGTGGCTAAATGACTATCCGTCAGATCCCCGCTGCTCCGTTCGACGAGAATGCCCAACAGATCGTCGAGACCGATGAGGACTACACCCTCGACCGGAACATCAACGTCGTCGACGTGACGGGGCCTGGTGTCACCATCAAGATGCCGGCGAATCCCCACCATGGTGAGAGGCATAGCCTCATCGCGAGTGGTGGGGCCGTCACGGTTGACGGCAACGGTCATCCGATCCTCGGAGGCGGAGGAAGCGTCTCACAGGGCGGCTTCATCGACCTGATCTTCTCCACTACGAGTGCGTGGGCAGTGAACCTCAGCGGCGCGGGTGGTGGGCCTGCGGGGATCGCTTCTGAGCTTCAAGCTCGACTCAACGGGACAGCGTTCCAGGCCGTACCTTGGAACTACCAGGGGGCTGGCGTGGTGCTCGCTGACGCTCAGTCTGCACAACAAGTGAAGAATCTGGCGGGCTCAGCCGTTCTCCCTGTCTGGTCTCACATCGACCTCACAGGTTCACCAGACGGACCCGACGGTCTCCTCTACGGTGCGGATGGTGTCGAAGAACCGGACGGCTCACAGCTCTGGGCCAAGAAGGCGGTCACGCTCGATGTCGACCAAGGCGCCGACGCAGCTTTCTCCGTCGTCGGGCCACTCTATGGCTTTCCGACGCCCCTCGGCTTCTCCGGTGTGATCGCCAATAAGAACTTTGGCCTCCACGTAACGGCTGCTCTCCTCGGTCCACTCTTCTTCGGATCAGGTGAGGGTGTCTTCTACCTCGGTAACGGCACACCCCCCTCTGCGAACCCTCTCGGCGCCTCTGGTGCCTTTCACTACGCAGAAAGCGGCATCGCGAAGACGTGGGCCTCGGACGGGCTTCACGGGACGATCCTGGTCCAACAGGACGTAACGGGATTCGTCTTCATCGGTTCACGAACACAGCTACATGGCTCGAACGCAGGGATTCAAAATTCATCACTCGTCGCGAACCGTGCGCAGCTTTGCAACAATCAATATGGGGTGAACGCGGGGATCCCAGGCACTACTGGTTTCAAAAGTCGCGGACCTACGATCGGATCTCTTGCCGGTGTTACATCTGGTGACGGCCTCTTTCGGATCACAGCGATCGGTGTCTCTCCAGACAACGTCTCGATCCCTCTTGCGGCATTCTTCACGTTCCAAGTTCCAACAGCGTTCGTCCCTGCAGCTCAGGGGTGGGTTCCTTCTGAGCTCGAGATCGAGCTTACACCTCTGGCGGGACCGACTAACTCACATCGGCCTGTCTTCAAGGTCACGAGTGAGGGTGAGACACAGACCCTCCGAGGTGTCCGAGCAGGTGGACCAGGAACGCTGCCTGCGACTCTCGGTACGGGCTCCCTCTGGTCCTCTGGTGTTGGGAGCCCGAACGGTGTAATCACGGGTTCACCCGGCGATCTCTACTCCGACACAGCCGGTGGTGTTGGCACGTCCCTCTACGTCAAGGAGAGCGGCGTCGCGACGAACACGGGATGGGCGGCTAAGTAAGATGACCGTTCGCGACGACAATGCTCAGCAGATCATCGAGACAGACGAGGACCACACCCTCGACTGCAGCATCGTTGTCGTCGAGGTGACGGGGCCCGGTGTCACGCTTAAGATGCCAGCGAAGCCTCAGTATGGTGAGAGGCACAGCCTCATCGCGACAGGCGGAGCCGTCAAGATCGATGGCAACGGTCATCCTATCGTCGGAGCTGGAGGATACATCCCGGAAGGAAGCTTCATCGATCTGATCTTCTCTCTCACGAACACATGGGTGCCGAGCTTCAGCAGCGAGTTCCAGACTCTTCGAGGTGTTCGGGTAGGAGGTCTTGAGACCCTACCTACAGATCGTGATGCGGGCACACTTTGGTCTTCCGGAAAAGGAGATCCGAACGGCGTCGTTAAGGGCTCGCCTGGTGACCTCTACTCGGACACGTCCGGCAAATCCGGCATGATCTTCTACGTGAAGGAGTCGGGCATCGGTACAGATGATGGGTGGGTGCCTAAGTGACCACCCGCCAGATCTCCTCTGCTCCGTTCGATGAGAACGCCCAGCAGATCATCGAGACGGACGCCGACTACACGTTCGATCGCGCCATCGACATCGTCGACGTGACGGTGCCAGGTGTCACGATCAAGATGCCGCCGAACCCTCAGCATGGCGAGAGGCACCGCATCATCGCGAGCGGCGGCGTCGCCACGATCGACGGTAACGGGTACCCTGTCGCCGGAGACGGGTTCGTCCCACAGAGCCGAACGCTCGATCTGACGTTCTCGGTCCTCGACGTATGGACGCCGGAGTCGACGGGCGCGACGGGCGCGACAGGAGGCACGGGCTCCACAGGCGCCACAGGGCCGAGTGGTGGCCCACCCGGACCGACGGGTCCCACAGGTTCGACGGGGGCTAGCGGTGCGACGGGAGCTACAGGGCCGACGGGTCCGAAGGGCGTCAAAGGCGCGACTGGAGCCCCAGGTGTGACGGGGCCAAGGGGACCGACCGGCCGAGTTGGAGCGACAGGTCCGACGGGCAACGATGGGCAGACGGGGGCGACCGGAGCTGGAACGACAGGCAGCACCGGTGCCACTGGCTCGACGGGAGCCACAGGTCCAAGCGGAGGTCCTGCTGGGCCCACAGGCTCAACCGGAAGCACTGGTCAGACGGGGGCCACAGGGCCAAGTGGAGGCCCTGTAGGACCCACAGGCGAGGCCGGAGCCACGGGCTCAACAGGCTCGACGGGCAGCGCTGGCTCCACTGGTTCAACAGGCGAGACAGGCTCGACGGGCGCGACAGGCGCAACAGGTGCGACAGGCGAGACGGGTGCGACAGGCAGCACTGGCTCCACCGGAGCGACAGGCTCGACGGGCGAGACTGGCTCCGCTGGTTCGACAGGCGCGACTGGCTCGACGGGCAACACCGGCCCCACCGGAGCGACAAGCAGCACTGGCTCCACTGGTTCAACAGGTGAGACAGGTTCGACGGGTGCGACAGGCGTGACTGGCTCGACAGGCAGTACCGGCTCCACTGGAGCGACAGGCTCGACAGGCAGCACCGGCTCCACCGGAGCGACAGGCTCGACGGGTTCGACGGGTGAGACTGGCTCGACAGGCAGCACCGGCCCCACCGGAGCGACGGGCTCCACGGGTTCAACAGGCTCGACAGGCGCGACAGGCGCGACTGGTTCGACAGGCAGCACCGGCTCCACCGGAGCGACAGGCTCGACAGGCTCGACAGGCAGTACCGGTTCCACTGGAGCGA
>Ga0315297_10000331_pt1 | contig 27248 bp, 21 predicted proteins | sample YL17G15_0_MG_FD_203628 | JGI IMG/M metagenome (GOLD analysis project Ga0315297, IMG submission 203628) | Sediment microbial communities from Yellowstone Lake, YNP, Wyoming, USA - YL17G15_0 | ecosystem: Environmental > Aquatic > Freshwater > Lake > Sediment | place: USA: Wyoming | collected...
AGGAGGCTGCACCGTGTCCCCTGTGCCCGACCGCCTCACCGCCGCACTGGCCGGCCGCTACGAGGTCCGCGACGAGCTGGGCCGTGGCGGGATGGCGACGGTCTACCTCGCCGCCGACCGCAAGCACAACCGCGAGGTGGCGATCAAGGTGCTGCGCCCCGACCTCGCGGCGTCCCTCGGCGCGGAGCGGTTCCTGAAGGAGATCGAGATCGCGGCGCGGCTCACGCATCCGCACATCCTGGCCCTCCACGATTCCGGCGAGGCGGACGGGTTCCTGTACTACGTGATGCCGTACATCGACGGCGGCTCGCTGCGGCAGGTGCTGGAACGAGAACGGCGACTCGACCCGGAGCGGGCGCTGGGCATCTCGGGCTTTGTGGCCGACGCGTTGAGCTACGCGCACCGGATGGGTGTGCTGCACCGGGACATCAAGCCGGAGAACATCCTCTTCTCGCAGGGGCATCCGATCGTCGCGGACTTCGGCATCGCGAAGGCCATCAGCACGGCGGGCGTGACGAACCTGACGCGGACGGGGTTCCCGCTGGGGACGCCGGGGTACATGAGTCCCGAACAGGCGGCGGGACTCACCGACCTGGACGTGCGCACCGACGTCTACAGCCTGGCGGCGGTCGTGTACGAGATGCTCGTGGGGCAGACACCGGGCCACTGGCCGTCGGACGAGGCGGTGGCCGCCGGCCGTCTGGTGAAGGCTCCGCCGGCGCACAGGGGCGTGCTCGACGCGCTGCCGCGCCACGTCGAAGCGGCGCTGGTGCACGCGTTCGCAATCGCGGAGGAGACGCGCACGCCGAGCGCGGAAGTCCTGATGGCCGAGTTGAGCGGAGCCGCCGCACCTCCCACGGCGGTGCGAAGGGTCTACTCGGAGGACGAGGTGCGCGAGCTGGTCCGCCGCGCGTCGGAGGCCGAGGCAATCGCGCCGACCCGGAGCGGTGCGATGACCATCGGGGGCGTGCAGGCGCTGGCGGCCGAGGCGCTCATCGCGCCGGAGAGGATCCGAGAGGCCGCTGTCGCCCTGGAAGCGCCGCGGGAGGCCGAGCGGCCCTCGCTTTCCAGACGCATCGTGGGTGTGCCCCAGCACATCCTCGTCGAGCGGGTCGTGGAGGGCGAGCTGCCGGAGTCGGAATTCCCGGTGCTGATCGAGGAGATCCGCCGCGTGCTGGGGCTCGCCGGCACCGTCACGTCGCTGGGGCGCAGCGTGACCTGGACGTCCACTGGCGCCCGCGCAGGAGTACAGGTCACGGTGGGGGTGCGCGGCGGGCTGACCCGGATAGCCGCGGGCGAGAACCTGTGGACCGACGTCTACGCCGCCTTCGCGGGCATCACCACGGCGATCGGGCTCGCCGGCGGCGGCATCCTTGCCGGCCTCTCGGGGGCCGTTGGCGCGCCGCTGCTCATCCCGCTCGTCGTGCCCGCCTGGGCCGGGGGTCTGGTTGCAGTCGCCCGCAGGCTGTCCCGTGGGACCTACTTCGCGAGGTCCCGGGAGCTCGAGCGCCTCGCGGACCGGCTGGCGGCGCTCGCGGCCCAGCTCGTGCCGCGCCCGCGCCTCCCGGGCTCGTGAGTGCCATCGCACGGGCCGCGGCGTAGCGTCGTGCTTCCCGCGCTGCCATCTTACCGCCCAACGTGAGCGAGATCCCCGAGAACCTGAGGGCCGCGCTGGCGGCCCGCTATGACCTGCGGCGCGAGCTGGGCCGTGGCGGGATGGCGACCGTCTACCTCGCCTCGGACCTCAAGCATCGCCGCGAGGTGGCGATCAAGGTGTTGCGTTCCGACCTCGCCGCCTCCCTCGGTGCGGAGCGGTTCCTCAAGGAGATCGAGATCGCGGCGCGGCTCACGCACCCGCACATCCTGGCCCTCCACGATTCCGGCGAGGCGGACGGGTTCCTGTACTACGTGATGCCGTACATCGAGGGGGGCTCGCTGCGGCAGGTGCTGGAGAACGAGCGGCGGCTGGGTGTGGAGCGGGCGCTGGAGATCGCAGAGCCGGTTGCCGACGCTCTGAGCTACGCGCACCGGATGGGTGTGCTGCACCGGGACATCAAGCCGGAGAACATCCTCTTCTCGCAGGGGCACCCGATCGTCGCGGACTTCGGCATCGCGAAGGCGATCAGCACGGCGGGGGTGACGAACCTGACGCGGACGGGGTTCCCGCTCGGAACGCCCGGTTACATGAGCCCCGAGCAGGCGGCGGGCCTCACCGACCTGGACGTGCGGACCGACGTCTACAGCTTGGCGGCGGTCGTGTACGAGATGCTCGTGGGGCAGACACCGGGCCATTGGCCGTCGGACGAGGCGGTGCGCACGGGCCGTCTGCTCGAAGCGCCTCCCACGCACCGGGTCGCCCTCGGCGAGCTGCCCGGCCACGTCGAGGCTGCGCTCGCGCACGCGTTCGCGATCCGGAGCGGCCAGCGCACGGCGTCACCGTCCGTGCTGATCGACGAGCTGCGCGGCGGCGCGGCGGCGCCGCCGGCGCCGGGTGACGCGCCGGGGGGCGGCGTGCCGGTGGCCGTGCCGCACCGCCGCTATGGGGAGAACGAGGTACGGGAGATCGTTCAGCGCGCGGCCGAGCTGGACGCGTCACACCCGACGGCGAGCGGGGCGCTGACCATCGGCGGCATCCAGCGTGTGGCGGAGGAAGCGCTCATCCCGGCGGAACGGGTGCGGGAGGCGGCGCTCGCGATGGAAGCGCGCCGCGCCCCGCAGGTGGTGGCGACGCCGGACGGCACTCCGGACACGCCGGGCCAGCGGGCCGCGCGCTTCTGGCTCGGGGCGCCGACCTTCCTGCTCTTCGAGCGCGTGGTCACCGGCGAGTTGCCGGACACCGAGTTCTCGGCGCTAGTCGAGGTGATGCGCGCGGAACTGGGCCAGGTGGGCCAGGGAGGGCAGCTCGGCCGGTCGTTCTCGTGGACCACGGTGCGAGCCGCGGGCAGCACGGGTCGCGACGTGCAGATCCTCGTCTCGGTGCGCGGGGGCTCCACCCGCATCAACGTGCGCGAGAACCTGGGACAGATGGCCGGAGGGATCTTCGGCGGCGTCGGCGGCGGTGTGGGCGGCGGCGGGTTCGGAGTGGTAGCGGGTATCCTGGGGGGCGCGTTGCAGATGCCTTCGGCCCTGCTGGTCGCCGTACCGCTCTGGCTGGCCACGGTCTTCGCCGGAACCCGCTCCATCTACTTCCGCACGGTCAAGGCCCGGCGCGCCCAGCTGGCGCGCCTGACGGAGAACCTCGCGGAGCTCGCCGCGCAACTGGTGCCCCAGCGCCTGCGGTAGGCTTCACGCGCACCGGACTCTCGGCCCGCCCCGTCACTCGTCCCCTCTCACCCCTGACCTCTCACCCTCTCACCGCTCGCTACCCGGGAACACCACCATGCTCTCGTTCCCGTCCCGCGCCGCATGGATAGGACATTGCTTCGCGTCAGCCAGAATGTCCGGGCGGGGCGCGGGAACGGGCTTCCGAGGTGGCCCGCCCGTGGCGAGGGCGGATTGCCGGCGTCGGCCCGGGGGCGGGCTCCGCGATGGGCGGGCGCGTTCGCGGCCCCGGGCCCGGTGCACGAGGATGCGGGTGATGACCGCCGGGTCGGTGATCACGGCCACGATGCGCAGCAGCGCGGCACACCGAGGGCAGGCGAGGGGGTCGACCTCGTAGCTGCGCCGGAGCAACTCCGCCTAGCGGTAGCGTGCTGCCCGCAGGGACCAGTGCACCGGATCAGTGATCGCGACGGGCTCCTCGACCGAGAGGCCGTCAGCCGTCAGCCGTCGGCCGTCAGAGGCCGAATGCGCGAGGCGGGCTCGGGTCCCCCGGGTCCGGCTCGCGTACCAGCCGTAGTAGCGCGTCATCACCTGACCGGGATCGGGGATGTGGGTGAGGAGCCGGGCGAGGAACTCGAGCGGGTCCAGGGCCGTGGTGCCGGCCGTGGGCCACTCGGGCGCCGCCGTCTCTGCGACGCAGCGCCTGTGGCGAAGCGCGAAGGGACGGTCAGCCGCGGCGGACGAAGAGCGGAGCACGGCGCGGCGAAAGGCCTCGCTCAGTGCGGCGCTGTCATAGGCCGGCCAGCCGGGCCAGCGCACGAAGGTGCCGTCGGGCCGGAAGCCGCCATCGGTGACGACCTCGGCTGGAAGCCTGTGGCGTAGGCGACTAGATTGATTCCTTGCCCATGCAACGTTCGCTCAACACCCTCGCATCGACGCCATTCGACCTGCTCGTCATCGGTGGCGGCATCCTTGGCGCGAGCGTGGCGCGGGACGCGGCGCTGCGCGGCTTGCGGGTGGCGCTCGTCGAGCGCGGTGACTGGGGGAGCGGCACCTCGTCCAACAGCCTCCGCATCGTGCACGGCGGGCTGCGGTATCTCCAGCACCTCGACGTTCGGCGGATGCGCGAGTCGATTCGCGAACGGTCCATCTGGCTGCGCGTCGCGCCCCACCTGGTGGAGCCGCTGCCGGTCCTGGTCCCAACCTACGGCTGGGGCGTTCGGGGCAAGGCCGTCCTCCGTGCGGCCCTGGCGGTGAACGACGTCGTGGCGGCGGATCGAAATCGAGCCCTCGCGCCGGACCGGCACCTGCCCGCGGGTCGCGCGGTTTCGCGCGGCGAATGCCTGGCGCTGGTGCCCGAGCTGGAGGCTCCGAGCCTGACCGGCGGGGTGCTGTTCTACGACGCCCAGATGTACAGCTCCGAGCGTCTGGTGCTGGAGACGGTGATGGGGGCGGTGGCGGCCGGGGCCGAGGCCGCCAACTACCTCGAGGTGACCGGGCCGCTCCGCCGCGGCGGTCGGCTCGACGGGATCGTCGCGCGGGATCTAGGCGATGGAGGGCCCGACCTCGAGATCCGGGCGCGGGTAATAGTCAACGCCGGGGGCCCCGGCGCCCCGGGCCTCACCGCGACGTTGCTTGGGGCCGCCGTTCCGCGCCCGCCGATCGGCTACACGCTCGCGCTCAACTTCGGGGTCGACGCCACCGGTCACCGAACGGCGTTTGCGGTGACTGGCCGCACCCGCGACCCCAACGTGCTGCTTCGGCGCGGCGCCCGACAGCTCTTCTTCGTGCCGTGGCGCGGCCGTACCCTGATCGGGACGGCGCATCTGCCGTACGAGGGTGCTCCCGGGGATGTTCACTTCGTCGACGAGGATCTCGAGACGTTCCTGGCCGAGGTCAACGCCGCGTGGCCGGGCCCCGCCTGGGGACGCCAGGATCTGCGCATTGTGCACGCGGGCCTGCTGCCCGGGCGCGTGCACGGTGCCGCGCGGGTCGTGCGCCTGGCCCAACACCCGTGGCTGGTGGACCACGCCGCCGACGGAAGTCCGTCGTTGCTCACGGTCGCGAGCGTCAAGTTCACCACCGCGCGGCGTGTGGCGCAGGAGGCCGTGGACTGCGCCTGTACCAAGCTGGGCAACGCCGTCCCGTGCCGCACGGCCTCCACCCCGTTGCCCGGCGCGCCGGACGGCTCGGTGGAACGCCTGCTCGCCGAAGCGCGCCTCCGTCATGGCTCCGTGGCCGCGCCCGTGCTCGAGCATCTGGTCCGCACGTACGGGCGCCGCTACGAGGACGTGCTTCGGGTTGCCGCCGCCGGAGGGGCCTCGTCGGCATGGCTGGAACCCCTCCACCCGGGCGGGTGCGTGGTGTTCGCCCAGCTCGTGCACGGCGCCCGCGCGGAGATGGTGCTGACGGCCGACGACCTGGTGGAGCGGCGCACGGAGCTGGGCGCGGTGGGAATGGGCTCTCCGGCCGTTCGCGCCCGCGCTGCAGAGGCGCTGGGCGCCGCGCGGGCAGGGGCGTCATAGCGTGGGTCAGAACGCCATCAGGTGCCAGCCCAGCGGTCGGACCCAGGCCCCCGGCAGGGCACGCAAGGCTGGGGCGAACAGCTCGTGGTACGGCCCCCCCTTTTCCCCTTTGTGCAACCGGCCTCGGACCGGGAACCGCTCGGGCACGATGCGCCGCCGTGCGAGCACTTCCAGCAGTTCGTCCAGCTCGCGTCTCGTGTAGAACTGGAGCCCCGGGGCATCACCGTGTTCGAGACCGACCCCGAGCGAGCGCGACATCCCGGCCGGCCACGATCGGCGATTGTACGCCAGCGCCTGGGCGGGGCGCCCCGGGCCGATCCCTACCCGGTGCGGTAGGACCGGTCTCGAGACCGACGGACCGCGACAAGCTGTTGCGCGAGGAACCGGAGCCACGTGGCCGCGATCAGCGCCAGGCCGATCGCGGACATCAGTTCGCGCGGCCAGCCGCGATGCTCGTGCACCTCGTGGAGCACCACGCTGTGCTCGTCGAGGAACGTCCCCCGCGCGGATATCGTACCTGACCGCGAGGACACACCGCCGGAGACTTGGAGCTCCTCGCCCGCCAACGTCACCAAGAAGAGGCGGCCGTCGTGCTCGACGAGCCGAGCCCGGTCGAACGCCACGGCGCGGTGCGGCCTGGCGGCTCGGTCCCGGAGCGTGGCGACCGAATGGCTGTCCGTCGCCTCCGGGCCCCTCATCAGAGCAATGGGAAGCGCGCAGTACACGCCGAGGAGGCCGACGAACGCCAGCCCCCGCCCCTGCGCCTTGGGCGGGCTCACCAGGCCCACGGTCGACGCCGGCCGCAGGAATGCCCAGACGACGAACACCGCGCCCCCGATGGTGAGCAAGTGAGCAGGGACGCTCTCCGGCCAGAAGATCCCGAAGTTCACGAGCTTCCAGGAAATGGGCGCAAGAAGGTGGACGCCGTTGCCCCACTTGGTCTCGCACGCGTCCACCAGAAGGTGCAGGACAGCGTTCAGGCCGAGGAGCGTGAACACTCGTCCGGGCGCGGTTGCGATGGTGGCGAAGGCCGCGGACAGGATCAAGGACAGCGCCAAGGAGCTCTGGACGATCGCGAATAGCCGCAGCGAGTAGAGATCCACGGGGATCCCGAGCGCGAGCACGGTCCGCTGAAGAACCCACGGCAGGTCAGGGATCAGCAATCCGAGGTAGATCCACTTCGGATCGGCCCCCTTCATCAGGAGCCGGCTGGCGGGGCCCTGGAGTCCGATGTGCACGAGAGTGTTGGGCATTCCCGCCCCGCTTCATGATCGCACGAAGAACTCGCATCGAGGAGGACGTTGCCGCACTGCTGCCACACCCCGACGCGGTCGTCCTCCCGCAATAGCGCGCGCCATATGGCACCGCGCGCGGCGTGACGCAACGGGCAGCGATCGCGCCTCTCTAACTTCTTACCCATGCACCGTTCGCTCGACACCCTCGCCTCGACGCCGTTCGATCTGCTTGTCCTCGGTGGCGGCATCCTTGGCGCGAGCGTGGCGCGGGATGCGGCGCCGCGCCGGCAGGGGCGTCAGAGCTTGCGGCAGAACGCCATCAGGTGCCAGCCCAGGGGCCGGACCCAGGCCGCCGGCAGGGCGCGGAAGGTGGGAACGAAGAGCGCGTTGTACAGCACGCCCTTGGCCCCCTTGTGCAACCGGCTCCGCACCGGAAACCGCTCGGGCACGATGCGCCGCCGCGGGAACACCCCCAGCAGCCCGTCCAACTCGCGTCTCGTGTAGAGCCGGAGACCCGGGGCATCGCCGTGCTCGAGACCGACCCCGAACCAGCGCGACATCCAGGCCAGCCAGGATCGGCGGTTGTAAACCATGAAGATCGCGTCGCCCTGCGACGCCAGCAGCCGGTGCGCTTCGCGCACGATGCCCAGGGGGTGAGCCGCGTATTGCAGCACGCCGTGGCAATAGACGATGTCGAAGCTCGCATCGGCCCAGGGCAGGGCGGTGCCATCCGCGACGCGCAGATCCCCTTGGAGCCCCAACGTGGCGAGGTTCCTCCGGGCGAAGTCGACCGCCGTCTCGGAGAGATCCACTCCCGTCACCAGGGCCCCACCCCGCGCAAAGCGCGCGAGATCGGTCCCCACCCCGCAGCCGATCTCGAGCACGCGCCGCCCGGCGTACCCCGCGAAATCGACGAGCCGCGGGAGATAGTCGAGCTTCTCGAAGCGATAGGCATCGAGCTCGCGAAAGAACGCCGCCGAGCCGGGGGGCGCCGTCGTCATCTCGAGGTCGTGGATGCGCTCGTTCCAGTACCGCCGCACCTGGTCCTCGAGGAGCCCGCTCACTGCGTCACCTCCTGGCGTGCCCCCGGGCGGGCCTCGGCTCTGCGCGCAAGGCCGTCGAGCGACAGCTCCAGCGCCATCAGGCACCAGAGGCGGTGCGCGTGGTTCGCGCGACCCCGCACGTGCTCGTCCACCAGGCGCGCAACGTCCGTCGGTCCGAACCAGCCGCGATCGCGCACCCGGTCGGAGCCGAGCAGCTCGTGGAGCATCGGCTGGAGGGGGCCGCGCAGCCAGTTCTTCATCGGTATGCTGAACCCCTCCTTGCCGCGGCGCAGGATCGCGGGCGGCAGGAGATCGCGGAACGCACGTTTCAAGATCCACTTGGTGACTCCGTCCCGTACCTTCCACGCGTCGGGGATGGCCATCGCGTACTCGACGACCTCGTGGTCCAGGAACGGCACCCGTGCCTCGAGCGAGACCGCCATGGACATGCGGTCGAGCTTGACCAGGATGTCATCGGCCAGATAGCCTGTCACGTCAGCGTAGAGCTGGCGCTGGAGGCCCGAGAAACCGGCGGCGCGCGCCTCCGCGAGGCGCTCCCGGTAGTAGCCGAAGCAATCCCGACCCGCCAGCGTGGCCGCGGCGTCCGCGGCGTACAGCGCGCGCCGCTCGGCCAGATCCCAGAACACCCACCAGCGCGCGTGCTCGAGGTCGGCCGGCCGCCGCAGACCCTCCACGAACCGTTTGACCTTGTTCACCGCCCCCTTCTTCCGGGAGGAGGGGGGGAGCGCGTCCACCAGGCGCTCCACGAGCCGCCACGGCGCCGAGCGCGAAAGCCACCGGATGCGGTCGGCCCAGCGGTGCGCGCGGTAGTGGTCGTAGCCGCCGAACAGCTCGTCGCCGCCGTCGCCCGAGAGCGCCACGGTCACCTCCTGCCGCGCCAGCTCGGAGATCATGAACGTGGGGAACGCCGACACGTCCCCGAACGGCTCGTCGAAGTACCCGGCCAGGCGCTCCGCCAACTCCACGATCTGCGTGTGCACCAGCTCCGCCCGGTGGGTCGTGCCGAAGCGGTCCGCGACGAGGGCGGCGTACGGGAGCTCGTTGTAGGAGCGGTCGTCAAAGCCGAGCGAGAAGGAGTGCACCCGGCCCGGCGTCTCGCCGCTCATCAGTCCGACGATGATGCTCGAGTCGATCCCGCCGGAGAGGAATGCCCCCAGCGGCACGTCCGCCATCAGCCGGCGGCGGACCGAGGCGTGCAGCCGCTCGCGCAGCCCCTGGCCGGCTTCCTCGACCGTCGCCGGGCGCTCGGCCGCGTGGGGCCGCCAGAAGTGGCGGGTCTCGACGCGCCCGGGCGGGTCCTCCCGCCAGAGCATCCAGGTGCCGGGCGGCACCTTCTCCACGTCGCGCACGATCGACCTGGGCGCCGGCACGAACTCGTACGTGAGGAAGTCGTCCACGGCCTCGAGATCCCACGCCACCGGCACGGCGGGATGGGTGACGACGGCCTTGAGCTCCGAACCGAAGACCACCCCCTCGGGCCCCTCGTACACGTACAGCGGCTTGATGCCCAGCCGGTCCCGCGCCAGAAAGAGGCGGCGCGCCCTCGCTTCCCACACGGCAATGGCGAACATGCCGTTGAAACGCTCGACGCACCCCGGGCCCCATTCCTCGAAGGCATGCACGATGGCCTCGGTATCGCTGCGGGTGCGGAAGCGGTGGCCCCGGGACTCCAGCTCGCGGCGCAGGTCCGCGTGGTTGTAGATCTCCCCGTTGAAGACGGCCTGGACGGTGCCGTCCTCGTTGGGCATCGGCTGGTGGCCGCCGGCGAGGTCCACCACGCGGAGGCGTCGCATGCCCAGCGCGAGCGCGCCCTCGATCCAGAAGCCCTCGTCGTCGGGGCCACGGTGCCGGAGCGAGCGGGTCATCGCCTCGATGACGGGACGGGATGCCGGGCGACCCGACCGCAGGTTCCAGAACCCCGCGATGCCGCACATGGTCAGGCCGCCACTCGGCGTGCGGCGCCGGCGCGAACCACCTGCTGGAGCAGCGCGCCGAGCGTCTCCAGATAGGTCCGCTCGCTGTATCGCTCACGCGCCAGGCGGGCCGCGGCGTCGGCCAGCCGCGCCGCGTGCCCGCGGTCTGTGAGCACCCGAACCAGGCCCTCCGCAACGCCTTCCGCCGAGGGAGACACCAGCTCGGCTGAGGTGTCGTCCAGCACCTGCGTATGCGAGCGGATGCGCGTGGCCACGATGGGCCGCCCCGCCCGAAGGTACTGATAGATCTTGAGCGGCGTGTTGGTGCCCCGAGATCGCGTCGTGACGAGCGCGTCCGCGAGGCGCTGATACAGGAACACATCGGTCGGCGCCACGGCGGGTACGAACACGAAGGCGCGGTCCACCCCCCGCTCCCGAGTCTGCGCCGCCAGGCCGGCGATCTGGTCGGGCGTGCCACCCACCACCACGAAACGGGCACTGGGGAAAGCGCGCACGACCGCCGGCGCGGCGGCGATCAGGAGCTCGAGCCCCTGGTACGCCTCCAAGGTGCCGGTGTAGACGATCGCCGGTCCGGCACCGACGCCCAGCCGATGACGCGCAGCGTGCACGTCGCTATCGGTCAACGCCGGAGGATCGAAGTCCAGCGTGTTCTCGATGAGTGCCACCGGGCCGGCGTAGCCTGATGTGTCGACGTGGTCCCTGAGCTCCGGGCAGACGGCGATCACGCCGTCGGCCCCATCCAAGGTGTAACGCTCCAGTCGCCGGAACGCGGCGATCACCGGGCGCCAGTTGAACCGGCCGAAGTTCTCGAATTGCTGCGGCAGGCTGGAATGCATGTCGTAGAGGTGCGTGATGCCCAGCCGGCGCGCCAGCCAGGCGCCGAGGACGCCCGCTTCCTCGTGGGTGTGCAGGAGATCGTAGTCGCCCCTCGCAGCCAGCCGCCGCACGCGGGCGAAGAGCGGGGCGTCCAGGATCAGTTTCGCGGCGGACGGTCCGATGGGCACGTCCCGCACGAAGGGCAGCCGGGACGTCCGGATGATGCGGAGGCCATCAATCGCCGGGGAGTCGCCGAAGGGGTAGGTCACCAGGTCTACCTCATGGCCGAGGCGCACGAGGGCCCGGATGCGATGCAGTACGCTGAAAGGCGTCCCGCGGGGACGGAAGAACGGCTGCGGTGCCACCATGAGAATCAGCATCGGCTCGGTCCTTGTCGAGGCTGCTGCGGGCGGTCGTCTCGGACGCCCCACAACGAGGGTGGTGCCCGTCAAGTAGGGCCCTCGCCGGCGCGCCGGGGCCCGTCGGTCTACTGGTGCAAGAGCCGTACCCGACAGCGCGGTAGGGAAGTCCGCTGTCAAGGGGCGTGGTGAACCCCTTCGGCGAACGCTGCGGGCCGTGCTCTCTCCTCATTCCTTCCGGAATGCGTTGCTTCCACCATTCTCCACTGCGCCTGGTTGATTACTGAAGCGACGGAGCCCGTCGCCCGAAGATTCTCCTCAGCGGGGCCGAAGAGTCGCCGCGCCGGTGTTGCGAGCGATGCGAAAGGCCCCTGGTCCGGCTTCTCGAGGAGTTGGTCGCCCTGCATGGGGCTCCGGCCGCCCTCCGCACCGGCAACGGTCCCGAGTTCTTCGCGACCGCGGTCGCCACCTGGGCTGAGGCGCACCGCATCGCCCTCGAATTCTTCCAGCCGGGCAAGCCGGCACAGAACGCCCCTATCGAACGCTTCAACCAGACCTACCACACCGAAGTCCTCGATGCCCACGTCTTCAGCGGCATCGCGGAGGTCCGCGGGATCACGACGGACTGGCTTCGCCGCTACAACACCGAGCGGCCTCACGACAGCCTCGGGCCGGTGCCGCCGCTGACGTTCCTGCCGAGGTCCACCAGCACCCCGGAGTCCAGTCGTCAGCTGTCTGCCTGACGGGGGTGCTTACCGCTCTCGCCACGGTGGCGCGAATGACCCCGAGGTTCTCGCCCAGGAACGCCGCTTCGTCGTAGACCGGTAGCACGATACTCACCAGCGGCTTGACGGTCGACCCGGCGGGGTCCCCGTGGCCGGACGCGTGAGAGGGTGATGTCGTCATCTCTGCCCTCCCGGACCTGCGTCCCGCGTGGCGAAGCGTCGCGGGAGACGGTCGCATCCCAGTGGCGCTCGACGGGCTGCTATGGCTGGGGCTGACCGAGCAACGAGCGTGCCACGCGAGAGGGAGCCTCCTACGACAGCGGTTTGCGGAGCCCGTCCCACAGCCCGCGAGCCTTGGCGAACACGGCTCGCTGATTCCCCCGCGGCGACTGCGCCAACAGCGCGTAGACCAGACCGAAGCCGGCGAAGAACGCGTACTTGATGCATTGGCTGGCGGTGCCGTACTTCCGTACAAAGTAGACCGAGTTCACGGCCTCGAGGTATTTCCTCCGAGGGCTATAGCCACCCATCGTCGTCGAGCCCCGGTGCCACATCACGGCCTTCGGGACGTAGACGACCCGGCATCCCCGTCGCGCCGCCCGGGTGCAGAAGTCGGTATCTTCGTGCCCGTACCCGTAGAACCTCTCGTCCAAGAAGTCGAGCGTCTCGAACAGCTCTCGGCGCGCCATGAAGCCGCACCCGGGGAAGTAATCCATGTCTTCAATCCGGTCGTACTGGCCGCGATCGATTTCCCCCGAGCCACGCTCCGAACACACGTTCTGGGTGTAGGTGATGCGGCCGCCCGTGCACTGCAGCTTCCCGGACCCGTCATCCGCGTACGTCTTGGGGCCGACCACCCCGATGCCCTGGTCGGACTCGGCCACCTCGACCAGGCGGTCGATCAGCGACCGCTCGATGCGGGCATCGTTGTCGAGCGAGAGGATGTAGTCGGCGCCACGCCGGGCCGCTTCGCGAAAGCCACGGTTGCGGCCTCCCGTGACCCCCAGGTTCTCCCCGTTCGCCACAACGGTGACGTCGGGAAAGAGGCCCCGCAAGTGGGGAACGGAGCCGTCCGAGGAGGCATTGTCCACGACGATGATCTCCTTGCTGGCATACGTGGCCTCCTGCACGCTGCGCACGCAGATCGCGGCCAGCTCCTTGCCATTCTGGTTCAGCACAACCACGCCGACCTTCGGCTGTGCCCGCGCGGTCACGCGCCCTCGTCGCCGGCGTGTCCGGTCGCTCCCGCGTTCCGGGGCGACGGCTTTGCCGCGCACACGCTCACCATGTACCCGGCGTCGCGCGAGCCGTACACCCGCTCGATCCAGCGCAGGAGCGGCAGCAGGACGACGGCCGCCGATTTTACCACCGGCATCCGCACAGTCATCTCGAACAGGACTCCGCTCGCCCAATGGCGGAGGATCGGCTCGGCATGGATCACGCGGAGGCCCGCCGCTTGGACGGCACGCGTCAGCTCCGCTTGCGAGTAGTAGCGGCGCACCAGGAACTTGTCGCGATGCAGCCGTTGCGTGCCATGCCATACCTCCCCAAGGGCAAAGCTGTCCGTCGTCAGGGCGAGCACTCCACCACCCTTCAAACAGCGAGCGGCCTCCCGCAGCGCCACCTGCCCGTCGGTGAAGTGCTCGAGGACGCTGATGCCGAAGATCCGGTCGAACGCCCCAGCGCGGAACGGGAGCGCTTCGGCCGACGCGACAAGAAACCGCGTGCCCGGCGCCTCGTTGTATGCGTGGGCCAGCCGGACCACGCGCTTGTCGGTGTCCAGGCCGACAACGGTGCATCCGTGCCGGTGCGCGATGGCGCGCGCGTTGGCTCCGTTGAAGCAGCCCAGCTCGCACACCCGCTCGCCTGGTCCCAGGTGCAGCCAAGGTAGGATGGCGGCCTTCTCCAGGCGGCGATAGAAGACAAGATCGTACCGGTGACGCTCGAACCAGCCCGCGAGACGGGAGCGCCACCGCCTGAGGGTCCTCACAACGGATGAGCGGTGGACGGTGCGGAGGCGCGGATGGTCCGGCGTGTCCCCTTGCCGGCCCGCGGTTCAGCTTGGTGCATGGCCCAGGACCACGAGGTCATCACGCGCTGGCGCATCCGGCTTGCCCACGTACTTGGGGCAATGCTCGCAGGCTCTCGGCAGGATGCCGTTGAGCATCTTCCGGCGGAAGTCCGGGTACACTGCCCCGTTCCACAGTTCCTCGAAGGGCCGCTCGAGCAGATTGCCGAAGCTGCGGCGATTCTGCGCCGTCCGATCGCCGGTCTGGGTCGTGTAGCAGCAGGGATGCACGTACCCATCGTGCGTCACAAAATTCCTCGTCCACGGGAAGCTGCACTCCTGCACCGGCAGCTTGTCGAACAACTCGATCTTGACGCGGACGCCCAGCTGGCGTGCGCGTTGCACCGTCCCAGAAAAGACTCGCCGAACATCGACGCGGATGCTCTCCGTATCGAGGCCCGTCGTGCTGTCGAACGTGATGATGTTCACGAACTGCACCATCCCGATGCCGATATCGTGGGCCAGCTCGACGATAGCGGGCAGCTCCCGGTAGTTGGTCAAGCACACGACCGTGTTGATCTTGACTTCAGGGTGGCGCTTGCCGAGCTCGCGTTTGAGTTGCACGAGGCGACGGGTGTTGGCGATGACCTTGTCGAAGTTCGCTCCGGCGCGCAGCTGCTCGTAGGTCGTCTTGGTGGCGCCGTCGAGGGAAAGGTAGATCTGATCGATGTGAAGGTCGATGATCCGGCGGGCGGTGCGCTCGGTCATCAGGGTGAAGTTGTCGTTGAGCGTCACGTAGATGCCGCGCGCCTTGAGGAAGGCGACGATCTCGAAGAACTCCCGGTTCATCAGCGATTCGCCGATGCCCGTCAGATCCACCCGTTGGAGCTTGGGCAGGTGGGCGACCATCTGCTGGATGTTGTCCAGGCGGAGGTCCGCCGGCTTCTCGGTCCAGTAGGTCAGCTCGCAGAAGGTGCACTTGAGGTTACAGCGTGTCGTACACTCGATCTGAATGGAGCGCGGCGAGACGGTGACCGATGGGAAGCGCTTCGCGACCTGGTATGCCACGTACTCGGCCAGGTCCAGGTAAGCGACGCGGAGCGTGGTTCGAAGGCCCACGAAGTGAAGCTTGTACGCGAGGAGATCCCAGGAGCTACTGGTGAGTGCCATTGCCGAGCGCCTCCCTCTTGCGCAGCGAGCCACGCGCCGTGAGCACCCAGCTCCATACCGTTCGGAGATCGTCGGGTGTAATGGACTGGATCCGCAAGCTGCCGAGGACGTAGAGCGTCGCGAACACGAGCGTCCCGGCGCCGATGCTCCAGCCAGCGTCGAGGGGAAGGAGGGTCACGCCCGCCGCGCCCGCGGCAGCCAGGACCGCCACCAGGGCCATTCGACCCAGCGCGGGCCAGGGGATGAGCTGGCCGAGGGGAACGTTCAACCGACCGCGAATCCTCAGCATCACCAGGGTCGCAAAGAGATAGCCCGCCGCCACGGCGCCCAGCGCGGGGCCGACCCATCCGACACTGCGGACCAAAGCGTATCCCAGGATGATGTTCGTCGTCAAGGCCGCGAGTTGCGCCTTGAACACGAACCTGGTGTCGCCCAGCGATGCCAGGACTTGTTCGGGAATCGTGATACGCAAGAGCACGAACAGGAGGTAGATCCGAAAGAGCCCCACGGCGGCGGCATACTTCGAGGAGAACAGGGTCACGAGCACCGGCCCGGCGAGCACCATGAGCAGCGCGGCGACGGCGAACGCCGGCACGGCCAGCTTGAGGAGGGATTGGTGCCACAACCGCAGAAACCCCTCGATGTCGCCGGCTGTGAATCGCCGGCCCAGCTCTCCCATGATGACCGACACGACGGGCACCGACGTGACCCCGGCGAGCGGAATCTCGAACGCTCCAGCCGCATAGAGCGCGAAGACGGCCGGTGGATAGACGAGCGCCACCAGGACCTTGTCCACTTGGTAGTTCAAGGCCCCGGCCAGCGTTGCCACCCCGTACGGCGCGGCGAACGCGACTTGCGACTTCCAGTCGGCGGGGGAGAAACGAAGGGTCATGTGTCGCAACGGCCGCCATACCATCCACACGCCCAGGAGCGATTGCGCGAGAGCGTACGCGACGAGCGCCTTGAACACGAGATCGAGTCGTTGCGTCAGAACCCCCGCCGCCGAGACCGCCAAGACCATCATGGTCTTGGTCGTAATCTCGAACAGGGCCGCGTACTTGGTGCGTCCGAGGCCGATCAGGATCGCGTCGGTACTGATCGTCGGGAGCGTCAGGAGCGGATAGACGGCGAACAGGCGCAGATACTGGGCGAGCCCGGGATTGTGGAAATAGCGCGCCAGCCAATCGGCCAAGAGATACATCGCGATCGAAAAGGGCAGCGCCAGGATCGTCAGGCTGACCATGGTCTGCAACACGAACCCCTTGCGCTTCGCGTCGGGCAGGCGGGGGAGGAAGTAGTACACGCTGACCGGGAGCCCCAGCGCGAACATGTACAAGAGGGACTTGTTGACCAGCCAGACCTGGTTGAAGGTGCCGAATTCCGCAACCTCCAGCGAGCGTGCCAGCACTACCGCGATCAGCAGGAAACAGCCGTGGGAGATGGCGCTGCTGAGCATCATCAACATGGCGCTCGCTGCCATGCGGGTCGATTGCACCTGGCTGTTCCTCTCGTCGACGTTGCCGCGTGCGGCTTCCGGAACCGTCTAAGGGCTGCCCGCTCGTGACCCGCGCCGCGGCCTCGGCGGTGGCGCCGCAAGGTCCACAGGCTGGTGCTGAGGTTGACGATCTGGTGCCCTCGTCCCGCCGGTCCGGGAAGCGCCGGTGCGCGGCGGAGGCGGAAAGGCGTTCCTAGGCCACGGCGGCCGGCCGCCGCCCGAACCGCCGTGTTATCCTCAACCCACTGCAGCGCAGTCTCGCCTCCTGGGGGGGGGCAAGTCCCGCGCCACCCTGGAATGCGCGGACAGCCTGGGCCTAGATTATACTCACTGTACATCTTACTGTGGGTAGTGTCCACTGCCCCCCTAGGGGGCCGGGGCGATGCCGGGCCAGCGGCCTTTGCGAGCCCGGACCTCGGCCCATCCCGGAGGGTGGAACGCGTTGAGAGCCGTGCGCGTCCGGAGAACGCCTGGCGCGCAGTCAGCCCACGAACACGCCGGCGCGCGGGCGGCGGTGTCCGCGCCATATAGAGGGGGGAGCACTTGGAGAAGGCCCTACGAGAGCTGCAGGAGTACTGGGACGAGTATCCTTGCGGGATCCAGGTGTCGGAGAAGGAGCTCGGTACCAAGGAGTTCTTCGACGAGATCAAGAACAAGTTCGACCAGACCTATGCCGCGTATGCGCACAGCGAGCGACTCCTGCGCTTCCCGGCCTGGAAGGGAAAGGCCGTCCTGGAAGTCGGGTGCGGGATCGGGATCGATGCGGTGGAATTCGCGAGGCATGGTGCTCGGGTCACGGCGGTGGATCTGTCGCCCCGCAACATCGACTTGGCCAGGAAGTACTTCGCCCACAACAAGCTCAGCGGAACCTTGCTGGTCGACAACGCCGAGCAGCTGAGCTTCCCGGACGATTCATTCGATCTCGTCGTCGCCATCGGCGTCTTCATCTATACGCCGAACATTCGGAAGGCGCTCGACGAGGTCCTGCGGGTAGTCAAGCCGGGCGGCGAAGTGATTTGTATGTTCTGGAATCGCATCTCCTGGTACACGCTGCTGGTGCGTCTCTCGGGTACCCACTTCGATCACCAGGACAAAGACGCGCCGATGATCAACCTGTACTCGGTCCGGGAGCTCCGGAAGCTGTTTGCGAAGTTCTCCCGTGTGGAGACCGAAATGGACCGGTTTCCCACGAAGACCATCAAGCGCTCCGGCGTGATGGCGCAGCTCTACAATCACGTGCTCGTTCCGCTCTTGCAGCTGGTCCCGAAGCCGATCATGAAGCCGTTTGGCTTTCACATCATCGTCAAGGCCGTGAAATAGCCGTTGGCGGCGGGACCCAGTGGCGGGGATGCGGAGGTAGGAATGTCGGGAGGTGAATCCGGCAGGCCCGGGCCGAAAAAGAAGCTGTTGTATCTGGCCGTCTGCGATCCCGACTTGGAGGTCACGGGCGCGACGGTGCGCATGGGTGCGTTTGTGAAGCACCTCGGGCGATTCTACGACATTACCTTGGTGCACATGGCGGGCTCCGGCTATCGGGTCCCCCCGGAAATCGAGGAGCGATTCCGCGACCGCGAGAATCGCCTGGGCGTCAGCCACCGGGTTCGGGTTGAGTTCTCCCAGCTCGGGTACTTTCTCTTCAGCCCGACGCTGTATCGGCAGGCCGGCCGGCTGCTCCGCGTGGGGACCTTTGACTACCTGCTGGCGGACTACGGTCTCGCCGCGGTCTACGGAAGGATGCTGGCCGGCCGTCATGGCATTCCGCTGATCTACAGCTCGATGAACATTGAGTACCAGAAGTATCTTGCGCAGAGCAAGACCGATGTTCGCCGGGGGCTGCTCGCGCCCTACGTCTATTGGGCGGAACGGGCGGCCTGCCGGACCGCGAAACTGGTCGTGGCCATCTCCGAGAGTGACCGGAGCCACTACGCGAAGTGGGTGGCGCCGGAGAAGATCGAGGTGATCCCCCAGGGGTTCGATGCGGAGGTGTGTAATCCGTTCTATCCACCGCCTCCGTTGTCCCCGGTGGTGGTGCTGTTCGTCGGCAACTTCCGCCTGGAGCACAATCGGGACGCCGCGCGCCTGATCGTGCGGGACATCCTGCCGGAAGTGGTCACGGCACGGCCGGACGCGCTCTTTCAGCTGGTCGGGGCCGAGCCGCCGGTGGAGGTGAACGGGCCGAACCTGGAATGCACCGGCTTCGTGGATGATCTCGGGCCCTATCTGCGACGGGCCAATCTGGTGATCGCGCCGATGCCGTTCGGCTTCGGCATGTCAACCAAGATTGTCTCCGCCCTGGCCTTCGGCAAGACGGTGTTGACGACTCCGGAAGGCGCCGGCGCGATTCCCCGGACCTATCGACAGATGGTGGTGGCGCCGCTCGAGGAGTTTCCCGGCCGCATCGTAGAGCTGCTGGCCACGCGTCCGGCGGTGGACCCCGGCGAATCCGCCGCGGTGTGCGATGCCTTCGCGTGGCCGAACCTGATGACCCGACTCCACCGGCGGATCGAGGAGTGCTGCGCCTCTGACCGAGTGCCAGTGGTGAGTTCACGATCGTAACGCGATAGGGGCCCTGCGGTGGCAATGAAGATCGGAGAGGTGGTCAAGGAACTGCCCAGCGTGGTCGGAGACCTGTATGAAAACCACGTCTCCAAGCATTTTCGCGTGCTGGCGCCGACGGTCTTGCACGTCAACGTCAATCTGCGCTGCAACACCAAGTGCGCCATGTGCAGTATTTGGGAGCTCAAGTCCTCCCACGCGCTGACCCCGGAACAGTTCGCCACGATACTCGCGGACCCGGTGTATGCCCGGGTGGAGTACATCATCCTGGCGGGCGGCGAACCGACCCTGCGGCACGACCTTCCGGAGATCATCGAGGTGATGCACCGGTACATGCCGCGGCTCAAGAAGCTGCTGATCCCCTCCAACGTGATCAATCGCGTCAGTGTCGAGGCGCAGTATCCCCGCATCGCGCGCTACTGCGCCCAGCACAAGATCCGCCTGTCGCTGGGCGTCTCCCTCGACGGGATCGGCGAAACCCACGACAAGATCCGCGGGGTGAAGGGCGCGTTTCGCAAGGTGATGGAGAACATCGAGTTCCTGAAGGAGCTACAACGGGAGGTGCCGTTCAACGTCGGCATCGACCCCACGATCTTCTCGATGAACATCCACGAGATGCAGCAGCTCAAGGATCTGGCTGAGCGGCTGAAGATGCCGATCACGTTCCAGATCGCGGCGGTGGCGGACGAGTATTACCACAACACCGACATGGAGAACGTGCTGAGCGTCAACGGCGAGGACCGGGGGCGTCTCGTGGACTTTCTGAAGCGGCTGGTGGCCGAAGCGTCGTTGTGGGATTCGTTGGCGTACTACTACGCGGAAGTCGTCGAGAACCTCGAAGGGGCGCCGACGCGCAGCCTGCCCTGTCCGTTCGCCGATCAGGGCCTGCTGCTGAACCCCGACGGGTCCTTGCATTACTGCCACAATAGCCACCCCATAGGTAATGTGCTGGAGAAGAACTCCAGCGAGCTGTACTACGGCCGGGAGAACCTGGCGTACCGCGGGACGGTGGTGAAGGACACCTGTCCCAGCTGCCGCATGTCGTGCCTGTTCTTCGTGAGCCTGCGCAAGGAGGTGTTCCCGTTCCTCTCGTTCGTCGTCAAGCGCATGTTGGGTGTGCATCGCCTGCATTGGCGCAGGCCGAAGTCGGCCGTGGCGTCGCCCGCCCAGCCTCAGAAGGCCTCCGGCGCGCCCCCCGTGGGCTCGCTGCGCGCGCAGGGATAGCCTCGTTGGCCGGCGCGTCTGGTCCCAGGGAGTCGCGTTACGTCCTCATTGTCTGCTACGACTTTCCCGGCGCTCGCAACGCCGGAGTGATCCGAACCTATCAATTTGCGAAGTGTCTTCCGTCCCTAGGCTGGCAGCCGATCATCCAGACGGCACAACCGTGCTCCACGGAGCGGGAAGACAACATCGAGGCGTCTGACGGATACTTGCGGTGCCCGAGAATCACCGTCACGCCGTCCAGGATGCTCGTGCCGTTTCGGCCCGAACACGATGTCGCGGCGCCGGTGGATGGTGTCGGGGTGCGGAGTGGGGGGCGGCTGGGACGCCTGGTTCGGTTCGCCGGTCAGCTCGCGGTGCCCGACGGCAAGATCGGGTGGATGCCCGTGGCGGCGCGACGGGGTCGCCGGCTCGCCCGCGAGTTCCCGATTCGCTGCTGCTTGTCCGTCTCTCCGCGCCCCACATCACACCTCGTGGCCCGGCGCATCGCGGGGTCTCTGGGCATCCCGTGGGTGGCCGATTTCGCGCTGCCATGGAGTGACGCCCCCTGGCTGGCCGGTCGGCCCCGATTCGCCGGATGGTTGGACGGACACGTGGAGCGCTCGGTCGTCCGTTCCGCGCGGCACATCACCGTAGCGTATCCCGACATTGGGCGCGGGCTCTGCACCCGGCATGGCGGTGAGTGGGAACGCAAGATCTCGGTCGTTCCCACGGGGTTTGCGGACGATCTGTTTTCGCAGCCACGCCTGCCCGTTCGCCCGAAGTTCACCGTCGTCTACCCGGGAAACCACTTTTGTGAAGACGGCCGACACGGTGAACGGTTTCTCCAGGCCGTAGATGAGTGGATCGGGGCGACGCCGGAGGTGGGAGATCGGGTCGAGTTCGTCTTCATAGGCGAACGGCACGGGGCGCTGGCCCGCCGCAGGGCCACCATGGCGCATCCCGAGGTGATCCGGGTGGAGCCGTTCATGTCCCATCGCGCCTGCGTCCAGGCCATCGTGGGCGCGGACCTGTGCGTCGTGAACACGGTAGGCCACCGGATTCCTGACAAGGTCTACGAGTGCATGCGGGCAGGAAGACCGATCTTGGCGCTGACCGATCCGGGCTCGGATCTGGAGGTCCTAGTCCGCCAATACTCCGGAGCAGTCGCGGTTCCCCCCCGTGACGTCCGCGGCATCCGGGATGCGCTCCACCAGGCCTGGCAAGAGGGGGAGGGGAATCACCCTGAGTTGGGGAGCCCCGACCCGTCCGTCGAGCCGTACTCATCCCGGCGCAGTGCCGAGGTGGTGGCCGGCATTCTCGACCGGCTAGTGGAGGCGCGCAGGGGGCCGCAGGGTTCCGTTTGACAGCCCACTCGGCTGGCGGCCTTGGCGACCGGCCGGGGAGTCGGTCCCTGAGGCGAAGAAGCCGCAGTGTGGCGTGGTCGCAACAACCTCTCGGATGCCTGGCTCCAATGGCTGATCCGCACGCTCCGTCCGCGAGGGACCACGGCCGAGGCAGGGGGCGTCGGGGCACGCCCCTTGCTTCCACTCGGTGAGTGCCCCGATTCAGGCAGTCCAGACGCGCGGGAGCGGACCGGTGACGCGATCCACGGTGCTCGTCACGGGGGCCACCGGTTTCACCGGTGGGCACCTGTGCGAGCGGTTGGTAGGCGATGGACATCGCGTGCGGGCTCTCGTGCGCGACGCCGGGCGCGCCTCCCGTCTTCGCGAGCTCGGGGTCGAGCTGGCGGTCGGGGATCTGTGCCAACCGCATTCGCTGGAGCGCGCTACCGAGGGGGTGGACCTGGTCTATCACATTGGGGCGCTGTTTCGCCCGGAGAACGTCACGCGCCGACAGTTGACGGAGACGAACGTGGACGGAACGCGCCACCTGCTCGACGCGGCCTTGCGCTCCGGCGTGCGGCGGTTCGTCCATTGCAGCACGGTTGGCGTCCACGGTGACATCCGGCATCCGCCGGCGAACGAGGACACGCCGTTCGCGCCCGGCGACCCGTACCAGGAATCGAAGACCGAGGGCGAGCGGGTGGTGCACCGGTACATGGCCGACGGGCGGCTCCCGATCGTCGTGTTTCGACCAGGAGGGATCTACGGACCCGGGGACATGCGGTTCCTGAAGCTCTTTCGCGCGATCAAGACGCGCCGGTTCGTCATGCTCGGGTCGGGCTCGGTCCAGTATCAACTCGTCTACATCGACGATCTCGTCGACGGGATCCTGCTCTGTGGCCAACATGCCGCCGCCCCCGGCAACGTGTACATCCTGACGGGTGAGGCGCCGGTCACGTTGCGACATCTCGTCGGCGTGATCGCGAAGGTCCTGGGGGTCGAGCCGCCGCGTCTGCGGTTCCCGGTGGGCCCGGTCTACGTCGCCGCCTTCTGCTGCGAGCTGGTGTTCAAGCCGCTGGGCCTGAACCCGCCGCTCTACCGCCGGCGGGTGGACTTCTTCCGAAAGACCCGGGCCTTCGACATCTCGAGGGCCAAGCGGAGTCTGGGGTTCAACCCCTCGACGGCTCTCGAGAGGGGCGTGGCCTCGACGGCCGAATGGTATCGAGCGAGCGGCCATCTATGAGCGGAGTCGGGTCCCCGCGCACGGCGCGCATCAACGCGCTCTGGGTCATCGACCACGTCTGCTACGATGGGAGCCTTCACGGGGGCGGCCGGCTGTATTGGAACGTCCTGCAGCACTTTGAGGAGTCGAGAATCCGAGTGGTTCCGTGCTTGTTGCGGGCGACGGCCGAGATTCGCCGGGTGTTCCGGGACAGTCCGGTACCGGTGCGCATCCTGGACAAGGGGAAGTTCGATCCCTCGACCCTGTGGACCTTCCTTCACCTGATCAAGGAGGAAGCCATCGACGTGATGCACCTGCACTGTTACGGCGCATCGACCTTCGGCCGGGTGGCGAGCGCCCTGACGGGAGTGCCCGCCGTGATCCAGGACTACGACACCGAGGTGTATTTCCCGTACCCGTGGTACCTGTGGCTCGCGGACCTGGCGCTGGCGCCCGTGACGGATCGTGCCATCGCGCCGTCGCCCATGGTGCGCGACTTCCTGGTGCGCAAGCGGAAGATCGACGGGGCACGGATCACCGGGATGGTGCACGCGATTCCAGCCGATCGGTACCAGCCGGTCGCGGCGGCGCGGGTCGCGGCGATCCGGGATACGTTGGGCGTCGCACCGGGCGTCCGTCTCGTCGGCACGGTAACCAAGCTGGGTCCGCAACGGGGGAACGATGTCTTGCTCGAGGCGGCCGCCCAGGTCGTCCGACGGGTGCCGAACTGCTGCTTCGTGCTGCTCTACCAACCGACGCCCTTCCACCGCCTTCCCAGCCGGAAGTACGTGGAGGTGTCGACCACCGACGCCGAGGCGTCCGTGGCCGAATTGGCCCGGCAGATCGAGCGGCTGGGGCTCGGGTCCTTCGTCCGGTTGGTCGAGCGGCCGGCGCACGTTGGCGACTACGTGGCCGCGTGCGACTTCGTCGTCGCGCCGTTCCTGAGCGAGCGCTTCTCGTCGGTCCCACTCCTCGAGGCCATGGCGCAGGGGAAGGCGGTGGTGGCCACGGCGCTCGGAGAGCAGGGCGAGATCGTCCAGGATGGCGTCAACGGCCTCCTCGTGCGCCCGGGTCAGGTGGACGAGCTGGCCGCGAGCATCGCGCATCTTCTGGAAGATCCTGTCGCACTGCGGCGGCTGGGGCGGCGTGCCCGCGAGGACGCCGAGGGGTATGGCGCGCCGGCCTATGCCCGCGCCCTCGAAGGAATGTACGCCGAGCTGGTCGACCGCACTCCGGCCCGCCGCCGGGGGGCGATGATCCACGCGGTGCCATCGTGATCGTCGGGATCGTGGACCCGGCCCGTGGCGGTGCGGAGCTGGAACGAGAGGTGAGGCGGGCGGCGGGCCCTGTCGGGTCGGCCCGAAATGCGTCGGGGCCGGCGGGGTGCGTGTGGTCGGCGGATCACGTGGCGCTGGGATGCTTCCCCCGCGACCGCCTCGGGGCCGGCGACGTGTTCGGCCCGCTGGTGAACGAGGCCGGGAGCGTCGTCACCGCGTTCACCGGCCGACTCTTCAACGGCCCGGCCGTGCGACGCGGGCTCGCTACCCGCCACGAGTTCCGGACGGGGCGCCCCGAGGAGAGCATCGTCCACTTGTACGAGGACGCTCCGGATCGGTTCCTGCTCGAGCTCAACGGACAGTTCGCCCTCGCCCTCTGGGACGCGTCGCGGCGCACGATCTTCCTGGCGCGCGACCGGCTCGGCGTCGAGCCGCTCTTCTACCACCAGGACGGGGAGCGGGTGGTCTTCGCCTCCTCCCTGGACGCCCTCCTCCGAACGGGTGGGGTCACGCGCGAGGTGGACCCCGCGGCCGTGGCGCAGTACCTCCTCTACTGCTATAACCCGGGCGCCGACACGATCATTCGGGGCGTGCGGCGGCTCCCCGCCGGCTACGTCCTGACCTCGGCTCGGGGTCGACCGACCCTCGAGCGATACTGGTACCTGAGCTACGCCGCGACCGACACGCGCTCGGAAAAGGAAACGGGCGAGGCCATCCTCGAGCTCCTCGAGGACGCCGTGCGCCTGCGCGTGGAGCCCGACCGGCGTGCCGGCGTGTTCCTGAGTGGCGGTACCGACTCGAGCGCGATCGTGAGCCTCTCGTCCCGCATGTCGGAGAAGCCGCTCCATACGTTCTCGTTCCGATGCGCCGGCGCGTCCTACGACGAGTCCCGCTACGCCCGGTTCGTGGCCGAACGGTACCGGACGGAGCATATGGAGGTGCAGTACGGACCGGACCGGCTCGCACTTGTGGACGACGCCGTGCGATGGATGGATGAGCCGTTCTGCGACCTCGGGATCGAGTTGGCCACCTATCTGCTCGGCCAATCGGCCTCCGGCCAGGTTGACTACGTGATGAGCGGCGAGGGCGGCGACGAGCTGTTCGCGGGCCATCCGGTCTACCACGCCGATAGGGTCGCCGCGGTGGCGGACCTGGTCCCGGCGCCCCTGTTCGCGCCGCTGGCTCGGATGCTGCAACGCCTGCCGGATTCCGACGCGAAGAAGGACCTCAGGGTGAAGCTCAAGCGCTTCGCCTACGGACTCACGTTCCCGCCCGACCTGCTGAGTCACCGGTGGCGAGCCTATTACACCCGGGACGAGCTCGCGGGCGCGTTTACGCCGGAGTTCCTTGACCGGATCGACGTGGAAAAGGTGTTCGACCCGATCCTGCGCCACAACCAGGAGGCGGACGGTCGGGATCGCTTGAGCCGGAGCCTGTACAGTGATTACCGCACGCTGGTCGACTTCTATTTTCGTCGCGTGGGACTGCTCCGGGCGTTCCCGCTGGAGATTCGCCTCCCGCTGATGGACCACCGGCTGGTCGATCTTTCCGCCCGGATCCCGTCCGGCCTGAAGATTCGTGGTCTCTCGACGACCAAATATGTTTACCGTCGCGCGTTGGAGGGGGTGGTGCCCCGGGAGATCCTGTACGGCCGTCCCAAGCTCGGCCACGGCGTGCCGCTCAAGAACTGGCTGCGCCACGAGCCCGCCGTCCAGGCCTGGGTGAACGACCGGTTGACCTGTGCGACCTTCCGGGAACGGGGCATCGTCCGGCCCGAGGCCGTCCGCCGCATGCTCGATGAGCACGCCACTCGGGCGCACAACCATTCCCATCGCCTTTGGGGATTGGTCGTTCTCGATGCCTGGTTGCGGACGCATGTTGACGCCGCGGCGTGACGGGCCGCGGACCGTGAGGATTAACGAGCGATGAAGATCCTAGGTATTGCGGATGGCATGTCCGGCGGCGCCGCCCTCCTCGAGGACGGGCGCGTTACTTTCGCGGTGCACGAGGAGCGGCTGACCCGGGCGAAGATGGCCACGGGCTTCCCGCGCCGGTCGATCGCGTGTGTGCTGGAGGCGACGCGGACGGATCCCAGGGAGATCGACGCCATCGCGGTGGCGACCGTCAACGAGTTCTTTCGGGACCCCGCGGTGGCCTACGACGGTTGGCTGCTGCGGGACCAGAACCTGCTGAAGGAGGCGCTGCTCCACGCCGCGTCCGGCGTCACGCGCCTCATGGGTTCGGCATCGCTCCTCAAGCGTTCGTATTACGAGCTGAAGTCCGTGCTCGGGCGGGCGCGGCGAAAGACGATCCGCCGCGTACTGGGGGAGGAATGGGGGTTACGCTGCCCGGTGGAGTTCGTCGATCATCACTTCGCCCACGCCTGCTCCGCGTACTTCACCAGCGGCCTGGATCAGGCCACGGTCATCACCATGGACGGGGCGGGGGACAACAAGTGCTCGCACGTCTACCGGGTGCGCGGCGGCGTCTTCGAGCGGCTCTGGACTATCGACAGCTTCGACTCGGTCGGCAACTACTACGCGTACGTGACCCACCTCTGCGGCTTCAAGGCGCAGAAGCACGAGGGGAAGATCACCGGGCTGGCGGCGTACGGGCGACCGGAGCACCTGGAGCTGTTGCGGCGGTTCATGACGTACGACAATGGGACCACGGTGAACATCGGCCGCGTGTTCTACTGGTCGGCCGTGAACGCCCTGCTGGGCGCGCTCCCGCGCGACTTCCGGCGGGAGGATCTGGCCGCGAGCGCCCAGTCGCTCCTCGAGGACGTGTGCACCGCGTATGTGGACCATTGGGTGGCCCGCACCGGCTGCCCGGACCTGGCGGTGGCCGGCGGCGTCTTCGCGAACGTCAAGCTGAATCAGCGCATCCACGAACTCACCGCCGTGCGCTCGCTGTTCATCCACCCCGGAATGGGGGACGAAGGCCTCGCGGTCGGCGCGGCGTTCGCCGTCGCCGCGGCGCGGGGACGGGACCGCGGCGCGGCGACGGAGCCCGGCCGACTGCGGGACGTGTATCTGGGACCCGAGTATGGGGA
>Ga0315297_10000332_pt1 | contig 27242 bp, 25 predicted proteins | sample YL17G15_0_MG_FD_203628 | JGI IMG/M metagenome (GOLD analysis project Ga0315297, IMG submission 203628) | Sediment microbial communities from Yellowstone Lake, YNP, Wyoming, USA - YL17G15_0 | ecosystem: Environmental > Aquatic > Freshwater > Lake > Sediment | place: USA: Wyoming | collected...
GTTGATGGTGAGTGCAAAGATAATGATGCTTTGGTTTGGCCAGTCAACTGTTCCCAACCTCCATCTTATAATGGATTATGGATTTATATCAACTTTTCTGAGGACACTAATTTGTCTATTAACTTATCTGACTACTTCCACAATCCTCTTAACGAAGTATTGAATTATTCTTTTTCAAAGGACAGTTCCAGCATCTCAATCAATATTTCTAATGGGTTTATGAAGATTAGCCCTTCATTAAATTATTATAGTATTTCAACGCTTAATATTACTGCTTCAAACCAGAACGGAAACATTTCAGCATACAACATTATTGTTAATGTGACTAGTGTTTATGATAATATTGTTATCACAATTGACCCAGTATCAGAACCTCCCCCATACTATTATAGACAACCATTACTCGCAGATGTTTTATGTAAATTCAGTCTCTTGTCAAATGTTGAGAATAGTATCATCAATAATTGTTCATTTTACTTTAATGGCGCCCCTTTAAGTAATAAGACTGTTAATTCTCCAACTCTTACTAACGCACAAAAGACTTTTTATAATGTTCCACAAATAAGTCCTTATTTTATAGGCAACAATCTTGTTTGGGTTAATTGCACCTTTAATGGTTCTAGAAGTGTTATTACTAATGTAAGAGAGGTCTTGTTTAAGTATTCTAATTATACCCTTAGTAGCCAGACCATTTACAATTCTCAACCAGTTTATTCTTTTAGTTTGATTGATTCTCCTTCGGCCAGTTATAAGAGTGTTGAGTATTATAAGCAAACTGCGCTTCGTTCTGTTTCTTCATATAACTCTTCTGGTGCGGATGGGGTTAATGTTAATTTTAATGTTAGTTCTAATCGTGCTTTTATTTCTAAAACTTCTAATTTTAGTGGTTACAGGTATTTAACAATCAATGTTACTTTAGATAATGGAGAAACCATTCAGTCAAATAATATTTCTTTGCATTTCTTAGCTGCCGATTATGTGAGTAATCCTTCTATTAATTTTGTTAATAATAATGTTAACGCATCTTTTGTTTACACTGATTCATCTAAGGTCTTACTTGATACTGCAACTGTCACGTGTCCTAATGCTTACAACATGTTTGAGTCTGACCAGACTTGTGTTGCTGAAGCTTATTATAACAATTCTTGGAATAATTTCGGAAATTACGGTTGTGATCCAGTTTATGATAAAGATGGTTTTGCGTTCACTGATGCTGGACTGAATATGGCTTGGTTGAGTAAATCCGATTCTGATGGGAATAAGTATGTCATGAATTCTAATAGAGTCGGGTTTAGTAGTAATAATAATTTTTTTAATAATGATTCAAACAGTGTTTTTGATTGCAATAATTTCTATATTACTGGAAACTTCAACAATAATTTTTTCCGTATTAATAATTCAAAAAATGTTACTTTTAGGAATTGTAATATTTCTAATTTTATTTTTGCGTTTAACATAACTAATTCTGATAATGTTGTAATTAAGAACTCAGACATCTATTCTAATATCTTTATTGAGAACTCTAATGTTTCTTTTTTCAATGATAATTTTTACACTGATGGTTTGGATGCTGATGGTGTTTATTGTGTTGATGGTATTGGTAACTTTTATGGTGAGAATGTTACTGTTATGAATTCCTCTTGCGTCTTAAACAAGCCTTTCAGGAGATTTATTGAGTGGAACACTTCTGGTTTGGATTTTAGGGATGTTCAGTTGCGTTGTAAGGTTGTGATTTCCCAGGGTGACTCTTCTTATGTTGTTTATCCCAATAATCTTTCCATTGATATCCCTTTAAGGTTTGTTGGTAATGCTACTTTAGTTTCTTGGAACCAAGATACTTCTGCAATATTAAACCTTACTCCTTTGTTTAATGATTCTGATCCATTAAGTTTCAATTTCACTTCTATCTCTGACATTTCTGCGTCTGTTAATGGTGGTTTAATTACGTTTACTCCCGGGACTGGTTATTATGGTGTAAAGAATATCACGATAAAAGCTAGGGATTCTGATTATGAGATCAGTAAGGTTTTTACTTTGGATGTTTTGAAGGTTGTCACGACTTCTAGTGGTACTACTTATTCTGGCAGTAGTTCTTCTGGCGGTATTAAGTCTTCCATTACTGCTGCTCCTTCTTTGGCTGTTAGTACTGCTCCGGTTGTTGATTCTAAGCAATCTGTTCCTAGTGTTTCTGATTCTGTTAAGTCTTCTGAAAATTCTGCTCCTTCTTCTGCTGAGTCGGTTTCTGTCAGTCGTTCTCCTAGTGTTGTTGTTTCTTCTTCAAGAGTTTCGTCTTCTGTTTCTGCTGAGGTTAAGAAGATTGATTTCAATCCTTATGCAGGTACAAAGGTGGAAAACTCGTTAAGCAAAGAGAAGACTGAGGTTTTGGCTAAGAAGATTTTTGGTAAAGTAAAGATTTCGAGTAGGAATGATGTGAGTTATGAGTTTGTTAGTGGAAAGGAGAGGACTGTTCAGAGTAAGGTTTTGAGGAGTGAGCAGAGTGTTCCTTTGAACAATGTTGTTGTTAGAGAGACTTTTCCTAAGGATGTTTTGAAGAAAGCTTCTGACTTGGAAAGTGATGATAATTATGCAGTGATTGAAGATGATCCTGTTGTTGAGTTCATAATCCCAATTTTGAATCCTGGTGAAGAGATAACAATCCAGTACTCGTTGCCTTCTAGGGTTTCTTTGGAGAAGATTGCTGAGATTGAATCAGATGTTTCTGCTGCTGAGTTGTCTAAGGAAGAAATGGACAAAGAAGTCAGTAAGACTTTGGAAAGAAGTGAGGAAACCAGTAAGTTCACAAATATTGAGAAGAGGGTTGTTGAGGAAAATGGTAAGACCAAGATTATTTTGAATATAGAACCAGGAAAAAAGCTATACAACTTTACAGTTTATGAGGAGATTCCTAAGTGTTTGGCTCAGAGGATTAACGAGATTCTTGCAACTAACCAAAATTTCACCATTATTGAGGATGATCCTTTGATTGCTTGGCATTTTGCTGAGTTGGATAGCAATGTTGATCTTTTCTACGAAGTTGGCAAGTTGACTGATTTTGATTGTGCTGATAGCTCTGCTACCTTAGCTTTGGCTGAGGAGATTGCTGGCGAATATTTAGAGACTGATTTTCAGAAGTATGCTAAGTTGATGATTCCTATTTTGTTAGTTCCTTTGGTTGCTTGGCTTTTTATTTTCTTGGGCAAGTTTGGTGAAGAATTTAAGGAGACTAGTAAGTGGGTTAATAGGGCTTATATTTATTTGAGAAGGCAGGAGAAGAAGGGTTTTCATAGGGAGGCTATAAGGAATGCTTTGTTGGCTGCTAAGTGGCCTTTGGAGTATGTGCAGCATGCTTTTGAATTCGAAAGAAGGCATATCTTGCATCAGATAATAACTAAGTTAGAGGTTGGTGTTGAGGAATTAGTTCTTCTTATCTTGGTTGCTATTAAGTTCTTGGACATTTTTGGTTTCTTCCCTACTGATGCTGGTTATATAGAAAAGATTATTTCCTGGACTTGCATGGCTTATTTGTTGTACAAGGCTTCTTTGTCTGATATTTTCTTTGGCAACAAGTCTATTAAGCTTGACATAGCGATTATTTTTGCGTATTTTATGTTGTTGTTTAAGGATTTGATAGAAGTAGCAAGGTTGTCTATTGATAGTGCTTATTTCTTGAAGCCTTTGTATAGGTTCTTACTAAAGAATTATCAGGCTTATGAAGTGTCAACTTTCTTTATTGGTGCGATTCTTTTATTGATTATCGCTATTTATGTAGCTCTTAAGTTAGAGATCAAAGGTCCTTCTATCATGCATATATTGCATGAGGATGGAACTCCTACAAGAAGTGTTTCTAAGACTTTTGTAAGGTTCTTGTCATCTTATCTTATATTGTGTGGTTTTTTCATCATTGTTTTCAATCTTATTATGGAGTGGTTGACTATTGCTATTGACACTCCTCTTGTGTTGATTGTTGTTTTTGCTTACATCTTTATCTTGTTGAAGCATCATGAGAAGTTTCATGTTGATTCTTTCTTGTTTAAGGTTGGTGATATCACAGATAGTTTTTATGAGGAGTTTGTTAAGTTTTTCCAGCACAAGAGTCTTATCTTGTTTGCTATTTCAGGTATGTTAATATTACATTCCATGACTGAGATTGGTGCTTTTACTTTTCCTGCTTTGATGGGTACAGAGAATGAGTTGTATGCTGAGAGTTTGGGTCTTGATTCTCACCGTCCTGTTTTTAATTTTATTCCAAGAATTTCATCGTTTTTTAGCGGAGAGATTGAAGAGCCTTCTTTGTTTGCTGAGAGTGTTGAGAATGAATCTTTTACTAGGTCTATTGAGATTTGGTTTTTGTATTTTTTGAACATTTTTGCTCTTATTTCGTTGTTGTTTATTCCTGGTTTGTTGTGGTATCGTATCTTTAAGAGAGGAACTTATGCTCCTAATAAGTTATTGGTTGCTTTGTTTTTTGCTTCTTTAGCTGCTTTCGCTGTTAATCCTGTGTTCCATCTGGAATCTTTGAAGGATAAGACTATTGTTGGTGTTGATATCCAGACTTCTGTTTTGAACTTTGATCAGATCTTCTCTGCTTTTGCTCTTGCTGTTATAATATTCTTCTTGATATTTTATTTGTATGATGAGATAAGGGAATATCTCATAACTGGTTCTATCTTGGTGTCTGTTGCTTTCTTTGCTAAGTACATCTTCCTTTTCTTTAATAGTATAGTGACTTATTACATCCAGTACATATCTATCTTGTTGAAGGAGAATAATATTGCTGCTGCTGTTCAATTTATTGTTTTCATGATTATTTTGCTTGTCTTTTACGTTTTTGGATTATTCACTTTCTTATTTGAGTTGTGGTCTAGGAAGTTTTTCTTCAATCACAAGCATCATTTGGAGAGAGCGATAATGCGTCCTTGGGAGGATGAAGCTGAGCATAAGAAGAATGTGTTGCAAGAGATGAAGGAATTGTATGGTAAGGAAAAAGAGTGGATGCATAAGGAATTGCACAGGTTCTTCAGTAAAGACCGCCACCTAGAAAATAAGTATTTTTATAATCATAAATAATAATATTTTTATTAAGCAAAAGGTTTATATATAAGATAAGATTTAAGGTTGTATTTAAAATAATAATAATATAAGTACAATGGCAGAAATCCGTCGAAAACTATACAAACGTGGTTCTAGCTTTGAGACTACTATTCCTATGCCTTTATTGTTTGCGATTGATACGAAAAAGAAGCATAATGTTGTGTTCAAGTATGACTCTGCTTTGAATCGTTGGTTTGTCGAGTTTGAGGTTGCTAAAAAATGAGCATTGCTGAATCTTGTGTCAAGAGTCTTATTTTCAAGAGATTGAATTATTCGTTGGGGGATAGCAGGAGTAGGGAGTTCGTCATGGTTTTTTTGGCGAAAAACTTGGCTCTGACTGGTGTAAGGGGAGTGAACGAAGAGGACCCCTTCACCAGTCTTCCCCTTTTGAGGTGTGAGTGATGGCTGAATTGATGAGTCATAGGGAGAGACGGCATCACTTGATTAAGGAGCACATCAAGGATAGGTTGGATAAGGGCCATGATATTCTTACAATCAAGGATGATTTGATGCAGCGAGGTTTTGCTCATGAGGATATTCATCGTGCTGTTGATCTTGCATATGATGAGCTTCATAAGATGGAAGAGTTGAAAGAAGAGGTTGAAGTATTTCTTCATCCTACTAAAGCAAAGCTTGTCTTGCCTTTGATCATTATTATTATGCTGGTCTTGCATTTTTCTATTAACATTTATGATTTGCCTGCTGTGGGAAAAAGTCTTTGTTCTTCTTCTAAGATTAGTGCGGAGATTGAGCAGGTCAGCAAGGATTCTCAGGTTGGTAAGGATTTGCAGTCCAAGCTTTTGTTGTTGGAGAAGAGGTCTTCTGGTATCCAGAAAAATATTATTGACAAGTACAAAACTATTATTACTATTAATTTTCCGTTGACTTTTTCTAAGGTTTATGCTTTGGATCCTTTTTTCAACTTGCCTTGTGAGACTGTCTCTTTTTATCCGTCAAAGAATTGCAGGTATTATATGAGTGAGGAGGATTTTGATTGCATAAACTCTTCTAAGGCTGTTGATAGTAATATCAAGGTTTTGTTCAAGAAGGGTATTCCTGAGTTCAAGCCTATTTCTGGTTGGAATGTTTTTGTTAATACTGCCATTATTTTCTTTGAGGTTTATTTGTTGTCTTGTTTTATTGTTTTCTTGCACAGCAAGCTTAAGGGTAGGCTTAGTAGGAAGATGAGGGAGTCTGTTGAGATTGCTGGTGTTATTCTTCTTGTTTTGCTTGTGGTTTTTGCAGTTCTTACTTATATTTATCTTGTTAGGATGCTTAGTTTGTGAAAATGGTAAAGGAAAAAATAGCTGCTTATGTTAGGGAGAATTTGTTGAGAGGTTTTAGGGTTGAGGTTATTAGGGAGCAGCTTCTTAAGCATAAGTATCCTGTCAAGGATGTTGATGCTGTTATTGAAGTTGTGAAGAAAGAGCACGTTCTTAAGTTAGCTAAATATATTAATAAGGAGTTGAAGCTTGGTTTCAAGCATGTTGAGATCAGGAATTATCTTGTTTCTATTGGTCATAAGAAGGAGACTGTTGATGATGCTTTGACTGAGATCTTGCTTGCTAAGAGGCGTTTGTTGAGGAAGAGAAGTGTTGAGTCTGTTAAGGAGCACTTTTTTAGTTACTGGGATCATTTGAGGCCTTGGCAGAAGGGTGGTTTTGTTGCTGGAGTTCCTGTCTTGCTGATTTCTTTTTTCTCGATTGTCTGGATGATGTTGGTTACTGTTTCTGATTCTGGGAAATTGAATTGTTATAGTCTTGGTAGGGTTATTACTTGTTCTTTGACTGAGTCTGTTATTTTTTATGCTTTGTTGTTTCTTGCTTTTGTGATAATTTTTTGCTTGCCTGCTTTTATTATTGGTGCCGTTTCTAATCACCTTATTTGGAGGTTTAGGAAGTAATGTTGTTCCATTCTGTTAATGTTGAGGATGTTTTTGCTGAGTTGAAGAGTTCTCCTAATGGTTTGTCTAGGGGTGATGCCGTTTCTAGGTTTGGTCGTTATGGTCCTAATGAGATTAAGGCAAGAAAACAGATCTCTCCTGGTGAAATATTTTTTGCTCAGTTCAAGAGTTTTATTGTTGTTATCTTGTTGGCTGCTGTTGTGATCTCTTTGATGCTTGGTGAAATGCTTGATGCTTTGGTTATTGGTATTATTTTGGTTGTTAATACTATTCTTGGTTTTTTGCAGGAGTTCAAGGCAGAAAAAGCGATTGAGGCTTTGAAGAAGCTTTCTTCTTTGAAAGCTGTTGTTATTAGGGATGGTAAAGAGGTCAAGGTTGATGCTAAAGAGTTGGTCCCTGGTGATGTTATTGTTTTGGAGACTGGTGAGAAGATTCCTGCTGATGCTAGGATTTTTGAGTGTGTTAATCTTGAGTTGATGGAGGCTTCTTTGACTGGTGAGAGTTTTCCTTCTGTTAAGAGTTTGGATCTTAGTGAGAAGTCTAATATTGCTGGGCAGCACAACATGGTTTTCTCGTCGACAATTGTGACTAATGGTAGGGGTAAGGCTGTTGTTGTGAGGACTGGTATGAGTAGTGAGATTGGTAAGATTGCTGACATGATTCAGAAGGCTAAGCCTGAGCTTACTCCTTTACAAGAGATGCTTAAGCGTCTTGGTGAAACTTTAGGTATTATTACTATTGTTGTTTGTATTGTTGTTTTTTTAGTTGGGATATTGTTTGGTAATGCTGCTGGTGTGATGTTTATTGCTGCTATATCTTTAGCTGTCGCTGCTATTCCTGAGGGTTTGCCTGCTATTGTGACTATTAGTCTTGCTTTGGGTGTTCAGAGGATGATTTATCGTAATGTGTTGATAAGAAAGCTTCCTAGTGTTGAGACTTTGGGTTCTACTAATGTTATCTGTACTGATAAGACTGGTACTTTGACTCATAATGAGATGACTGTGAGGAAGTTGTTTGTTAATGATAAGATCATTGATGTTAGTGGTAGTGGTTACAAGGCTGAGGGTGTTTTTAGTTTTGATAATAATGTTGTTGACCCTGCTGGTTTTAAGTTGTTGTTTGAGATTGGTGTTTTGTGTAATGATTCTAAGATTTCTGAGGGCAATGTTGTTGGTGATCCTACTGAGGCTGCTTTGATTGTTAGCGCTGCTAAGGCTGGTGTTAAGGCGGATTTGATGAATAATGATATTCCTAGGATTGGTGAGATACAGTTTAGTTCTGAGAGGAAGCGGATGTCTACTTTTCATAAGATGCACAATAAGAGTGTTGTTTTTACTAAGGGCGCTCCTGATGTTGTTCTTGATTTGTGTGATAGGATTTTGGTTGATGGAAGGATTGACAGGTTGAGTAAGGAGGATACGAAAAAGATTCTTGACATCAATGATCAGTTTGCGTCTCAGGCTTTGAGGGTTCTTGGTTTTGCTTTCAAGGATAGTGAGAAGCTTGATGAGGATGGTCTTGTTTTTGTTGGTTTGCAGGCTATGATTGATCCTCCTAGGGAGGAGGCTAAGCTTGCTATTGCTAAGTGCAAGAGTGCTGGTATTAGGGTTATCATGATTACTGGTGATCATAAGAGGACTGCTGAGGCTATTGGTAAAGAGCTTGGTTTGGAGGGCAAGGTTGTTGATGGTCATGAGTTGGATTCTATTGTTAATCTTGAAGAGGTTGTTGATGAGATTGCTATTTATTCTCGTGTTGATCCCAGGCATAAGTTGAGGATTGTTGAGGCTTTGAGGGCTAAGGGTTATGTTGTTGCTATGACTGGTGATGGTGTTAATGATGCTCCTGCTTTGAAGAAGGCTGATATTGGTATTGCTATGGGCATTTCTGGTACTGATGTTGCTAAGGAAGCGTCAGATATGATCTTGACTGATGATAATTTTGCAAGTATTGTTAATGCTGTTGAGGAGGGCAGGGGTATTTTTGATAATATTAAGAAGTTTGTTGAGTATCTGCTCTCAAGTAATCTTGGTGAGATCCTTGTTATCTTTTTTGCTATTATTATTGGTTGGCCTCTTCCTCTTGTTGCTATTCAGATTTTGTGGATTAATTTGTTGACTGATGGTTTTCCTGCTCTTGCTTTGGGTGTTGATCCTGCTGAGAAGGATATTATGAGTCGTAAGCCTAGGAAGAAGAGTGATCCTTTATTGTCTAAGTATGTACTTAAGAGGATGGTTATTATTGGTTTTATTATGATGCTTGGTACTTTGTTCCTTTTCAGGTTGTTTGATCCTGCCAACAATTTAATTAAGGCTCAGACTGTTGCCTTTACTGCTCTAGTTATGTTTCAGTTGTTTAATGTGTTGAATTGTCGTTCTGAAAACTCATCTATTTTCAAGGTTGGAGTTTTGGGTAATAAGAAGTTGGTTTTGGCTATTGTTTCTTCTATTGTCTTGCAGCTTGTTGTGATTTATGTTCCTTTTTTTGCTGGTGTTTTCAAGACTGTTCCTTTATCTGGGATTGATTGGTTGTATATTATTCTGATTTCATCTTCGGTTTTGGTTTATGGTGAGATTGATAAGTTGTTTAGGAAGTTTTTGAGTAAGAGTGGAGCGTGATTTTTATGGGTCAAGAGTCTAGGCATGGTTCGTATTTCTTGTTGCTTTTGTTGTTGATGGTTTCTGTTTTGATACTGTCTGCTCCTTTGGCTATTTTCTATGTTTCTGTTCCTGCTTTTGTGAATTATATCATAACTGGTGTTGTTGCTTTGGTTTTTGGTCATATCAGTGCTAGGTTTATTGAGAAGATCACTCATAAGGAGAAGAAGGAGGTTTTGGCTGGTACTGTTATTCCTTTGCCTGCTGTTATTGGTTTGACTGTTTTCTTGGTTTTTGCTAATAGTTATAGTGGTTTGACTTCTTTGAATGCTTTGTTTGTTAGTTTGACTTATTTTGTTTGTTTTAACTTGCCTTTCCTGGCTTATTTTTATGAGCATGAGAAGCACAAGCATCATCTTGTTGGTTTTCTTGTTGGTGTGATGTTTGTTGCTCTTGCTTATTCTTTGGCTTTCTTTGTTGCTTCTTCGCTTGCTTCTTATTCTGTCTCTCCTGTTGCTCAGCAGGTTTTGTCTTCTTCTCCTGATTATTCTGCTGTGTCTAATTTTGTTACTGGTTGTGTCAAGGTTGTTGCTAAAGAGAAGTTGGTTGCTGGTTATTCTGATGAGGAAGAGTTTGGTTCTTACATTGATAACAATTTGGGTAAGTGCATTAATGGTTTTAGTGCTTTTAGTGGTCAAAATTTTTTGGTTGAGTCTGTTGGCAGCCCTGAGTCTTCTGTTTTGTTGGCTAACAGCACTGTTGCTATCCAGGTTTATTATCCTCTGATTATTAGAGAGGGTGACAAAGTTGTTGATGTTTCAAAGTTTGAAGTGATTTTGGAGAGGTGATTTGGTATGTATAAGATTGTGCATGATAGGGATTCGTGTATTGGTTGTGGTGCTTGCGCTAGTGCTTGTCCTGTTAATTGGGAGATAGCTGATGATGGCAAGTCTCGTCCTAAAAAGACTGAGTTGGATGAGCTTGGTTGTAATCAGGAAGCTGCTGATGAGTGTCCTGTGCAATGCATTCATATTGAGAAAGTGAAGTGATAGGTTGAAGAGACAAGATAAGAGTCTTTTAGAGTTTGCTGAATTGAAAGAGAACGTTTTAGTTCATGCTTTCATCTCTAAAAAAACTCCTAAGATAGAAAAGAAATACAGCAATGAGGAAGGTAGTTTGTTAAGGTTTTTTTGAAATTTTATTTTAGAATTGTTTTATTCTGATTCTTCGTGTATGCCCATCATGTGCATTATTTTGTCTAGTTTTTGGTTTATTTTGTCAAATTGGTCTTGGTTATTGTCTCTTCTTGAATCTGATCTTCCTGAGTCTGAACTACCACTTTTTTTGTAGCAAGTAAGGCAATAGACTGGTTTTCCTTCTGTTGGTCTGAATGGGACTTCGCATCTTTCTCCGCACTTGTCGCAGGTCGTTCTGAACATTTCAATGTTTGATCTTCCGGAGTCTCTTCCTCCAAATCTTGGTGGGCTTCTTCCTTCTGGTCTGTCTTCTCCTCTGCCAAATCTTGAAGGACTCCTTCTAGGTCTGTCTCCTCTTGGTTTATATTCTGATTCTTCATCGCTGAACCTATTTGTTTCTCTTTTCCTGAATGTAGAGTTTTTATTGAAGTTTTTCATGTTTATTCTGGTATGTGATGGTCATTTATTTATAAAGTTACGCTTAATTTTGTTATTCAGGGATGTTAATAAATCAATTTTTTATATCCCTAATGCTTTCATCAACTTGTACATTGCTGCTTTTTTTGCTATTTCTTCATATTTTACTCTGATTTTTAGTTTTTTTGCTTTTGTAAGATTTGGCAGTTTACAGTCTGCTACGTATAGTATTTGTTTTGTGTTGTATCCGCCTATGTGATGCATTGCAGGATCTACAAGTATCCAGCTCCCTAAGTCTAGTGGTGTTGGAACATAGATTTCTGCCCATGTGTGTATTCCTACATCCACACATGTTTGTCCGGGTTTTATTTTTTCAAGTCTTTTTCTTATTATTTGTATGTGTTTTGTTAATTGATTGTGTGATGTTTTGTCTTTTTCTGATTTGTACATTTTTTGTTTTGATATTTGTCCTTCTATTTTGTTTTCCAGTTCTTGTATTAGTTCATCTGTGCTTCTTTTGAAAGCTACCTGTCCTTCCATTCTTCTTGCTGCTAAGCCTAAGCCGTTTGCTATTCCTATCGTCATTGTTGAGACTGATTTGCAGTCTCCTAAGACTACTCTTTCTTCAGATAGTACTTGGTGCAGTTTTTCAAAGTCGAAGTAGTCCATGTCTGGAACTTCTTCACTTGTGCTATAATTTTTTATTAATGTGTATAGTTTTAGAATTGTTTTTTCTAGTGTTTGATCTTTTATTGCTGATATGATTCTTGGGTCTACTTTGTATGTTCCTAAATGTTCTTTTCTTATTGCTTTTTTAGTATTTGCTTCTGTCTCTTCAAGTGTAAGTGGGAGTCTTGGCATTCTGCAGGTTGCTTCAAACCTGTATATTCCTTCTGGTGTTCTTTTCATGTTGTATCTTTCAAATACGTATCTTGACGCTGGAAAGCTTTCTGTATTGTTCAGGAAGTCCTCCATCTTTTTCTTTTTGAAGTCTAGCTCTCCATCAAATTTTATGTCTACTGTGTATTTCGTGTTGTGTTTTAATGGTATTTGCAGTTCTCTTTCTACAAATTCAGTATTTGCTATTGGTATTTCATACCACTTATTCAGCTCAAGTCTGTCTATTATTAATGGTTTTTCTGAACCTATATCTCTCATGTCACAATATCTTGGTCTTGGGTCTGTGGATAAATCATCGTTTATTTTGTCAGTCATATATTTGTTGTAAAGAACTTCTTTCTTATAAACTTTTCATTTTGCCACTACTCTTGAGTAATCTTTAAATAGTGTTTCTTGCTTATTGCTTTAAAATGGCTGCGTTTTCGAGGGGAGATATTGAGGGTATTGTTAATACTCCTAGAGTTATTGTTGATGATAGTCCTTTGGTTAGTGATCTTTGTAGGCAGTTTGAGTTTTACAAGTTGAGGGGTATTAGGCAGCTTAGTTTTGTTGATTTGAATAATACTAATTCTACTCAGTCTAGGTTGAGTCATAGTATTGATACTTATTATAATTGTTTGGTGATTTGTGAAGCTTTAGGTTTAAGTGATGAAGATAAAAAATTGGTTTCTGCTGCTTCTTTGTTGCATGATGTTGGTTACATGGCTTATGGTCATATCACTGATAGGGTTAGGGTGCTGAAGGGTTTGCCTTCTCATGATAGGATTGGTGCTGAGATTGTCAGGGGTAATTTCAAAATAAACAAGAAAGGCAAGCCGAAAATTGATAATGCTGATAAGATTCCTTCTATTTTAGATAGTTACGAGATTGATAAGGATGTTGTTGCTCAGCTTATTGAGGGTTCTCACAATGCTAGGCCTTATCTGCAGCAGATTATTTCTGGCCCTCATGATGGTGACAGGATTAGTTATGTTAGAAGGGATTCTAGGCAGGCGAATCTTAAGTTTCACAGGTTTGATGTTTCTGGTTTGATTGCTTCTATGTTTTTGAAGGACAACCACATCTGTCTTTCTGAGGAGGGTGTTGCTCTTGCTTTAGAGCTTAATGCTGCCAGAAATATAATGCATGAAGAGTTGTATAATAATCCTAATAATGTTTGTGCTAATGAGATGTTGGAGATTGCTTTGTTAAGAGGGAATATTGATTTGGATGATTATTTTGAGTTGAATGATGATGAGTTTTGTTATAAGATAAAGTTAGAACTTTCTGAAAAAGCTGAGGCTGAGAAAACTATTTTATTTCAGGATTGGGCTACTCCTGCTTTGAAATTGATCAGCAGGATTCATGATGGTAACTTGTATGTTCCTGCTTTTTCTGTTTACAGGAAGGATTCTCCAGGGATTGAAGAAGTTGTTGATGCTAAGAAGAAATGTAACATAGAGGCTGAAATTGCTCGCGCTGCTGGTTTAGGTATTGGTGATGTCATTATCAAGTTGCCTGTTAAGGGTAAGAACTCTCAAAGGGTTGATTCATTGATTTCTTATGTTGTTGATAATGGTGAAGTTATGAGGCAGCGTGATTCTATCACTCATGAGTTTGAGAATGGTGTTAAGGAGAAGTATGGTATTAGGGTTGTTGATGATTCTTCTTATCCTGTTGTCAGGGTTTTTTGTGACAGGCAGCACAAGAAAAGGGTTGAGGATGCTGCCAGGGATTATTTTAAATTGAAATGTTTGTAAATAATTATTTATTTTTTATTTATGAAATATGACATTGTTTAATAAAAACATTAATATCAAGCTTAATACTATGAAAGTTATTACGGGTATTAGGTAAGGTATTAGTTGTTTTTCATTTCTGTCTTGTTTTTTTAGGTAGTAAAAAAAGTATGGTGCATTAAAGAAGATTAGTGCTAAAGTAAATGCTATGTATGGATTAAAAGATATATTTGAGAAAAGAGAAGATAATCCTTGTGTTGCTCCTTCTTGCGATATTTTGGACATTTGTGCATTTAGTTTGGATATTATTGAGATTATTACTACATTTATTGCATAAGTTATTGAAAGAACTGTTGATAGTATTACTCCTGTTAACAAATATTCTTTTGTGTTCCCGCTTATTTTATTGAATATGTGTGCTGATATAAATCCTAAAATGAGTGAATATATGGAGGTTATAATATAGAATCCCATATTTCCTGAGTTCACGAAACCTTGGATGAATGGGAGTGTTATCTGTGCTAGTATCAATATGGGCAATATTATAAAAAGTAATAATTTAATTGCTGTATGTGGTTTTACTTGCTGATTAATTGTTTGAGTTTCTGTTTTTGCTTGTCTTATTAAGTCTAATGCTTGTTGTAATGTGTAACCTTGTGTTGTTAGTGTTTGTGTTATTTGTTGTTCTGAGAAGTTTTTTGTCAAGGAATTTTTTATCCAGTTTATTATTTGGTCTTGCATATTAAAAAAATATGGTGTTTTATATTTAAATCTTTTGGGAGTAGGTTTTATAAACTATTATTTCTTTTTGTGTTTTTATGGTTAAGAGTGTTGTTTGTGAGGAGATTCTTGAAGGTTTGAGGAATGGTTTAGTTAAGGACAAAGTTGATCTTAACAAGTTGAAGTTAACTGTTGTCAGGAAATACAAAGGAAAATTTCCTACTAATGCTGATGTTGCTGCTTGTGCTTCTGTTGAGGATTTGAAATTGTTTGGTAAATTATTATCCATCAAACCCATTAGAACTTTGTCTGGTGTTGCTCCTGTTGCTGTGATGTCTAAGCCTAAGAAATGTCCTCATGGTGCTTGTATTATGTGCCCCTCTAATGTTGATTGTAATATTCCTCAGTCTTATACTGGTAAAGAGCCGGCAACTAGGAGGGCTATAAGGAATAAGTTTGATCCTTACTTGCAGGTTTTTAATAGGTTGGAGCAGTATGTTGCCATTGGTCATTGTCCTGAGAAGGTTGAGTTGATTGTTATGGGTGGGACTTTTCCTTCTTTTCCGAAAAAGTATCAGAAGGATTTTGTCATGTTTTGTTTGAAGGCTATGAATGATTTCTCTAAATTGTTTTTCAAGAATGGTATGGTTGATATTGTTAAGTTCAACAAGTTTTTTGAGCTTCCTGGAAATATTAGTTCTGATGAAAGGGTTAAGTCTATTCAGAAAAGGGTTTTGTTTTTGAAGAAGAAAGGTAAGGCTTCTTTAAGTAAAGAGCAGGATAATAATGAAATGTCTGTTATTAAGTGTGTTGGCTTGACTGTTGAGACTCGTCCAGATTATGGTATGCTTGAGCATGGGAATTTTTTGCTAGAATTAGGAACTACAAGAGTGGAGTTGGGTGTCCAGTCTGTGTATGATGATATTTTGGAAAGGATTGAAAGAGGTCATACTGTTCAGGACACTATCAATTCTATTAGGATCCTTAAGGATTTGGGTTTCAAGATTAATGCTCATTACATGCCTGGCTTGCCTGGTGTTGATAAGAAGAGGGATTTGATGGGTATGAGGATGTTGTTCGAGACTCCTTTGTTTCAGCCTGACATGTTGAAGATTTATCCATGCATGGTTGTTCCTAATTCTAAGCTTTACAAGATTTGGAAAAAGGGTAAGTTCAAGCCTTTGACAACAGCTAAAGCTGCTAAGTTGATTGCTGAATTCAAGAAGTTCGTTCCAGAATATGTTAGGATTATGCGTGTTCAGCGTGACATTCCTACTTATATGACTAGTGCTGGTGTTGGCATGACTAATTTGAGGCAGTACATTTTTGAGAATCTTAATCCTAAATGCAGATGTATCAGGTGTAGGGAGATTGGTAGGAGTGATGGTAAGGTTGAGGATTATGAATTGAAGACTCAGTTTTATTATGCTTCTCATGGTCATGAATTTTTTATTTCCGCTGAAGTTAGTGATGCGATTGTTGGTTTTTGCAGGTTAAGGTTTCCTTCTCAGTCTTTAAGAAAAGAGATCAATGATGATTCTGCTTTGATTAGAGAGCTTCATGTTTATGGTCAGTCAACTCCAATTGGAGAGAAAGGTGACATCCAACACCAAGGTGTTGGTAGGTCTTTACTTGGTGAGGCTGAAAGGATTGCTAGGACTTATTACAAGAAGAAGATTGTTGTGATTTCTGGTGTTGGTGTTCGTGGTTATTACAAAAAGTTTGGCTACAAACGCCAAGGTCCTTATATGGTTAAGAGGTTGTAATGATTCCAATGGTAAATAATAGGTGTTAAACTCAATCGAATTTTCACTTGATAAAACGAGCCGAGAACCCCTTAACCGATAATTATTTATAGACCAATTCAAAATTATGAAATATGTTTGAACCATTAATCGCTACTTTCCTATTGGTATTTGTTGCAGAGATTGCAGATAAATCTCAATTAGTAATCTTAAGTTTAGTATTAAAATACAAATCACCATTAAAGATTTTTCTTATAGGATTCTCTGCTCAAGTTCTTATGGATGCTATTGCTATTTTAGCTGGCTCTTTTTTAGGCACCTTTTTATCATCCAGCCTGATTAAGATTCCTATTGCAGTATTATTTATCTTATTGGGAACATGGCTTATAGCCCAACCTTATTTAAGTAAAAATAAAAAAGAGGACAAAAAAATTTCAACTAATCTGCCGATAGCTGCTTTGTTTCTGACTGTTTTTCTTAGCGAATTTGGAGATAAAACACAAATAACATCTGGATTGTTAGCTGCCAAATATAATTCTCCTTTTCTTGTATTTATTGGATTAGTTTTAGCTCTTGCAGTAGTCATAGCTGTATATGTCTCAATAGGCACAAAACTCGCTGAAAAAATCCCAAGAAAAGTGATAAATTGGGTTACAGCCATACTCTTTATTCTATTTGGTTTATTCAGTTTATTAAGTTAGTTACATAAAAAACGAATAGGGGTTCTCGGCTCTAAAATCAATATTCTGCTTACACAGAAATGTATACCTTTGTGTGAAAATTCGACTTTGAATTTTTCCTTCGCTTCGCTACGGAACGTTGCACTAAAAATCAATACCTAACGAGAGAGTTTAACAGGAATTTAACGGTTCCGAAACTTAATCATCTACTAAAACAATCCGACGATTTTTTACTTCTAACGGTGATATTCTTTTATGGTTAAGTCTTTCTAGTTTCTGCTATGTAAAACATCTGTACATAATCTTCGCATAAGAATTTGATGTGTGCAGGATTATAAAATCCACCAATGCGAGGGAATTCTAGTCTGTTCGCTTTTAGTTCAAATCTTTCTTTCATTATTTTTTCTACTCCTTCTCTATTTAAGTAGACTCTTGAGCTTTTTGGGTCATAGTTTACTTGCACTCCTAGTTTGTTTGCTAGTTTAGCGAATTGTTTTGCATGTTCTGAGTCGTGCATTATGAATGGGTATCTTGATGATTCTGTTGCTTGTCTTACTCCTGCTGCTAGCATTCCAAAAAAGAATGCTCTGTCATATAGTGCAATGTCTGTTTCTTTTGATAGTCTGTTTTTTCTTTTCACGTGTTTTTTCCAGTTTGGAAAATCTTTTTTTTCATATCCTATTTTTCTTAGCCAGCTTGAGTGCGCTTCTGATTCTAGTCTTATTCTTCCTCTTTCATAGTTTGAGTTTCCGTTTATCTTGAATAATGTTTTTATAATTGGGTGCATTACTGTTTCGTAGAATCCTTCTTGTTCTGGTGTTGTTCTTGTGTTATCTCCTTCTCCGCTTAGTGATAGTGCGTTATTGCATAGTGATCCATCTACTTGGTATACTCCGAGTAGGAAGGCAGTTGTTGTTGTTAGTTTTGGTGGTATTTTTGTTCCGAACAGTAGGTCTTGTAGTGAGAATGATATATCATTTCCCCATGCGTTTATTGTTTCTTCAAGGTTTGATTGTAAATCTTTTCCTGTTGCTTTTTGGTATGCTGCTTTTCTTAGCATGTATAGGTTGTTTAGTTTTGTGTTTATTCCTTGTTCTCTTAGTCTTGTTTCTTCTTGTTGTCTTTCTTTTCTGAAGTATCTTGATATCTCTCCTCCGACTGTTCTTTCGTTCAGTTCAATGTCTTGTTTGTATGGTGTAGCTAATGCCATGTTTGTGAGTGTTATTTGTGCCAAAGAGAATTCTTTTGTGTGTCCTTTCTCTTGTGTTTTTAAGAGTATTAGTGCTGCCAGTTCTTCGTAGTATTCTTTTACAGCATATCTTTTTTTCCCTGATTCTATCGGCATTATCGAGTCTATTTCAGACTCGTTTATCCCGTACGTGCTAAGCAATAATTTCCTTCTTTGTTTAGTGTCCAAGCTTCTTGCTTCTGCTCTGCTGACTAAGTTCTTTGTCATGAAAGCTACTATGGCATCCAACATTAAAAAGTTTTCTATTAAAAAGTAGTGACTAAACTGATTTTCTGTCTAGTCCTTTATCGAGAATGGATTGAATTTTGTTTTGTAGTCATAGTAGTCTTCTTGTTCTTTTTTCTTTAGCCAGTTAACTATTATATAGGTTAGTGGTGTGAATAATACTTCTATTAATACTTTGAAGATGTAGTTGGATATCATTATTGCAATTAATAGTGTTGTTGGCATAGTTCCTAGGAATGCTATTAGTACGAATAGTGTTGTGTCTAGTCCTTCTCCTACTATTGTTGATCCTATTGTTCTTAGCCAGAGGAATTTTCCTTTTGTCCATATTTTCATCTTTGCTAGTATGTAAGAATTTGAGAATTCTCCTGCAAAGTATGCAATTAGACTTGCGATTGCTATTCTTGGGACTATGCCTAATATCTGCATGTATGCTTCTTGTCCTTTCCAGTCCGCTGCTGGCGGAAGCATGCCGACAATGTAGTATGTTAGTGTTGCTAAAAACAGGCATGCAAATCCTGTCCAGAGGACTTTTCTTGAGTTTTTGTATCCGTACACTTCTGTGAGTATGTCTCCGAATATGTATGCTAGTGGAAAGAGTATTGTCCCTCCATCAAATACTAAAGGTCCTAACTCAAGTATCTTAGTGCTTGACGTATTTGAGACTATCAGTACTGCAACAAAGATGCCAACTATTAAATAAAAATATTTGTAGCTTCTCATATTAAACACGAACATGAATTAGTGTTGCTTAAAAATGTTGCTATGCAAAATCAGAACTTATAAAATAAAAACCAAAAAAGAAAAATAGATTATGAGTTGGTTTGATAAAGATAATGGATGTATTAAAGAATAATCTGATTAAACGCATTTACAAGGTTTGTAACCTTTGTTTAAAGCTGAATTCTTGGATTTAAACTTAACTCTAGACTTAGGCTTGATATTTCTTGCGAATGGGCAATGTGAAATATGGAATTTTTTTCCTGTTTTTGCTGCAAGATATACTTTTTTCGCTCTTGCTTTTATTTTTTTTGTAATAATTTTTGTTTTAGTGATTATTCTTTTTTTAGGTGATCTGTTGATTATTACCCTTGTTTTTGGTTTTGTATCTAATTTTGATACCATGATGCTCAGTTTTTCTAATTTGAACTCAATAACTTTTATTGTTTCCAGCAAATCTTTTTGAAATTTGTCTAAAGAAAGAACTTCTCTTTGGATCTTTATTATGTCAGATTTTGCCAACCTGAATGAGTTTACAATGTTTTGTTCTATTTGATTTGACATTTTTATCCCTTACTAGGTATATAACATTAAAGATATATAAATCTTTCTATTTGTAACTACCCAATAATAGTAAAATATGTTGAATACGTCTTTAACAATAAATGCAGAAAACCAATAATTTTTTATCTTTCTTTTTTCTATCTCTTTCCAAAACGCTTATTAACCTAATGAGTCTTTTTGATGTTATGAAGTCGAAAGTTACTGAGTTTGATGAATCTGATTTGAAGCCTAAGTTTGTTGAGAGGTTTAAGAGTTTCTGTCCTGACTTTGATGCTTTTGTTAAGTTCTCTTTTACTTTTCTTAATAGGTCTATCAGGGTTAATACTATTAAAATTTCTGTTGCTGATTTGAAGAAGCGTTTAGAAGTTAAGGGTTGGACTCTTACTCAGATTCCTTGGTGTAAAGAGGGTTTTTGGATTAAGAGTGAGCGCAGGGATATTGGTAATTTGGTAGAGCACACTTTGGGTTATATTTATGTTCAGGAGGCTGCTTCTATGATTCCTCCTGTTGTTTTAGACCCAAAACCTGGTGAGAAAGTTTTAGACATGTGTGCTTCTCCTGGTAGTAAGGCTTCGCAAATCGCTCAGTATATGGAGAACAAGGGTATCTTGATTGCGAATGATTTTAAGGGTGATAGGATTAAGCCGTTAGGTATTAATTTTCAGCGTATGGGTATTAGTAATTCTATTATTACTTTGATGACTGGTCAGCGATTTAGAGGTTTGGAATTTGACAGGATTCTTGTTGATGCTCCTTGTTCTGGTACTGGTACTATTAGGAAGTCTTTGAAGACTATTACTATTTGGAATCCTACTATGATAACACGGCTTTCTTCCACCCAGAAACAGCTTGTTGATACTGCTTGGAGCGTGTTGAAGAAGGGTGGTACTTTGGTTTATTCTACTTGTTCTTTAGAGCCTGAGGAGGATGAGGAAGTTGTTGATTATTTGTTAAAGCAACACAGTGATGCAAGAATTGAAGATATTGTTCTTGATATCAAGCGTTCTCCTGCTATTGTTGAGTTTGAAAAAAAGAAGTATTCTGATGAAGTTAAGAAGTGTTTACGTTTGTGGCCTCAGGATAACGATACCGAAGGTTTCTTTGTTGCTAAAATAAAGAAGGTGTGAATGTAACGAAAAAACTTAGGAACGAACGATAGTGAGTGACATAGTTTTTTGTTGCTAAAATAAGAAAAGTTTGATAAAGCTTATAAAGTGATTTCTTTCTCCAAGTATTAGAAGGGGTGATAATTTAAGGAGTTGTGATTTTTATGGTTAGTGTTGTTTTGATGGCAGGTTACAAGCCTGTTAGTGATGAGCACAAAAAGATGTTGGCTGATACCTATAATGAGCACTTTTTCTTTGATGGTTACAAGCCTTTGAAGGAGTTTAGGATTAGGGATAGTAGTGAGAGTTTTGTTTACAAGCCTTTGATTCAGTTCACTATGGAGAAGCTTGAGAGGATTGATGCTATTAATGATATTGTTATTGTTGGTGATAAGAAAAAGCTTGAGTCTAAGCTTGGTGATTTTATGGATTCTTCTAGGAAGAAGTATAAGGTTGTTGAGCAGGATGGCTGTATTGATGATAAAGTTTTGGATGAGTTTGGTGCTGTTAGGGAGAATTTCGATGAGTGTTCTCTTGCTGCTAATGGTCTGAAAGCTTATGTTAATACTGAAGCTTACAAAAGAAAGGATTATGCTTTATTTGTCGCGTCAGATTCTCCTGGCACTTCTGCTAAGGGTATTTTTGAGTTTATTGATTTAGCTAGGCTTTACATGCCTGAGTGTTCGCTTATTTTTCCTTTAGTTAGTATGAATAATATTCCTGCGTGGCGTCATGCTTTTCATAGAAAATATCTTTTTTTTGTGAATGACTCAGCTCACCAGTATAAAGATAGTTTTAAGACTTTTTTAACTAATAGGGATGGTTTCAGGGTTTCTTCAATGCTTTATGCTGATCCTTTCAGGGTTGATATTGATAAGATTAATTTGTGTTATAGTTTGAGGAAGATGTTATCTCATGATGTGCGTGAAAGAATTAAGAATGTCTTGGAAAAGTTTGATATTAATGTTCTTTGGAGGAAATATTTTGGTTCTAAAGATTTATCTATAAGGGATTGTGAAGAGATTGGTGGTAAAATCATGTGTAAAAACAATTCTAATTTGGCTATTATTCCTTTTAGGGATATTGCTTCAAGTTTTGATTTTGATGGCACTGTTGAGGATCAAAATATGATTGATGAGTTGTTGAATGGCAAAGACAAACTTACCATGGATACTTCAAGATGCCCTGATATTCTTTGGACTCCTGGAATTAAGCTTGCTTAGTTTAGAATTTCTTTTATGTTCTTTTTTATTTCTTTGATTGCATTCTCGAATTGTTCTCGTTCTTCTTTAGAAAGTTCCCACTTTACTAGTTCTTCCGCTCCCTTAAATCCTAGTTTTACTGGCACTCCTAAGCTTAAGTCTCTTCCCCAATATTCTCCTTGTAAGACATAAGAGCACATCATTGTTTTCTTTTCGTCTTTGACTATTGATTGGACAACATCTGCTATTGTGTTTGCCGGTGCATAGACTGTTGCTCCTTTTTTTGTTATCACATCTCTTGCGCTTTCTCTTATTTTCTCAAATATCTTATTCTTTTGTGCAGCATCATATTTTCCTTGTACTTTGCTCCACAATAATATTTGGCAGTCTCCGTGTTCTCCCATAACCACCCCTTCTTTTCCCAGTGTTGATGTGAATCTTGCGCTGTCTAGTTGTCCTCCTGCTCCTATTACTCTTTCTCTTCCGAATCCTGTTTCTTTCCACATCAGGTAGTTCATTACATCTACTGGGTTTGTGACTGTAACTATTATTGATCCTGGTGCATTTTCTTTTATTTTTTCTGCTACACTCTTGATTATTTTAGAATTTATCTTTCCCAGTTCTTGTCTTGTTTTTATGTCTGGTGTTCTTGGCTTTCCTGCTGTGACAACGATTACATCACTTTCAGTTATGTCTTTATAATCTCCTGCTACTATTTTTGTCTTGTTTTTTAGTGCTACTGCTTGCTTTATATCTTCTGCTTCTCCTTCTGCTCTTTTCTTATCTATGTCTACCAGGACTAGCTCGTCTGCTATTCCTCTATTTGCTATTTCGTACGCTGTGCAGCTTCCTAGATTGCCTACTCCAATTATTGAGATTTTGACCATGACTTGAATTTCTTTGTTATATATTTAAATATTTTGTGTTGTTTTCACCTTTTTATGGTTGGGGAAAGCGTTAAGAGTTTAGAAAGTAATCTTGATAATCTTGTTAATAACTGTTCTTCTTTTAGCAAGTCTGACAAGGAATGTGTCCAGTCTCTTGTTGAAAGAGTGGTTGGTTGGTATGGTAATAGTAGGAGGAAGTTTGAGACTGATGATGATGGTAATTTGTTGTTTTCTTATGAGCATTCAGTAAATGTTGCTAACTTGATGTTGGATTATTATTTTTCCGGCAAAGATCGTAAATTCAACAGATTCTTTGATAGTCATTGTGTTGAGCACTTGTATGTTGCTTTACTTCATGATGTTGTTGAGGACAGGAAGGTTGGTTTGAAGGAGTTATATTTTTATCTTAAAACAGATAAACACATTAGTGATGATTTTAGAGAAAAGATAATTCATGATGTTACTGTTTTAACTAAGAGCTTTAATGCCGCAAGTCTTCGCTATGCAACATTTATGAGTGCTTACTTATCTAGGGTTAAGAGTGATGAAGTTACTGCTAATGTTAAGTGTTTTGATATTCTTTCTAATTCTTTAAGTATTAATAGTGGCCATAGTGTTGATGATTTGGATCAATTTGATAAGTTGCGTGGCATATACCATGAGTTTATTAAGGATGTTTTGCCTAGATTGTGTGGTCTTGTAATGAAGAATGTTTATGCTAAACTTAATAGTACTCAGTTGACTCATATTTTTAGTGAAACTTTTGTGGATGGTAGTAAGAGTGATTATACTGATAGAAATTATTTGAATCTTCCTTTTTCCAGAAAAGCTTTTAAATAGTATTCTTATTTTTATATGTAAAGAGGTGTTTGTTATGGTCAAAGTTGCTATCAACGGTTTTGGTCGTATTGGTAGGATGGTTCTTAGGGCAGGTATTAATGATCCTGGTATTGAGTGGGTTGCTATTAATGATTTGACTAGTACTAAAGAGCTTGCTTATCTTTTCAAGTATGATACTGCTCAGGGTATTTTTGATGGAACTGTTGAGGTAGGTAATGGTTCTCTTATAGTGAATGGTAAGGAGATTAAGGTTACTAGTGAAAAGTTGCCTGAGAAGCTTCCTTGGAAGAGTTTGGGTGTTGATGTTGTTATTGAGAGTACTGGTTTTTTTACTAAGAAAAAGGATGCTGCTAAGCACTTGATTGCTGGTGCTAAGAAAGTTTTGGTTTCTGCTCCTTGCAAGTGTGATGTTGGAGAGACGCCTGTAAAAACAATAGTTTTAGGTGTTAATGATAACTCTTTGACAAAGGATGATGTTATTGTTAGCAATGCTTCTTGTACAACAAATTGTTTGGCTCCTATGGTAAAGGTTTTGAATGATAATTTCAAGGTCAGACGTGGTTTGATGACTACTATTCATGCTTACACTGCTGATCAGAAGTTGGTTGACGCTCCTCATGAGGATCCTAGAAGAGGTAGGAGTGCTGCTTGTAATATTGTTATAACAACTACTGGTGCTGCTAAGGCTGTTACTGAAGTAATTCCTGAGCTTAAGGGTAAGCTTGATGGTTTTGCAATCAGGGTTCCGACTCCTACTGGCAGTTTTACTGATTTTGTTGTTGAGTTGGAAAAGAAAGTTTCTGTTGAGGATATTAATAACTTGTTCAAGAACGTATCACAGTATCACTTGAAAGGTATTGTTGAGTATTGTGAGGATCCTATTGTCTCAAGCGATATTGTTGGCAATCCTCACTCGTGCATCTTTGATCCTTCTTTCACAAAGATTATTGATGGTAATCTTGTGAAGGTTGGCGGCTGGTACGATAACGAGTTTGGTTATAGCAAGCGAATGGTTGACATGGTCAAGATCATGGCTTCTAAATGATGGTTTTGTGACGTATCTCAAAATATAACTTCTAGACAGTAGTTATCTTGGAAAGATTTATTAATTTCTTAGTCTTTACAGCATTATGGCTGATATATCTGATTTACTTGGTGATGCTACTCCCGAGGTAGTTGGTGGTGTGGTGGTTGGTGCTTTGATTTCTGCTATTCTTTCTTACAAGAGTAAGAGGAGGGAGTTAGCTAAGGATTTTAGTGAAGACAAGAACCCCATTTCTCTTTATATTGGGGCGTTAGGGATTGGTTTAAAATACAGCTTAATTTATGCTGCAGGAAGTGTTGTTGGTGGTTTTGCAGGTTACTTGATTGATAGTTTTTCTCATTAATATTTTTACGATAACATTTTTATACCTCTTCTTTTAACTTGTTTTTATGGTTAAGGTCGTAATAAAGGATTGTGCTAAGTATGATAAGGATAAGATATATTTCTTGCTTAAAAAATCAAAAGTATTAAATATTGCCTCGTCAGTTAGTAGATTGTTAAAAAAGAAAAAGTAAGAGGTGTTGTTATGTTTTTCGGCATTGAAGATTTTGATGTGAAAAACAAGCGTGTTCTTGTAAGGGTTGATTTTAATGTTCCTGTTAATGATAATGGTTTGGTTATTGATGATTCTAGGATTAAGGAAGCGTTGCCTACTATTGAATATTTGGTCAAGAAGAAAGCAGTTATTATTTTGATGTCTCATCTTGGCAGGCCTGATGGTAAGGTCGTTGACAAACTAAGGCTGAACAAGGTTGCTGAAAGGTTGAGTGAGTTGTTGAGGAAAGAGGTTAAGAAGGTTGATGATTGTGTTGGTGACTCTGTTGTCAAAGCTGTAAACAATTTGAAGCCTGGCGAGATTATTTTGTTGGAGAACTTGAGATTCCATTCCGAGGAAGAGAAGGATGATGAGGATTTTGCGAAAAAACTTTCTTCTTTCGCAGACTTTTTTGTGAATGATGCTTTTGGTGCTTGTCATCGCGCTCATGCTTCTGTTCATGCTATTACAGAATTCTTGCCTAGCTGTGCTGGGTTCTTGTTGGAAAAAGAACTTACGAATTTGACTCCTCTTCTTGAGGCTCCTAAGCGTCCTTTTGTTGTTGTTCTTGGTGGTGTAAAAGTTTCTGACAAGATTGGTGTGATCACAAAGTTTGTTGAGAGTGCTGACAAGGTTTTGGTTGGTGGTGCTATGTCTAACACTTTTTTGAAGGCTAAGGGAATTAATGTTGGTCTTTCGAAGGTTGAGGGTTCTCAGTTGGATTTCGCGAAAAAGTTTGTTGATAACAAAAAGGTTGTTTTGCCTGTTGATTGCGTGATAGCTGACAGGTTTGAGGAGGATGCTAGCTCTGATGTGGTTGATATTAAAGATATTGAGGATGACTGGCTTGCTTTGGATATCGGTCCTGAGACAATAAAAAATTTCAAAGCAGTAATTAAGGATGCTAAGACAGTTTTCTGGAATGGTCCTATGGGTGTGTTTGAGTGGAAGAAGTTCTCTAGTGGAACTTCAGAAATCGCTAAAGCTATTGCGAAGTCTAAGGCTGTTAAGGTTGGTGGTGGTGGCGAGACTGTTGAGGCTTTGAATAAGTTTAAGTTAGCTAAGAAGATGACTCATGTTTCTACTGGTGGTGGTGCTTCGCTTGAATTTTTAGAGGGAAAGAAGCTTCCTGCTGTTACAGCTCTAGAAAGTTCTTACGAGAAGTTCAAAAACAATATTAAAAACGTTACTACTATTAAATAACAAATAAACGAAACATTTATATATCAGTATTTCTTAAGCACTAAAGTTTAGAGTATTTTTGTTAATTAAAGGGGTTCTGAGGGTGTTTGGATAAGCATTGGTATTGATAGATTCAAGAGGCTTGTTCAAAATGAAGTATGACGCGCTTAAGGATTCCGGACACAATTCTGATTACAGAGGAAAATATAATCCTTTGAGTTTAATTTCTAATATTGCTAAAGCAATCACTTACTCTGCTGTTTATACGGTATTGACTATGGGTGGAATGGCTGGTTGTTGCAAAAATAATAACATCGCTGGTCCTGAGCCTGTCATGCCTAAGATTAAAGCAGATGTTTCTCTTGTTGATATTGTGAGATACAATGCTAATGGTGACAGCTTGAATAATGATGTTAAGTTCAGGATTTTTTCTGTTAATGATGGTTGGGTTTGGTATACTGCTAGTAATTATTCTGTTTTTAGAAAAGATTCTTCTGAGGTTTATGGTGGTGACACTACTGATCTTGATTTGAGAGATCTTCCTGTTGGCGATTTTTATGGTGAGGTTAAGGGCAGGAATTCTGTTGGTAAGTTTTTCACTATCACCAATGCTATTCCTAGCAATAACCAGGATAGTCTTTCTCACACTAGGGATTCGTCTGACAGGAGGGACACTACTCAGAATAATAATTTTGGTAATCTTGACACTCTTAGAAATCC
>Ga0315297_10000333_pt1 | contig 27133 bp, 24 predicted proteins | sample YL17G15_0_MG_FD_203628 | JGI IMG/M metagenome (GOLD analysis project Ga0315297, IMG submission 203628) | Sediment microbial communities from Yellowstone Lake, YNP, Wyoming, USA - YL17G15_0 | ecosystem: Environmental > Aquatic > Freshwater > Lake > Sediment | place: USA: Wyoming | collected...
CGGCCGGGTTGGCAATATGCTTATTTGTAGGATGGATAATCTTTCGATTCGCAAATAAATCGCTGAAAAGGCCAGTAAATAATACTATAACATCCATCACCGTGATTTTTTTCGTATTGGGGATGTTTAGTTGGTGGATGTATGCATCCGGAAGCTTTGGCAGCATTGTCAGCCTATTCCAATGGGGCTTTAGCCGCGAACCATTCATAACCACTCCTAACGAGATCCTGACATATGCCGTGAGTATTTCAGATTGGGAACAAATAATCAACTGGCTTGGTTTTTTATTATTCTTTGCATTCTCAATTTTCGGGATTTTCTTTATGATCTCTCAGAAGAAAAGAAATTTCAAATTATTCGCGATAGCGATTATCGGTGTAATTACACTACTTCTTCCATTCGTCTCGTTAATCACCGAGCACCGGGTCTATGAGCAGAGGTTCTGGTATCTCGCTCAAGTTCTATTATCTGTTCCAGTTGGCACCGCGTTCTTGTTGAATTCATCCATCTCAAATCGGAGATATACACAAGCAATCGTATCAGCAATCGTTGCATTTTCCATGTCATTCCTGATGATAATAAGCACAACTGCCAATATGGACAATGATCAGTTGTCTCCAGATTCAAATGTTAGATTCGCTTTGACAGATTCCGAAATGCACGCTATTGATTTCGCTAGGCAATCCGATTTAATAATCGCGACCGATTTCCAATATTCGTTGAGTATGAATTTCACTGGTATTGGGACGACATCTGTTGATAGCGGTCTTTTTTCTAGGAATTTTACCCAATTAGATTCTGATTTAGTATTCATAAGAAGCGAAATAGTGGAGAGACCCTTTTGGTTATTCGGCGCCGTTTGGAAGTTAGATTATGATCCGAGACCCTATCTGGAAGATTTCGGTTTTTCTAAATGCTATGATTCAGGTTCCGTCTCAAGTTATATTTTCTGATTAGATCCAGAGCCGTTCATTTTTACGGAGAGCTCCTTTCACTTTGAATCATTCAAGAGCTCTATCAAGCAATTTCAAATAGCGACCGCGGGCAGCTTCTATCGAATATTGTTCATTGATAATTCTCATTGCATTTTGTGATATCTCATCTAGTTTACTGCTACCAATTATCTTCTCGATTGATTCTACGATGGCTTTGGGACTATTGTTCATAAGGAAGAATCCGGTTTCCCCATCAATTATTATATCTTTGAGCCCCCCGACGTTCGTAGATAGTACTATCGCCCCCATCGCCATTGATTGTAGTACAATCGTTGGCAATCCTTCCGATTCGCTCGGTATGACTAATATCTTGATTTCACTTAGGATTTCTTCAACCTCTTTCTTTGTTGCCCATCCTCGCAATCTGATCTTCTCTTTAATATCAGGGGTCATACGTGAGATTAAAGAATGCACATCGCTTTCAAGGTCTCCGGATCCAACTATCAAAATATTGCAGTTCATATCTTTCACAAGTGAAGAAGCAGCTTGTACGAATTCTAGGACTCCTTTCTCACGACGAAATCGACCTATATAGGCGATGGTGCATTTGCGGTTCGAGACAAGATCGATATTTCTTGTTCGATCTATGTTCACAAATCTCGCTGCCTCTCCAATGATTTTCTCCTTACTGCTCTCATTTCCAATGTAGTTGGCAAGCGCTCTTGTTTCGACTGCGATTGATGAGCATAGGAAGTAAGTCACTTTCTCCATAAACCGATTAATTATCCCAGATACTCCTTTGATATTCCCTTTTCCCCGTGTCACCATCTCCACGCTTCTGATTTTAAGGATCCTTGTTGTGAGAAGCGGTAAAACGTGATAGGGATATGCTAAGAAGAAGATCAGATCTAGATATTCTCGGTTTTTGAAAATCTCGACGCTCGTCTTCACCTGAAAGGCGACACTTTTGAAAATCCAAGAAAATACGGATAACATTGGGACACGAGCTTCCTTTACATAATGCAACCTGAAACCTACCTCTACAATCCTCATTCGTTCTTCTTTCTTCAATAGCCCGGTCTCTCCCGTGATTACAGTAATCGAGCTGCACAGCGGTGAGATGATTTCGATGATTTCATCGACAAACCCGTAAGGTCCTTTCGATGCCCACGGGAATAACACTATTCCAACTCTCGGTGGATTTCTTTTCATATTCGATCCGACTTCAATCCATTCATTATTTCAATTTTTATTCGATGATTATCAAATATGACCCTTTATCCCCTTCTTTTTCTTTCTTTAAGATTCAAGTCCCGCAATAATGCCCTGGAGCAAAGATTTTATCCCTTTGAAGTCGATTCGCAAAATCACTGAATTTATTATCACTGAGGTAAAAAAATTAAAAAACTCGAGGGAATGGTTCTTTCGCCAATAAATCATGCCACTTCTTCCAAGGTGGAAGAGTGATTTATACCCAATCATTGAAATCGATCCTGACGATTTATGCAAGACTTTGGTTTTAGTCGGGATTAGTACTACTCGATAACAATTCTTTCGAACTCTTCGGAAGAAATCAGTTTCTTCAAAATACAGGAAGAAATCATTATCAAATCTTCCAGCCTTATCGAACACTTCTTTCCTTATAATCATGAAACATCCTGAAATATCTGTATCCACGGGATGAGCCGCATTCACATAGATGTCGCTCTTGTGCAAGCGTGATATTCTTGTTGTCCAAATTATTGTCGGCCCCGCCACTCCGATTGTCCGCTCAATATCCATACGCTTAGTTAATTCAGAAATAACACCCGATTCTATGATTGTATCATTGTTCGCAAGAACAATATAATCCGGGCCGAAACGATCCAATGCATATTCTATGCCCACATTATTCCCACCAGCAAATCCAAGATTCCTATCTATATTTATTGATTCAATGACTCTTTGCGAAATGTCCTCACTGCTCAGCATCTTCTGAAATCCCTTTTCTAAAGAATACTCGATGCTGTTGATTGAAATTCCAGGTTGCTGTTCAAGCCACTGATGAAGCAACTCAGATGAGCCATTATCTGACCCATTGTTCACCAAGATTATTCTGTGGCTTGCTTTTGAATCCATAAGCAAGGAATCGATGCAGTTCTTCGTGTCGGAGAAGCTATTCCAGTAGAGAATAATGACGCAGATCTTTTTTTGATTCAAAGAACCGAACTCCTCACTTTGCACCGAATGGTTCTTGCTCAAGTCCATGGTCGATTGGGTAATATTGAACATGATTGCAGACCCATCTACATTAGATCCTCTCTACCTTGAGAGTCATCATTCAACTTCCCAGACAAGTCTCAATTGTCTTCGCTATTGATGTCATTGTCACCGTTTCAAATGATGGAGTTCCTTTCTCTCCATGTACAATTATCACTGCATTAAGTCCCAGGTGAGTGCCCGGCACGATAGATCTTATGCGGGAATTCTCGATTAAAGGCATGCCCAGTCTTGGATTGAATCCATACTCAGGATCCAACTGATATAAGATATCTGGGAATTCGTTGATATGATCCCCCATGTAGACCTCCTCGCGAGGCTTGACCCATACTGATATCTTCTTTCCATTCGATGTATCTCGCAAAGAATCAATCAAATTGATAATATGTCTTCGAACCCTCTCATAATCCGTGCTAGAATTCAACGCTCTCGTGTTTATCCTTACCCCTCCATAACTATACGATTTTATCCCCGAGAGATCAACGGTGGCTGCTATTGTCCTGTCTAGGTCTATCCAACTGGGCTCCGTTAGTCTTTTCCGTAATGAAGGAAATCTACCTAGCATTGACGATGCTTGATTCTCAAGTCCGAACCGTTCGACACCTCGAGTAACTATCCTTAAGAGCCACTCGTTCATCCCGATACTCTTCTTTCGGTCATGTTTTTCTTTCGAAAACAGGAATCCTTCTCTGCGGAGTGTTTCATTCATCTTGAACTCCCAACGTGGACGTCTGCCATGACCGTGATCGCTCAATGCGACAACGATATCTCTCTCGCGAGCACGCCTGAGAAGCTCTCCGAGGAAAGCATCATGCTCCTTGTACAGACTCGGTATCAAATCTTCATAGGGATTAGTACTAGGATAATCCGGATCTCCCTTGTCGTAGAATTTCCAGAAGAAATGCGGAATAATGTCCAGAACTGGCGAGTACACAAAGAAGAAATCCCAATCCTCCCGATCTAGTAGACGGATGGTGAGTTCCTTAGTGTTGTCAAGAAGTCTCCTGCTTTCCTCAATGTATTTCTTGATTGTCTCCCTGCTCTTCCCGGGGAATCCTCTAGGTGCTTTCAATCCATCCAATTCGGAATTCTTTATCCACCCTTCCGGTACGGCTCTGACTTCATTCGTCGCCGACGATCTGCTGATCATCAGGCCATTCACTTTCCAGGGTGGGAATGCCGCATGTGGAAGCAGGACGCAAACCTTCTTTCCATTTTCGCTCAGGTGATCCCAGATGCATTTGCCTTTGACTGCATCGTTTGAATCGGTCTGAGTAGTGTATCCTATCGACTTCTCGAGCGGATCCACGAACTTCACGACTCCATGCTCTGCGGGATTAAGCCCAGTGAATATGCTTGTCCAGGCCGTGTCAGAATCTGGAGGGAAGACAGATTCCAATCGACGGAATGATCCATCGGTTCGCATCCTTTTCATATTGGGCAATGAGTCTATCAGAGATTCAGTCACGCCATAATCTAGACCATCAATACCAAAAAGAATCAATCTTGAACTCAAGATAGATTGACCCCCATATCTTTCAAAGAATCCGCCAGCCGTCGGAATGACTCATCTGGATCATCCCCCGTATTTACTTCTGTAGCCTTGATTTCGACTGCCACTCTCTCATAGATTGAAGTTCTCTTCTCAAGATATTCTATCGAGTAAGGGCCTGGCTTTCTCTGGATGGCGGAATTCGGCTCAATCTTCAGAAAGAAGTACTTCGCTCTCGGTGGCATGCTAATGCACATCGACAGTGCTCTTGCCAATTTATATGGGATGCCAAAATCCACGACTAGGTCAGTCATTGTATCTGGCCAATATCTCTCAATGACAATCCATCTTCTCCTTAACCTAGGGATGCATACCTCTTTTCCAATTGCCAGTAGATTCTTAGTGATGAAATAAATAAGAAGAATTGACGATTTTGCCCGGTTCATGAAGCCCGCTTTTTCTTTGGATGTTGAAGAAACACCGCGGCTTCGATAGGGCGGCGGATCAATAGACCCCTTTACAAGCAGGTTCATGCCGAATTTCGGTCGAGCGTAGGTCGCTTTGATTCCTGCCGAAGCTAATGCATTTACTATCCGCATTGATATTGTCGTCTTGCCAGACCCATCTATTCCGAAAAGGCAAATCATTCGCGTTTGTCTCATTTCACATCTCCTAGTCTGTATCAATTCTCTTGATTGGGGTCAAGCAAGAGTTTGTTATATGTTCTACTTAGTTCGCTGCCGATTGACTCCCAAGTAAAAGGAGCCACCATCGATCTCGTATTGCATTTCGTTTCTCCTTCTTCAATTCTCTTTCTTATGTCAGCAATTGCTGTTTTAATTTCATTTGAATCATTCACAAATCTGAACCAAGTCTGATCAGTGAACAAATCAGGAAGGCCTCCGAATCGGGTTGAAACAATCGGAAGGTTGCATGCCATTGCTTCCAGTACTGATAAGGGAATCTCAATGGCTCTTCCTTCTTCTTGTGTCGGGAAGAGATAGCAGTCACAACTGGCATAGATCTCTTCGATTTTACTTACATATTGATCGATTATCTTGACTCCTTTCTCCCTGAGTTCTTTTTTCATTTGAGTTGAAATTCTTCCTACTGACGTGCTTCCCACGAGGACAACTTCATGGTCATCGCATCGTGCCAGATCTCCTAGGACGCCAATATTGCGCCCTTCTCGGAAGTTGCCAACATGCAGAATGATAAATTTTTCTTGACTCAGACCCAGACTTCTACGCATGCTCATCTTTGCATCTTGTATCAGAGGTTTGAATCGATTCTGATCGACACCATTGGGCAGGAATCTCATTCGGTTGAAGATTCCTGCGAAGGCTTCCTTTTGCTTTGAGGATTGATATAGGAGCAGATTTGGTTTCAATCTTTCCGGGAAAAGTTTCATCCCAGGAAGCCACGGATGAGTAGCTGTGATAAGTGTGGCCTTGCATTTCGTCTGCATTCGTGCAAGATGAAGCAGAGCCAATGAAACGAATGAAGGGCCTGAAAGATAATGTATGACATCGGGATTGAAGGCTTTCAACTTCGATGATTCAGTTATCACCGATTTTGGATTGAGACGCAGAACATCAAATTCTTCCGATTCAATATCAGCAAGAGCTTCTGCTACGTTTCTCATCCCCTCATCCAGATTTCCACTGAATGATCCTATGAAGCAGATTCTCAATCTCATGTTGCAATCCCCTCATCTTTGTAGGCTTTCTGGAGTTTCTTGCCAATGACATTCCAGTCGTATTCATCTTCGACAATCTTCCTCCCATTGATTGCAAGTCTTCTCTTGTAATCATGGTCGGAAATGACCTCCAATATCGCTTCATGAAAGTCCGGCATCTCGGTAATTTTGACATGCACTCCATCCTTCAAGCGCAATCCCCGGATGCCTATTGCCGTAGAAATCAAAGGTATTCCAGATGCCAAGTACTCAAGGACTTTGAGACTTGTTCCACTACCTGAGAGAAGAGGATTGAGAGCCACATCTGCTGCGGCTAAGCATTCTCTTGGCTTTTCAACATGCCCTGTAAAACGAACATTTCTAGTGTCGGAAAACCCTTCTCCCACCGAGCCGATTACAAGGAAAAGCAATTCATTCTCCATCGCTGGTGCAAATTTTAAAATTTCGTGAACTGCTTCAATGTTGGGGTGATGTCGAGAGCCCATGAATACTGCCACTCTTCTTGAATCAATCCCAAGCGAAGATTTTGCCCTCCCCTTCTCATCTTCACTTACTGGAACTGACAACTTACAATCGACTCCGTTTGGAACTATATGCGCCTTTCTTCCAGATTCCTCGCCCAGTATCTCCACAAAATCCTTAGAATCTTCATCGGAAACAGCAATTATACAGTCTGCAAGCTCGATGCTCTTTCGTTCCGTTTCTCGTATGATTTCAAGTGAATTACTTTGAAATGAGGATTTCTTCTCGTTTAATCGCGAAAGCATCAATCGCGTTTCGCAATTATGTGTCGAAAGGATCACCTTAGCATCCTTTGAACAATTCTTCCTTACATATTGCATTAGCCAAGGATGTTCGACTTGTATTTTGGATGCTGCCGTGATCTCTTTGCGCATCATTCGCGGTGAGTAAATCGCACAGGATCTGCTTATGAGCAGATCTTCAGGAAGTCCCATTTTTGACATACAAACTGATGTAGTCATCGCAATAACATGAGGGATTTGGATCTCCTGATAGTTCTCGGTGACATTCTCATGGTGCCAAGAGAGGGGGGATCTCCCTCCTTTCGACAAGGTTAAAGTCGGTCTGAGGGAAAGCTCGGTAACTCTATCAAGATTAGTTAAAGCTTCGCATAGATGCTTAACTCTCTCAGGCCCTCCTCCGGTCGTGGGATTGGTCCAGTATGGGCACATATCAATTATCACGGAACCAACCTCCAATTAGCGCGTAATGAACGTTCAAGCAGCAACCTAATAGACCTCTCATATCTGGAGCCAGTGAGAGCCGGTTCTGACGAAAAAACCGGGTATATTGAATTTCGCAATCTTCCATTCTTTCTTGTATTTTTATTCGAAGTGAAATTTGCGACCTCGGCATATATTTTCGCCTTGAGCTTCAATCCCTTAAATCCGAAGCGCATCAATGCAATTGTCGAGAAGAGATCCATTAGAATAATCGATGGTAGTAGGATAACCATCCAGGAAAATGGCATATTCTTCTTCAGGAGGAAGTATCTGTTCCTTTCCAAGAGATACGTTTTCAAGTATCCAAAATTCGGATTGTACTTGTGGATTATCACAGAATCGTCGACTGTAGTAATTCGATAGCCTTCTGTTTGCGCTCTCCAGGAAAGGTCCGTGTCTTCATTATACATGAAGAATCTGGGATCAAACCCTCCGAGTTCCTTAAGATCCTCCTTTCTAATCGCGAAGCAACAACCAGATACTCCATTTGCGGGAGGCAATTTCGATATATCCTTGGTTTCAAGACCATATCCTCTCGGAAAGGCATGGCCGAGCACAGAACAAAGTAGGCCACTGACATTCACTCGGCCATCTGTTCTCATAATCAACGGTGTCGCAATAACCTTGGGATTCTCAGAAACGGGCTTAGTGAGATTAATCAGAGAATCTTGCTGGAAGATCGTATCAGGATTGGCAATGACAAGTATCTCATTTTCCGCAATCCCAGCACCGACATTGTTTCCTTCTGCATATCCCAAATTTCCATGATTCTCCAGGATTCTCACTTGATCGCTCGTCTTTCGAACAAGTTCGATTGTCGAATCTTTGGAACCGTTGTCTACAATTATGATCTCACAATCAACATTCTGCGCTAGGATCGATTCCAAGCAGGGAACGATGTCTCCTTCATTGTTGAACGTTACGATAATGATGCTAATCGACCGACTCATTGGGGCCATTATTGAGGCACCTGGTTTTCTAATCTTCTATCTGATTTGAATAACATGAATCTTCATTGGATTCTCATAAAGCGATTCTCGCAGAATCATATGATGAGAATACTGTCCCAATCCAACTCTTCATTTATTGGCTTTCCGTCCGCCATTCTTCATGTTCATAGAAATCGAATTCAGGATCATTCCAGAGAAAATCGCGATCAATCCTACGAAGAAGAACATCACTGCGATCAGACTCGGAAGGAATGGAAGCGCTTTGAAGCTAATGAACTGGTACACCGAATATAGACCTGCAGACAGGCCAATTATGGTGAGAATCAGCCCTCCTACTCCAAAGTAGAGTAATGGGTGTTCATCTCTCACAACCCTTACAATCGACGACAGCACGCTCGTCCCGTGCTTCCCCGGCTCAAGCGTCGAGGTGTCCAGCCCCTCGTACTTGCAGCTTATCGGGATCTCCTTGATCTTCAGCCCGAGCTTCACCGCGTCCCTCACCATCTCGGACTCGATGCCCATCCCCGCCTCCGTCAGCTCCATCGACAGCGCGGCCTTCTTCGTCAGGCACCTGAACCCGCTCTGTGAATCCGTAATCTTAACGCCGCTCCCGAAGTTCGTTGCCTTCGTCAGGGCGTGCTGGCCGATCGTCCTGTACTTCGGGATCTCCTTCGACCCCTTCTTCACCAGGAACCTCGACCCGATCACAAGGTCCGCCTCCCCTCTGAGGACCGGCCCGCAGATCATAGGGATTTCCTCCGGGTTGTGCTGCCCGTCCCCGTCAAGGCAGACTATCAGGTCCGCCCCGTCGAGCGCGGCCGTCGAAAGCCCCATCGAGAGCGCGAACCCCTTCCCGCTGTTCGTCGGGAGGCGTATCACCTTGGCGCCCGCGGCCTTCGCAACGAATGAAGTGTTATCAGAACTGCCGTCGTCCACGACGATGACCTCGTCGGCGTACTTGGCCGCCCCCTTGACGACGTCGGCGATCGTCGCCGCCTCGTTGAAGGCAGGGATCACGACCGAGAGCTTCGCCTCCCTGATCGTTATCTCCTGCGTAACCTCGTCGACCGCCCCCATGACCTTGCCCGCCGCGGGAGCGTCCTCCTTCTGCAACCTCGTCTTCAAATCGTATCCCTCTAATCGAAAGCTAGCCATTCTCCACCCACCTGTGGAGCCCATGCTATCGGGGAGGATACCTTAAACGTTACGGCGAAGGCGCGTTCCGATGATAGGCACAAGGCCAGATAATGCAAGGAATTGGCGATTTCACATCAGATCCATCGGAATATCGTCATTTGGCGATTTCGGATCCGATTTGGTCGATCCGGAGATTCATGTGATCGATCGAGGGGCCCGGGGCCGATGCTACTTCTGGTGCAATGATATAAATATCGACCAATCGTAGATCGAGTTCGGGTAAAGGGAGTCCTAGGCTCTGCTAGGACGTCGCAAGACGTCCTTCCTTTCCCTCATTCTCTCATGTTTTCTTCATGTTGGATGGACTCTCAAACGAGGTGGAAGGATGAAAGCACCAAGGTCAACGATTAATTGAGACTGCCCGAGGCGATGCTAATTCCGTGGCGATGATTCAAATACCCATCAAGCGTAGATTGAGTTCGGGTAATAGGAGAGCCCTAGTGGCTCGCGGGCGTCAATTGACGCCCACCTTTCCCTCATTCTCATATCGGACTCAACCTGGACGCTTCCGCCTGAGGTCGCGCAGGTCCGTGATGATGAGCCCGGCCCCGATGCCGGCGAGGAGCGGACTGAAGACGACCCCGATTATCACGGCTATGAAGCCGAGCTTGTAGTGATGGGCGGGCCGGTTCTCCTTCCAATGCTCCTTCTGCTCCTGAGAGAACCTCGCGTAGCTGGAATTGACGAAAATCCCGAGGAAAAGCCCTATCCCAAGCCCCACCGGCAGGGCGATGAGGGTCGCCCCGTCCAGCCAGATATCTATCGCGCTTCAGCCCCCTAGCTCTGAGAGCATTTTCCTCGTACTAAGCCGTTGTCAATGAATCGGAAAAGCCTTATCTATTGAGAATGTTCGGGGAACGAGGTTTCGAATGAGGAAAATCCTGCCAATCATCGGGATACTAGTAATCGTTGCAGTAATCCCCTCGATAATTGGCGCATTGATAGGGACCAAGGGGACCGGGACATTCGCGATCGACTTCCTCCTCTTCGTACCGATCATTCCGGTAATCGCCCTCTCCATCATATTGTGGCTTCTCGGAGAGCATCCTTTGGACTTTTCGCGTCAGGCAAAGGAAACAGCGCCTGTGGAACCCGAGCTCGAAGAGGAACCGACAGAAGAGTCAACTGAGCCAGAGGCCAAAGAAGGAACCGCGACGGAGATCGAAGAGGATATCGATGAAGAGATCGAAAAGGAAACGAGTGAGACGATAGAATCGCTCTGCCCGACGTGCGGGGCCACATGTCCTCTTGAGGACACATATTGCCCTCATTGTGGGGCCGAATTCGAGGACGAAGTGGGCGAAGACAAAACGGACTGATGATCCCGATCAGCGTTCTTCCTCGGAAGAGGGGACCGAAGGGGAGTAGGATTTTCTCGATTTACTAGCATGTCAAAGGAGAAAATCCCGCAGGGCCCGATCAGGTCTACTCTTCATCTAGCTTCCTGCAGGCGTTAAGGAAAACACCAAATACGAGCATATCTCTGAAGACATCGTCATCTGGCAGCGTGGTTTCTATGGGCAGAATCTCTCATGTCCTCAGGGAGTCCGGGCTTAAGCTTACAGTCAAGAAAAGCCTCCGCACGGTCTCCCGCTACGGCTTCTCAGGGAAGAAGATGAGGAGGAACATCCAGACCTTCATCGACATCTGCCGGAGCCAGGACGCGCAGGGATGCACCCTTTTCGTGCCGGGCGCGGTCCTCAGGCCTGAGAGGGGATTCATCACCTCGCTGCAGGGCTTCGCGGAGTTCGGGCTCCACGGGCTCAGGCACATCCATTACGACGAACTGGGCTTCGAAGAGCAGCTGAAGGACTTCAAGGAGGGGTGGGGCGTGCTGGACTCCGCCGGGATCAAGAACAGCAGGATGTTCCGCGCCCCCTACGGCCGCACAAACAGCGACATGCTCAGGGCGCTGAAGGAGTGCGGCTGCGCGGTCGACTCCTCCCGGACTTTCCTCTGGGACACGCTGAAGACCGACAATCCGCTGTACGCCAAAGCCCTGGAGGGCTACACACTGGCCGAGCGCTCGACACCTTACCTCGAAGACGGCATCCTTGAGATGCCGTTCAGCCTCCCTGACGACGAGATGCTGGTCGACAGGCTCGATCTTCCTGCTGAGAAGGTGACGGAGACATGGAAAGCGATCGTCGCCAAGGCGGCGGAGACCGATCAGCTTTTCGTGCTCCAATTGCACCCGAACAGGATGGTCTTCCTGAAAGAGACCCTATCCTCGGTGATCAAGGAGGCAAAGGACAGGGGGATGCCGGTCGGATCGATCAGTGCGATCTCTGGACGTTGGAAGGCGGCCGGGGAGGGCGGGCTGAAAGGGGGAGCGGTCTGCATCACCGGGGACATCGACGCGATGAGCGCCTGGGAGCTCATGAGGTGAGGATCCCCTGATGGGGAAAGGTTATTATTTGCCCCTCAGTCTATCATGCTCCCACCGGACATGAAGGCATCATTCGTAAACTGGCTCCGAAGGAGAAAGTCTCTTTTTCGCATCGCTAAGAGGGTGCAATCAGCATACATCTTCCTCCACAACCATGTCCATGCGGACCCTAACAGGCTCCGGACCCGCCCGCTCCTCGCCAGGAGGACAAGGATCGGCGAAGGCACGGTCGTGGATCCGACCGCTTTCGTCTCGGCGACGGGCGTGAGGGTCGGCAGGAACTGCAGGATAGGGCCCTCCGCGGTTGTACTCAATCGTTCGGTCATCGAGGACGATGCCGACATAGGCCCGGGATGTATCGTGGGTTCCCAGGGGTTCGTGATGGAGAGGAAAGGGTCGAGGACCGTGGCGGTCAGGCACACCGGAGGTGTGAGGATCGGGAAAGGTGTCAAGGTCGGGGCGAACAGCTGCTTCGACCGCGCAACCTTCAGGGGATGCACGGAGGTCGGAGAGGACACAAGCATCGCCAGCCTCGTGCATGTTGCCCACGACGTCAGGACGGGGGCGAGGTGCCGGATCGACAGGCACGCCATGTTCGCCGGCCATGTAACGATTGGGGACGAGGTCGATATCGGCCAGAACGCCTCGATGACCCATTTCCTCGAGATTGGCGACAAGGTGATCGTCAAGGATTCGGCCGTAGTGACCAGGGAAGTCAGAGATGGGCAGGTCGTCGAAGGGAATTTCGCGATAGATTCCGCGAAATACAGGAAGTTCATGAAATCATTAAGCGCGACCGGAGAGGTGAGGTCGGGATGAAGCTCAGCGAGGTCAAGGGGAGCGACCGCGTGGAGAGGGACGGAGAGTTCTCATCCATCGCAGTGATGCCCCGATGGAGGATCGGCGCCCTCTTGCCGATCATCGGCACGGATCAGATCGCGATGCTGTCGAAAGGTAATTTCAGGGGCTGCGTCATCACAACAAAAGATCTTCTTCCGAAGGTTCCAGTCAATATCGGGGCGATAGTCTCCGAGCATCCTGTCGAAGCTCTCTATGACATCCACAACGCACTGGTGAAAGGTTCAGTTTTCTACGCCCCTACTCCGGAGAACCAGATAGACGGGAGCGCCGACATACACCCGACGGCGATCATCGCCAGCAAAGGCGTTAGGATAGGCAAGGACTGCATAATCGGCCCGAAAGCCTCGATCCTTGAAGGTTCTATCATCGAGAAGAACGTGATAATCGGTCCAGGCACCGTAATCGGGAGCGAAGATCCCCTGCTCTTCCGGAAAGGTTCGGGCAGCGAGAGGGTGCTCAGCGCCGGCGGGGTCCTGCTCAGGGAAGACGTCGAGATACACGCCAACTGCAACATCAGCAGGGGAATATTCGGGGACAGCACTGTGATAGGGGCAGGCGTGAAGTTCGATAACCTGGTCTGCATCGGTCAGAACACCAAGATCGGCGACCGGAGCTTCCTGGCGGCATGCGCTTCGATAGGGTCCGATGTCGTCATGGGTAAGGAGGTCTGGGTCGGCCCCAATTCGACCGTGTCGTCCGGCGTGACGATCGGGGACAACGGGTATGTGACTATCGGCGCGGTTGTTGTCGAGGACGTGAGGCCAAACCAGAAGGTCTCTGGAAATTACGCGATCGACCATGATCGTTTCATCGAATTCTTGAGGAAGATACGGTAGCACAGCTACTGGTTTATGATGCGCTGGATGAACCTCAGAGGTCTTCTCTCGGAAAAGCAATATATAATCGAGTTCCTCACGGGGACGCTATGACGAACGGGCGACTGTCTGGAACGAGGGCAATCGTGACGGGGAGTTCCAGAGGGATCGGAAGGACGATCGCATTGGAATTCGCGAGGCAGGGGGCAGACATAATCGTGAACTGCAACCTGGCCGAAGCCGAAGCAATGCAGGTTGTCAAGGAGATCGAAGGACTCGGAAGGAAAGCCTACTTCTGCCTTGCGGATGTCGGTTCGTATCAGGACGCCGAGCGCCTTGTGAACCACGCTGTGAAAGAGATCGGCGGGGTCGACATCCTCGTCAACAACGCGGGGATCACGAAGGACGACCTTCTCTCCAATATCAAACTCGAAGACTGGACCAGGATCATGAACACGAATCTTACTGGAGTCATCAACTGCACCAAGGCCGTCCTACCTGTGATGAGGAATCAGCACAAGGGGAGGATCATCAACATATCGTCCATCGTCGGTGAGATGGGCAACATCGGACAATCCAGCTATTCAGCCTCGAAGGCCGGCGTGATCGGATTGACGAAGACCTTCGCAAAGGAGTTGGCGAGGGACGGGATACTCGTGAACGCCATCGCTCCGGGTTTCTGCAAGACCGTCATGGTCGAGCGCATACCGGACGAGGTGAAGGAGAAGATCCTGAAGACCATCCCGCTAAGGAGATTCGGGGAAGCCCAAGAGATAGCCAAGGTCGCCGTGTTCCTAGCCTCGGACGATTCCTCGTACATCACCGGGCAGATCGTCGGAGTGAACGGCGGCATGCACATGTAGTCCCGCCTGACAAAAGAACCGTGGAACGGCGCTAACCGGCTTTTTCATTTTTGAGGAGATTCTGGTATATGCGGACCAGCTTCTGCTCGACCTTGCTCCACGTCAGATCCTTTTCGACCATCGCCTTCTGGGAATTCTCGACCTTGCTCGCAGCTTTCCCTCCGTCAGATAGCAGAGCGGCGATTGCCCTTCCGAGGTCCTTCGAGTCGTTCGCTCGATAATAGTAGAAGCAGGAATCATCGAACACTCTTCTCAAGCCAGGGAGGTCCGTTGCGACGACCGCGAGTCCAAGCATCGAAAATTCTAGGGCCTTGTGCCCGAGGGCGATCCGCGATATCTCGTTGTCGAAGACGGGAATCAAGGCCCCCGCGTATGTGGGGAGGACCGACTTGAGCTCCGTCGGCGAAACCCAGCCGTGGAAGACAATGCGCTCAAGTTTATTTTCAGCCGCCCTTCGTTTTACTTCCGCGGTCATGAACCCGTCTCCATAAATGTCCAGCTCGACATCCGGCATGGTCGCTAAAGCGGAAATCACCGTGTCGAAGTCATGGTATTCGTTGAGCACCCCGGCGTACACGAGCTTTTTTCCAGCAGATTTCTGACGCTTCACGAACCCCTCGAAGTCCGGGACATTGTATATCACATTCAGCTTCGTCCCGTCGAGCCCTCTGCCGACCATCAGTTCCTTGATGAGGTCCGACACGGTGATCACCTCATCGGCAAAGTTCGCGCTGACCCCCTCGCAGAAGGCCAGGATCTTGTACACGGCGCCGCCCGACCTTGCGTGCATCTTGCCAACGTAGATCTCCGGCATGGCCTCGTGCAGGTCCAGTATTATCTTCGCGCCTGTCATCTTCGGCAGGAACGCGGAGAAGACGATAAAGTCCGGCAGGGAGTGCAGGTGCACAATCCTGAATCTCTCCCTGAGATGCAATGACGAAAGGACGGCGGTTGCGAGCAAGAGGAAGAGCAGATACTGGTAAGCATACCTGAACGCGTTTCCCTCCCTGGCCGTCTGCAAGGCCATGCGGTGCACGCGGACGCCGCGGACGGTCTCATTCTTCGATTCATCCTTCTGCCGCAGGCAGATCACGGAGACGTCGAATCCATTCCGCTGGAGCGCCTCCGCTTCCTTTCTGACCCTCTGGTCCCTCGGATAATATGAATAGACGACCATGCAGACCTTGTCGCTCATTTCGTTCAAGGGAAAACTCCAGGGATATGTAAAACTGTCCCCTTACCGACCGCCGCTCACTTGAGCTTCCTGGTCATCGGGACGGCGGCCTTCTCCCTCATCAGCGGCAGCGTCACAACGAAGCACGCCCCCTTCTTGTGGTCCCCCTCCACGCGGTCCTCCACCCAGATGTTCCCGCCGTACTTCTCCACCAGCTTCTTGCAGGTGGTGAGCCCGATCCCGAACCCCCTCGCGAAGCTGGCCGCGGCCGCCTTCGGCTTGTCGAACACCTGCGCCTTCATCTCGTCAGTCAAACCAGACCCGGAGTCGCAGAACCTTATCGCGCAGTACCACTTCCCCTGGAGCTCCATCTCCTCCAGGGTTATGTCGATCTGGACGTCCTTCGGCGAGTATTTCACCGAGTTGTGCAGTATGTTGAAGAACACCTCGTCCAGCATCTCCCCTGCCGACACCAGCACCTTCCCTTCGAGGTCGTTTATCAGCACGTCGATCTTCCTGTGCGGGAACGCCCGCCTGAGCTCATGTACGGATTGCTGAAGTATCTCCGAGGGGTTGCAGGACTTCTGCTCCTCCATCTCCTCGAACTCCGCCTTCGAGAGCTTCCTCACCCTAGAGAGGAGCAAGCTGATCTTCTCCACCTGCGCGTAGGACTTCTTCATGATCTCCTTCGAATGCGCGTCGAGCTTCTCGTCCTTGATCATCATGTCGAAGTAGGAGTAGAGCGGGGTATTGAGGTTCGCGATGTCGTGCGTCAGCAGGTCGAGGTATAGCTTCGACTTGTCCTTCTCCTTCTCCATGTCGTCGAGGAGCTTGGCGTTCTGTATCGCGATCGAGGCCTGCTGCGCGAAGAGCGTGCCGATCTCAAGCTCGCGCCTCGAGAACGTGGCGGGCAGGTCCCTGCTCAGCTCGATAACGCCGATGGCCTCCCCCTTCGCGATCAGCGGGATGATCAGCATCGCCGAGGATTCCTCCCCGGTGCCAGTGATGTGCTTCCCCCTGCCGTCGGCCATGGCGTCGGGGATGATCTCCGACTTCCCACCCTTGAGAATCTCCCCCGCAAGTCCAGCCTCGGATAGAGGGAACTCGCCGTCGGTCATTATTGCATCCGCATCCTTCCCGATCGCCTGAGCGGCCCACATCGTCTTCTTCACGGGGTTGATGAGGTAAATCCAGATGTCCCTGCAGGGGATGAGGTGCGCCAGCTCCTTCACGATCGATTTCGTGATCTTCTCCGGGACAAGCTCCTCATGCAGGTCGATCGAGACGCTCAGCAACCCCTCCTGGAACTCCGACATGCTCTTCATCCCGGCGACGTCCTTCATCTGCGCCATCCAGAGCCCCAGCTCGAACGCGGCGAGGTCGAGGAAGTTCCTCCCCTCCTTCGTTAGGGGGATGTCCCTCCTGGAGAACAGCATCATCATGCCGACGGTCTGCCCTTCGACCCTTATCGGCGCCCCGACCGCGGACTTGATGCCCGCCTTGAGGAACGTCTCCTTGAAAAGGTCCACCATCAGCCTGCGGGTGCCGTTCCCCGTGTGGTTGAGGTCCTTCGACACCCGGTCGTCCGAGGAGTACATCTCCGAGAGCATCTCCGTGAACAGCTCCTGCGCCGGAGGTATCTCGCCGTAGCTTGCTATCGTGAAGATGGTCTTCTGCGTCCTGTCGAGGGTGAAGATCGACCCCCCCTCGGCGTCGAATGTCTTGGCGATCCTCTCCAGGGAGAGGCTCGCGGCTGATTCCAGGTCGCTGGCAGCCAAATACGACCTGGCGATGTCGTTCAGGGCTGATATCCTCTCGAACTGCCTCTCCATCTTCTCGATGCTGCTGCTTCTAGTCAACATTATGAGCGAAACGATCCAGATGAGACAGGGAATTACGTAGTAGTCCTTCGGAATGGGAACACCCGGCCCGGAGAGTTGCAGCACGTCGGTGGCCTGAACGATTCCCACGAGCCCGATTATGAAGAAGAATATCGCAAAGGAGATCCAAGCCGTCCTATGCCTTTGCGTCCTCGCGTACATCAATGTGAGGATGGCAGTGCCGATCGCGAATATCTCGAAGACCAGGTACTGGAGCTCGTTCACGGCCTAGTCCTCCTTTTCATGTACGCGATCAACATGCCGATGAACATGGTCGCTATGGAAAGCGCGGTCAGGGTCGTGAATATCGTGTCGGCCACTTCATAGGGCATCTGGTCCCAGAAAACCAAGACCATCGAGCCGAGCGTCAACATCGGGATGCCCGCGTAGACCCAGAGATGGAGACCTTGCTCTTCGAGGTCCCTCCTGAGTAGGAAGGTCTCGGCGACCACCGCCAAAACAGCGAGAGTGAGGAGGACATCTTCAGGCTGTATCATGGAACCGTGACCCGCGACGCGTCCGCATCGCCTTTACTGAAATGCGTCGGCTAGTATTCGGAATTTACCATCATTCTGATATGTCCTATGGACGAAACCGCCTCCCTTGTCGTCCCTCCGCAATGGTTTTTTACCCTCCTGTGCTTCCAGTCAGAATGTTGACAGTGAAAGAGAGGAGATTGGGGACGTCCATCCGCGGCCTCGGCAGGAACGTCATCCTGCTCGGGATAGTGAGCCTGCTGGCCGACGTCAGCAGCGAGATGGTCAACCCGATAATCCCGATCTATCTCACGGTCGTGCTCACAGCGTCGCCTGACATCGTCGGGCTCATTATGGGCGCGGCGGACAGCCTGGGCAACCTCCTCAAGGTCGTGACTGGCTGGTACTCCGACAGGGTCAGGTCGCGCAAGCCGTTCATCGCCCTCGGGTACGCCCCGGCGGCGCTCGTCAGGCCCCTCATGGCGGTCGCCACCTCATGGCTCGACATGCTCGGGTTAAGGCTGATCGACAGGGCCGGGAAAGGGATAAGGACCGCGCCGAGGGATGCGCTCATCGCCGATTCAGTCCCGCCCGAAAGGCGAGGGGCGGCGTTCGGCCTGCACAGGGCGCTGGACTCCGCCGGCGCGATCATCGGGACGTCCATCGCGATCTTCCTTCTGATGTTCTTCCTCGGGAGCACCCAGACCGACGACATGAAGATGCTCTTCATGATATCGGCGATCCCGGCTGCGCTCTCAGTGCTGGTCGTCATTCTGTTCATTAGGGAGAAGGAGGCCGCCGCTCAACCGGGGAAGACTAAGAGTTTCTTTGCCAGCCTCAGGGGGATAGACTCGAGACTCAAACGCTTCTTAGTCGTCGTCGCATTCATCGGGTTCGCCAACGTCGGCTTCTCCTTCTTCGTGCTGCGCGCCATAGACTTCAAAGCCTCCCTCGTCGAGACGCTCCTGGCGTACCTGCTCATGAACATCACGTACACGCTCTTCTCCATACCCGCCGGCGTCGTCGCCGACAGGATCGGGAGGAAGAGGATGATCGCGATCGGGCTTGTTGTCTTCATCCTCGGCGCGCTTGTGATGGCCTTCTCCACGAGCCTCCTGTTCGTTTTCTTCGGCTTCCTCATCTACGGCACCTTCCTCGCGATAGCCGATGTCAACCAGGGCGCGTTCGCCTCGATGCTCTCGAAGAAGTCAGACCGCGGGACCGTCATGGGCGCGTACCACACCGTCGCTGGCATAACCGCGCTGCCGGCGGGGCTCCTCTTCGGCACATTCTGGAAGGACTTCGGCGTTCTCGCCGCTTTCGGATACGCGGCCGGGATGGCCGTCATCGCGTTCGTCATCCTGCTTGTTTTCATTAGTGAACCTCGCGAGAACGGTGCGGCCGCGTGAGAGCGAGACCACAGTTGATATCTACCAGAATTTCGAATAGCTACCTCGAAGCCAAATGGCAGATATCGATCTTGTAATCGACCTCGCCGTCATAATGCTGGTCGCTGCCGCTATCACGATAATCTTCAGCAAACTCAAGCAGCCCCTGATTCTTGGATACCTCATCGCGGGGATGATCATCGGGCCGAACATCCCGCAGCTCGCGCTCGTCACGGACATGAACCTGATCAATTCGCTGGCCTCGCTCGGCATCGTCCTCCTCATGTTCACCCTCGGGCTGGAGTTCACGCTCGGGAGGCTCAGGTCAATCGGGCTCTTCGCGATAGTCATCGGCACGATCGAGATGTCGCTGATGATCGGGATCGGATTCTGGGTCGGCATGCTTCTGAACCTGACGGAGGGCGCATCGCTCCTGCTCGGGGCGATACTCGCAATCAGCTCGACCGCCGTGGTCGTGAAGACGATGCAGGAGTACGGGGTCATCGCGAAGCAGCACTCGCAGATCGTCGTCGGCATCCTGGTCGTCGAGGACGTCGCCGCGGTGGTCATACTCGCGCTGATCAGCGGGGTCGGGAGCGCGACCCATCAGCTCCCTGCAATCGCGCTGATGATCCTCTCGGTCGCCCTCTTCTTCATCGTCAGCATCGCGATCGGCATCCTGTTCGTCCCGAGGCTAGTGTCAAAGGTCGCCAGGAAGATGCCGACGGAGGTCCTTCTCATCGTCGCGCTCGCCTTCTGCTTCGGCATGTCAGTCCTCTCCTTCGAGCTCTTCTCTTCGGTGGCCATCGGGGCGTTCATCGCGGGAATGCTGATAGGGGAATCGGAGGATGTCGACCTCGTCGTCCTCAAGATGACCCCTATCAAGGAGATGTTCGTCGCGGTCTTCTTCGTGACGATGGGGATGCTGTTCGACCCGTTCCTGCTCCCGGCATACATCGTGCCTGTGATCGTCATACTGATCGCGTTCGGGATCGGCAAGACCCTCCTGGTTGGGACTGGGACGCTGATACTCGGTTTCCCAGTGAAGACGGCGTTCCTCGCCGGATCCGGAATAGTCGCCCTTGGGGAGTTCTCATTCATAATCTGCCGGGCTGGGGTGGATGCTGGCATGGCGGAAGAATACATCTACACCATCACTGTCATGGTGGCGACGATCACCGCATTCCTGCTGCCGGTGTCCGTGAAGAACGGCGACAGGATGTATCTCTGGCTCACGCGTCACGCCCCGAACTCCCTGAGGACCACGGCTACCATGCTGCAAGGCTCCCTAGTCTCGACGAGGACGCAGACGAAGAAGACCCCCGAGATGAAGGAGGAGTTCCACCGCAGGGCGATCATGAGCCTCGTGGACGTCGCCCTAATCGCGATCATCGCGCTCGGCGCAAAGGTCGCCATCGACGTGAAGACGACGATCGCCGGCTGGGTCGGCCAGCAGGACTTCATCGTCGGCATCCTGATATTCATTTGCGCGATAGCCCTCCTCCTCCCGCCCGTCATCAGCCTGTCGAGGAACCTCGGGAAGATGATCGGGCTCGTCGTCAGATACTCGGCGAGCGATTCGGGCGACCAGAATGTCAAGGGCAAGGTCCTCGGTAGGGCGCTGGGAGGCGTCGCGGTCGTCCTCTTCGGAATCACTATGCTGCTGATCGCACTGCCGTTCGTCTTCGACCGCAGTTCGATGGCCCAGCTCTCCCCCGCGATATTCCTTTCTGCGGTCGCGCTTATCATTCTTATGGCCTGGTACATCAACAAGACAGTCTACCGGACCTTCACGAGGCACATGCAGAGGGACATCCTGAAAGAGCATGTCCAGGTGACGGACGCGCCGATCCCCTCGGCTGCGGAACAGTTCGGCACTGAAAAGAGAAATATCATCCTGCTCGAGGGGAAGGAAGAGTAGAAATCTGCACGATCCGTATGGCCAGGGAAGAAATTAACTCCCGATTTCTAGACGACGTTGACCCAGAAATGGACCTCGCCGTAGTAGTCCCCGTTGATAGTGACCTCGATTCTGAACTGTTGATACCCGGCGGTCGTGGGGATGAAGGAGAAGGAGAAATCTCTCGTTTCGTTGTTCGCCAAGTAGGAGACGTAGCTGAGCGATCCGATGCCCGTGACGTTCGTCTCATTCAGAGCGACGCTGAACTGGGCCGCTCCGCCCTCTCCGTTGTACACCTGGATTGTTATGTTGACGGCATTCCCGATCGTCAGGTTCTTCGGCAGGTCGGCCGGGTCTTTTATGAACACGTGCGTGGTCGACGGCGGATGGGTCGTCAGAATTATGAAGCCGAAAATACCGATCAGGATCAAGCCGAACGCTATCGCGACCGTAATAACAGGATCGAGGTCCTTCCTCGTTGGCCGCACTATCTCTATCTCAAACCTCCTGTTCTCCTTATGATCGATCCTGTCGATGAGGAGCGCAACGATTGTTACGCCGACCAGGCTAACCAGGATGCTCTCCATCGTCAGCACGGCCATCATCGCGAGCACGAGCGCGATGATCATGGTCGAAACGACGCTCAGGCCGATCGAGAGCAGCAGAAAGAAGTCGACCTGCATTTCTCTGTCGAATATCGCTCTCGTGAGGGCATATCCTGGCAGGAAGAACACCAGTGCGATCGCGAAAACGAAGGTGATGGGGTTTGCCGGGAGCATAACCGAGAGGACCGCCGCGATGACGGTGGTCATGGCTGCGAGCGCAACCAGCAGATGATCCGAGATTCTTATTTTCAAACCGCGACCCCTTGCCGATACGCTGGGAAACTATTTATCCGTATTTTAAGCTTAAGTAGCTGGCTCTGATGCTAGCTCTGGATTTATTTCGGTACACCGCTCGATTGAAGGTGCTCACCTTCGCCATCGGCATCTGCGTCGCTTTCATCATAGGATCATTTGCTTTCGCGAACGGCCTGAGCATCACCGTGGAAGGCATCGGCGACAAATTCGTCAGCGAAGGCGCGCTCGCATACCAGGGGCCTGACCTGGAGGCCAGCCTGGTGGATCCCTCACAGCTGCTGACGGATCACATCTATGCCTCGGTCGCGATCTGCGTCGCATCGGTCAACGGCAGCGAGAGAACCTTCTTCGCGGTCAACGATCCTTTGTCGACGCTCGGCCAGAATCTCGTCCCTCTGCCAGGCGAGATGCTCAGCGGACTCGTTGATCCGCTGTCAGGGTCGGTCAATCTTACGACCGACGAGGGAAGTGCCAGATTATTTGCGAACCACACATACTCATCGACGAAATTCCCCGCCTACTGGAACCTCATGAGGTGGGACGACCTGGTCAAGCTACGGCCGGAAATGGCGTTCAACGCATCGTTCATGATCTTCGCTAGCTCCGACGGTGAACTATTGAGTTCGCTGCGCTCGCAAGGGCTTACCGTCCAGGAGATGACCGGAATACTGAACTACTTCGCAGCCGGCTCGAGGGAAGTCACCGCCGATCTCTGGCTGATCATAATCCCCTCGTCGTTCATCGTCGCCCTGCTGGTGTATTCGGCCGTGTCGATGGAGGTGAAGGATCGCGCTCGAGACATCGCGATTCTCAAGGCGATGGGTTCCAACAACCGACAGATTCGAGGAATTTTCTTCTTCCAGGCGCTGATGCTGTCTGTTCTAGGCGCGCTCGTGGGGATACTGATCGGGGTCATCGTGTCGTATGGGATATCGACCTCATCGTCTACTCTGGTCTCCAATTCGATCTTCATGCTGAAGGTGACTGAGACATCGATGATGGTCGCCTTCGTTTCCACTGTAATTGCCGGGGTGCTCGGCTCGGTGTATCCTATATTCAATGCCGCCCGTCAGACCGTGAGGGAGGCCCTGAGATGAAGTCAGTGACGACGCTACTGATCAGGAAAAGGGTGATCGTCGCCGCATCGCTGAGCCTCATCATCTTCTCTGCAACGATCTCGGTCCTGATAGGCATTGGGACCGCACCCGGCACGGTGATCGGGAATCCAGATGTCTATGTGATAACAAGTGAGGATACTGACAGCCTTCTGAGCAGCAGGCTCGACGCCGATCTGTCCGACCTCCTGCTCGAGAACGGATTCGTCACCAACTCGAGCCCTGAAATATTCGCCTTTGCTGAGATTGGCGGAAGTGCTATAATCATCCGCGGGGTCGACTTCCAGGCATTCATGGAAGTGGAGGGGGCGCGGCTCTCGGGCGCGATGCCGTCGAACCCATCACAAGGGCTGATCGGATCGAGATTGGCGGATCGGATCCACGCGGAGATCGGCGATCGCTATCCATTGGTCGGTTCGTTCAGCCCTTCCGTCAGCGAAGTAGAGATCGTGGGGATCATCACGAGTTCGAGCGGAGTCGAAGACGAACTAATGGTGTCTCTCCCTCTGTCGAGGTGTCTCACCGGGATTGCGACAAATTCGGTTTCCATAATCCGCGTGCTTGGCGACACCGCCCAGCTGGAAAAGATGTTCGGGAAGGACGTCCCGAGGTTCAGCATTTACGACCTCGCCGTGGCGAACCGGATCCTCGGCATCGGGCGCACCACAGAGGTATCCTTGAACCTGAAGAACTGGGGCGATGCCAACGGCACGGCACACGTCATGATCATGGATATGCCTGACAACATCACGATAATCGACAGCGATTATTTCATCAACGGCAGCACCACCATCGCGCTGACCACGAACTACACCTTCTCTTCGATCGGAAACCACACGGTCAAGGCTTACATCTCCGGGGCCTTCCCTCAGAACATCTCAACGAACGTCACGGTCAAAGGTCCGTTCCTCTCGTTAGTCGTCCCGAGCGAGATACCCCAGTATCATTATTTCACCACAATAGTCGTCAACGAGACTCTGAAAGCAGTCGTCGGTGCGACAGTTAGCATCGGTGGCTTCGACTTCGTCACGAACGCCTCCGGCAGTTGCCTCATAAACGCAAACGCGAGTCTCGAGCCGCGCAATTACACGATAAGCGCGTCCAGTCCAGGGTACGAAAGCGCCATCGGGCACATCGAGATCATCAACTCGTCATTACTCCCGCCCAACGCGACGATTCGCGTGTACGATATCGTCCTCACCCCCGATGTCGTGAAGGTCAATGAAAAATGTATGTTCGCATACTATGTGCAGAATTTCGGTAACTCGACTGGCTCTTTCCAAGTCTCCTCATATCTCGATGGCGCACTGTTTACCCAGAATACGGTAAACCTCGCCCCGCTCAAGACCAGGGTGCTGTTCTACAACGCCTCCTTCTCATCCGCCGGAGAGAAGACGATAACGTGCGGCCAACTCTCCGCCACGCTGACCGTGGAAGCCCACTTCGAGCTCAACCCCGCGCTCATACGTCTGCTCGTCCTGTACGGCGGCTCGGGCACCCTCGACCCGTCCCGCGCCGAGTTAATCTACGACACCGCTAAGATATCAGAGGCGAACATCCTGATTGTGCTCGTATCGCTTGGCGTGTTATCGGGAATGCTCGTCACGTTGGGGGTGTCGATCAGCTTCATGAGGGAGATCAATGACAACCTGAAGATTATCGGGATACTCAGATCCCTCGGAGCTTCATCCAAGCAGCTGCTCGGGCTCATGTTCAAGGAGGCTTTCCTCATGTCTCTGCCGGCGGCTGCCGTCGGGATCGTCGGAGGGGTCGTTTTGGCCTTCCTGATATCCAATACGGGAAACCTCATCGCATTTGGGCATTTCATCCAACCTGTGTTCGATCCCAGCTTCCTCATCGCCGCAACCGCAGGATCGATCGCGATTTGCGTAGGTTCGGGCCTTATCGCCGGGCTGTCCGTTTCAAGGAAGGGCTCGATAGGGATGATTCGCGGGCTGAAGGACGACGCCGTCACTCAAGTGGACCTGAAAGAGCTTCTTGGGGATGAGTGATGAGAGCCGGCAAGAGCCTCCTGCTGCCGCTCCTCATAATCTTCATTCCCGCATTTGTCGTTCGGGTATTCCCGGCCGTCTGGTCTCCTTACCCTTACAACATCGACGGCCTCGGGGAAGCGAGCTTCTCGCAGAGCATCTACAAGACCGGCGGCCTGGCAGCCCCTCTCGACGCTGGATACTGGGATTCTTACATCATCAAGATGCCGTTCCTCGACGTCCTCATCGCGACCGTCTCGAGCCTCGTCGGGGTGGAACCTCTCCTGTTGGCGCAGCCGATCATCGCGGTAATCGGCGCTATGTCGTGCGTCGCCGGCGCGTTGGTCGTTCATATGATCACGGAGAGCAGGAGGGCGAGCGTGCTTGCCGGGATGTTCCTCGCGCTTTTGGGGACATATGTCTTCTGCACCACCTCCGCATGGAAGGAGGCGCTCGGCCTTACTATGATGGTCGTGATCGCCGGGCTCTTCCTGAGGCGCGACGACATCCGGATACGGATCCTGCTCACAACGACCCTGCTGATGATGACATTCGTGCACCATCATAGCGCGACGATAACCTACCTGTTCTTCATAATCGCCGTCTCGGGAGAAGCATTCCTAGCATGGAGGAAAATGCAATGGTCCTGGAAGAACAGCGCCGATGTCCTGACGGGGACATCGCTGTTTGTCCTCGCGGTGTTCTACTACAGCGGCATCGAGCTCCCATATTATGATTTCATCAAGCCGGAGACCGACCTCTACCTGCTGATTGCCGTGCTAGCGACGATGATAATACTGGTATTCATTCTGCTTTCCGGGAGCAGGGCGGGCGCAAAGCGCCAGTACTTGAAGATCGTAATCCCAGTAGGCGCAATCGCGCTACTTCTGCTGACGAATTTCAGATCGCTCTTCACAGGGATCCCGACGACCGAATCATCAGTTCTGATGTTCGGGATCGCATACGTCCTCCTGGCCGTCCCGATGTGGTTCGGTGCGGAGAGGATGCTCGGCCCAGACCAGAAATCCACCCCGATGCTCCTCGCTGCAATCCTGGCCCCGCTCACCATGATAGTCTTCGCCTTCCTCAGGGGGCTGGACCCGACCTCACACATGATCGTCTACAGGACCTTCGATTTCCTCGATCTCGCGATGGCCGTCCTCTTCGCCGGCGGCGTCCTGATCCTGCTGAAGAACCTGCGGAAAGCCGTCCCGGTCCTCGTCGTCATCCTGTTGATGATACTCGCGGCGACGGCCCCACTCGCCTTCCAGACTCAGGAGTTGTTCGGGGTGCAGAACCAAACCTATTCCTACGAGGTCGATTCATATCAAATTTTGAAATCGCTTTCCAATGTAACCAGCATCGACAGCGATCAGAGGATCGGGACCTCGGTCGGCTTATTGTTGAATTTCTCCGGAGGGGGCGATCTCGCATATCGGATTGATACAGGTCGCACGACATCGAGCTATCACTGGCTCGTTGTTGAGACGAGTTGGACTTCGACGGGGGCGCAGGAATTCCCGTTCGGCCAAAGGGTTCTCGAGGAGCAGCAATTGGCCGACTTCCTGACTGAGAAGAACGTCATCCTCATCGCAGGCCCGACTGAAAACCAATTGATTGCGGCGACCAATTCGAAATAGGGTTA
>Ga0315297_10000334_pt1 | contig 27122 bp, 35 predicted proteins | sample YL17G15_0_MG_FD_203628 | JGI IMG/M metagenome (GOLD analysis project Ga0315297, IMG submission 203628) | Sediment microbial communities from Yellowstone Lake, YNP, Wyoming, USA - YL17G15_0 | ecosystem: Environmental > Aquatic > Freshwater > Lake > Sediment | place: USA: Wyoming | collected...
TTCCACATTTGTTTTTGGGTTTAGTGTGACTACTGGTGCTGTGACTTTTTTCCCTGTTGCATATTCTCCGAATGGCACTATTATCTTTCTGTTAAGGTCTAGGTTTGCTAGGAAGTCTGATACATCACTTAGTTGTTTTGTTGTCAGGTTTCCTTTTAGGAAGTGTTGTGCTGATAAAAATCCTACATCTCCTTCTTGTGTTTTGTATCCTAATGATAATAGTGCTTGTCTTAGTGCTGTGTCTCCTTCTGCATCGCTTGTTCCTGGATTTAGCATGCTTTGTAGTACGTAATCGAATGGTATTCCTAGTTTGGATATTAATGCTGAGTTTAGTGTTGCTGTGTGCGTTATTGGGTCTACGAATGGTTTTCCTGTGAGTAGTTTTTCTATTCCTTGCACTTCTGTTGGATGCACGAGTAAGTAAGTGTTTATTCTTGTGAGGTCTTCTATTTGTGTTCCTAAGAATTTGTTTATTTCTCTGGCTGTTCCTGATTCAGCGAATGGGCCAACTTCTATTACAGATATTTTTTTGTCTTGCACTTCTGTTGGTAGTTCGAATGTTAGTCCTTTCATTTTTCACCTTACAAATTGTATTCTTTCGTATGCTGTTTTTCCATCGTTTTCTACTACTTTTCCTATCTTGTATACTGTTTCTCCGCTTTTTTCTAACTGTTTTCTTAGGTGTGGTTCTTGTGATTTATCAACGATCAGTGCCATTCCTACTCCCATGTTGAATGTTTCTAGCATTCCTTTGTTTTCTGGGTCGCTTAATGGTACGTTTCCCATGTATTGTATTGCTTCGAATATTTTTGGGACTTTCCAGCTTCCTCTTTGTATATTGACTCCTAATCCTTCAGGTATGACTCTGACTATGTTGTCTTGCATTCCTCCTCCTGTTATGTGCGCGATTCCTTTTATCAGTCCTTGTTCGTTTTCTAGTATTGGATAGACACTTCTTGAGTAGTCTCTGTGTGGAACTAGTAATGCATCTCCTATCTTGCATCCTAATTCTTTTGAGAAGTCTGAGTAGTTTTTTCCTGCTCTCTCTACTGCTTTTCTTGCTAAAGAAAATCCGTTTGTGTGTAATCCATCTGATGCTAGTCCTATGACTAAATCTCCTTTTTTGATTGCAGTTCCTGTAACTAATTTATCCAGGTCTACTAGTCCTGCTATTGTTGCGCATATGTCGTATTGTCCTGGCAGGTATAGTCTTGGATTTTCTACTATTGCTATATCTAATAGTGCTAAGTTATTGTCTCTGCTGCATTCTTGCATTCCTTCCATTAGTTGGTGTATTATGTGTGGATCTTTTGTGTGGCATCCCATATATGGCATTAGTGCGATTCCTTTTGCTCCTTGACACAATATATCATTTAGTGAGTGGTGTGTTATGTCTTTGACTAGTCCTTTTGCTTTTTTCATTTCAACACCAATCTTTGTTTTTGTTCCTACTCCGTCCATGCTCAGTACTAGTACTGGTCTGCTGTATTCTTTTATCGGTGATAGGTCTACATGTTCGACTCTTCTTGCTCTTGTTTTTTCTGTTATTGCATACAATGCTCCCACTACTTCCCATTTTCCTGGTTCGAACACTGATGGCATCTCTGCTGTCTCTCCTCCGATCAATGGAATGACTGGGCTGTCTGCTGTTAGTGTGTTTGCAAATCCTCTTACAAGTTTTTCTGCATCTATAGCTGGCAATTGTGTTGCTGCTATGTAGTCCATGAATGCGATTGGTTCTGCTCCATGTAGCATCTTGCTGTGAGTGTGTATTGTGACAAGTCTTGCAAGATTCTCTGAGCATGTTGAGTCTCCTGTGTGATAACCTAATGATCCTACTAGTACAGGATTTTCTTTTTCTTTGAACTCTTCTAGGCTTAGTCCTCCTCCGAAAAGTCCTTCTTTTGTGACTACGCGATTGTTTCTTGTTCTTTTTACGTGCGCTGCTATCCTCGTGTTTGCTTCATTGTTCTCGTCTACATTTACTCCAGCTGCTTTGTATGTTAATGAGTCTGTTTGTGCGTTCATTTTCTTCTACCTCTCGTCTGCTCTTTTTATGTAGATCAGGTTTTTTGTGTCTTGTCCGTTTCCTATTGATAGGATCTTGAGTCCTGTTAGGTCTTCTATTGTTCCTATGAATGCTTGTACATTTTTAGGTAGTGGGTCTGTTGGTTTTATTTTTTCTACTCCTATTGGTGTGTTTTTCCATCCTGGCATGACTTTTATTATGGGGTAGCAGTGTTCTAGTACTTGGTCGCATGGGTATTCTTCTCCTATCTTTATTATTTGTCCGTTCATGTATGGTGTTCCGTTAGAGTCTAACATGTCATCTTTCGGGTGATGGAATACATAACCTATTGTCATTCCTACAAAGTCCATCTCGTCTCCTCTGTCCATTGCTGAGATTGAGAGATAAGGTCCTTGTACATCATTGACTAGTTTTGCTGTTAGGCAGTCGAATAGTCCTACAACTCTTGGTTTTCCTGTTGTTGCTCCTTTTTCTCCGAACTTTCTTGATGCTGCTATTGACATTGCTTCATTTATCAAGTAAGTGCCGCTTGCATCAGTATACTTTACAGGGTTTAAGATTCCGTTTGGTTGTATTGATTGGAAATACATTTTTTGTATTGCGTCGAAGTCCATGCATTTTCCTTCTAGCTGGTCTAGTGTGTTCACTGGTGGTTTTTGGCTTGAGAAATAATTTTGTGGGACAAATGATGATGGGTTTGCTCCCACTCCTACTCTTGAGTCGCATGGTGTTTTTGCTACGTTGATTACCACATATGGGTGTTTTGCCGTGTTTATGTTTGCGCTTGCTATTACTCCTGCTGCGTGTGTCTGTGCTGATGTTGATGATGCCCAGTGTTTTTCTGTGGCATTTGACAGGAAGAATGATTGTGGTGATTCAAGAAGTATTTTTTTTCCGTCTCTTAAATATTCTCTTGCCAGGTGGCAGACGTCTCTTCTTTGTGGGAATGCCGGGACTCGTATTACGTCTCTGTCATACATGTTTAGTATGCAATCTATCTTGTCTTTTGCAGTTAAGAATTCAACTATATGTTTAGGTACTTCTTTTTTTCTTCTTGCCATCTCCTCTCTTAAGTCGTGTAGTACTTCTATCTCGTCTTTCTTGTTGTACTGCATCAGTGCATGGTATACATCTATGTCTTTTTTGAGTCTTTTTTCTGCTTCTGCAGTGTCGTTGAATAGGTGATCTAGTCTTATTCCTCTCTTTGCTACTTTTGATGCGTGTACATAAGACATTCCCATTAGTGTTGAAGAATTTGGCGGGCTTAAGGCGAAGTCAAGGATTTTATGGTGTGGTCCTACGATGTGGACATTGCCCACAAATAGCCTTCTTTCATAGTCTATCTCTGCCTTTATTAGTTGGCTTATCTCTTTTTGCATGTAATTTATTGGATCCATGACACATTCTGGCCCTATGCCATTTACTTTTCCTGGCACCGTTATTCCTGATGGCGTTAGGTTGAACACGAATTTTTTTCCGCCAACAACTACTGTGTGTCCTGCGTTCTCTCCAGAAAGCGTCCTTAATATCAATTCAACATCATCACAGTTTGCTATCGCGTCTGTTATTTTTCCCTTTCCTTCATCTCCAAAATATTCTCCTGCTACTACAATTATGTCATGTCTTTTTATTAATGGTAGAAGTGTTTCTTCGAAAGAGCTTACTAAGTATCTTCGTGTGCTTATTTGTTTTAGTTCATCTATTGGTTCTATATTTTTTATCGCTTCAAACACTTGTTCTATCGGCATTTTTTTCCTCCTATTTTTCTCCCCAGGTTTTTGATGTGTATTCTAAGATGTTTTGTGGGATTATTATATCGTGCGCTTTTCCTTCTACTCTTGACGCTTCTGATATCAGTTCTATCTCTGCTGTTTTTTGTAGGTCTTGTGTTGTTTTTGTTCCGCATGATACCATTGTTGCTTTCATCTTGAACAGTATGTCTGCTAGTACATTCTCGCTCATCTTTCCTACGTAAGGTATTAGTCCGTCTACTCCTTCGTTAAAGCTTGTTTGTCCGTATCTTTTTTCTCTCCAAGCTCTTGCTCTTGAGTGTCCTTCTCCCCAATATTGTTTTAGTCTTTTTGTTTCTGGGTGGAATGGTGCATTGCTTTCTTCGCATCCTGCAAACACTCTTCCTAGCATTACTGCTTCTGCTCCGAATGCTAACGCCAGCAGCATATCTTTCGCGTCGCTGTGTCCTCCGTCTGATATTATTGGTATGTATATTCCTGTTTTTTGGTAGTATTCATCTCTTGCTTTTACTACTTCTGCGACAGCAGTTGCTTGTCCTCTTCCTGTTCCTTTTTGTTCTTGTGTTATGCAGATTGAGCCTCCTCCCATTCCTACTTTTATCACGTCAGCTCCTGCTCCTACTAAGTAGTCGAATGCTTTTGCTGTGATTATGTTTCCTCCCATTATTGGTGTGTCTGCATAGTTTTTTTTGCAGAATTCTATGCATTCTTTTTGGTATTCAGTAAATCCATCCGATGAATCAATCACCAATAGGTCTACTCCTGATTGTACTAGTGCTGCTGCTCTTTCTTTGTAGTCGTGAGTGTTTAATGCTGCTGCTGTCACGTATCTTTTGTCTGCATCTACTAGTTCGTTTGGGTGGTTTATGTGTTGTTGTACATCTTTTCTGAATACTAAAGAATCTAGTGTTCCGTCTTTTCTTATTATTGTCAAACATTTGTGGTCATTTCCCATTATCCTGTTTGCTTCTCTTAAGTCTATTCCTGCGTATGCAAATGGGATATATTCTCTTGCCAGTTTTACTAGTTCTTCTGTTTCTGTGTTTGTATCTCTTCTTTTTCTTTCTATTATATCTTCAAGGCTTTCTGGTATGAATCTTCTCATGACTTCTCCTAATTTTGCTTCTTGTAATCTTCCTCTTAGGTAATTCACGTTTATAGAGCCTAGTAATATTCCTTCTGGATTGACTACTGGGTAGATTGAGTGTCCGTCTTGTTTTGCTTTTTTGAATGCTTCCTGCACAGTCTGTTCTGGTTTTAGTGTTTCTGGTTTTACGAATCCTGCTTTTTCGTTTTTTACTTCTGCTACTTTTGCTGCTTCATCTTCTATTGTTTGTGAGCAGTAGTGCGTTCCTATTCCTCCTTCTTGCGCTAGTGTTATTGCTAGTCTTGCTCCTGTTACTGCTTGCATCGCTGCTGACATGAATGGTATGTTTAGGACTATTTTTGCGCTTTCGAATCCTTTGTCTCTTTCATATCGTGTTAGTGGTGTTTTTAAAGAAATTTTTTCTGGAGTGCAGTCTTTTGGCGTTAGTTGTGTTAGAAATCTGTATTCCATGAATGTTCTGGATGGATTACTATTCTCTATGTGTTTTGCCACGCAAAAACCCCCTCCCTTACTATATATAGACAGTTGTTATAATTATGCGGAAAGAACAAGAAATCATTTAAATAAGTTTCTATTGTAGAATAGTAAAAATATATGGTATTTTGTCTCGAATTGGTGACTAAATAAGGGAGTAAATTTTTTATAAACATTTAAATAATTCCTTCTATTCTAACTGATTATGAGTCTCCTTGAAAAGATTGATACAACCTTGAGGAATAATCCCTATATAATTGTTGTTGATTCTCTCAGAAGCATTGATGTTGATGGTCATCATAGGGGAGGAAGGGAAGTCTTTGAATACGCAGTTGCTCCAAGAATAGGCATGTATAACAGAGATTCGCTACAAGATCTGATGCTTAAGCTCATACCTGGAGAAAGACCCTTCTTTGTCCAAGATTTTAAAGAGAATGGTGATATTTTTGATTGTGGGTATCTTATGTTCGGAGAATCAGCAGGAAACGAAAGAATTTCTATCGCTTTTCCTTCTTCAGAGTCTGTGAAGATGAAAACTAATGTGCATTTGTATGATGGTTCTACAAATATTGAAGAATCTAATGGAACCACAACAATAACTGGCAATCACGAGATTGGAAGAACCATCGAATTACACCTTTATCCTAATGAGGACATTGCTAGGGATGTTTTAAAAGAGGGAGTTTATGGTTATAGGATTAGCAAAAAAAGATTCATTCCTTATTTGCCTTCTCCAGAACCGCAAAAGAAAAAATTTCTTGAAAAAATTTTAGGTTAAATCACATCTTTAACACCTAAAAAAGCTAACTTTTTTGTTTTAGTTCTGCTTTCTTTATCAATAGTCTGCCTGTGTAATTGTTTTCTGCTTGTTTTTCTGTTTCTGTTATCTCTATTTTTTTCTTGAACATTGGTCCGTCTATGACAAAGCTTTCGTACTCTCCTCCTTCTCCTGCTACATTGAATCCTATCTTTTCTTTTAGCTTGACTAGTTTTTGTATCATCTCTTCATCTATTTTTCTTCCTATATCATTCTTGTCTAGTCCTTCTGCTGCTATTGAGCTTACGATTGCGCTAAATCCTTCTCTTAGCAAGCTTCTTAGTTCTGTTTCTTGGTCCATGTGCCATAATGGTGAGAAAATTTTCAGTCCTAGTGAATCACAGATTGTTTCTATTCTTTCTCTTTGGTATTTTGAGAATAGCGCTCCTGTCACAACTCCTTGTATTTTGTATTTTGTTTTTGCTTCTTCTAATACTTTTTTTAGGTCTTGCAATTCTTTTTCTTTTTCTCCTTTTGTTTCTTGTTCTATCAATGGTAGTTCCATTGCTTTTGCCTGCAGCTCTGCTAGTTCTACATTTGGTGTGTGGAACATGTATGAGTCTTTGTTTGCGCTTTTTAGTGTTATCAGGCATGTTATCTCATAATTTTGTCTTTGCATTACTTGCATTGCATAACAGCTGTCTTTGCCTGAGCTGAATAATACTCCTAGTTTCAGGTTTGTTTCTGGATAGAATGTTTTGAGATATTCTGATTTTGTCTTGAATCCTTGTTTTCTTGTCAGTTTTTCTATTGCTCTGTCAAACTTGCTTCCGTATTGTGCTGCTTTCTTTTTTCTTTGTGAGAATTCTTTATCATAGCCTAGATTGACAGAAACATCTCTTAATACTATTTTTGTCTGTTCTTCTTTTAGTTTGTATTTTTCTGGTATCTTCAGCGCATAATCTGCTAATTTCGTGTCTAGGAATGGCAGTCTTAGTTCCATATTATTCGCCATTGTTATCACATCATCTCTGTACAGGTCTCTTTCGTATATCTTTATGAGTCCTGAGATGCATTCTTTGTTTATGTTGTCGCTTTTCTTGTGTCTTTCATATCCTGCGAATAGTTCTTCTGATCCTAGTCCTGAGAATATCACTTTTATCCCATCTTTTTTTGCCATCTCGCATGCGACATAGAATGTTAGTCCAACTCCTGCTTTCACCACACTTGAATCTTCTATCAGTGGTACAATTTTTTTTAGGTATTCTGGCACTTCTTTTAGTTTCAAAGTTTTTGTTTTCAGTTCAAACCCGTATTTTTGTGCTACTTTTCTTGCATATGTCAGATCTTCTGCTTCTTGCATTCCTTCTTCTTCTAGTGCTGCTGTGTAGCATGTGAATTCAACTCCTAATTGTTTGCAGATCAGCGCTATTATGCTTGAGTCTATTCCTCCTGAGAATAATATTCCAAATTTTTTGTCTGGAATCCTTTTTGATATTGAATTTATCAATAGTCCCGCGGTTTCCTTTTTTATCTGTTCATAGCTTTTCTTGTTTTCTGGTGTTATCTTGAAGAATTCTCTTTCTATGAATTCTAGTTTGTTGTTTTTTAGGTCATAAACAGCTATCTTTCTTGGATTTAGTTCTTCGCAGTCATACATTCCTATCTCTTTCAATGCTTTTTTTTCTGATGCGAACGCGAAATGTTCATATCTGGAGAACCATAATGGTTTTTCTCCCAGTATATCTCTTGCTAGGTACACTTTTTCATCTATCCAATAGCAGAATGAGTAAACTCCGTCTATCTCTTCAAGTGTTTCTTTTGTCATTCCTTTCTTTTCTATTAGTAAAAATAGTGTTTCTGCATCATTTCTTGCGTTAAAGGAAAATTTTTCATTGATCTCTTTCCAATTATATATTTCGCAGTTGACAATCATGGTTCCTTTTCCTTTGAATGGTTGCTCTACAAAATTGACTACTGAGTGTAAGCAGTGTGCTATGCAGTTTTTTTCTGAAGAAAAAAATCCTTTGCTGTCTTTTCCTCTGTACAAAATTTTTGATAGCGCTCTCTCTGCCAATTCTTTCGCTTCTTCATGATTGAATATTCCTATTATTCCGCACATTTATGGTAGTTATTCTTGTTTGTTTAAAAATTTTTCAGAAATTCAGCCATTTTTTGCCAAAAAACTTGCTTTTGGAGTGTTTTTCATGTTTTTTTTGTGTTTTTCATGTTTTTTTTGTTTTGTGATGAAAAATTATTTTATTTCTGAAAAAATTATTTTATTTTTTTCTCGTCGGGAAAATGATTTTTGAAAATCATTCTTGTTGTTTAAGAAATATTTTTTGTCTGGAAAATCTTAAAGTTATCTAAAAAACGCAATATTTAAATATTAAAAAGCTTATTTTATACTAAACAAAAAAATTGGTGATGAATTTAATGCGTTGTGTGTCAAAAAGAGGATGTTTATGTCTTTCTCATGAGGCGATTTGTTAATGAGGATTGCTGTTCTGTCTAATATCTTTAAGGAATGTTCTGATACTAAAGAAGTTGAATCAGATCTTTCTAAGGTTGGTAGTTTGGTTTGTGATGCTTTGAAGTTGAATGGTCACAATATTGAATTTTTTGATGTGAATGAGAAAACTTTTGGTTTGCTTGCAAATTCTAATTATGATATTGCTTTCAATGTTTGTGAAAGATTTAATGGTAGTTCTTTTCATGAGCCTCATGTTGCTGCTATGCTTGAGTTGTTGAACATTCCTTATACTGGTTCTGGTCCTTTGGCTCTTGCTTTGTGTATGAATAAGGTCAGGGTTAAGGAAATTATGATGCATCATGGCATTCCTACTCCTAAATGGCAGGTTTTTAGTTCAAGGAACAAAAAGTTGGATCCTGAGCTTAAGTTTCCTTTGATTGTCAAGCCTTCTAAGATGGATAATAGTATTGGTATCACTGCTGATTCTGTCGTAAATAATGAGAAGGAATTGCAGTCTATGGTTGGTTTTATTTTGAGGACTTATAATCAACCAGCTTTAGTTGAGGAATACATCAAAGGTAGAGATCTTGATGTTGGTGTTTTGGGTAATGGTAATACTCTTACTTGTCTTCCTATAATGGAAGTTGCGTTCAAGGATATGGCTCCTGATCCTTTCAGGATTTTTTCTTATGAGGCTAAGTGGGATGAGAAGAGTGATCTTTTCAAGAATACGGTCTATAAATATCCTGAGGATATTCCTAAATATGTTGAGTTGAAGATCAAGAGGGTTGCTATGGAGCTTTACAAGATTCTTGATGTCAAGGATTATGGTAGGGTTGATATCAGGTTGAGTGAGGATAATATTCCTTATGTGTTGGAGATGAATCCTAATCCTGGTATTTCTTGTGATTGTTCTACCCCTATGGCTGCTAAGTCTTTGGGTTGGGAGTATCATGAGATGATCCAGAAGATTCTTGAGTGCGCTATGGAAAGGTATGGTTTGAAGGATAAGGTTGCTTCTGTTATCAAGGAGCAGGAAAAGGTCGGGCAGACCATAAATTCTTAAATATTAAAGAGTTTTTTTGTTTAAAGTGAGGGTTATAGATAATATTTTTGGGAACAGGGAGCTTGTTGAGAAGATTATTTCTGATTATGGTTATTCTTCTGACCACAATTTTTGGTATTTTAATAACATGAAGGGTGATAGTGTTGTTCCGAAGTTTTTCGTGTTTGATGAGAAATATGCTGTTTTCGCTCTTCACTATCTTGATGATAATGATTTTGAGATAATTTCTGATGTTCTTGCTCCTCCTGAGGAAAGGGTTAGTGTTCTTTCGCAATTTGTTGATCATGCTCTTAGTGAGTCTGGTAAGGTTTTTCTTACTTTGGATAAAAGTCTTAAGAGGGATTTTGTTAGGAAGATTGATTCTAAGTATTTGGCTCACAAGCCTACTAGGGTTTTCGATTCTCCTATTTATGATCTGAAAAAGTTTGATCCTTCTATCTGTGGTGGTCAGTGGAAGAAGGTCAGGAATCATTTGAATCAGTTTTTTAGGAATCATAAGGTTGAGGTCAGGGATTTTGACAGTAAGGATAAGGAGGCTGTTAAGTTTGTGGTTATGGGTTGGGGTAAGTCTAGAAAGAGTAGTGTTGCGAAGTCTTGGATTCCTGTTTTCTTGAATTTTGTTGAGAATGATTTTAAGGGTTGTGATATGGCTAGAGTGATTTATGTTGATGATGAGCCTTGTTCTGTGACTGCTGGTTGGAGGATTCCTAATTCTAATGGTTATTATTCTGCTATTGGTATCCATAACTATAAGTATAATGGTCTTGGTGAGGCTGCTTATGTTGATGATCTTACTCAGTTAAAGCTTCGTGGTTTTGATTTTGTTGATTTTGGCGGTAGTGAAAGGAAAAATTTGTTGGATTTCAAATTGAAGTTTGCTCCTGAAAGAGTTGTTAGGCAGTATTTGTTTGGTGTTTCGAAAAGGTGATTTTGTTTGGATGTTTTGTTTGATTCAAAAATTTTTGAGGAAAAGGCTGTTAAGTCTATTCAGTTGTATGGTCATGATGCTGAGCATAACTTTTCTCATTTCTTGAATCAGCAGACTATTGCTAAATTGCCTGTTTTTTTTGGTTTTGATAGTTTTAAGGGTGTTCTTGCTTTCAAGTCTAGGACTGGTAAGCTTTGGTACATGTTTTCTGAGGTTTTGGCTCCTGCTGATGAAAGGTTTGATGTTTTTTTGAAGTTTGTTGATTATGTTTTCAATGTTGACTGCGCTGATAGGTTGCAGATTGAGGTTGAGTCTGGTTTTAGGGATTTGTTGAAGTCTAGGCTTGATAATTTTAGGGTTGGTAAGGAGATTTATAGTTTGGAATGGCCTTTGTTTGACATGAAGGTTTGGAATGGTGACAGGTTGGAAGGTAAGGATTGGAAGAAGCTTCGGAATTTGTTGCACAAGTTTTTGCGTGAGCACAAGGTTGAGGTTGTTGATTCTTCAAGTGTTTCTAAGGCCGATTTGAGCAGGATTGTTGTGGATTGGAATAAGAGAAGAGGAGCTGATGATTTTGTTCGTAAGCATGGTTATATGAATTTTATCGATAATGGTTTTGCTGGTTGTGATATTGCTAAATCTTTGGTTGTTGATGGTGTTCCTTGTTCTATCACTGCTGGTTGGAGGATTCCTAATTCTGATTCTTATTATTCTGCTATTGGTATTCTTGATTATTCTGTTGATGGTCTTGGTGAAGTAGCTAACTTATATGATTTGTTTGAGTTGAAGAAGCGAAATTTTGGTCTTGTTAATTTTGGCGGTTCTGATCCTGACTTGTTGGAGTTCAAGAAGAAGTTTCGTCCTTCAAGTTCTTACAAGACGCACATCTTTTCTATTATGAGGAAGGGATGATGGAGTTCAAGCGTTTTACTGAATTAGATGATTGCAGAAAGCTTTGGGAAAAGTTTAGTCCTAAGGATAGTTTGTGGGAGCTTTGGGATTTTAATTATTGTTTTTTTGATTCTTCTTTGAATAAGTTGTGTTTTGTTGTCGGTTTTGAGGATGGTAAAGAAGTTGGTTTGTTGCCTTTGATGTTTGATAAGGATTTGGGTTTTTATTGTTTTTTTGGCGGTAACTATCCTGAGAGAAGAAAGTTTTTTGTCAAGGACAAGAGTAAAGTGATGGATTTCTTAGATTCTTTCAAAGAAAATCTTTGTTTGGAGTATGTTGATGATTCTGAGCACGAGTTTGTCAGGGATTCTTATGTTTATGATTCTTCTTTTAGTTTGGATTTGAAAAAGTTTCCTTCTTTGCATTCTTTTTTTGATAGTTTTGGTAAGAAGCATAAGAAAAATGTTAAGTATGATTTGAAACAGCTTGAAAAGCTTGATTACAAGGTGATTTGGAATAATGTTGTTGATTTTGATAGGTTGGTTGAGTTGAATAAGAAGCGTTTTGGTGATGATTCTAACTATTTCCAGCCGGGTTTTGAGGATGGGATGAAGCGTTTGATTAAGGTTGCTGATAAAAAGCTTCAGATGGTTTCTATTAAGGTTGATAAGGTTATTGAAGCTGTTGAGATTGGTGTTTTGTATAATAAAGTTTATTATGTGCTTGATGGTGGTGCTAATATTAAGATTGCTAATATTGGCAAGCTTTTGATTGTTGAGCACATCAAGAGAGCTATTAGTTTGGGTGCTGTCAAGGTTGATTTCTTGTCTAGTGATTCTGGCTGGAAAAAACTTTGGAATTTAGATGAGACAAAACAATGGGAGTGGTGTAATTTTGAAGAGTAATCCGTGTGCTGGTTGTGATGAGCATTGTTGTGTTGGTGAGTACGCTACTTTCTTGACTTTTGGTGATGTTAAAAGGATTTCTTCTTTTGCTAGTCTTGAGCCTGATTATTTTTGTTTTTACGGCCCTATATGTTCTGATAATGAGGGTCAGAAGGAATTGTTAGAATCTAAGGATCATTCTTATTTTGGTTATGGTAGTGATGGTGATATTTTGCAGTTAAGGGCTGGTAAGGGTGGTGAGTGTATTTTTTTGAAGGACATGAAGTGCAGTATTTATCTTGCCAGACCTTTGATTTGTAAGATATTTCCTATTGGTTTCAAGAAAGTTGATGGTAAAGTAGAATTATTCATTGAGGATGAGGATTCTCATTGTGCTTTTACTGATATTAAATCTGTTGATAAGATTCATGATTGTCTTGGAAGGACAAAGGAAGAGTCTTTGAAGTTGATTAATCAATTCCTAGAAGAAGTTGAGGATTATAAGAAGTTTAGTAAGAATTTGATTAAGTATCCTGTTTCTGTTGTTTTGAAGAATTTAGGTTAGTTCTTTTCTTAGTGTTTTGTGTGCTTGGTTTATTTCTTTGAACTTTTCTGTATTTCCTGTTTCTTTGTCTGGGTGGTTGTGTTTTGCCAGTTCTTTGTATGCTTTGTTTATTACTGCTATGTCTGTCTCATTAGCGCTTAGTCCTAGTAGTTCTCTTGCTTTTTTTCTTTCTTCTTCTACATCTTTTTCTTCTGAGAACTCGTAGATGAAGTCTTCGAATGATTTTTCGTTGTTTAGTATTGCTATTACTTCGTTTTCTATCACTTTCCATACTATGTATAGGTTTTCTGCATAGTTGTTTGCTGTTTTGTAGCTATAATAGAGACGGTGACCTGCTATATACCAGGTTATTGATGCTGGTACTCTTTTTATTGCTACATTTTCTAGTTTAATGTCTATATCATCTTCTGTTAGGTCTATTTTGTGTAGTATGTCTATTATGTTGTTTTTGTATTGTATTGCTCTTCGTGAGTGTGAGTCTCGTACTGCAATTGCGTTGATTTCTTTTCCTTTTATTGTGATTATTGCCATTTTATGGGGGATTTTATGGGCCTTTATAAACGTTTGTTAGTTTTGACTGTTGAGCTTAACTTTTATGTCTTCACTCCAGCTTCTATTAAATCCTATTTTGTTGCAGAATTCTTCAGTTTGGCAGCTTATTGAACTGCATACCTCGCATGGTGGGCAAACAACGCATTTGTTTGGGCATTCTGAGTAAGAGTAGTCTTTGCATTCTTGAGATTTACATCCTGATAAAAGGACTGCAGTCATTAATACTATTATTATTGTCCATTTCATTTTATAGAGAATTCTCATCTATTGTTTCGCATTTTATTTCATAGAGTGTTTCTATTTTCTTGAATCTTTCTTCATCTTCTGGGCAGATTAGTGTGAGTGAATTGCCTTCTTTGTCATTTCTTCCTGTTCTTCCTATCCTGTGTATGTAAAATTCTGGTCTTGTTGGGACATCGTAGTTTACTATGATGTCTACTTTTTCTATGTGTAATCCTCTTGCTGCTACATCTGTTGCTACCAGTATTATTTTTGATTGGTCTTTGAACAGGTTTAGGTTGTTGTCTCTTTCTCTTTGTTCGAAATCGCTGTTTAGTGATCTTGTTTTTATGTTGTTTTCTGTCAGGAATCTTGCTATTCCGTAAGATTTTGTTTTTGTGTTGCAGAATACGATTGCTTTGTTGTATTTGTTTGTTGAGAATAGTTTTAGTAGTATAATATTTTTTTCTATGATTTGGCAGTATATCTTGTTTTGTTTTATGTTTTTTGGGATTTGTATTCCTACTTGTTGTAGTTCATAATCTCTTACCTCGTTTTCTATGAAGTTTTGTACTTTATTGCTTAATGTTGCTGATGCTAGTATTATTTGTGCGTTTTTGCTCACTCTTTCTTTTATGTATGCGCATTCGTCATAGAATCCGTTGTCAAACATTTGGTCGCTTTCATCAAATACTAAGTATTTTACGTCTCCTACTCTTACTTTTTTGTCGTTTATGTGTTGTATTAGTCTTCCTGGAGTTCCTACAAGTATCTGGTTTTTTTTCATTGTTGTCTTGAAATCTCCTTTGATGTCTCTTCCACCGTATAGCATTCCTACGTTTATGTCTAGTATGCTTCCTAGTTTTATCAGCTCTCTTCCTACTTGCATGCATAATTCTCTTGTTGGCACTATTATGAGCATCTGTACATCTTTTTTGTTGTCTAGTTTTCCTAGAAATCCTAAGCTGTATGCTAGTGTCTTTCCTGATCCTGTTTGTGATGTAAATACTGTATTTTTTCCTTTTAGTGCTAAGGGTATTATTTTTTCTTGCACTTCTAAGGGTTCTTTTATGTTGAGCGCGTATAATGCTTGGATTATTTGTTTTTTTATGCCCAGTTCCTGAAATGTTTTCATATTTTATGGATTGATAAGTAATAGTTATAAATCTATTTCTTTTAAATAGGTTTATTTGAAGAATTCGTTGTGTATTGCGTTTACTGCTTGTTTTGAGTGTTCTTGCTTTACTCCTAGTGCTACGCTGATCTCTGATGCTCCTTGGTCTATTGATTCTATGTTTATTCCTTCTTTTGCTAGCGCTCCTGTTATTCTTTGCATGACTCCAGGTTTGTGTTTCATTCCTTCTCCTACTGCCAGTATGATTGATCTATCCATTAGTGGTTCTGATATTGAGTTTAGTTTGTCGTTTTCGTACAGTTTTAGGTCTTCGTATATTCTGTGTCTTATCTCGTTTATCATCCAGTCTTTTAGTTGTTTTTGTTCTAAGATTAATGATATCTGATCTCTTGATGTTGCTATGTGGTCTATTGATAGTGCATATTTTTGGTCGCTCATTATGTCTAGTGTTCTTTGCAATACTTTCTTTTCTCTTCCCATCCCTGCTTTTTTTATTGTCATCATGCAGTATCCGTTTCTGTGTCCTACTCCTGTGAGTATTCTTCCGTTTTCTATGCTTACTGCTCCTATTAGTGTTCCTTCGTTTTCTTTATTGAATGTGTTTCTTACTCTTATTGGTATTTCTCTGCTCATTGCTGGGTACATCGCTTCTGGGTGCAGTATCCCGAATCCCATGTCTGCTAATTCATTCATCTCATCATAAGTCATTGTTTTGATTGGTTTTGGATTTGTTACTATTCCTGGCACTCCTGATAATACTCCATCTCTGTCTGTCCAGTTCTCATAAAGGTCTGACCTGGTTGTGTTTGATATTATTGCTCCTGTCTTGTCTGAGCCTCCTCTGCTGAATGTTGCTATATCTCCATCTTTTGTGTAAGCGAAGAATCCTGGGAAAACTATTATTCCTTCTTTTGGCATCTGTCTTCTCATGTTTTCGTATGATTCTTTGAGCATCTCTGCATTTCCAAACTCTTCTGTTACTATCATTCCCGCATCTTTTGGGTTAACATATCTTGCTTGCATGCCTAACTGTTCCATGTAACTTGCTATTATTCTTGCTGTTGTGTCTTCTCCCCATGCTTTTACTGCATCTTCTTTCATCGCTTCTGTCTTGTATGTTGTGCTTAGTCTTCTTTCTAAGTCTTGTATTGCTTCCTGGCATACTTCGTTAGCTCCTATTCCTGTTGCTATTTTTGTGAATTTGTCTTTTATGAATATGTAACTTTGTTCTGCACTGATTCCATTTAGGTGTGTTCCGTTTGTTGAGCAGTTTATTAGGTGGTCTGTGACTTTTTGTTCTTGGTCGTTTGCTTTTCCTGGCGCTGATACTACCACATATCTTCTTTCTGGATTGTCTTTTACTATATGCACAACATCTATTATTCTTTCTTCTGTTGCCAGGCTTGAGCCTCCAAACTTGCACGTGATCATGTTTTACCAACCTCACTGTTTAAGGGATTAGAACACTAAAATGGTATATAACACTAATGTTAGTATTATAACAAATGATGGTTTGGATTGAAAAAGGCTGTAAGAATTATCTTTTTACAAGTTATAACCGCAGCATAGTCCATAGACGTGTTCGATGAACTCTTGTGGTTCTTCTTTTTCTTGGCAGCGCAGAAGTGCTTCATGGATTGTCATGGCTTGTGGTGATAGATTATGTTTGATTGTGTCCAGTGTTCTCAGACTATCTCTGACATAGGTCATTATGTCTGGTTCTGTATTTCCTTCAAGGTATGATCCGCATCTGTCATGCATTCCTCTGCTTAATTTTTTGATTACTTCTTGTATCATACATGTAGGTAAGGCATTGTAGTTTATAAAATATCTTGAGAAATACGAGATAAAAGAGTTATTTTTTCTTTCTTTTCCATCCTATAAGAAATAGTGTTGCTATGAATGCTGCTGGTCCTGCTATTATTATTGAATATGATAGCATGTACCATTCTGCTGGGTTGTTTAGTGCGTTGTATACCATGATTCCGATGTATACTAGTGCTGCTAGGTAGAATGTGATCGCTCCCACTAATTCATGTTTCCATGCCATTATTAATAATATTGTCAGCATAAATACGGGTATGTTGTGCATGAATAGTCCTACAACTATTCCCCAAAAGTTGTAGCCTGCGTCAAATATGTCTAATGAGAACATAGCTAAGAATAATAGGAACGCGATTGACACTATCCTTGGTGTCCAGTAGATGAATTTGGTTACTTTTTTCTTCTTTACCATATTCCTGGCACCAGTCTGTATCTTACTTTTTTTGTGTATTCTTTGTATCCTTTTAGGTCTTTTATTAGGATTTTTTCTTCGTTTAGTGTTCTTGCTATCACTAATGCTATGACTGGAATAAAGAATATTAGTGCATAGTACGAGCCTAAAGCTACTGACATGAATACAAACATAGGTATTATTCCTGCATACATCGGGTGCCTTATTATTGAGTATGGTCCTGTTGTTATGACTTTTTGTCCTTTCATCACTTCTACTGTTCTTGATGTGTAACTGTTTTCTTTGAATACAAAGAAGATTAACAAGTATCCTAAGAAGATGATTATATCAGATAAGATGACCAACCATGTTGGTACTGTTGACCACCCATATCGTTTGTCTAGTCCTGGCATCAGAAATCCTATTAGGAAGATTAGGTTTGTTATTTTTATTATGGTTTTTTGTTGGACTTCTTTCTCTTTAAACTTCATTCTTCTTTCCATCAGTCCAGGATCATGTTTTATGAAGTATGATGCTACAAACATGAATGGGATTAGCAATGTTGCCATGAACAGCCATGCTTGCCAGTAATCCATTGTTCCTGCTGGCACGAAAAGCATCAATCCTATGAGTACAATGCATAGTGGAAACAATAAGAACATCTTTATCTTCAAATTAGCCTTTTTTTTATCCATAAGTCTACAAAAGACTAACTTATTATTTAAAGGTTTTCAAAAGAATGAAGTGTAAATAAGATTATCTTTTTTTCCTGCTTTTCTTTGGCTCTAATCTTTCTTTGATAGTGCTTGCTAGATTATAAGCTGCCATTCTGAACTCGTTTCCTATATCTTTCCATCTGATCTCTTTTGTTTTCGCTTTCCTTGTCTGTTTTTCTTTTCTTCTTGGTATTAGGTCAATGAATATTTTGATGTATCCAAAGATTATTACCAAGAAGAATATTAGTATGTATGCTAATGGTTCTAATAGTTTGAATATGAAGAATGCGTCTTGGTTTAATACGTCACCAAGCATGTAGAGCATTTGAAAGATAAATCCTGCTAAAAAGATTCCTCCAACTGCATTAAATAATGGTGCAGGAAGGTTTAATGGGAATATGAATACAGAAAAAAGTTCTCCAATGTATAATAATATAGAAAAGATGATTACAATCCAGACGTTTTCGTTCAAGAACTCTACAACTCGTATGTTTATTATGTTGTCAAATTCTATGAAGTTAAGTATTGCTAGGATTAACAGGAAAATCATTAATCCTATTAGTTTCGATAATGTGATTCCTAAAACTGTTTTCTTCATCATCTTAAAGTCCTTGTCCTCCTTTACTGGTTTGTTTTATCTTTTTCATTATTAAGATTCTGATTTTTTCAGCACCTTCTGCATCTATTGCGGGTAGATATCCTTCGCCATGGTACTGTTTATTGCCTTGGCCTCCTCCAAAACCGGATTTTCCTGCTGTTTCTATATTTACACTTGAAAATCCTGCCATTCTTGCTATTATTCCTCTTTGTATGTCAATATTTTGGATTCTTTCAAATGGTATGGATGTGTATTTTTTCCAGATTATTCCGTGTTCAACCTTGATTACTTTATTGTTTATCTCGTAAAGCCATCTTGTGTATGACATTCGTGCGTAGATTTCTGATATGATCAAAGCAGAAATGATGGAGTAGATGACTGCGTAGACTATTGGGACAATTATTGAATTTTCTTTAACGATTTGTGTCGTCTGAAAAATCATTGTTATGAAGAATGCGTAATAAATCAATGAATTGAATGCTTGCAGTCTGAAAAGCCATCTTGCTCCTGGATGTAATTTGTTCATTTTGTTTTTCTTTTTCCAGTGATTTTTTTCATTATAAGACTTCTTATTTTTTCTGCTTCTTTCATTTCTACAGCTGGGATGTGTCCTTCTGCTTGTGTTTGTGCTGAGTATCCTGCTGTCTGTATCATAATGCTTGAGAATCCGAGCATTCTTGCTATTATGCCTCTGTTTATGTCTATGTTTTGTATTCTTTCATATGGAACGTTGCTGTATTTTTTCCAGATTATTCCTCTTTCTAGTCTTAGTCCATCTTTTGTGAATTCGTAGAACCATCTATTGTATGACATCTGCGCGTATATCTCGCTTGCAACAATCACGAATATGATATAGATTATAATGGAAAGTGTAGCAATTGCTGCAATTGGGATATTAGAAAATTCGGGTATATTAGAATCTTCCATAAGGCTGAACAATATTCCCATAGATGGCGCAATCATTGCTATGCATAAAACTATCCCTGGAATCCCAAACATGAAGTATCCGCCAATACGGAATTGCCATTTTGCTCCTGGATGTAATTTATTCATTTCAGACGATTAATACCCTAGTTATTTAAAAAGCTTTTGCAGAATTGGCTTAATTTTATATATTCCTTTATTCTTTTTATTGTAAAAAGGATATCAATCTTATTGGAGGTAAGGAATATGGCTAAAAAAGGTGTTAAACAACAATTTTATGGTGGTTCTGGCAGTGCAGTTTATGGCATGGGTTTTATTGGTGCTGCTGTTTATTATATTTCTACTGCTTCTGGTTTTTGGATGGGTGTTCTTGGTTTTTTGAAAGCTATTGTGTGGCCAGCATTCTTGGTGTATAAAGCGCTGAAATTTTTAGGGATGTAATCTAGAAGTAGTCTTCGTACGCGAAGTTTCTTCTTTGTATTTCGAATGTGCAGCTTCCTTTGTCTTCTATTATGTTTCCGTTCAGGAATTCTCTGTATCTTCCTATTAGGTTGTTGCATTCTGTGCATCTTCTGAAGTGTGTTCCTATTTCTATGTCTATTTCTTTGTTGTTTATCTTGGTTATTTTTGTTGGTGTTTGCGTGCTTTCTTTGAAGTAGTTGTATATTGTGTCTATGAATCTTTGGTCTGTTATTGCTTCTGATAGTGTTATGTGTAATACACATTTTTTTGGGCTTGTGAAGCTTACTAGTTCTTTCTTTACTTTGATGCATAATTGGTTTCTTAGCTTTTGTTTGTTTTCTTCATTGAATTTAGTTATATTGCTAGGTACTTTCAGGCTTCCATCTGGATTGAATTCTATCATTACAGAAAAGACTTCAGGACTTGTTTAAAACTTTTATGGTTTTTCTCTTAGAATACTGTCTTCTACCACAAACTTCTTCCCTTGATACAGCATTACATCTCCGGCGCGAAGTTTTCTCTTGTTTCTGAGCTCAACCTCTCCATTGACTAGGATTACTCCGCTTCTTATCAAGAGCTTTGCTTTCCCACCTGTAGCAGCAAGACTATTTACCTTCAAGAACGCGTTCAGTTCGATGTATTTGTCTGTCATATTATTTATAAGATAAATTGATTATTTAAAGGTTTTCAAATAGGGCTTTTGGATTACGTAAGGTTTAATAATCTAATAACTTTTTAAGGAATTATGAGAAATCAAGCAAAACTTTATGGTACATTATTGGAGATGTTGCATGCTGCAGAAGCGAACAGTAAAGAACAAGTTGTGTCTTTAAATGCAAAATTTATACCTGAGTATAATAGGGTTATGCCTAAGCATTATGAGAAGGATTCTTTGCCTGATTTGTATGATAGGGCAAGGAATAAGCTCATTGATTCTGTAGATGATCTTATCGCTCCATCATCTAATGATAAAAGAGAAGAGCTTCAAGAAGCAAAGACGATCCTTTCTAGAATCCCAAAGCCCAAGCATTGATTGAAACTAACGATGTTGGTTGCCCTTTCCACGACAAATTAAACATAAGTTTTATAAAAGACAAATGATTGAATACGGTTATGTCCTCTGGATACAAATTTTCATGTGGGAACTGCAATATCGATGGTGAATTCTTTATTTTAACATCTTTTCCTTGGAGAGAATATGAGTATAAGGCTTGTCCTAATTGTCAAAAAATTTATAGCAGCGATGGTTCAAGTGGGGGTTTTCTCGTATCAAAAAAATATTTGGTTCTCTATCGTAACGTTAAAAATACAAAATGGATAAGGTATATAAAAGAAGATAAAGAAAAATTAGAACTTATCAAAAAAGAGGTATGCCCGGAATGTAAAAAACAATTGATTGATCTTAATGAGAAATTTAAAAAATCTAAGAAAGAAGAGACCATTCCTTGCTTTTTCTGTAAAAAAAACAAGCTATCAGTTAAAAACATTAGTAAGATACATTAAACTGGTCGCATAGTTTTCTTGGTTAGTTTTATATATCTCTTTGTTATTCTAGCCTGATAAAAAGGGGTTCTGATAGTATAATTTAGTCTTGAAAAAGATGGTTAATTACACAATAAACGGAAGTTACAAGGTAGGGGGTAGGATTCTTACTTTTGATAAGAAGATTGCAGTGAACAAAGGTGTAGTTACAGGTGATGATCTTGAGGGAAGGATGGATTCTATGTGTCTTACATTCAGAACTGATGATATGACGTACAGGTTCGCTAAAAGGTTTGATGTGCAAGATTCAGCTATCTATTCTGGAAGAGTGTTCGTTGAAGGAATATTCCTTGGTGATGCTGTAGCGACACTATCACCAAATTCTAAAAAAACAAGACCTTCCTAAATCTTTAAATATTTCATTATCTTAACTACTATTTTGGTTGGACATAGATGTTTGGGGGGTACTAATGTATATTGAATCAAGAGCTCGTGAGCAGATTGAGAAAGGCAGGTCTGGAAAGCTGAGCATGTGTGTGGCTGATTTTTTGGACTGTGCTGAGTATAGGTCTGTTGATAAAGATAATTTTGAGAGATCAGTTTTAAGGATTTTTCGTGGAAATAGCAAAAGGTTTTGGGATGATGGTAGTTATAGGCCTTTCAAGGCTGAAGAGTTGGAGCGGGAAAGAGAGTGTGCAGTGTATATTGCTACGTTAACAGCATCTCTTGCAGTTAGTGAAGCAGAGCAGGAAAGAATTGTTAGTACTTTTTATGATTTTCATGAAGCTGCAAAACAACATTGGACATACAATCACGGTCAGACTTATCATAAGATAAACGAGCTCGTGAGAGATGGAGGTGTTAGGTTGTTGGAGGATGTGTTGATTCTTGAGTTAAAAAGGATAGAGGATGAACATAGAAGACAGCCTACTCAGCCAGAACCGCGTCTGCATCGCGAAGTTGTTTCTGATCAAGCAGCAGAGTTGGCAAAGGATTTTGAGGAAGAACGAAGAAGTAATGGTGGTGGGTATGGGCCTGCTGACATCTAATCTATGTGCTCTGAATCCTAAACTTTCCTAAATCTTTAAATATTATCTTCATATTTTGCTTGTAAAAAGGGGTTCTTTGATAGGTTTTGGGGTGAGTTTTATGGTTGATAGGCAGAATATTAGGCTTAAGTGGGAGTATGGTGAGCCTTTAGAGCACTTTCAGTCTAGGATGGAGAAGATTTGTTCTAAACGGAATGACATGCAGCCTTATGAGCGGAGAATGCTTAATGAGGGTTGGATGTATATTGAGTGGTCTTCTTACAAACCTTTCTGGAATAAAGATTTCAAGCCTAAGTCAGAATTGTCCAATGTTATCTGTGCTGCTCTTGAAGAGGATGGTAAGTTCGTGTTTGATGAACATCATGGTTTGTGGAAGCCTAAAGAGCTTGTTCCTGCTGTCAAGGAGTTTGCTGAAAGGTTAAATCCTAGGATGGAAAAGTTCTTACAAACATACCAAGGTAGAGATTTGATGATAGATAGGGATTCTCAATTATCTTTTTCTCTTGACATGCACACAGACTGGTACAAACAAGGAGACATTAGTTGGTTCTTGAAGAAGGTGTAAAAATTGGCATTAAATGAAATAATTCAAAGTCTTGAACCCTTCTATAAAGGGATTAAAGTACAGTCTGATCAGATGGGATACCTTTCTCAGTATGCAGACGCGTGCTTGTCAGAAGTTATGGGAAAAATAGATTCCGCTTATCTGTTTGTTTGTGATTCTGCTCCTGCATTGCTTGTTGGTGCTGGTGTTCTTTTAGCTGTGTATGGCGGAAGCAGATTGTATAAGAAGATGAGTGAGAAGAAACATATAAGTAAATTATAGTTCATACAAGTTGAGTTCAGGATGGAATACACACTAAATGGGGAGTCTGTGAAGTATAGGGATTTGGTTAGGGATTCTAGTTTTAGGGATAAGATTTCTTTTCTTGTCAATAATCCTGATTTGACTAAGACTAAACTGTTTGGTGGTTTGAATCCTTGTTGTTGGGGAACAACAACTTATGTTATCGGTGCTAATCAGGGAGTGAAGGATGTTTGTGTAAAGAATGGTTTTAGCCTGGATGATTATTGTAGCGCGATGGGCGATTTTGTTGTAATCCCTGATAATAACAAGCCAGGATATGTTGGTAGGGAGCCTATGGAGTTATTCCTGAGTACTCTTTCTAAAAGTGATGCTGTGAAGGATTCAGTTGTTGCTTTCTTTTGGCAGAACAAGAACAATGAATTCTGCGGTTTCGGCCTTCACCACTCAGGTATTTACTTAGGAGACTACGGCAATCAAAAGATCATATTCCACCAGAAAGAGATAGGTGAACGTTTCCAGTTCATACCTCTTGACGAATTCGTCAAAGAACTATGCGAAGAATCAAGAAGAACATTGGACGTAAGATTTTACAAGACTAAGACATAAGATGGTTATCGAAGAAAGCGTAAAACACAATTCTTGTTAAATACTCAAAACCGAAGGCAAGAGCGCAGCGCGATAGAGTACTGCGGGGCGAAGCCTGATGAACGGAGAAGTTTTTTGTGCCCTTTGGTAATATTAATAAACATGTCCTGCTTATCTTATCATATGAAAAAAATAAATGAGATATTATTAATGGTATTTACTCTAGTGCTGATTTTTAGTGGTATTTTTGGATCAATTGCCAATAATTTTCAGATTGAAAAGGAAGAAACAATCTTTTATTTGATGAATCGATTAGAAATAATAAATGGTTATTATAATGTTGGTATATACTTTAATGAATCACACTCGTTAGAAAATTATAACAAGTATCTTAGTACAGAAACTAAACCTCTTACAGATAAAATTGAATCATATAATCCAAAAATTAGTAAGTGGGATAATTTATCCAAAGTTTTCTTGTATATTGCAATTGCAGGAAACGTTTTTATACTTATTCTCGAATCTTGGAAACCGAAAAGAAAGGGCACAAAAAATTGAGTCTAGCTATTTATATTCTTTAAACGCTTTTAGCATATAATCCGTTTATTTAAAGCTTAATTTTATATATTAAGACTTATTGGATTAGTATATGCCTCCATCTGCTGTTAAGAGTATTAGGGATTTGTTTTTTTGCCAGTATTCCTTTCTTGATTAGACAATTTCTAACAACAGTACAATACAATGTAACATTTTCTTCACCTTTTTTGTTAGGCACTATAAAAATAATTACTTTTTTAATATTTGTTAATATGTGAACAATGTAACATTGCAATAAATCAGCAATTATCTTATCTGGGTCATTTAGTTCATCATAAAATATTTCGAATATGAACATTTCTCCAGGACGCGTAGAATTAATCCAAAAATCAGGTATATAGTCAAACCACAACTTCTGCTGGGTGGGGTGGGAGATAGGTAACTTAGCGTATTTTGGAGAACTCATAATATAACCTTTAGATTTCGCTAAGGATAACAAACATTTCCTTATATTTTGGTGATAATCTCCTTCTGCCATTAGTTCACTCCCTATTCATTAGCATAGAAAGTTACCCTCTTCCTTTTAGGTCTTTTTGCTGTAAAAGAAACCCTGCCCTCCCAAGTATCAAAAGAAACTCTTTTTTTAACAAGTTTTTTTGCTAGGAAACTAACTCTTGTTCTTCTTGCCATAAAAACCCCCTCTTTTTTATTGAATAATTATTAAATTTATAAATTTATTCCTAATTAGATGATATTTTATATTCAAAGAAAGATAAAATCTTCACACTTTCTCAAACAGATTCCTTACTTTATCTCTTCCGATTGTTAGTATGAATCCTGCTAGTTTTGGTCCGCGTTCTTTGTTTATCAATACTTGGTATGCTGCTTTGAAGAAGTCTTTGGTTTCTATGCCTTCGTCTTTTGCGATCTCCCAGAACTTGTTGTGGAGTAGTCCTTCTGAGAGGTCTTCTTCTATCAAGCTTGCTACTCTGTGCAGTGCTTTCTTTTCTTTTTCTCCTAGTTTTAGTCCTTCAGGAACCTTCTCCTGGACAGAGAACTTGAAATCGTCTGGTGCAAAGCGATCAATCCATTTCTTTGCTTCATTAAGTCTTTGCAGTACAGAATGTAGATCCATTCCTTCTATGTCTTTGTCTACATGTCCCAGTTTCTTCAATATCTCTACAGCTTTCTCTTCTGAAAGTCCAACCTGTATGATATTGACAGCTAATGGGAATGGTATCTGTTTTGGCATCCTGTCAGCTATCTTACCTATATGACTAAGTTCATAGATTCTTTTCTGGTTTGCTGCTTCGTGCGGATTATCTTCTTTCTCAACACCAAAATATATTCTTTCTGTCTTATCATATCTTTCATATAGTAAAATGATATCATTTCTTCCTTCTGGATCAAAATCCAAAACAGCGTGTGGTCTAGTCTTAACCAATAAATATCGTATCATCTGTGGTGGTAGATAATTAAACGTCTCAGCAAATCCAAAACCTTGACCTTTAGACGTTGACATCTTCTTCCCGCCTACGTTAAAGAATTCGTATCCTTTACCAGTCTCTTTGCGTGTAGAAGGGTATGGTGGTGGATAATTCAACACTTCATCAGATATTGCGATAGATACAGTTCTAGAACCTCCTGCTGTGAAGTGGTCTTTGCCTGCAAGTTCACAGATAGCGCCAACTGTTGGCCATTTTGCTGCCCATTCTACCTTCCATGGAAACTTTCCATTTCCGTCATATGGAGATATGACACCTTCGTGTCCGCATCCTTCTGCCCATTCTACTAAATCTTTCTCGCATTTGTAAGTAATAAGTTCTTTCTCCTTATCCCAAGATATTGCTCGTGTTGTTCCTATCTTTCCGCATTTCTCGCATATTGGATTAAATGGTAGTTTGTCATATGGTTTGTCATAGATTCTTTCAAATATTGCTTTGACTTTGGAAGAATTATCTAGTATAGTTTTTATTGCGGGATTAAACGCTCCGCTTTCATATAGATCGCCAGTGCTTTGTATCTCAACCTCTATTCCTATCTCTTCAAATTTCTCAACACACTGCATGAAATAATAATCTCCAAAGTTCTTATATCCTTTAACAGGTGATGGTATATTTCTGAATGGCATTCCTAGATACTTATCAAACGTTGAAGGTAATTCTTTATTAGGTTTGTCATAAGGGTCTATATCATCTGCACTTAAGATAAAGCGTCCTTTCAAACCAGCATCCCGTAATGCTTTAGCGATTATGTCATGTATTATCCATCCGCGTCCAGAGCCGATATGGATTACTCCAGATGGTGTTTTCTCATCATAAACAATATAGCCTTTTTCCCGAACAATCTTGTGTAATATTGGCTCTCGTTCAGCTCTTAATTGCAACTCGTTAGCTATCTGGTCTGCCCAGTGCATACTCTCAGTTTCTTCTGCCATAAGTGTTAAAGAAAAAGTTGAGGATATTTAAATATTACTCTTAAAATAAAGAATTATTGTATTAGATTGCTTTGTTGTGAGCTCCATTTCTTGTTTGGGCTTTTCTTTAGCCATTCTGTGTATTGGTCAATAAAGTCTAGTCTTTCCTTAAAATTGTCTTCTTTTAGTTTCTTTAGTTCTTTTAGGTCAATCTTTGGAAGTTTCATCTTAAGTACTTATTAAATGATTGTTCTATTTTAAGTTTTCGGTTAAAATCAATTAAGAGAGGTAGATTTAAGTTATCTTTGAATAGTTTATATAAGTATTTAGCATCTTCTATGTCTTTCTCGCTTCCTAAGAATAATTTGAATGGGATCTGGAGTTCTAATGGAGAGATAAAGATTTGGTGCTTGTTTAGTGAAACTTCTTTTCTATTTGCTATAGTCCAATCATCTAAATCTATCTTTGGGAATTTGATTTCCATATTAGGTATAAACT
>Ga0315297_10000335_pt1 | contig 27113 bp, 24 predicted proteins | sample YL17G15_0_MG_FD_203628 | JGI IMG/M metagenome (GOLD analysis project Ga0315297, IMG submission 203628) | Sediment microbial communities from Yellowstone Lake, YNP, Wyoming, USA - YL17G15_0 | ecosystem: Environmental > Aquatic > Freshwater > Lake > Sediment | place: USA: Wyoming | collected...
TTCCTTCGGCTGTTGCATCACGAAAATGCCACCGTTGGACAACTGAGCTAGTTGTCTTTCACGGAAATAACGACTGGAGTGGTAAAGTTTTTTGATACCACTGATGCCCAGTTTGGTGAGTCCCTGCTGAACCGGGAGTCCTGCGAGTGCGCCAGCAATTATGCACGACATTGCCCAACCGGGTTGCGAGGCTGCGTCAGTGCGAATGGCAGGATCGGTGCGTGGAAGAGAACCATCTTTCAGGTCTTTTACATCCATCAAGTCGGGCCATGTGAACGTGGCGCGACGAGAACGAAGTCCTTGTGCTTCTGAGATGAGCGCAGTGACTTGATCGTCCGTTGTCATGGGACGAAGAATGCGGTAATTTTGTGCAGCAACAGGAGAGCCCGCGAGACTATTGTCAACAAAACGTCCCGCAATATCCCTCATGAAGTAATGCGGAAGTTCGTTGGCCGCACTCGCAGAATCGTCACCAAGATTTTGAATCTGAAGACGAGTCTCATTGAAAACTTGCGCAACCAAATAAGAGATCGTTCGTCCTGTAAAAGCAGTTCCCGTGTAGTTATTTGGATCGACGGGAATCTCGATTACGTCTCCTGCAAGAACTCCGTTTACAAGGAATTTGGCGTTGGGATCGTAGAGACGCAGGAAGAGCGTATCGTTTAGACCGATAGCAACTTGACAAAGTGTCGCACCGATTTGATCGATGTTGGCAATAGCGTAATCCACCATTACGGTGGTTCCAGTACCAACGAGAGAGGGATAAACAAGCGCATTGGCATCAGTGCTGGCGAGAAGCGCTGCGATGATGTCGTTGATCGTTGAAGTCGCCGTTTGATAGGCAACGGAGATAGCACTTCCGACGACAGTAACCGTGACTCCAGGCGTACCGCTACCGGTGTAATCAACCGTATACGGAGAGGTCGGAGGGCTGTTGCGTAGCGTAACTCGGAGACCATTTCCACCCGTAGACTGTTCACGGTAGGTGGAGAATGGGAGAATCGACGTGTAAGGAACAGTGACGGTTTGAGCGGCACTGGTTCCAACAAGAGATGCTGTGAGAATTGCGCCTATTGTGGTATCGCTGTTGATCAAAGATACAATCTGTGAATAGGTCGTAACACCTACTTGAATTCCTACTGTAATATCGAAACCGGTGAGAGTAACGGTGATCGGAGAAGCACCAGTATCGATGTAGCGAATGCGATATGGCCCACCAATAAGCGTGGGGGTCTTCATATCGAATTTGACGCCGCTTACACCAGTGAGAATAGAAAGAGTGGCAAGTTTTGAAAGCTTCACTTGTCCGTTGGCCGCTCTAATTTGAAGCTCAACACCGCCTGCACTCTCCGTAGAAGAATCAGACCACCGAGTACTTCCAGGGATGATCTCCAAGATTGCTTCGGACCCCACAGGAACATCTTTGGAGCTGTTGACGTGTCCCACTGTGTGAGAACCGCGACGTCCGGACCAGTTTCCGGTACCGGGGGTGAGACCAATTAGAAGCGTATCTCCAGGGAGAACTTGGGCGATATCGATGCTGGGAGAACCTGTAATCGTAAGCGTACGATTGAGGTTTGTCTCAGATCCAGTAACTTGTTCCGCTACTCCAGTGATGCTGGAAGGACAGACTTCAGTGGTGGCGGGAAGATAGTTGGATCCCATGACCATGCGGAATTTTTGGGGAATTCCGTTGGTGTCTGCTTCAAGGGGATCCGCAAGACTTTGCCATTCCAACTTGTACGAATTCAGGATGCTAAGGTCCATTACCAGCGGGACAAACATGTTGAGGTCGCGGCGGGTATCCATTGCTGCGCGAGCTGCGAGATGCCCACTGGAGTCATTCACTTGGACGCCAAAGAAATACATTGGCGCTTGTCCAGCATTCAGGAGCGCGAGCCACAATCCGGTAGCAAGAGGATTGCGAGCATCGATGATACTATTTACGGAATTGAAAGAGAAGTAAGAACGTCCTTGTGCGTCAATTTTGATGTCATCACTGACAACAGAATTAACGGAAGCGAGATCTTGCCGAAGAGCGCGATAGGAGAGGTAGATCTGTGCGTAGGAGACAACTTTCGTGGAAGTTCCTACGGGGAGAGTGAGCCCTCCTTTGACCACCAGTTTATCGGATCCCGCTTCAGGGAAGGTGATAATCAGGCCAGAAGTATCAACAAACTCTTGTGTATTGAGGGTTCGTTCAACACGAAGTTCCGTGCTTGTTGACACATTGAAATCAGCAGGAAAACTGGAGGTAAGACGCAAAGAGTTTGCGTCTGTTACGACCCCAGTGAGAGGATTTGGTTCACCGACGCTAGAAACAATACCAACGAAATTGTGAGTACCGAGGTTGTCTGTGAGGATCACACGGTCGCCCGCTTGAACACCAGCGGTGACGAAATCAACGAGCACGCCGCCTGAGAGAGTGACTTTATTGGTGTCACTCACTGCGCTATAGATCGTTGCAGCGGGGCTCAGATAGGGCAGAACAGAGGGATTGGTCGAACCAAGAATAACGCGAGGGAAACGAAGGAAGACTCTCGCACTGTTGTGGTCTACGAGTGCTCCCGCTGCGTTTCCAGGCCAGGAAGTGACCGTAACTGCGTCAGTTCCCGTAGCTGGCGGCACGTAGGGCGTTGTTCCCCCCGCTGGCTGTTCCAGTTGCCCGTACGTCTGTGTGAGAAGGATCTCCTGGGCATCATCGGGATAGTCCTTGAGGACGTACGCTGGTCCGACGATGACCGAGTTCAGATCGGGCGTGACCGGGGTGGCTTGTGGCTGAGCGAGGTCTTGATAGACCAGAACAAGCGGGCGCTGCGGCATTAGTGTCTCCTATGGCTGCGTAATCGTAGGTCGATCATCGGAAACGGTTGTGAGTAGCAATAGTAATCGCTCCTGCCTGGGGATCATCGGAACCTGCGTCCTGTAGGATCATGCGAACTTCTTGCAGACGAGGGGCGACAGGTTCAGTGATCCAACGGAACTCGATTTGTGCTTCTAAAGTGATGGGGGTATTCCAAGTATCGGAGTCACCATCGTGACGCCGATATACCTGTGTTGTTCCTAAAACAGGAGGAGTAACTTCATGAATACCAAACTCGGGGCGGTAGTAATTCTGACATGCGAGAAGGTGCATCCAAGTGAGATCAGCAATAACCGCACTCTCGCCTTGTTCATGTGAAATGCACGCGATGTTGATTGGAACAGAAGCAAGACAGAAAAAACCTTCAAGCCTTGTAGGACGATGAATCCCTGCACGATGCCCAAGGATAATCTTCGAAGGACGAGTGTCGCCTTTGCCGACGAAGATTGCAGGACGGTAATTACGGGATTCGTTGTTATCTTGAAACTGGCTTTCTATATAAATGAGATGAGGCTTTTCAGGAGTGTTTTCTTCCCATTCTTCCGGGGTAGGATCATTTTTCCAAAGCCAGGGGAGCCCCACGTTTCTTCCACGGAAACGTGCGCGAACAATTTCAACGAATACCCCAATAAGAGCAAGGGGTGATCCTTCAACAACATCAACGGATTGTCCGCTGACTTTGGGGTATTCAGTGATTTCAGCTTTGGCAGTGCTCATAGGAGCGGAGCCTCGTCAGGAGAAACTTTGAAGGAATAAACAACATGCCCGCGTTCTAATTCAACCGTATCGACTACTTGATGCACCGGGATGAGGGTAAGTTCAGTTTGAACATGCCGGTCTATTTTGAATCGTTTGTCATCACGTAGAAATACAAGAACGTCGTCTACATCAACTTGAGGAACACCAGGCAACCAGATGCGGGCTTGGTTGGTATCCATCTTTTGTTCTGGTGTATTTAACGTTACGCTATTCGGCGCACCTCGACGAATACGAACATAAACGGGGTTCCAATACCCTCCGGTAAAGGCGTTTCCATAACAGACTTTACAAGCACCTCTTGTTGGTGTGCGTGTGATTTTATCGGTGCAAACAGGACAGCGTTCCCCCCAGACTTTACGCTTTAAAATCGCTACAGGAGTGCCCTCATACTTCATGTGAATCTGAAAGTTTTTTGTACCTCTTCTCCAATGTTGTGCAGCCTTCATTCCTGAAGGACTCTGCTCAAATCGAGGACCAACCCCTGAAATTGCTTCTAGTTGCTCGCCTGTTGGAGGAAGACAGATTACACGGTAAACGAATGTCCGTGTAAGAGCCATGAGATTTGGACGGCGATGGGTGTCAGTAGTGAGCCCTGTAGGAAGAGGAAAGGTATCGAGAAATGCGTAAGTATCCGTGAGGTTTTCTACGACGGTTTCCCAGGGGCCATTCGTGTTAGCGCTTCGATAAACAAAGAACTTATACGGTCCACTTTCAGTAGCATTCTTCAATGTCCATTGGACAAAAATGCCCTTTGGATGAAGAGGAAGCGTGCGAGTAATCTCTAGAGTTACCATCCAGGACTTGCTTGTTCTCCAGGGACATCATCAACATTTCCGGTATTGCTATCTAATCCAGAGAACGCAGCACTTACTGCATCTGGCCCGAGTATTCCTTGTCCAGCGACACGGTGTTTTCGAACGGCAGTAAGGTCTTGTTCTCCACGAACACCGATATCGGTTGTGAATAAACGAGCAATTTTAAGAACAGTTTCTAAGTTCTGTCCTTTAGGAGACATATGTGGGGCAAGAACAGTTGCGAGGACAGGATTCTTTTTTCCTGGGACGGCTTTAAAGGCAGCGTAACCAAGTATTTCCCCCGTTTTTCCACGAAGAGGAAGGTGGTAGTCTCCAGGAGAAAGCCCCATTTGGTCTACTGCGCGTTGAAGTTTATTGATGTTGCTTTTGTGAAACGGGGTTCTTTCTTCTATTCTTGTTTGTGCATGGGTGGCTTGCTTCAAACTCAATTTCATCAAGTATGTTCCTGCTTGATCCCTTGGCTCTGGTGCAGTGGAAGCACGCATATCCATTGACGTAAAATGTTCTTTTATTTTTGCTAAGGGATCACCAGGGGCACTAGGGGTTGTGTCCGTTGCAAGAAGAAGAGGGTTCTTTTTTTTGATGTTAGTTGTAGGTTCCACTAGAAAGCTTGAGGGCTAATTGGTTGTAACTTATCTGCTGAACCTTGTTGAGTACGGGCGGTATCCATTCCAATTGAGTCAGAGATATTTTGTTGATGAAGAGTACTAGTAGGTGTTGGGAGTTTTACTTGAGCAGGAGGCTGAATTCCTTGTGGTGGTTTCATGGCTTTGAAACCTCCAAAGGTACTTACCGCGTTTCCTACTCCTGCCGCAGCCGCAGCTTTTTCTACCTTCTCAGGTAGTTTTTTTCCTTTAGTTGCGGTGTCCCATTCATGGACAGCAGCGTTTCCACCAAGGGCGCGTTTTCCCGTAGGGGTGTGCGCCCAACGTCGTTGTGCTTCGGAGTGGTAGGGCATGACCCAGGAAGTCTAGTCCGGAAGAAGAAAAACAACCAATTTTTGAGAAGAGGGGTAGTAGAAGGTGCTTGATATGGTGCGTCCTATGTGTTACTGTTTAAATATGCGAAGTTACCCTATCCCTTCTCAGTTACCGATTGATGCTGTTCGGACAGAAGAAGTATTTGGGTATTCTCCTATTTTTATAGCACCCGGACAGAATAAAAAAGTAATTTGTATCTGTAAAAATTGTAAAAAAGAGTTTGCTGTACGTAGAAAGTCTGTTGAAGAAGGGATACTCTGTAAACCATGTAGAGCCACTAAAAGTTGGGAGGGAAGAACAACAGATATACCGGCAATTAACGCAGAGAGTGTTTTAGTTGATGATGAAACGGAGAAAAGATTTGGGTATAAAGCAACTACTTTATCCCCTTATTCATTTGAAAAAGTTGTCGGACGATGTAGTTGTGGCGCTCTATTTGAAAGAATACGTCGGAATGTTGTTCCAAATGCAATTTGTGTTCCGTGTAGTTATAAGAATAGAATGTCTGAGGCTTCTGTTGCAAGAAGAGCTGAGACATTTTTGAAGAAGTATGGAACAGTTGGTATTCCTATTCCTCCAGGGGCATATGGAAAAGTAGAAGATGAACTTGCTAGATACTTACAAATGTGGACAAACGAAGAAGTTATAAGACAGAAGCCGTTAGACGGAGGGCATCGACTCGATTTTTTACTGCCTGAAAGGAAAATAGCTATTGAATATTGTGGTCTTTTTTGGCATAACGAAATGAGTCCTACACCACGAGGTCCACAGTATCATAGAGAAAAAATGCTTGAATGCGACGTGTTGGGGATACGACTTATAACAATATTTGAAGATGAGTGGAGGGATAGAAATGAGCAGTGTAAGGGGCTTCTTAGGGCACAGTTAGGATCATTTGATAGAAAGGTCGATGCTAGAAAGGGAATAGTTAAAGAAATTTCTTTGGAAGAAAGTAGAAAATTTTTAAATAATCACCATCTTCAAGGATCGGTTTTACGTTCAAACAAGGCTTGGGGATTTTATTTGGAGGAAGAGCTTCTTTCGGTAATGACGTTTGGTCCCCATCCACGGCAATCACACGAAAATGTAATTATTTTGGATCGATTTGCGGTTGCTAGTGGGATAAATGTGAGAGGAGGCGCATCAAAACTATTTAATACGGCCATGGCTTGGTTGAAAGAGTCTTGTGTAGAAAAAGTTGTAAGTTGGTCGGATAATCGATGGTCAACTGGAAGAGTTTACTCTAAATTAGGCTTCTCTTTAGCTGAAAATCTTCCACCCGATTATAGTTATGTGAAAGCGGCGTGCCCCAGGGAACGTCTGTCAAAACAATCCCAAAAAAAGAACAGAACGGCCTGTCCAGAGGGACTTACCGAGTCAGAGTGGGCCACTCAAAGGGGCCTAGCGCGGGTATGGGATTGTGGAAAAAAGCGGTGGGAAAGACAGGTATCAGTTGCCGTCCGGGAAGTAGAGCTGTTGCATGGACAGTCGGTTCCCGATGCCGATACCGAGCACCATGTAAGTGTGCCACTCAACCATGTCGGCCTCCTGCTTGATGTGCAGGGTAGCGTCCTGGAGGACATAGTGATTTCCGAGGAAGTTCTGGGGTGAGAAGATGAGAACTTCTTTGGGGTCCACGATGTCCGCTTTGATCGTTTGCACGGTCGGAATGCCCCACAGGCGCTCTTCGTTTTCAATCCCCTCACGGTAGTGCTGCTCAGCAATGGCGTTGCCGACTGCCGTAGCCGGGAGGTCCATTGCCTCGAAATAGAGTGTCTTCGTCATCATCATTTTGCCGATGGGGCGACGACGAAGTGTCAGAGCCTTGAGAGCATTCTTGAATGCTGACGAGGTGAACTGACCAGCTTCCGTACGCTGAATCGTGGGATTCAGATTGATCATGTTGATGACCGTATTACGGAATTTGCGGTCCTTCTCGTCTGCCATGTCTTTGACGGAGTTGTCAGCGATGATCTTGCGGATATCGTTGACATGCGTCATGAGCTTGAACTTGCTCTTGACGAATTTTTGCGAAGTAATCTTCCCGAAGAAGATCGCGTAACGATAACCCTGGAACCAGTAAGCTTCGGGAGTTCCCTCAAAGGGCACGAATGAAGCGTAGCTCTTGGGTTCTTTTTCAACGATCTTCTTGGGCTCTTCGGTGTTCTCGTCACGGTCGATTTCCGTCTCGATCAAACCAACCGGCGGAACAATTTCATCGGTCCAAGCTTCTTGACGAACGTACTCGCGGATGAAGGCAGATCCTTCTTCGGCGGCTTGTTTCTCACGACCTTGGCTGAGCATGTTCAGGAACGACGCATTGACGTAACGAACGTCAGTTTGCGTGGTTTCGGTTGCGTACGGGGTTCCCATTTTTCATGTCCTCTCTTTACGTGTTCGTTTAGCTTGTTGGCAGTGTTTGTGGCATGATTACGTCGAGAACACCGTTCAGAACGCCGCGAGGGCCGATGATGGCGACAGCCTGAATGTGGTCAGCCGCAGCCGCTTTTGACTGCCAGAAACCTGAAGCAAGAATCAGTGGGGTACCGATGACATAGGAACCAGCGGTGTATTTTTCGGTGTCGAAACGAACACCACCGTGGATACCCACGATCTTACCAACGAACGCCCCACCGTAGTCATTGTCGCCAGCAAAAACAACGAAAAACATCTTGGCGAATGCCGAGGAAACGTTGGGAGAAGAACCGAGAACGGCGAGACCGTTCGAATCGAGTTCGACTCCGTATCCAGGAACAACTGTTCCTGGAACGGGGGTACCCGTAGTGGGGTCGGGAACGCCTGGGCCAGAACCCGCTTGCTCAGCGTCCGCAACTTCTTTTGGCTTCATGACAAGCCAGATTCCCGCGACGCCACCAGTGAGTGGCATATCGGTGCGCAGTGTGAATTTCTCGTTCAGTTTCATATTACCTCTGCATGTGATTGGGATACGGTCTGAATGTTAGGTCAACTGCCTGTAATTGCGTTGCCCCAGTTATCGAATGCGGCTTGGAGACGTTCAGCCTTGGTAACAGGAGCGTTACTGGCTCTTTTTTCCGAAGGCCCTCCAAGAGGAACGGGTTTGGAGTTGGCTTCGAGCGCTTTGGTAAAAATCTCTGCGATCTTGGGATCAGAAGCGATTTTTGTTGCTTCTTCGATTGTCAGCGGAGTTCCAGCCGTTTGAGCTTTCTCCATGATCTCACTTGCAGCCGTTTTTTCTTCCTTCTTCTCCTTTTTTTCTACCACAGGAGAAGGGGCGTGGTCACGACACTCTTCGGCTTCTGCGAGTTTGTCGAGAACTTCCGCAACTGCTAAGAGAACGTTGTTGCTCATCAGGAACCTCTGACTTTTTCACGGAGGATCTCAAGACCCTTGACAGCTTTGAGAACCAAATAGGCTTGTTTGATATGCGTAACTTCTTCGTTTATTGCCTGTTCACGAAGAGCCTGTGCGAGTTTCCGAAGGGAAGAAGGATCGGACGGTGTCATTTTTTGGCCTTCTTAGGATTACATTCAGGACAACCGGAACAACCAATCCCGTCACATTTCTTTGATTTTTCTGCCCCGGCTTTTTCGCGTTTTCCCTCTTCACCTTGATGTAATCCGATAGCAATTGCTTGCTCACGTCCACCAGGATGGCGTCCCAGATGGTGCATGTGTTTTCGGATATTTTCTGAAGAAAGTTCTCTCTCTTGTTCAGACATATGAGAATAATCGGCCTTGTCGGTCGCAGTCTTTACTCTGTAAAGCTCCTCATACGTGAGCTCTGTCGCAGGAACTTCGCGCAATGCCCTTGCAAGTTTACGCAAACGGTCAGGAAGTTCACCTGAAACAACCGGTGCCGCAGCAGTTTTTGATCGTGCGAGGACGCGATCAATTGTCTCTTGGAGCGTTGTCTGAAGCACCAGGATTCTCCTTTTGAACTTCAAAGAAACGTTCAAGGATCGCGGAACCGACCGTATCGAATGCTTCTTTTCGCATCTGCTCGTGCAGTGCAATCAGTTCCTCATCACTCACGATTACACCTCAGAAAGAATAGCCGCAGTCTTGGTCCATCCCTCAACGAAATGTTCAGCCGCTGCGGTGTGGATAAGCTGCGAAGTCTTCTCGAAATTTTCCTGATAGACGGCTTCAGCAGTCTTCTGCATTTTAGCCATTTCTTGGTCGTATCCCTCTTTGACCAGAGTATTGAACTGGTTGGGATTTTCAGAAGCGAACTTCTCCATGACTGCAACCTTGTCCTGGCTCAAAGAAGCCTTCTTTTCCTGCTTAACTTTTTTCGATGCGCTCTTGTAGAGATCAAGTCTTTCCATCATGCTATCGGAAAAAGCTGAGCCCATTCGACGGGCGAGTTTGATGTCGCCTTCTGCGTCACGGGCGATTGTTTCTTGAGCAAGTTTGGTGAGATCACCGAGAGGAGTGCCCTGAGGAGGAGCAGCCGAAGCTGTCTTTTCGGGGGAAAGTTGTGCCATTGCGGAGTCAATCGCGGCATCGAGACCGGACGACTTCACAGAGGCCGTTTTGGTTTCTCCCGTGGGGGAAACAACTTCAGCAGGCGCATCGAGTTCTTTGAGTAGAGAATGAATAGTAGTCATGGCTCCTCGCAATGATAAACGGTTTCACCTAAGTGCCAAGGCTCCAATCGCGGAGCCGAGACGGGACAGATCGATGTCGGGAGGGGAAGTTGCATCGGTAGAGGCAGTTTCACAGGAAAAAAGAATTTCGGCTGCTTTTTCCTGCATGCGTTTTTCATCAAAGAGAATCTCGGGGAGTTCAGATGCCGGATCTCGCTGGGCGATCTTGTAGAGCAAGGCGGCATCTAGTCGTCCTGAAGGCCAATATCCTAGGCGATCAGTATAGTCATGTGCGAGTTTATTTAAAAGTGTACTGGTTTTGACGAACTCCACGTTTGCAGGAGCAACCAGCCCTTGATCTGTCATGTAGTGAGTTCCTGAATAGGGATGAAAAAGCTGTCTTGCCTTTTGCGCGGTGAGGTAACCCGCAGGCAAAGCGAGGAGGGCTTTTGTGTGCAGGGGAAGGTTTCTTACGCCAGGAATAAGATGCATTAACCCAGCATAAGCGGTTCCGAAGAGGGCCGTATCCCCTAGAAGACTGCGGTAGTTTGAATCTTCTCCAGCCATCATCGCTGCACGATTCGTACGATAAACTGAACCCGTATTTGGATCCGTCATTGTGAAAACGTCTGATCGCCCGGGTTCATGCATTGAATATGCAGCAGCAGGGCCAAAGGTGGCCCCTCGTCCCACCACTGGTAGGCCGACATCATGAACTTTTTGTCTTGCCCAATCAAGGATCCCTGCTCGTTTCTCAATCCAAAGAGAACACTTGGAGAGAATGGCGGGATTGATTTTTTCTGAGTCAAGAAGTTGGAAGGCAACCTTTTCTATGATGTCAGGTCGCAAGGAGAGAATTTCACCTACGAGGGGCTGAATGGCTGTGATTCGATCGAGAACATCCTCGTTGAGAGAAGCTTTCTTTGCTAATAAGAGTTGTGCAAGTTCTGATATGGAGAGAGCCGCTCCTTTGAAAGCCAAAGAAGAGAGAACGTCTACAAGAGGGAACGCGAGAAATGCTGCTTTTTCTTCTTCTCCCATGGGAGGAGTCTCTGGAGAACCGGGGAGAACATCTTCACGATACTTCTTTAGAAGTGCGTATTCCGGGATCGGTCTTGCTGCCTGAACGTTACCGGCGATAATCTTTTGAATCTCGCTGAGTTTACGAACCTTTGCTTGCTTTTGTTCAAACGCAGCGATCTTTTCACCTAACTCGGAAGAAGAGAGGGAGTAGGCTTCTTCTGCGACTTTTTTGAGCATGTAGCCCGTTTCATCCGCAGGGCGAACCACGATAGAGATATCAAACAACCGAGGGGAAGGGTTCAGAGCGCACTTTCGAACACCCGTCGCAGGATCGATTTGGCGCATCTCCATGAGGAGATGTTCGCAGTAGTCTTTCCTAGTTGGGGCGCGATGCCCACAGAAAGCACACACGTCCCATTGGACATGACAATTATGAACGGCTACGCCTTCTGCAAGATAGCTGTTGTCTTCTTCTACTTCAAAGTTAAAAACGGGAGTACTGACGTATTCTGTTTTTATTGAGCGAATCGGAGTTACAACAAAATCTCTAATAATTTTTTTGTTGTACTGATGTCGCGCTACTGGAACATACTGTACTTTTTGACAAGTCCCAGTTAACAACTGCGCATACTGTTTTCCAATTGAAATTTGATATGCAATGGTAATTTTATCAGAAAAGCCGGTGGCCTTGTGTGTTAATGTTGCAACGGTTCCGAGTACATCAAATCGAGGAAGGATGGAGAGCCATTGGTGTGCGAGTTTAAAAGAGGACGTGGAAACACAAAGCATTCCCGTATCAGTACCGCATCCGTCTCCGTTAGCGTAAGTGGAAAACAAATGTTTCTGAAAAGCAGGGTGCCAAAGGAGCACGTCAGGAGCTAAACATTTTGTTTTTGACCCAGTTCCGGCTAAACGGACACACTGATTAGCAAATTCGCGGTCATATACATTAATTACAAAAGCATGATTACTTTTATGATGTGGATAGATTCTTGGAGCAAGAAGCGACAGTTTCTTGCAGAGTTCAGGAATTTCTTTTAAGGCAGTGTCTGTTTCATTTACTGAAAACGAGACGGCAACCGTCTCATTGTATTTATTTCTGAGAATAGACCCCTCAGCTAGGTAATAGCCTAAGAGTCTAGCGAATGCGGTTGAAACGTAGTCAGGAGTCTCAACGGTACGATTAATAGGAGTAAGCAGAAAATGTTTTTTGGAATTTAGCTCTTCAGCAGTAAGCCATTTACCCTGGATCTCAGTATCTTCTTTCCAGTTCCAATATCCTTTTTTATTCTTATGTTGGACTTGTTTTCGATCAACAACAAAGAAGGGGTGTTCATGTGTACAAGAAACCGTAGTTGATTTTCCAAGGAGAATATGATGAAAAATGCCGGTATATTCTCTACGATGTAATTCTGTTACTTTCTTAGTTTTTCCAGTATGAGTTTGGACCAAATCTCCAAAAGTAACATCTTCGATGGGTTTACAAGTCCCATCAAACATTTTGATCAGAGTTCCCTTTTGAAAGCAACCCATGCTGACGGCTGGATATGCACCGTCGTTGATGCGTTGAACGTGATCTTTTGCTTTGAAGTTATCCAATTCCAAAAGCAATTCTACACGGTGCATTCTGCTGTTGTAGAACGCTTTTAGAATGCTTCCGAGTGATCTTCCTGGATCTTTATTTAGGTGATTCTGGTAAACCTTACCGAATTTTTCAAACGACTGATAGTGAAGCGGTAAGACTTCATCTGGATTGATCCAACCTCTTCGGTCGGGATTGCACTTAGGATGTCCGCAGCGAGTTGCTTCTCCTACGCGATACGGTTCTTCATTAAAACCATCACCGTTTCGGTTGTCATCATAAACTTCAAACGCTCCCATTGCGTTTACAAGAACAACCGTTTTGTTGTCTCTTGGTTGAACGTTTATGATGTAATCCAATGCGGGAGAAGCGGTTTTTGCTAGAGCGTTTTTCTCGAAGAGCCACCCGCGATGTCCTCGTTGAACAACCGCCATTAAGGTGGGCTCACCAGTGGGAAAACGATCAGGGAGGGTGATGATTTTATTGAACATTAGATTCCCGTAAGAATCTCCAAATCTCTCAGAGCAGAAGCGGCGTTTAACATAGCGAGTTTGAGTATTTCTCTAGGGCCTATTTTGCCCTTTTCTGCCATCTTTGCAATGCCTTCATCTACTACCGAAGCGCACGCAAAAGATGCTGCAAACGCACGGGCATTTTGCTCATCACAGGCTACTTTTTCACCACTAGAAAGAGCACTTAAGTGAAGACGAGAAGCTAGAGAAACGAGTCCCGCTAGTTTTCCTTGTGGGTGCCTTTCTGCGGTTTTCTTGAGTCTTTTCCAAAGATCCAGTTGAAGAGGCATCGCGGCAAACTTAGAGAGGTTCTCACGGGACTTTACTCTGTAAAGATGTGTGAGCAGATCCTCTGGTTCGGAGGCTTGTTTGACGTGGACACCAAGAGACTCTGCGGCTTCAACGCCTTCAAGGATCTTTCGATGCTCAATTCTGTGCTCTCCGAGCTTCTCGCCAAGCGAAAAACCGACCTCTTCCATCGTCCAATTTTTGGGTGGAATAACGCCATCGTGTTCAAGCACGTGAGAGGCAACTTTATGAAGACCAGGGTGCTGTTTCATCGGCGTGAAGTCTCTCGTGTTTGTTGAAGGGCTTTTTCGGTTTCAGCGAGAAGTTTCAGGGTGGCAATATCAACATTACCCCGAGTCATCATGATCTGATTGAGGTAGTTTTTTACCACGTTCGGATCAGTGGAAGCTTCGGGAGCGAAGGTAGTGAGAGAGCGGTGTGCGGATTCGAACATTCCGGGATTTTCTTTACGGAACTGGGAAAGATTTTCATCTTCGGTGGCTGATTGAAACGCTTTTCGTTGACTAGGAATAGTGAAAAGTTGTTTTTTAATAAGATCACTGAGACTAGTAAGAGGAGCACGAATTAGAAAATCTCCAAGAGGCAGGGACATGCCTTGTCCTATGCCTTTTGCAACCCCTTCTTGGAGGCGTGTTCCAAAAGAAGGAGGAGTTATTGTTGGTGGAGGAGCACCAGGACGTAAGCCTTGGAATGTTTTTAGGGTACGTATGTCCATTCCTTTCGGAATCATGGCTTGGGCTTTTTCTGAATACTCAATCAAATTTTTCAAATCACCAAGATCAACGGGATTGTCCGCTCGTTTCTCACTCGCAAACTTCTCATACGACGCATGAACTGTGAGGCTCGGCATGGGCGTACTCGGATCTTCTCTGCGGTACAAACGCAGGGCTTCGGTTCTACGAAATTGTTCAGCAGCAGTAGGTATGCCGCGAGCAATTGTGGTTGCTCCAAGTCCTAGAACACCTAATGCGGCAAGAGTTTTAGGGCTAATACCCCCCACGAAGTGCCTCACTTAAATTCTGAAGAAGGTTTTCAGCCATAACTGACGCGGAAGAGAACTTTAGATACTCCTCACGGGCGTCTGCGGCTTTCTTTAAGAGAGAAACCTCTGGAGAATCCGTTCCTACAAGACGATCAGTGAGCGCTGCTAATTTTTCTGTGGGGATGGTGATTTTTGAAAGCCCCTGTTCTTTTCTAAGGGCATTGAGTTCAGGAAGAACGCTTTCGCCATGAAGTGCGAGAGCATTCTTTTCAAATTCGTTTTGTTTCCAGTCGAGACGTCTAACTTCCCTTTGAAGTTGTGCGTACGTACTATTCCAACGTATCTCTGCTCCCGCAGTTTTCATGCGAAGCGTCTCAACTGTTTTTTGATAGTCTACCCATTGTTCCGAGAGAGGTTTTTCTCGGCCTAGATACCGTTCCAAAGCATCTGCGGCAATCTTTGTTTGATACTTGGAGGTATCTCCAAATGGATCAGGCGTAGGACGCAGCGCTGCCATTTCATCTGGAAGCGGAGAATAGTCTTCTCTCGAAGCTGTTTTCTCTACACCGGCTTTTTTGTAGAGACTTGCAATTACGCTTTTTGCGTCTGCAATATCAAAATCTACAACGCGATCTGGTGCTCCTTGTTGTCCAAGTTTTTTGAACTCAGAGTCAAAGGCCCGGATATTTGTTGTAGCAGCAAGACGGTTGATCTGTTCTGGATTTAGAGCATTTTTTTCGGCTGCGCTTTTCACCAGTTCGGTTAGTGATGCGCCGTTATGCTCTTTTCCTGCGGCCCAGATCTGAACGATGTTGCTGGCTTCTTTGACGAAGGCGTTGTTATCCCATTTCGGCATGGCGGGATGATTATAGGACTTCGGTTGGCTTTATGCCTGATTCTTCAGGGGTCATGGTTCGGTTCACGACTCGGAGTGCGAACCGAAGCTCTGATGCTGAGACGCTGGGGTCATCATTTTTGTTGAGGTTGACAGCAGCGGCTTTAAGAGCCAGTTCGCCCCAACGGAGAGCTTCTTTTGCTCTGGGAGAGGTGATATCCAACCCCCGATGTGATAGAAAGCGTTCCGTAGAATCGGAGCGAATTGAATCTACGGTTTTTTTTGGATCGATAGGCGCTCGTGTGCCAACTCGAAAGCGATTTAAGAGATATTCAGGCCCTTGATTGATCGCCGTTGTGTAAAGATCCTTGGTAGGAGAAGGAATCGTATTTACATAACGAATGATATCGGGCGTATAAGGAAAGACACTTCTATCGAAGAATAGCCTTCGATACGTTGGAAGACATTCCGCAGAAACTTCAGTAGCTTCTGAAATTTGTTCGTCAGAAGCTTTGCCGAGAATTGCAGCGTTAATAACGTGGCGAATCTCAGGATCGCAGTATAGTTGGTAGGCTATTTCAACGGGTTTTGATACCGTTTGGTTGTTCTTGAGAAAGCAGAAGAATGCGCGTTCCTCAGAGTCCTGAAGATCCGGGGGTGGTTGAGCGTCGAGCGATGCGAGTACGAACGCACCGCGATGATCGGGAGGAACTCGCGGCATTTACCTAAGGATATGTCTTAATGAGCGACTGCTGGCAAGAGCTGACTTGCAGATTGATTGATTTTTAACCAGAGGTCTCCCAGCCCTTCGAAAACGTCGCGAAGGTTCTGGACGATGTCACTGTAGGTCTCGTTCCCAATGGAGGGTTTGATCTTGTTTTCCCGCAGATAGAAGAGCAGGAGCATTCGACCAAGGTTATCGATCGTCTTCTCTGCGGTTGGAAGCTGTGCCTGAACAAATGAACGAAGATTCTTGTTTTTTGCAATGGACGCGATGGCGGCAGCATCAAAGACGTCCGCTTGTTCAAGCTCTCCCGCCTGATCCAAGAAATCTGGATTGATGTGTTTTTCCACTTCTCCAGAATCCATGTCCACGTTCGTCATGTAAGGCATCTGTCCCGCGCCTCCAGCCTCTTCTTCCATCCCAGGCTGAGGCTGTCCTTCCATCCCGGGTTGAGGCTGTCCTTCCATCCCGGGTTGAGGCTGTCCTTCCATCCCGGGTTGAGGTGGCTGACCCTCCATTCCTGGCTGCGGAGGCATTCCCGGTTGGGCTCCCTGAGGCATTCCTTGCGGTGGTGCCCCTGGAGCCATTCCTGGCGGGGCTCCTTGTTGCATTTCAGGCGTAGGAGCCATGGCTGGAATACCAGGAACGGATGACTGAGGCGGTCCTGCTGTCATGGAGGCAGCGCCCATCGGGGCCGCAGCGGCTCCTCCACCCATATCGATCTGTTGTGCTCGTTGTTGAATGGTTTGAAGTGCGCCCATTTGTTGCTGAATTGCAGCCGCCTGTTGTTGAAGAACCTGCATCTGCTCTGAGATTGCGAGGTCCATTCCCGTTGGAGGGGGAGGAGCAGGGGGTGGCGGCATCATGGACGGATCCTGTATCATTTGTGAAGGATCTTGAGGGGGTACCGCAGGAGCCCCTTGCGCAGTTTTTACAGCCCAAAGAGTTCCAGGACGTGCATTAAAAACATGATCTAATGCGCGCACCGCAGCGAAAGCTGATACGTTGTAGAGAGAAGCAATCTTATAGACCGCTTGGTCTAGTGCGACCGGTGTCGTTTCTTTTCCAACAAAGAAACGGGCACCATGACTGGCTTTTTTAACAGTCATAGGCGTTGCGCTGTGCATCAATTCTGCTTCATGCGCCCGAAGAACTTGATCAGGGGTAGTGTAGATTTCATCTAAACCGACCCAGTGGTCTGTTGCTTTAAACCAACGAAAATCTCCAGAAAGATCCGTAGTCTTCGTTCCACCTGGACGAACGATCGTATTGGAGTGCAGTCTATTTGAGATAACAATTGTTGCACCGTAATCGGCGTCGTAAGTTAACGTATCCCCAGTAGACCGACTACGAGAAACACGTACAGGGCCTAGAGCGCGAAGCCGTCCACCAGTAGCACAAATGAAGACGCCGTGATCACCATTTTGAGGACGGGTCGTAGTTAAATTTTCAACAAAACCTTCTAGATCCTGTCTTGTTGCAACAATTTGTTCTGCAACAAATCGTTTTTCAGTCGAGAGCATTCTTCCATCAGGGAAGAGAACTAAGTACGTCCCGGAACGAACAGTATCTGAAGGACGCTGCATATGATTTTCAGTGAATTTATACGACTTTATCTTGTTATCTTCTGATGGAGGAGGCTCAGGGCTCTTAGGATCAACGAGAACCAGCACTATCTGGCGTTTTCCGTCCGTGGTGTATACACGGTAAAGTCCTGAGGTGCCGGGCGTGGTCAGGTCGAGACGTGGTGAATCAACATAGAGTTCTTTGGTATTGGGACGAGAATCTTTGACATAAAACCCATGCATTCGAAGAGCTTTATATGCCGTAGGAGTTTCGTCAGGACCAAGAACATTCTGCAATTCTTGTAGGGGCGTAGACATTGAAGCAACATAAAGATCGTGTTTGATGGGCCGTTCCCGCTGATACATTGCCGTCTTTTCAGACGGGACTTGAAGAGCCCTTTTCAGATTAGATACCCCATAGAACTGCGCCATTTTTTCCGTGAGCTTGGGGCGCTTTTTCATGATATTGATAAAAGCAACCTTAACTCCACGGGGCATCCTTGCCAAAATCGATGGCAGATAGAGGGGGCGATCTTCGTGTCCAGAGTGTTGTACTGCTGACTTAAATGCCAGGGCTGCAATATCGTCTAGTTTTCCTTCTTGAATTTTTTCTTGAAGGGCTGCGTAGCTGTAGCGTCCTGTCATAGGAGGAACAACGAGCCCACGAATGTCAACGTCTGTTTGAAGAGTATCAGGGGGTTTTACGCCTTGTCCAAGTTCATTTACTGCGCTTTTGTTGGCTTCTATAAGCCACTCTTGCGATAGCGGATAGTACTTATCCAGTCTTCTGGAATAGAACATATCCATTGGCTTGACTGCATTCTCGGATATGACAACCGGGATATAGAAAATTTCCTGGTTGAACGCGAGAATGAAAGTACCGACACCAGAACCATCCTCAGAATTTACATCAAGGACGCGGAACGTGATGATGTCTTTCATCAGTAGAGGGTTGTTCTTTGATATGGCGTCATACGCCATTTGTGTGAACCCTTCGATGAAAATATCATCGGCGTTCGGCGGCGTTTGCTGTTGAGCCTGGAACGATTGGGTGCGGGGAGATTGAGACAGCGCTACCGGATCGGGCATGGGGCGTATGCTCCTTGTGCCCTGGTAGTATAACGCTGCGGAAGATTAGAAGGGAAGACTACTTGCGGAGAGAAGTGAGGAACGAGTTGGCTTCTTCAGGAGACATGCCAGCAAGTTTCTTCAGACAAGCGATTTTCTCTTCACGAGAGATCCCGGTCGGAAGGTGCGCCGAGTACAGTTGCGCCATCTTTTCAATATGCATTACGAAGTCTTGTTCAGCGGGGGTGAGATCGCTTCCGGACTTATTTAGCTCACGGGTTGCAGCGTTGTCCGGCCCCGTTTTCGGGGGAGCTTTTGCGGGATCCTTGTCAGCGCCGACATGTCCAACGTTCGGCATTTCAGTCTTGCCTTGGCCAACAACGTATTCAGCGGGACCACGGTTTTTCTTGTCCAGATCAGCGACTGTATCCGTCTTTGCAGCACTCTCAGGAGTATTCTTTCCAACTTCTGTGAGTGAACCGTCAGCAGCTCTCTTCAGTCTTTCGAGCAGCGAAGCAGCCTTGGCGGGCTCTTCTTTGTCCTCTGCTTCTCCAGAAAGTCCAAGCGAGTGGAGCGCCTGAAGAGTGGGTTCATCCATCTGAGAAAGATCAACGCCTTGTGCGCCACCAGGGTTGGCATACTGTTCAACCGCTTGTGCAAGAGCGTGAAGTTCCTCAGGAGTCAATTGATTGAGATCAGCCGTTTTTCCCATGGGGACAACGGATGCAAGAACGGCGTCTCTTGCCATGAGGAAGGAGAGTTTCTGGAGACCGCGACGAATGGTCTTTGTCAGCTCTTCAGCAGTTTTTTCAGAGGCTTTCTTTTCCTCTTCTTTGTCCTTTTTGTCTTCTTTTTTGTCTTTCTTTTCGACCATATCTGCTTCGCGAAGAGCTTTGCGAAGGTGTTCTGGCATGCCCTCAGTCTTTTTTTCCTCTGCGGCTTTCAGACTGGGAGCGCCAGAAATATGCTCACGCTGGACGGCGTAAGGTTCCGTTTTTCCGATGTGTCCGGGCTCAGGAAGAGCGGTCTGCCCGCGTTGAATTCCTGCTGCGTAACCCACGGGGCGGTTGTGAAGTTCAAGCAGCCCAACGGTATCCGCAGCGGCCGAGGCTTCAGGGGTATTCTGATGAGTTCCAGGTTCAATCAGAAGGGCTTCTGCGGCTGCTTTTTCCATGCACTGAGAAGCTGTGCTAAGCGCCAGATTCTCAACGGTTTGGAACGAAGCAATCTTGTTTTGACCTTGAATTACCGCTTCTTTCGTTGTCTGTCCCGCTTGGATAAGCCTTTCCGAGGCTGTTTTCAGTGTGCGGGCGATGAGAAGAGTGCTCGTTTTCGAGAGCCCTTCTTCAGGAAGAATCTCAGGCCCCTGGAGGGATTCTGAGACTCTGTAGCAGACTTCGCTGGCGGTTTTTTCATCCGGCCAGGCGATTTTTCCAGAGTGAACAAGTTGGGCATTGATGCCTTCGACCATCGCATGCGTGAGTGCGCTCATTTCTATGCTCCTGTGGGCTGACGCCAAGTATACGTCGTTTTTAGAACTCGGGTAATTGTTCAGGAAGCCGGTAAGCGGCTCCTGGGGTTAATTTTCCATAGGGAGGGGCCGCTTCAGGCATTGGCCCTTTAGGACTATCAAATTTTCTTCCTATCCAACCGCCTGCTCGTCTTACAGGATCGTGTAGAAGAATTTGTCCAAGAAGCCCCGTCTGTGAGGTGAGAGGGGCTGCGAGAATTCCCGCTGTAGCTTGTCCTAGGGCCTCTCCTCGGTGTTCTGGGTCAGACGTTGCTGCGCGATAAATATCCATTCCGGCGAGAGGAACGGTGAGGGCCAAACCAGCAGCTCTTCCAAAAGTCGAAGGTTTTTCCCCTGTAGCGTGTATCGGTTGCATCAAAAGATGACTCAGATAAGTCTTTCCTAAGCCATGTTCTTTTATGGATTCTGCGAGATTAAGCGGGTTCCCCAGATAGGCTCCTCGTCCTAAAAACTCATTTACATTGTAAAGTACTTTTCCGGGCCAGGTTTTTGGTTCGATAAACCGACGAGTTGAGAACAATCTTTGGAGAAGTTTTGGTACTCCAGCTACTTCTCCACTGAGATTAGTTGTTCGTCCCGCAAAGCGACGAATTGCGTCAAAGGCCCCAGCAGTTTTGGCTAATTCATAGATCTTCATCAGTAGGTTCCGCCTGGGCCGTGTCGGAATTCAGTCCCGTAAGCATACGCCGTAACTGGATGAGGACCGTGGATATCAGCAGTTTCTCCCATGTGGGCTGCGCCCATGATGGTATCCCGTAGGTAGCGGTGTGCGAGTCTTCCCATCCAGTCTTCATCGAGAAGAGGATTCATTACGAAGGATTTCATCACTGGTTCTATATGAGGAAGATGCTTTGCAATGGCAACTTCTTTGATACCTTTTGAAGCAAGATCGCGAACAACACTAGGAGTAATAAGAGTACCTACTGTGTGATGAAATATTTCTTCTCCTAAAGGCTCACCTAGGGCATCTTTAAGAGATTTCTTTTGAGTATCTTTGGCATAGGCGTCTCTGAAAGTGTTGTAATTTACTAAATCTCCTTTGAGAAATTCTGGATGGTGGGGATCGTGATCCACGAAGCGAACGTGGTTGAGCGTGCTTTTAGCAAGAAGTTCAAAATGCCGTCTATCTAATCGATTTCCTGTGTCTTCATATACTTTATGGAGTGCTCCTACGTAGTAGTTTCTTCCTGCTCCTAACCCCTTCAGTGCTACAATTTTTGCAGGGCTTGGAACACCAGCAGAGAGGGAATCTCCTGCTTCTACTCGGAGTCCTTCGTGAGCGGTAACTTCCAATTCAGGAGGAGAATAAATTCGGTGGTCTCCTATGTGAATGAAGTGTCCACCTTGAGGAGCTTTTTCAATTTTTGAAACGGTTCCCGCTACAGGAGATGTTGCGGCTTCATGTTGAAATATCTCAGGAACTTCAAGAAATTGCCGTACGCCTTTGAAGCCAGTGGGTTCAAGTTTTCTTTCTTTAATCGTAAGTACCGCATGCTTCGATGAAAGAGACATTTGTGTAAGTGGTTCGGTCATTGCTTGTGCCGAACGCACACCTACGTTGGTTCCAACATCGTGCAGTTTTCCTTGCTCATTCATTCCCCAACACATCTGACAAACGCCGTGAGTAGCTGAACAAGTCATGGGGCTACGTACGGTGAGATGTGAGGCGTGTTTTGCTTTCAATCTTGAAAGAATCTGGGGAGTAATAAGCGTGTTTCTTGGGAGACCCTCTTCATCTTTTGCTAGATGGCGATCGATTACGTCAGGGCTATCTAGGGGTAAACTCACTCCGTTGTGTGTTCCGCAATCCTGAGAAGAGATCGTTTTGTTGATCATATTGGCAACAAGAAGTTTTGCCATTTCTCCAGGTTTAGAGACACTAACAACGGTTGCTACATTGTTTGCGCGAGCCTCAGGAGTTGTTGCCCAGTACTCAGAAGGAGAAAGACCTTCAGAGTAGGAGTGGCGTATTACCCATGGAACAACCCCTCCTCTTGGATCTGTTGCTGCGAGAGGAGAAGAGACAGTTTTCATGAGTTGAGCAAGGTTTCCACGACTACCTGAGCGGGCCATAAAGGTCATTGACCCAGGGTGTTCTGAGGTATGAGAGAGAAGTTTTGCTTGAGCTTCTACAATCAACTTTTCTTGCTTCAGAGGATCTTTTTCTTTGAAAACAGCTACTGACAGTGGGGTGAGAATTGCATCCCTTTTTTCTCTTACAGGAGTGATGTCTTCAAGACCAACTGTAACTCCCTCCAGAGAAGCAATTTCATCACCCTGACGCTTCAAATCGGAGATAGTTTTTACGTAAAGATCGGGGTCTTTTCTAGCGAGTTCCGTGAACATCCCATGCAACATTTTGCTGTCCATCGGGCCAGTGACCTTGTGGCCCGGTGGAAGCACGTTGTTTACAAGGTAATGTCCAAGGGAAAACACGGAGTTAGTACCCGGGCTGTTGGGGCTGTGAAGGAGTCATCATACGGGAGACTCCTTCCATGGCAACTGAGGGGCCTAGGAAGGAACCGACGCCTTTAATAACTCCTTGCGCACCTTTTGGAACTGCCCCCCAGCCGACCTGTCCAAGAGTTTTAGCGGCTGTTCCAACCCCATGAACATTTTGCATTAACCCCCCAGCCCCTCGTGCCGCCGCTTGGCCTGCTCCTCGACCGAAAGCTCGTGTAGCCATTCCGCCTATTCTAGACAGAAGTGGTTTTGCGACAGCACCTATCGCCGCTACAGGAACAGCTAACTTCGCCATGAACATCGCATCGTACGATGCTTGTTTGGCGATCATTTCTTCGATTTCTCGTTTCATCAGTAGACTCCCTGTCTTGCATAGTTCACGTAGGGATCTTTTTCTTCAGGCGATTGGTCTTCTTGATTTACGTAGTGGTCGTAAACCTTCTTCAATGCTGAAGCTGCCAGAAGCCCCATTCCAACACGGAAGGCCCCTCCAGCGCCCCCTTCTTCGTAAAACCCCTTGAGCCCATGACCAATTGCGTGAGCCGTTGACGGGATCATACTCGTAAGAGGGTCTACTCCTGCTTCGCGCATTCGACCATACGTCTGTGTGAAAGCCGATCCCCCCTCACTCAATCCGGTTGCGGTTCCTTTTATAAGGTCTGCAACGCTACTTCCAACAGAGTGTGCAAAATCTTCTAACCCGAATCCAAGTTTCGCCATTCGAAGAGCGTCTACTTGAGCCTGTTTTGCGTAAGTAGCGAATTTCATTTCAGGCTCCAGTATACACGCCCATGGTCGAAGGGTTGAAGGCTTGATCCACTCGGCCCGCTACGCTGCTGTTTGAACGCCCTGCGAGAGGACCAACACCGCTTCCCCGTGTTGGAGGGGCATTGGAGGTTCGCAGAGGGAGACCGAAGTCCTTATTTTTAAAAACTTCGGTTAATTCATCTACATGAAGACCATATTTCTTGAACACATCCATGACAGCTTGGGCTGCTACTTTGGCGTGTGCTTTTTGTTCAGCTTTTTCGAAACCGTCTCTCATGGCAAAAAATCCTGGTGACGGATCACGGTAGAATCCCCGCTGTTGCTTCTTCTGCCGAGTCTCCACTCCGTCTTTTTTGGGTGTCAAGAGGATTTCGCTCGTTTTCATCGCACACATCAAAAATTTCATCAGGAGGATAGGCCGAAACAGCCTCCTCGGGAGACCAAACACGCGGACGGTCTTCAAGAGGGTCGATTTCGGCATGTTTTTCGGTTTTTACTTCGATGGGATCAGTAAGTTGGATTTCTCCCTTGCGGTAGGCTGCTATAACAGCGTCATGACTGTCAAAAACACGTGTTTTCTTATTGGAATCCGCAGTTTTTGTTGAAGCAAGTGTGATTCCCAAGATGGATTCATGCTGAGGGAATGCCATTAATTTGTCTCTTCGTTGATCGGAGAGAAGCATATTGGGAAGCATCATTTTCTTTGCATCAGCAATCGCTGCGGGAGTGATGGGGGCGTGGATTTGAAGTGTATTGGAGAGAATGACTCCTTCAACATTCATGAACGTTTCATACCCAGGGACTGTAAGATCGTAGCCGTCTTCTGCGATCCCTGTTTTTTCGTAGGATACAACATGATCCCATCGAATAGCCGTATTGTCTACTATAGAGATCCAACGTTGGAGAAGTGGATCACTGTTAAGACGAAGCGTTGGAAGATAAGTAAGAGTGCTTTTTGCTAAGAAGCGGGAGACGAACTTTGTTTTAACTGCTTTTCGATAGCTAACGTAACCAGAAGAACTGGTTTCGTACTGTGTTGCGAGATATTCTGCCACAGAGGAAGGAGTGGGGATAGGATCTTGTCGGGTGTACCCTCCCAAATCAGAGCGCGGGGGGGTTGAAGAGAAAAACTCATTGAGTCTTTTTGCTTTTTCCTTGTTTGCACAAGGGAGTTCTCGTAATTGATGGAACTCAGGCGTGGAGAAAGTAACTTGCCAGCATGGCTCTTTTTTTGGAGTTCTTGATGAACTAATGGTTGCAGTGACACCTAGAGATCGAGAAAGCCACACTAATTCTTGACAAAGACGAAGACTAATTGAAGTATAGTTTATCATCCATTGCGGATTTGTTTTTCCACGAGATACTGCGATTGAGCCATCAGTATCGAGGAGTCCTGCCAGTAGTCCCAATCGGAACTGTCGAGAGGTGAATAGAAAAAATGGAGGAAGATGCTTATTTTTGGCACCTTTTCCTATCATTTCTAGAACCCATTTTGCAAGCGCTCGGCTACTTAAAACGTAACGTACGCTCTGAACAGCTATTCCAAAATCTCCTCCAATTCGGTTCGTGCGACACAAAGAGACAGGGTCTACAAAAAGAATCCCTATGTCATTTTTGAAAGATTCTGCAACAGAATCATCTACAGAAGCTAAGGCAACTCCGCTTGTAGTTTTATCGGCATCGATAACCCATCCGTCGCCTACGAGTGTTCCAATGGCTCGTCCAATAGCACCATTTAGTGGGATATTCGAACGAAGACGATGATGAGTATCATGTACAATATATCGCGAAGGAATTACTATTTCTTCTATAATTTTGCTAGAAGACAGTTCTGAAAATTGTTGGCCAACTGGAACAAAAAGTCCAGATGAATCTGATGGGCGTGCGCGTTGAAGAATGAGAGTCTCTGGGGCTATTCCATAGACTGCGCGAGGATCATCATCTGTGACTAATTGGCGACTGGAGGCCAATTGAACGATTTCGACTGGAATTCTTTCGTGTTTAGACCAGAGAGTGACTGGTTGAAAAGATAATTTCATAGAAGACGCATCAAATGCGACGACATCAATTCCGGAGGGAACACGATAAAAAGTTCGGTGTTCTTTATTAAATAATTCTTCACCGTGCGGAAAATCGGCCAAATTACAAAGCATAATTTTGTCATTTTCTCGGTAACCAACTACTTCTTTCAAGCGTGCGGCCATGTGCGCCTCCTTGTCGGTTAAATCTAGCACATGTCCGTGGGGTACGTCAAGAGGCAGGCTGTTCTCGCGGAACCTCAGGAAAACACAGGAGAATGTTGCGTCCCCGTCGTAATCAAGGTTAAGACCCTTCTCTACGAAGGGGTTTACTCGTATTGTTTTCCCCTGAACGGGTACCGCATAAGCAGAGACAACAGAGTATCGGTGTAGAGTAGGAGCACGATTAAAAATAAAGGGCCTTTCCTTTATTTCAGCCATAAGAGCTGAGTGTGCGGTTGGTGCCTTTTTGTCCACCAACTCCCTCGCTTCTACAGCACCGTAGCCCTGTCTTACCAAACGAGAAACAATGAGTTTATCCAACATTCTCCAAAGCATATCTTCAGGAAGACCGATTTGATCCATTCCTAATCCGCCATCCGGAGCAGCCGTCCCTCGTCCCGAGACGTCCTGGGTGCGGAACATCATCTTCCGTTGAAAGAAACCATATTTCGGAGAGCCTTTTCCGGCAATCGCTGTAAGGAATCCCTTTATATTCTGTCCCCTCAGTTCATCATCTTCCGATTCATGGGTACCAAATACAGAGCCTACTGCGTTGTATAAGGCACTTCTGAAGGTCGGTGTCGCACTGGGAAGAACATTCGTTTTTAGTGCTTGATTCATGTCGATTAAATGGGAGTACAGCTTATTCGCATCCGAAACCATCAGTTGGCTTGGATCATTAGGCATAGAGACAATTGGTCTAAAAACTGGAGGTACGACTGGAACATGACTAATGATGTACGCTTCGTGGGGTTTGAGACCTTCTTTTTGCAAAGTTGTAAGGTATTTTATCTGTTGTACTACACCATTGAGTTCAGACCCTGTTGCTACTTTCATCCTAGAACGTAGTTCAGTAAGTCGTTTATCGACATCAATTCCTGCTAGTTCTTTTTTAAACCAAGCACCACCTTTTTCATGAAGGGTATCACGGAATTTCTTTTCTGTCATTCCAAGTATTTTTCGAACTGGTTCTTCGAAAACGGGATGAACAATAGGCTCATGAAGTACGATGTGTGAATAGAGACCGCCCTGTGGTCCGCCCGTGAGTTTCAGATCAAACAACCCCCCAGGTTCTGGTTTGAGGTTTTTTGCGATGAGTGTTTTGTTGTTCTCAATCGCTCCAGCAGAGCGCTTAAGAACGTCTTTATCCGTCAATGGAAGTAAGTTTATCTTAGATCCTCTTTTATCAACTTTAACGCCTGCGCCCTCAAGCATGGCGACGAACTTGTTGAAGATGAACGTTGGTTTAGGGGAAGGGAGCGGAAGTCCTAGTTGTATCGCTTTCCAAAATTCATTGTTCTTCTGCCCTCTTATCGTCGCTGCTTCTTGAATGATGTTTCGAGCATTATGTGCAAGAAGAGCATCAAACTCCATCTTTCCGTAAGCCTTTGCCCCTTCCTCTCCACCTTGGCGGACAGGCTGTTCGTTCAAATCATGGGGGCCTACAGCGTGCCCGGAGAAGTTGGTATCAGTGCTCTTAAAGAGCTTGAAGATATACTGGGGTCCAACAAAAACCCCTTTTCC
>Ga0315297_10000338_pt1 | contig 27007 bp, 24 predicted proteins | sample YL17G15_0_MG_FD_203628 | JGI IMG/M metagenome (GOLD analysis project Ga0315297, IMG submission 203628) | Sediment microbial communities from Yellowstone Lake, YNP, Wyoming, USA - YL17G15_0 | ecosystem: Environmental > Aquatic > Freshwater > Lake > Sediment | place: USA: Wyoming | collected...
GCAACTCGACGGCGGTATCGGATCGCTACGCACACCACTGCTGGTCGCTCTTGCTATTGCCATCCTGTTCGGTGCTCCGCTCTTTGTCGGACTCGCCGGTATTGCGCTGATCTTCTTCATCAGCGTGGGCGATCCGATCGCGTCGGTGCCGCTCGATCACTACGACCAGGTCACGAATCCGCTACTTGCAACGCTGCCCTTGTTCACGCTGGCCGGCTATATCGTGACTTCAACCGGCGCGGCAAAGCGCCTAGTGCGCCTGCTGCAGGCCTGGACTGGGCATCTGCGCGGCGGACCGGCAGTGGTCACGGTATTCGCTTGCGCATTCTTCACGGCTTTCACGGGTGGATCCGGAATCACGATACTGGCGCTCGGCGGTTTGTTGATGCCGATACTGATGTCGTCGCGCTACGATGAACGCAAAGCACTCGGGCTGGTGACGGGCGCGGGATCGCTCGGCGTGCTGTTCGCACCCTGCCTGCCGCTGATCCTCTATTCCATCGTTGCCCAGGTTTCCATTGAGGAAATGTTCCTCGGCGGGGCATTACCGGGGCTGCTGATGGTCATACTGGCCTGCGCCTGGGGTATCGCGATGTCGCCCCGCGTGAAAGTGCGTCCGCGCTTCCGCTGGCGGCGAGTCATCATCACGACCTGGCGCGCGAAGTGGGAGCTGCTGTTGCCGGTTGTGCCGCTGGTGCTGATCTTCGGCGGCTACGTGCTGCCGGTGCCCGCCGCTGCGATTACAGCTGCCTACGCAATCCTGGTCGCCGCTTTCATCAATCGCGACCTGCCTCGCGGCGAAAAACTCGTCGCGGTCATGTGCGAGTGCGGTTTGCTCGTCGGCGGTGTGCTGCTGATTCTCGGCACGGCAATGGGCCTGACCAACCTGTTGATCACCGAACATGTGCCGGACCGGCTGACCGTATGGGTTGGCAGTGCCATTGAGTCACCCTGGGTCTTCCTGGTGATGCTGAACCTGATCATGATCGTGCTCGGTTGCCTGATCGAGATTTTCTCTGCGATCATCGTGGTCGCACCGCTCATCGTGCCGGTCGCCGCGGCGTTCGACGTCGATCCGGTGCATCTCGGCGTGATCATGCTGGCGAGTCTCGAGCTCGGCTACCTGATGCCGCCTATCGGCCTCAACCTGCTGATGTCGGCGACGCGTTTCCGGCGCCCAATGCTCGAAGTAGCGTACGCAACCATGCCGATGATGCTGGTACTCGCAATCGGCGTCGCGTTGATCACTGCTTTTCCGCAATTGACGCTGGCACTGCCGCGCTGGATTCTGTAAGCGACGATCCGTCGCGCGGCGCGATTCGGTTTTCTATCGTTGGTCCAGTCCTGTGTCGCGGTGCACCGCGCCCTTCAGCATGGCAAGCGCCTCTTCGACGACGGCTTCCTGGCCTTCGTTGGTCAGGATCGTGAACGTCACGGTCAGGTCGCCGACCTCCAGTGCGCCCTGGTTCATGTACCTGAACTCCTCCGGTTGCGGTGCGCGGTCGGTCGCGACGAAGTAGAAGCCCACACCGCTGGCACCCTGCAGGCGGCGGATTTCCGGGTTCCCCTCGACCGGCTTTTCGCCGCGAGGCAGCTCGCGAATTCGCTCCGCCTCGCCCCGCACCGTCTCGCGCAGCGTTTCCGGGCCGGGGACAGCTTCATCCGGTGCATTCGGCCAGTCCGGGGTGATGTAAATCTCGAAGGCCGCACCTTCCCGGGGCCGAAACTGGATGGTCGGGGGCCCGCCATCGACTGGCTGGTCGACGGTCTCATCCCAGGCAGGCGGCACGACGAGTTCGAGGCTGTCCAGGTTCGGCAGCTCGTAGCGTCGAGCCGTGGTTTCCTGGGTCTGGCCGGGCGATTGCGCGGCCAGCATGACCACGATCGGCGCAATGGCGGTCACCAGTGGGTTCATGGACTGGATCTCCAGGAGCAAAAAGGGCCGGCAGTGCCGGCCCCCTGTGCGGTATCACGGCCAGCCCGTGGCCGGACCCGGTCAGGCTGCTAACAACCTGATTCGCCGGAGACGAATCCGACCTTCTGCAGCCCGCCCCGTTGCAAGGTGAACAGGACATTGGCCACGTAAACGTACTGGGTGCGCTTGTCCGCATCCACATGGATTTCCGGTTGTGGATCCTTGGCATTCTCGACCGCAACGTATTCCTGGAATGTGGCGTGATCGACTGGCGTGCAGTTCCAGAGGATCGTGCCGTCGAATTCGACGTAGATCCTCATGACCACGGGGTCTATTGGCGGCGGGTTCGGATTGTCCCGCGGCAGATCGATCTTGACCGCATGCGTCATCACCGGAATCGTGATGATGAATATGATGAGCAGCACGAGCATGATGTCCACGAGCGGAATGACATTCGGCTCGACCATCGGATCTGCGCTGTCGCCCTTGACCGAAACTGCCATGAAATTCCCCCGCCGGGCCTTTACCGTTGTCTAATGCCCCGTTGACTCCGAGTTTGCCCTTCATCCCGGCAGGGCGCAAGTCGCGGGCATCGGTGCTATCCTTTTCGGAAAATGCGCCCCAAGCGCGGATCTGCGGGGAAATAGATGACCAGAGCGACCGGCGACATTCGTAATATTGCCCTGGTGGGTCACGCCGGGGCGGGCAAGACGCTGCTGGCGGAGGCGCTCCTGTTCGGCGCAGGCAGCATCCGCGCCAAGGGCAGCCTGGTCCGCGGAACAACGGTTTGCGACCATGACCCGCAGGCTCGCCGCCTGCAGCATTCCATCGATGCGACGATCTGCTGGCTGGAAACCGGTGGGTCCCACGTCAATCTGATCGACACCCCCGGTTACCCCGATTTCATTGGCCGCACCCTGCCGGTACTGGAGGCGGTCGAGACCGCAGCGGTCGTCGTGAGCGCCGTCAATGGCGTCGAGGCGATGAGCCAGCGGATGATGGATGTCGCGCGCGAGCGCGGTCTTTGCCGGATCATCGTTGTCAACAAGATCGACGCGCGCGATGCAAAAACCGAAGCCACGCTCGAGGAGATCCGCGACCAGTTCGGCAGGGAATGCCTGCCCGTCAACCTGCCTGCAGGCAACGGCAGCAAGGTCATCGACTGTTTTTTCCATAACGACGGCGAGACCACCGATTTCTCGTCGGCGCGTGCCGCCCACACCGAGATCATCGACCAGGTCGTCGAAGTGGATGAGGATCTGATGGCCCTGTACCTCGAACAGGGCGAGGAATTGCGGCCGGAGCAGCTCCACGACCCCTTTGAAAAGGCGTTGCGTGAGGGCCACCTGATACCGGTGTGCTTCGTTTCGGCGGAGACCGGCGCCGGTATCCCGGAACTGCTCGAGGTCCTCGCGCGCCTGATGCCGAATCCGGCGGAGGGGAATCCGCCGCCATTCATGAAGGGCGAGGGCGACAGCGCCGAACGCGTGCAGGTCGCGCCGGATGTGGCGCGCCATGCGATCGCGCATGTATTCAAGATCATCATGGATCCGTTTATCGGCAAGCTGGGCCTGTTCCGGGTCCACCAGGGAACCATCAGGAGCGGCGCACAGCTCCTTGTCGGCGACGCGAGGAAACCCGTCAAGATCGCGCACCTGTTCCGGATGCAGGGCAAAGAGCACGGCGACATGGCGCTGGCGGTACCAGGCGACATCTGCGCCGTGGCCAAGCTGGATGAACTGCATTTCGACGCCGTGCTGCACGACTCCCACGACGAGGACAACTTCCACCTGAAGCCGATCGCCTACCCGCCGGCGATGCTGGGTCTCGCGATCGAGCCGGAGCGGCGCGGCGACGAGCACAAGCTGGCCGAGGCGCTGCACAAGCTGGCAATCGAGGATCCCTGCGTGCGCGTCGATCACGCGAGCGGACTGAATGAAACCGTGCTTTACGGCATGGGCGACCTGCATCTGCGCGTCATGATTGAGCGCATGACCGAGCGCTACGGCGTCGCCGTCAAGACCCGCCCGCCCAGCATTCCCTATCGCGAGACGATCACGCGGCCGGCCGAGGGGCATCATCGCCACAAGAAGCAGACCGGCGGTGCCGGGCAATTCGGCGAGGTCTATCTGCGGATCGAGCCGCTGGCGCGTGGCACGGGATTCGAGTTCGTTGACGACGTGGTCGGCGGCACGATCCCGAACCAGTTCATACCAGCCGTCGAAAAAGGCATCCGTCATGCGCTGATCGAAGGCGCGGTCGCAGGCTTTCCGATGCAGGACATCCGCGTATCCGTCTATGACGGCAAGTATCACTCGGTGGACTCGAAGGAAGTCGCGTTCGTCTCCGCGGGCCGCAAGGCCTTCCTGGACGCCGTCAGCAAGGCCGGACCGACGGTGCTGGAACCCATCGTGCACGTGGAAGTCACCGCACCGGGCGCGGTAATGGGCGACATCACGGCCGATCTCGCGACACGGCGGGCACGCATCGACGGCAATGAGGCGCGCGCACGCGGCCGCATCTTGGTGTCAGCATACGTGCCGCTCGCGGAAGTCACCGATTACCAGACCCGGCTCAAGGCGCTGACCGGCGGCGAGGGCAGCTACACGCTGGCACTCAGCCACTATGATCCGGTGCCGCCGCGCAGGCAGCAGGAACTGGCCTCAGCCTGGAAACCCGTCGCCGGAGAGGAATGAGCCGCAAATGGATACCCGATCGGATACCCGGATCATGGCCGTCTTCTGCGACTTCGAGAATGTCGCACTCGGCGTGCGTGACGCGAAGATCCCGTCCTTCGACATCCGCAAAGTCCTGGAGCGCCTGCTGCTGAAGGGCAACATCGTCGTCAAGAAGGCCTACTGCGACTGGGAGCGCTATAAGGACTTCAAGGGCGAGATGCACGAGGCCGCCTTCGAATTGATCGAAATCCCGCACGTGCGGATGTCCGGCAAGAATTCCGCGGACATCCGGATGGTTGTCGACGCGCTCGACCTCTGTTACACGAAATCGCACGTCGACACCTTCGTGATCATCAGCGGCGACTCGGATTTTTCGCCGCTCGTGAGCAAACTGCGCGAGAACAACAAGGTCGTGGTCGGCGTCGGCGTCAAGAATTCAACCTCCGATCTCCTGATCAGCGGTTGCGACGAGTTCATCTACTACGATGACCTGGTGCGCGGCGAGAATCGCGGGCGCAGCGCGCGGCGCGAAAAGACGGCAAAGGCCGCAACCAAGGCGTCGAGCACCCCTGACGACCGTCACCAGGAAGGTATCGATCTCGCAGTCGAGGTGGCCGAGGATTTGTTCGCGGAGCGCGATGCCGAGGAGAAGGTCTGGGGCTCGATGGTCAAGCAGGCCATCAAGCGGCGCAAGCCCGGATTCAACGAGAGCTATTACGGCTTCAAGAACTTCGGCAAGCTGCTGGAAGAGGCCCGCGACCGCAAGCTGATCGACCTCGAATTCGATACGAAGTCGGGTGGCTACATCATCACTCGCATCGCGGCGGGCTGAGATGGGCAGACATGTCGTCTGCAGCGCTGATGAGCTGCCGGTCGGCAGCATGAATTCATTCAAGGCGGGGGAAACACGTGTCGTCGTGTATCACCTCGACAAGGGTTTCTTCGCGACCCAGGCATTGTGCACGCACACCTTCGGGCCGCTTGCACGGGGCGAGATCGTGGAGGGATGCCAGGTGCAGTGTCCATTGCATCGCGCGCGCTTCGACATTGCAACCGGTGCCGTCGTGCGCTGGGCCAGTTTCCCGACTGGCATCCAGCTATTGAATGCGGTGCGCGGCGAAAAGACGCTGCGTACTTTTCCGGTCGCGGTCAGGAATGGCAAGGTGGAGGTGACGGCATGAAGTGGCACACGGCGATCACGCGATGGTCCACATTCATGCTGATGGTCGCGGCCGCGGGTGCCTGCCATGGGCAGGCTGGATTACCGCCCACGATCAATGACCGGGTGCAGCTGACGACGGTCGCGACCGGCCTCGAGCATCCCTGGAGTCTCGCCTTCCTGCCGGACGGGCGCATGCTGGTGACCGAGCGACCGGGGCGCCTGCGTTACGTCACGATGAAGGGCGAAGTCTCGGAACCCATCACCGGCGTGCCGACCGTGTATGCGCATGGACAGGGCGGCCTGCTCGATGTCGCGCTGGATCCCGACTTCGGCGCCAATTCCACGATCTACCTGTCTTACGCCGAGTCCGGTGACGGAGATCTCAACGGTACGGCCGTCGCCCGCGCGAAGCTTGATGGCGCACAGCTGGCCGACCTTCAGGTCATCTTCCGCCAGATGCCGAAAGTGGCGAGCGAGAATCACTTCGGCTCCCGGCTCGTCTTTGCCCGCGACGGTAACTTGTTTGTCACGCTGGGCGAGCGCTACAGCGAGCGCGACAGCGCGCAGGATCTCGGCACCCACCTCGGCAAGATCGTGCGCATCACGAAGGACGGCAAGGTGCCGGCGGACAACCCCTTTGTCGGCCGCAAGGGTGTTCTACCCGAGATCTGGTCGTACGGGCATCGCAACGTGCAGGGCGCGACGCTCGATCCGGCGACCGGCCGCTTTTGGGCAGTTGAGCATGGCCCGCGTGGCGGCGATGAAGTCAACCTGCCCGAGGCCGGCCGCAACTATGGCTGGCCGGTGATCACCTATGGCAGGGAATACAGCGGGCCGGCGATCGGCGAAGGCACGGCAAAAGCCGGCATGGAGCAGCCGCTGTACTACTGGGTGCCGTCGATTGCGACGTCGGGGATGACATTTTATTCGAGTGATACCTATCCGGAATGGAAGGGCAGTCTGTTCGTCGGCGCGCTGGCGGCCAAACTGGTCGCGCGGCTGGAATTCGGTGCGGACGGCAAGGTGAAAGCGGAGGAGCGATTCCCGGTCGGCGAGCGCGTTCGCGACATCCGCCAGGGTCCGGACGGCGCTCTCTACCTCGTGACCGACGAAGACGCCGGCCGGCTGCTGCGCCTGACGCCCGCGAAGTAATCGAGTGGACCGCACCGAGCGCTTCTACAAGATCCGCCGCCGGCTGATCGAGAGAGGCGCCCTGACGCGGCGCGAGGTCGAGGAGGAACTCGAGATCTCGCACGCGACCTTCAAGCGTGATATCGAATACATGCGCGACCGGCTCAATGTGCCGATCGTCTGGTCACGCGAACGCGAGGCCTACGTGATCGATCCAGGCGCCGACGTCGCCGAGCTGCCCGGCATCTGGTTCAGTCCCGCCGAAATCTATGCGCTGCTCGAAATCGAACACCTGCTCGAGCGCCTCCAGCCGGGCCTGCTGGGCCGGCAACTCGATCCATTGCGCACGCGGCTGCGGGCGTTGCTCGAGCGCGGCGATCGCGGGCACCACGAAATCCGCCGGCGCATCCGCGTGCTGGCGCTCGGAAGCCGCCGGGTCAATCGCGAGGTTTTCGAAGCACTGTCGGTCGGGCTCTTGAGCCGCCGCCGCATCCGTATCCGCCACCTCAAGCGCGGCAGCGGCGAGTTCTCCGAGCGTGTCGTGTCGCCACAGCGTCTGGTCCACTACCGCTACAACTGGTATCTCGATGCCTGGTGCCATGTACGCAAGGACCTGCGCGTATTCGCGGTCGATGCAATCAAGAGCGCCCTGGTCGTGGAAGAGCCCGCCCGCGAAGTTGCCGACGAGAGTATGGATCGCGTGCTGGGCGCCGGTTATGGGATCTTCTCCGGCGCCGAGACGCAGACTGCGGTGCTGCGCTTCACACCGGAACGCGCGCGCTGGGTGGCCGATGAAGTCTGGCATTCACGCCAGGCCGGCCGCATCGAGGCTGACGGCAGTTACGTGCTCGAATTGCCCTACAGCCAGGAACCGGAACTCGTGATGGACCTCCTGCGCTATGGCGCAGGCGTCTGCGTGCTTGCGCCGGAGACACTGCGCGCCACGGTTGCGCGCGAGCTCGCGGTTGCGGCGCGCCAATACGCCTGAACGCCGTGCTGGTTTTCTGTAGGTTCATGACAATTCCATACACACGCTGGCTGATTCAGGTGCTCGCAGCGGTCTGGTTCGCCGGTTGCTCGTCCGATCCCGGACAGCAGGCTCAGGCCCCGATCGCCGCGAGTCACAAGATAATCGTGGATCTCGAGACAAGCTTCGCGTCCGCTTCGCGGAAGCACGGCGCCAAGGCGGCATTCCTCGAATTCCTCGACGAGGAATCGATTGTCCTGCAGCCGGGTCCGACCTGGGGGCGGGCGGCCTGGACCGTGATTGAGGAACTTTCCGGTACGCTCGACTGGTTGCCTGATCGCGCGCAGATCTCGGCGAATGGTGATCTCGGCTTTGCATCGGGTCCCTGGATCCTCGAGCCGGGCGATCCGGAGGGTCCCCGGGTCGAGGGCCGCTATGTCACGGTGTGGAAGAAGGGAACAGCTGGCTGGACCGTTCTGTTTGATGGCGGCTTCGGGCGCAAGCCAGCGGGCGCCTGGGAAGCGCGCAGCAAGGAACCGGCCATGGGGCCTTTTGCCTGCGAGCGCGGCCCCGCGGTGCCGCCCGGCGAACTGCAGCTCCTCGACCTCGCGATCTCCGGTATCCAGGGCGGCGAGACCCACCAGCAACGCATGCTTGCGCGGCTGGATGCAGATGCCTGGCTGTTCCATGGCCCCAGGGTCGAGGGTGCAGGCGAATCCGCCGCACGGGAAGCTGCGCTCGCGGCATTGCCGGTGGCGCTGCAGTACTGGCCGATGGGCGCCGGCATCGCCTCATCCGGTGATCTTGGCTACAGCTATGGATTGTCCGCGCCTGAGCCGGGTGCAAGCGCGGATGCCAGTTATGTCCACATCTGGTGCCGGCATGGCGGCGATTGGCGCCTGGCGCTGCAATTGCGCACCAGTCTGCTGTCAGGCTGAACCGGATTGCGATGGGGCGTGCCAATGGCGGGCCAGGGCGTTGAGCGCGTTTGCGCTGCAAGAATAAGGTGTCTGGATGAAGTTCCCTGACCTGCGCGGCGATCGCAACCTGCTGTTCTGGGGCCTGCATTCGATGGGCTGGATTGCGTATGGGCTTGCCCTGTACGTCGGTTCGGCGGTCTACGTCAAAGAACCCGGCTACGAGAAAGTAATCGTGGTCGCTACGGTATCCGGTTGGCTGTTATCGGCGCCGCTGCGGTATCTGTACCGGCATTTGTGGACCAGGGGGCCGCGTGCCGTCCTGATCGGAGCGATCGCGGCGAGCTGGCTGCTCGCCCTGGGCAGGGCCGCGATCATCAACACCTACATCATGGAATTCCTGAAGCCGATGTGGGCGATGGATCATGAGCCGATGCCGCTTGAAATTTTCGCCAACACGATCTACTCGATGCTGCTGCTGCTGTGCTGGAGCGGGATCTATTTCGGCGTCAAGGTCTATGAACGCCTGCAGCTCGAGCGGGAGGCAACGCTTGCGGCCACCGCGCTCGCCCAGGAGGCGCAGCTCAAGATGCTGCGCTACCAGCTCAACCCGCATTTCCTGTTCAACACGCTGAATGCAATCTCGACCCTGGTGCTGGACGGCCAGAATCGCATTGCCAATCTCGCCGTCTCCCGGCTGTCGGAGTTCCTGAGGTACACGCTGGACCAGGATCCGATGAAGAAGGTTACGCTGCGCCAGGAACTCGACGCATTGAATCTCTATCTCGGCATCGAGAAGTTACGTTTCGGCGATCGCCTGAAGCTGGAGTTCGACGTGGATGAACGCAGCGAAACGGCGCTCGTGCCGTCGCTGTTGTTGCAGCCGCTGGTTGAAAACGCGATGAAATACGCCATCAAGCCGCGCGAAGAAGGCGGATCGGTGACCGTCATCGCCGGCATCGAGGGTAGCCTGCTCAGGCTCGCCGTCGTGGACGATGGGCCGGGCCTGCCGGTCGGCGGCACCGCCGGCAATGGCCGCGGGGTCGGGCTGCGCAATACGCGCGAGCGCCTGCAGGTGCTATATGGCGACGCGCACCGCATCGAGGTAGCGGATGCAGGTCCGGGCCTGCGCGTCGAAATGCGCCTGCCGCTGGAGATCTGAGAGCGATGGGAAACCGGATTCGCGCCATCATCGTCGATGACGAGCCGCTGGCGCGCCGCGGGCTTGAGCTGCGCCTGGCGGCTTTATCCGATGTCGAAATCGTCGCGCAATGCGCCAATGGCCGCGAGGCGGTTGACGCGGTCGCGACTCACTCACCCGACCTGATGTTCCTCGACATCGAAATGCCGGGTATCGACGGCTTCGAGGTGCTGCGCCGGATTCCACAGACCAGCATGCCGATGGTCGTGTTCGTCACCGCCTTCGACCGCTATGCGATCGAGGCATTTGATGCCCACGCCCTCGATTACCTGCTGAAGCCTCTGATCGATGAACGCCTCGACAGCGCGATGGCGCATGTGCGCGATCAGTTTGCGCAGCGCCGCTCGATTCGTCATCGCGAGCAACTTGTTGCGCTGCTCGCGAGCATGACGGGTGAGGGCCAGCTCGACGCTGAGGAGTGGCTGGCCCGGGGCGTGGATGGCGTGGCGCGGCGCTGGCCCGACGTGCTGCCGATCCATCTGGGCCGCGAAACGATCCGGCTGCAGGTCAACCTGATCGACTGGATCGACGCGGCGGGCGACTACATGTGCGTGCACGCCGAGGGACGCACCCACGTCGTGCGGGCGACCATGAAGCAGTTCGAGGAACGCCTGGACCCGTCAAGCTTCCAGCGCGTGCACCGCTCGACGATCGTCAACATCCGGCGCATCCGCCGGCTGAAGCCGCACACGAATGGCGAATATTTCCTGACGCTCGAGGGCGGCCATGAGTTGAAGCTGAGCCGCAGCTACCGCGATCGGCTTGAGCAGATCCTGCAGGAGCGCTGAGAGCCAGCGGCTCAGCGCTGGCTGACGACGGAATGCTCGGCGGGCGCCTGGGCGGGCTCGCCGCTGCTGCACCAGCCAAAAAACAGCTGGAACAACACGATTAACATTGCTGCCATGGATTCCATGCCGCCAATTATAGGACCGGCCGGGTGCTCCGGGAGCTGCGCTGGCAGTCGCCGGTCGCGCCCCAGGGGCGTTTCGTCGCATCACGCAAGTATCTGTTTTGTAATAATAATCGACTATTGCGCGAGCACCCACTCGATCACCGCGCCCTGGATCAGCTCGCCGACGCCATTCTGGGCGCCTGGGTGATTGACGTCGATCACGACGACATAGTGCTTTCCCGACTTGCCCGTCACGTAGCCGGCAATCGTGCTGACGTTTTTGAGCGTGCCGGTTTTCATGCGGATGCGGCTTGGATCACCCACGTTCTCGAAGCGCTTGCGCAGGGTGCCGTCCAGGCCGCCGAGGGACAGCGACGCCAGGAACTCCGGCGCATAGCGGCTCTTCCAGGCGCCGATCAGGAGCCGTGCCATGCTGTCGCCGGAAATTCGTGCATCGCGCGAAAGCCCCGATCCATTGCCGATGACGAGTTCCGGAAACTCGAGCCCGCGGCTTGCGAGCAATGCCTTGATGGATGCCTCGCCCGCGGCAGCGGTTGCGGGTGTTCCGCTGGTTTCGGCGGCCACGGTCAGGAGCAGGGAGCGCGCCATCATGTTGCTGGAATACTTGTTGGTGATGCGCACGATCTCGGCCAGCGACTGGGACTCCTGGGTCAGCAACAGCCGCGCCGTCGGCGGCGTCGGGGCCCGCAGCATGGCGCCGCGAAACTCGCCACCCAGCTGACTCCACAGGGTCACAAAGGTGCCGTAGGCATATTCCGCCGGCTGCATGACTGCGCGCCGGAATGTCTGCGGCCCGCAACTGGCCGACAACCGGCCGCTGACATGGACCTGTTCCAGGGCGTCGTCCGGACTGGTGATCAGGATCCGGCGGTTGCGGCCCGCGCAGCGACCCGTGGTCAGGGCCACGCGATTTTCGACGATGAGACCCGCAGGAAATGGCGTGATTGCGACTTCGACGCTCTTGCCGTCATCTGCCGGCCGCACCACGAAATCCGCCATCTGCAGATTGACCAGCAACGCATCGGGCAGCACGTTGTAGGTGCGCCAGGGCTTGCCGTCGAAATCTTCCGGTCGTTCGTCGACCGCAGCGAACCGGGTCTCGTCGACGACGATATCGCCCTCGATGACCCGCAATCCGGTCTGGCGCAGGTCCGTGACGAATCGCCACCATCGCTCGATGGTCAGGAGCGGATCGCCACCGCCCTGCAGGTACAGATTTCCCTTGAGGACGCCCTTGACCACGGGCGCGTCGGACCATGCCCGGGTTTTCCAGGAAAATGCAGGCCCCAGCAACTCCAGTGCCGCCCAGGTCGGAATCAGCTTCATTGTCGAGGCCGGTGGGCGCGGCATCGTGGCATTGAGCTCGACGAGACTGTCACCGCTCGCCAGGTCGCGGACGACGACCGTGACCGCCGAGTCCGGCACCAATTGCTGGTTCAATACGGTGCGCGGGCGCTCGGGAAGGCCATCGGCATGGGAGATATGCGCCGCAAGCGTCAGGCATGTGAGCAGGCTCAGGGTACGGCAGATCATTTGGTGCAATACTAATGTGCGTGATTGCAACTTGCAGGATTCGCGACAGTCAGAGCGCTGCATCGGATGTCATCCCCGGAGACTCAATGAAAGGACTCACAAAATTTCTGTGGCCGATCGCCCTGTCCATTGCCCTTGCGGCATGCGGCGCGAAAGAGCCGCCCGCCGCGGCAGTTGCCGAGGTGGCAGCGCCCACGGTGGCGGATATGGCGCCGCCGGTTGGTCGGGCTCCGGCCATCGTTACCGGCCTGCCCGATTTCAGCGGACTGGTCGCAGCCTATGGCTCGGCGGTCGTTAATGTGACGACCATTGCGCAGAGCGAAATCAATGACGAGGGAGCGCCGGGCCTTTCCCCGAATGATCCGTTCCACGACTTCTTCCGGCGCTTCGGCTTCGGGCCACCGCAAGGCCAGCCGCCGCCACTTGCGCGCGGCGAGGGGTCGGGGTTCCTGATCAGCGCCGACGGTTATATTCTGACCAATGCCCACGTCGTGGACCGCGCGCGCGAGGTGACCGTGCGGATGACCGACCGGCGCGAGTACAGCGCGAAAGTGGTCGGCGTGGATATTCGCACCGATGTCGCGGTGCTGAAGATCAACGCCGACAAGCTGCCAGTCGTCCGTATCGGCAATCCCGCGGCAATCAAGGCCGGACAGTGGGTCGTCGCAATCGGCTCGCCATTCGGCTTCGACAATTCCGTGACTGCCGGCATCATCAGTGCGACTGCGCGTTCCCTTCCGGGCGACGCCTACACCCCGTTCATCCAGACCGATGTGGCCGTCAATCCCGGCAATTCCGGTGGGCCGCTGTTCAACCTGCAAGGCGAGGTGGTCGGCATCAACTCGCAGATTTACAGCCGCACGGGCGGCTATCAGGGCGTGTCATTCGCGATCCCGATCGACGTCGCGATTCATGTCAGGGATCAGTTGGTCTCAACGGGACGGGTCGAGCGCGGGCGTATCGGCGTGACGATCCAGGATGTCAACCAGGCGCTGGCCGATTCATTCCGGCTTTCGCGTCCGTATGGCGCCCTGGTCAGCCAGGTTGAGGAGGGTGGACCTGCGGACAAGGCCGGACTGAAGGCGGGTGACGTGATTCTCGCGGTCGATGGCCGCGCCATCGAGCGCTCTGGCGAATTACCGGCCATCATCGCTGGCATCAAGCCCGGTGCCGCGGCAACGCTTGAGATCTGGCGTGACAAGGCGCAACGCAAGTTCCGGATCAAGGTCGGTGAGCTCGGGGATGACCCCGAGGTTGCATCGCGGCAGCCGGCGGGCAACTCCGATACCGGCAAGCTCGGACTCGCTGTGCGGCCGCTTTCCGGCGACGAGCGTCAGCAGCTGCACACCGAGGGTCGCCTGGTTGTCGAGGAGTCGGGCGGTCCGGCGGAAGAGGCGGGGGTCGAGGCCGGCGACGTGTTGCTTGCCGTGAATGGCGTACCGGTCGCTTCGGTCGGCGAATTCCGCAACTCGGTGACCAAGGCGGGCGGTACCGTGGCGCTGCTGATCCAGCGTGAAGGCGCCCAGATCTACATTCCCGTGAGAGCAGGGTCTTGATGCGACGCCGGGTGGCAATGGGTCTCCTGCTGCTCGGCGCTGCGACCGGTCTTCAGGCAGCGGACACGCCGCGCGTGCCTGGCACGGCATTTCGCGACTGCGAAAACTGCCCTGAGATGATTGTCATTCCGGCAGGCAGCTTCGTGATGGGCACGCCGGCCGAGAAAGGATCAGTCGTGATCCAGATACCGTACGCGTTCGCGCTGGGCCGCACTGAAGTGACGCGCGCCGAGTTCGCGCGCTTCATCGCCGACAGCGGCCACGAGCCGCGACCCGGCTGCCGCAACTGGGATCCGGTGCTCGCGCGATTCAGCGATGACGCGCGGCGCAGCTGGCAGAATCCGGCGACGCCCGTCGTGCCGGTGGACGAGCATCCGGTGACCTGCGTGACCTTCACGGATGCCCGTGCCTACGTGGAATGGCTTGCTCGCAAGACCGGCGAGCGCTACCGGCTGCCATCCGAGGCGGAATGGGAATATGCGGCCCGCGGCGGCACCACGACGCGCTACCCCTGGGGCGATGCGCCGGAAGATGGCTGTGAATCTGCGAATACCTATGACGTGACAGCGGACAGCGCCTATCGTCTCGGCTGGCCGCATGCGGGGTGCCGTGACGGCTTCGCGGACCTTGCACCGGTCGGCCTTTTGCAGCCGAATTCCTTCAACCTGCACGACATGATCGGCAACGTCCGGGAATGGGTGGAGGACTGCGCGACCGATAGCTTTGTCGGCCGGCCGCGCGATGCGCGTGCCTGGGAATGGCTGGGCGGTTGCAAGCACCGCATCCAGCGCGGTGGCAGCTGGTTGACGCCTCCCGATGCCAGCCGCAGCGCCTATCGTGTTGCCGCGCTCGAAGGCGATCGCTCCGATGACACGGGGTTCAGAATTGCAAGGGATCTCGATCAGCACGCTGCCGCGCGCGACGAGGATCACTGATGCGTCGGCTCATTTTCATCGCGCTGATCGTGATCGCGCACCCTGCATTCGCGCAACAGGCGGAGCCGGCGCCGCCGCCGGCAAGTGCAGACTGCCCGGTCTGCCCGGAGCTCGCGCTGGCGCCGCCAGGCAGGTTCCTGATGGGCTCGGCGCCCGACTCGATCGAGCTCGATTCGGCCACCGGCGAGTCGCCGGCGGTCGCGATATCGTTCGTCAGGCCGTTTCATGTGGCCCGTCGCGAAGTCACGGTCGCGGAATTTCGCCGCTACATCGAGGCGACCGGCTCTGAACCGGCGCCCGGCTGCCGGGTATGGCTCGGAGGCCAATGGGTTCTCGAGCGTGATCGCAGCTGGCGCGATCCGGCATTTGCGCTGCCACCGCAGGACGCCGAGCCCGTGGTCTGCGTCAACTGGAACGACGCCCGCGGCTACGCCGAATGGCTCTCCAGGGAAAGCGGCAAGCGCTACCGGCTGCCGTCGGAGGCGGAGTGGGAATACGTCGCGCGCGGCGGAACGTCATTCCCGCGCTTCTGGGACGAGCACGATTCGCATGAAAGCGCGGCTTTGTCGCTCGCCTGCGATTTCGCAAATGTCTACGACTCGTCCGCCGTCGATGGGTATCACTTTCCATGGCCCAATGCGCGCTGCAGCGACCACTTTACTGGGCTCGCGCCGGTCGGGCAGTACAAGCCGAATGCCTTCGGCGTGTTCGACATCATCGGCAATGTGCGCGAATGGGTCATGGACTGCTATACGGCGAGTTACGCGGGACGGCCCGAGGACGCGCGAGCCTGGACCTGGCAGGGTGGTTGCGAGTTGAAGGGCGTGCGTGGCGGTTCCTGGGCGAGCCGGCCGCGCAATGCACGCGCGCCAGCGCGCGCCTCCGAGCCAGCTGCGCTCCGGCAATCCGACCTCGGCTTTCGCGTGGTCCGCGACTACGACTAATTTGTAATTTGGTGCCGGGTCGTACTTTCGTAGTTATTGCTTAAGTGGCACTCGCGTTTCGGCTAGCGATTTCAAGCAATAACTACGAAAGTACGACCCGGCACCAATTAAAGGCGGATGCGGCGCCAGGCGCCGTGACGCCAGCGCAGCCAGAGGGCAATTCCGATCGCCAGCACGTAGACCAGGAGCGCGGTCCAGCCGCCGACGGCGCCGTAGCCAAAGCCCGGGGCATCCTCGATCCAGCCGCGGCCCGGCGAGAATGTCAGCAGATGTGCCAGCGGCAGGAACAGCAAGGTCGCGCACGAGAATACGATCAGTGCCGGCACGCGCGCGTCGCCAGCGCCGCGCAGGCAGAATGCGCTCGTAAAATTGACGCCATCGAAGAACTGGTAGGCGGCGGCAATCCACAGCAGCGAGGAACAGAGCGCAATCACCTCGCCGGCGCGCGGATCGGCAGCATTCACGAATAGCGGCGCGAGCCAGGCACCGACCAGCGCGATGACGATGCCGAGCCCGCCCATGAAGCAGGCGACGACCGCGATGATGCGGTTGCCGAGACGCTCGGCCCAATCGCGGTCACCGGCGCCTATCGCCTGGCCGACGAGCGTCGTGCCAGCGAGCGCAAGACCGATCCCCGGCATGTAGGCGAGCGACGTGAAGATCGTGACGATCTGCGTCGCTGCGCCGTCCACGATGCTCATGCGCACCTGCATCAGCTGAAAGACCGCGGCGGCACCGATATCGGCGGAGGCGGTCATTGCCATCGGCAGGCCGAGGGCGACGAGCGTAATGATGCGGCCGGCCCTGGGTCGCCAGGTCAACCGTGCCTGAAAGCGCGCGGGCTCGAGACGCAGGATCATCACGATGGCGAGCAGGACACCCATGAGTTCCGCGAAGGTCGTCGCCCAGGCCGCGCCCGCAATTCCGTAACCGAGCCGGAAAATCAGCAGTTCATTCAGCACGACATTTGTGAGGGTGACGACCAGGCCGACGATCAGGGGATTGCGCGTGCGCCCGATACCGTTGAAGTACGCGACGGCGGTCCACAGCGCCGCGGCCAGCGGTCCGCCGATCATGCGCGGTCCCCAGAAATCGAGCACCAGCGCTTCCACATCGGCCGGCAGGCCGAAGGCGTGGAACATCCATGGCGCGATGACGATCGTCAGGATGAATGCCGGAATCGTCAGAACCGCGGCCCACAGGCCCATCCAGGCGATCTGGCTCGTACGACGGTAGCGGCCGGCGCCATAGGCGTGTGCGACCAGGGTCTGTACACCCATCGCAACGCCGCCGATCAGGAACAGCGCCAGCAACGAGAGCCAGTGCGCTGCGGAGACCGCAGCCGTGGCCGCGGTGGACAGCCGCCCGATAAACCAGGTGTCGGTCAGGTTCAGCACGGCCTGCACCGTGCTGTTCAGCACCAGTGGCAGCGCGAGCGCCGCGACGGCGCGCATGTCGATGTGACGGCCGCCGTCGGCGCCGATGCGCATCGCCGGCAGGGCCGGTTTGCGGCTGTCTGTATGGGCCATGAGGCGCAAGCCTATCATCGGCTAGAATGCCGGCCCGTGACGCCATAACGCGCCGGGCCGCGTCTGAGGAACCCCGTGATCGAAGCCGTGAATCGTGACGTCATCAACACCGAATGCGTGATCGTCGGCGCGGGCCCGGTGGGCCTGTTCGCGGTCTTCGAACTCGGACTGCTCGGCATCAAGTGCCAGGTCGTGGATACGCTCGCGCATCCGGGTGGGCAATGCACCGAGCTCTATCCGGACAAGCCGATCTATGACATCCCGGCGCTGCCGATCTGTGGCGCGAAGGAACTCGTCGACCGGCTGCTGGAGCAGATCAAGCCCTTTGGCGCCGGTTTCCACCTGGGACAGGAGGTCGCCGAACTCGCGCACCGCCCCAACGGGCGATTCGACCTCGTGACCAGCACGGGCACGCGCTTCGACGCGGGCTCCGTGATCATCGCCGCCGGCCTCGGTTCCTTCCAGCCACGCCGGCTGATGGTGCCGGAGGCGGAACGCTTCGAGGGGAAGCAGATTCACTATCGCGTGCGAAGCGCCGGGGAATTTCATGGCCGCGACCTGCTGATCGCGGGTGGCGGCGACAGCGCGCTCGACTGGACACTGGATTTCTGCGGCAAGGCCCGCTCGGTCACGCTGGTGCACCGGCGCGCCGAATTTCGCGCCCAGCCTGCAAGCGTTGCGCGCATGAAGGAGCTCATCGCTGACGGTCGGCTGAAGCATCTGGAGGGCACGATCAGCGCGCTGACCGTCAATGGCGACCGGCTCGTCGGCGCGAAGGTGCTGGGCCCGGACAAGACATTGACCGAGGTCGCTTGCGAACATCTGCTGGCATTTTTCGGCCTGCATCCAAAGCTCGGCCCGGTCGCGAACTGGGGTCTGGCGCTCGAAAAGAAGGCGATCAGCGTCGATACCGAGAAGTTCCAGACCAGCGTGCCCGGCATCTTCGCGATCGGGGACATCAACACTTATCCCGGCAAGAAAAAACTGATCCTGTCGGGCTTTCATGAGGCGGCGCTTGCGTCATTCGGCGTCCAGCACCATGTTTATCCGGAGAAGCGCCAGTTCCTGCAGTACACGACGACCAGTCCGATCATGCGGCAGCGACTCGGCGTCGCGCCGCCGGATTGAATACCGCCGCAATGGACAAGCGCCTCACTGAACTGCTGGGCCTGCTGGATCTGGAGCGACTCGAGGACAACCTGTTCCGCGGCCAGAGCCGCGACGTCGGCGCACCACAGGTTTTCGGTGGGCAGGTGCTGGGCCAGGCCCTGGTGGCGGCATCGCGGACCGTCGATGGCCGACTGGTGCATTCGCTGCACGCTTATTTCCTGCGCCGTGGCGACGTCAACGCTCCGATCGTGTTCGAGGTGGATCGCAGCCGCGACGGCGGCAGCTTCACCAGCCGCCGCGTCGTCGCAATCCAGCACGGCCAGCCGATCCTGACGATGTCGGCGTCATTCCAGATCAGCGAGCCAGGACTGGATCACCAGGCACCCATGCCGCAGGCGCCACCGCCCGAGGACCTGCGCGATCTCGGCGATATCAGCGCCGAGTTGCTGGACAAGGTGCCAGAAAAAGTGCGCTCCTTCTTTCAGCGCCAGCGTCCCTTCGAATTCCGGCCGGTGAATTTGCGGGACTACATGCAGCCGGTCAAAACCGCGCCCGCCATGCAGGTCTGGTTCCGCGTTCTGGACCGGCTGCCGGATGATCAGCCGCTGCATCGCTGCCTGCTGGCCTATGTTTCCGATTACCACCTGCTTGAAACCGCGACGCTGCCGCATGGCGTGTCGTTCATGCAATTGCAGATGGCGAGCATCGATCACGCGATCTGGTTTCACCGCGACGTTCGTGTGGATGAGTGGCTTCTATACGTGACTGACAGCCCGAGCGCCTCGGGTGCGCGCGGCTTCGGACGCGGCGCGATCTACTCGCGCGAAGGCACGCTGGTCGCGAGCGTCGCCCAGGAAGGCCTGATCCGCCAGCACAGCGAATGGACGAGCCCAGCGGGCCAGCAGAAGTGATGCGCGCGCGTCACGCGCCCGGTTCCAGCACCTTGCCGGGATTCATGATGCCGAGTGGATCGATCGTCTTCTTGATGCTGTGCATCAGGGCAAGCGCCACCGGATCCTCGTAGCGCTGCAACTCTGCGACCTTCAGCTGACCGATGCCGTGCTCGGCGCTGATGCTGCCACCATATGCGGCCACCAGGTCGTGCACCGCGCGCTTGGCCTGGTCTGCGGCTGCCGCGAGTGATTGGTCTGCGGCATTGGCAGGACTCAGGTTGAAATGCAGATTGCCGTCGCCCAGGTGCCCGTAAGCGACCAGTCGCGCTTGCGGCATGATCTGCGCGAGCAGCGCACGACCCTCGTCGATGAATTTCGGCAGTCGCTGCGGCTCGACAGAGATATCGTGCTTGAGGCCGGCGCCTTCCTGGCGTTGTGCCTCGGGGATCGTCTCGCGCAGCCGCCACAGCGCTTCGCGCTGCGCCTCGGACGTGGCCGTCACGGCGTCTGCCGCAAGCCCCGTTTCGATTGCATCCGCCAGCGCAGACTCGAAGCGATCGGCCAGGTCGGAGTCAGCCTGTGGCAGCGAAATTTCCGCCAGCACGTACCAGGGGAATTGCGCGCCGAACGGATCGCGCGTTCCGTCGATGTGGCGGCAGACGAACTCGAGCGCGATGCGCGGCAGGATCTCGAAAGTCGTGACAGCCGCGCCTAGCCCGCTCTTGAGCGCGGCCAGCAGGTCGAGTGCGACGGCAGGCGATGCCAGCGCGATCATTGCGGTCGCCATGCCAGCAGGTCTCGGGAACAGTTTGATGGAGGCAGCGGTCACGATGCCGAGTGTCCCTTCGGCGCCGATGAACAGTTGCTTGACGTCATAGCCGGTATTGTCCTTGCGGAGCGCCCGCAACTGGTCAAGCACGCGGCCATCGGGGAGCACGACTTCGAGACCCAGCACGAGGTCGCGCATCATGCCGTAGCGCAGCACCGCGGTTCCGCCGGCATTCGTGGAGATGATGCCGCCAAGCGTGCAGGAGCCCTCCGAACCCAGCGACATCGGCAGCAGCCGGTTCGCCGCCGCTGCCGCTTCCTGCAGGGTCTCGAGCACGCAGCCCGCGTCGGCAGTCAGTGAGTCATTCAATGCATCCACCGAGCGGATGCGACTCATGCGGCGCAGCGAAACGACGATTTCGCTATTGCCCGGATGTGGCGTCGCTCCGCCGCAGTAACTCGTGTTGCCGCCCTGCGGTACGATTCCAATCTTGTGGTCCGCGCAGTAGCGCACGAGTCGGGCTACCTCGGCGGTGGACTGCGGCAGCGCAATCAATGGCGACTGCCCGCGATGAATCCCGCGAAAGTCGACTTCGAATGGCGCTCGGTCCGCGCCGGATTCGAGGTAGCCCTGCGGTCCGAGCAGGTCCTTGATGGCCTGCAGGCAGGAGGAGGGAATTGCCTTCACTGCGGAGTTCAATGGCGGCGCCGGATGTCAGGCCAGCGGCGCGGCGCGGAGCGCCGCGATGCGCTCATCCAGCGGCGGGTGGCTCATGAAGAGCTTCCTGAATCCCTGGCCCATGCCCCCGGCGATGCCGAATGCCGCCATGCGGTCCGGCAGCGCGCCCGGTTGACTGCGCTTCAGCGCCTCGAGCGCGCCGATCATGTTGCTCGAGCCCGCGAGCCGGGCGCCGCCGGCGTCGGCGCGGAATTCGCGATGCCGCGAGAACCACATGACGATCATGGTCGCGAGGAAAGAGAGCACGAGTTGAGCGATGATCGTCGAGATCCAGAATGCAGGCCCATGGCCACGTTCATTGCGGAACACAACCTTGTCCACGACATCGCCGATCACGCGCGATGCGACGAATACGAAGGTATTCACGATACCCTGGATCAGCGTCAGTGTGACCATATCGCCATTTGCGACGTGGCTGATCTCGTGCCCGAGCACGGCCTCGACCTCCTGGCGGTTCATCCGGTTCATCAAACCGGTGCTGACGGCGACGAGCGCACTATTGCGCCTGGGGCCGGTCGCAAATGCATTCGGTTCCGGCGAGTCGAAGTAACCGACTTCCGGCATGCCGATGCCGGCCAGCTGTGCCTGGCGGCGTACGGTCTCGAGCAGCCAGGTCTCGGGCTCGTTGCGCGGCTGCCCGATGAGCTGCACGCTCATCATTTTTCTTGCCATCCACTTCGAGATCGCCAGCGAGAAAAATGCGCCTCCGAAACCGACCAGCGCGCCGACGACGAGCAGTGAATTGAAATTGATGCCGTGCTGGTCAAGCCAGGGCTCGAGACCGAGCAGGCGCAGGCTGACGCTCGCGACGAGCAGGATCGCGAAATTGGTGAGGACGAAAAGCAGGATTCTGTTCATGACTCGACCAGATGGATGCGCCTGCCGGCCGATTCAAGTGTTGGCCGGCGACTGCGACAAGTATCCATCATATTTCTGGTCACTCGATGATCACCTTGCGCGGTTTTTTCGTCTTCTTCTCCATCAAGGTCGCGAGACGCTCATCCGTGAGCTTTTCCAGCCTCAACACCCGGCATCTCTCGGTGCGCCCGAACTGCTCATAGGCGATGTCGTCCCGCCCATAGCCGCAGATCTGCCGATTGCCGTCACCGTCGATGGTGGCCAATGTGTTCGGGTGCGAAAGGTCAAAGCAGCCAGGCGTGATTTCTGCGAGATAGGCGCTCTTGTTTCCGGTGTCGTCATAGAGGATGACGTGACTGTCATCCAACGGCTCGAAACCCGAGATCGACGAGTGAAAGACGCAGGCATCGGTCCTCGCAGTCCGCGGACCCTGTTCCTGCTGCGGTGTTGCAGCGCAAGCCGAAAGCAGGGCAATCGGGATGGCCAGCAGTGGGAGTCTCATGGGCATCTTCCAGTGAGCTGATGCCCGTTGGACCGGCCGGATCAGTGACGGTTCCGGCGGGGGCGTTCAGTAGTCGTCGCGGCCGCCGTAATCATCGTCATCGTCATCGTCGTCGTCATCGTCGTCCTCATCGTCGTCGTCATCCCAGTCGTCGTCCTCGTCCTCGTCCTCATCGTCGTCCGATCCCGACCAGCCCTCGGGTTCCTCGGTCAGGTCGAGGTCGAGTTCCTGCCAGGTCTCATAGTCGATCTCCTCGACGTCACCGTCCTCGTATTGCAGCTCGATGAGCTCCGCGTCCTCGTCGACCGAGAGGACCTGAAAGGTCTCCTCGTCCTCAAGGCTCTTGTACCACTGGCCGGGTACCGGGTTGTGATCGCGGGCCATCAATCATCCTCGCTGCGGCTCACGCAGTGGCAATACCCTCAAGTCGACCCGATATTACGGTCGCGGGCCAATCCGAAGCAACGCCGGTGGCCGCTCCAGCATCGATTCTCGCTTGAGTTGGCTGCGGCAGCCCCCATGCAGGTACCCGACATCGCCACCTTTTCATGGAGGGATCAAAATGACTCTTATTCGCTGGGAACCGTTCAGGGAACTGGACGATTTCATCACACGCTGCAACCCGTATTTCGGACGCCTGCCGGCGGGCCGGTCAGTTCCGGCGGAAGCCGGACAGCAGGCTGCGACTGCCTGGGCGCCTGCCGCCAACATTTCCGAGACCGAGGCCGAGTACCTGATCAAGGCGGAATTGCCCGAAGTCAGCAAGGAAGACGTGAAAGTCACCGTGGACGACGGCGTGATCACGATCAGCGGGGAACGCCGCAATGAGCCCGATCACAAGGACGAGAAGCTGCACCGGATTGAAAGCTTCTATGGCAGCTTTTCACGCAGTTTCCGCCTGCCGGAAGATGCCGATGTCGGCGCTATCCAGGCTGAGAGCAAGAACGGCATCCTGAAGGTCCGCGTGCCAAAGCAGCCCGCAGCGCACCCAAGGACGGTCGAAGTACAGGTAAACTGAAGGACCCCGGCGGCGGCGCCACGAGTGCCGCCGCCGACTGGCCGGTGCCCGGAGGTCCTATTACGATCGAGTTCGATGAAATCCGGCGGAAGCTCCTGCAACAGAAACAGGAGTTACTGACGCGCGCCGCCAAGGTGCGCGCTGATATCACGCGTTCGTCAGGCCCACTGGACAAGGACTTTGCCGAGCAGGTCGTCCAGATGGAGAATGATGCGGTGCTCGCCGGAATCGGCGAGGCGACCAAGCAGGAGCTTGCGCAGATCAACCGAGCGATCGCGCAACTCGACCAGGGCACCTACGGCCACTGTAGTTCCTGCGGCCAGCCGATCGGCGCGCGCCGCATGCAGGCGCTGTCGTATTCCGATCTTTGCATCGCCTGTGCTGAAGCGGCGGGCTGATCACACCCACCAGATCGCACGACTCATGCCCCAATACAAGGCACCCCTGCGTGAATTCCGCTTTGTGCTCCACGAGGTGCTGCGCGCCGAGCAGCATTACCGCGAGCTTGGCCGCGAGGACGTCAACGCTGAACTGATCGACAGCGTGCTCGACGAGTGCGCACGATTTGCCGAGGACGTCGTCGCGCCGATCAATGAATCCGGTGACCGCATCGGTGTCCGCCGGACCGATGACGGACGCGTCGTGACACCACCCGGCTTCATCGAGGCCTACCGGCAATACGTCAACGACGGCTGGGCCGCGCTTTGTGGTCCGGTGGAATATGGCGGCCAGGGCCTGCCCGAGAGTTTTGGCGGCCCGATCGGCGAGATGCTTGTGTCGGCCAACATGGCCTGGAAGCTTTACAGCGGCCTGACGGACAGCGCGGTCCTCTGCGTGGAGAAGCACGCGAGCGAAGATCTGCGCCGCCTGTACCTGCCGAAGATGATCCGCGGCGTCTGGAGCGGCACGATGTGCCTGACTGAATCCCATGCTGGCACGGATCTCGGCATCATGCGCACGCGCGCCGAGCCGGACGGCCAGGGCTCCTACCGGATCAATGGCACGAAGATCTTCATCACCAGCGGCGAGCACGACCTGGTCGAGAACATCGTGCACATGGTGCTGGCCAAGTTGCCCGATGCACCGGCGGGTTCGCGTGGCATCAGCCTGTTCCTGGTGCCAAAATTCCTGCCGGACGCGGAAGGCAAGCCTGGCGCCACCAATGGCGTCAGCTGCGCAAGCGTCGAGCACAAGCTCGGCATCCATGCGTCCGCAACCTGCGTGATGAACTTCGAGAATTCGCGCGGCTGGCTGATCGGCGAACTGAATGGCGGGCTCAAGTGCATGTTCACGATGATGAACCATGCGCGGCTCTGGGTCGGCCTGCAGGGGCTCGCGCAATGCGAGCGCGCCTACCAGGCGGCGCTCGTCTACGCGCGCGAACGCCGGCAGGGCCGCAGCGCGGGCGGTGGCGGCAATGCCGGGGCGGATCCGATCATCGGTCACCCGGACGTGCGCCGCATGCTGCTGACCCAGAAAGCGCTGATCGAAGGCGGCCGCGTGCTGACTTATTTCGCCGGGATGCAGATGGACAAGGCGCTGCACGATCCCGATCCCGCTGCGCGAAAACATGCCGATGGCCTGCTCGCGATCCTGACGCCGGTCGTCAAGGGCTTCGTGACGGACATGTCGCTCGAGTGCACGAACCTGGCGATCCAGGTGCACGGTGGCCACGGCTATGTGCGGGAGACCGGTGTCGAGCAATACGCGCGCGATGCGCGCATTACCGCGATCTATGAAGGCACGAATGGCATCCAGGCGCTGGACCTGCTCGGCCGCAAGGTGCTGGGCTCCGGTGGCGAGCTGGCGCGGCTGCTCGGTGGCGAAATCGGGAGTTTCTGCGAGCGTCATGCCAGCTCGGAGGTCATGGCCGAATTCGTCACGCGCCTGACGGGCCTGCTGAAGGAATGGAGCGAGGCGACCGAGAGCATTGCCAGGCGCGCAGCCCGCGATCCCGACGAGATGAGCGCGGCCGCGATGGACTACCTGCAGTTCACGGGCTACCTGTGCCTCGCATGGTGCTGGGCCAGGAGCGTGGCGGTGTCGGTTGCGGCGCTGCACAAGGGCGTTGCCGATGCGGATTTCTACGAGGCGAAACTCGCGACCGCCCGATTCTATTTCACGCGCCTGCTGCCGCGGGCCGAAGCGCATCTCGACGCGCTCAGCGCCGGCGCGAAATCATTGATGGATCTTCCGGAAGGGCAATTCGCCTTCTGAGTCCGCGTCAGCCCTGCCTCGCGAGCCCGCCCCGCAGGGACCAGACATTGCCACGCCCATCGGCGCGCAGCTGCTCCGCCGCCGCTAGGCTGCGGATGCCGTGCGCGCAGACCAGCAGATAACGCAGTCGCGGGTCCAGGGTCGATGCAGCGTCCAGCAACCTGGGAAGCGGAATTGACTGATGCCCGCCGAGTGGCAATGGCGTTTGAGCGCATTCCTCAGGGTTGCGGATGTCGATGATGCGATAACCCTGTGCTGCGGCCTCGGCCAGCGGCAATGCGATTTCCAGTTCCGGGGTGGGTGCGGCCGCGTCAACCGACCTGATGCGCGCGCAGCGATCATTGCATTCACGGGCGCGCGGCGCGCTGAGCCGGCGCTGGCCGAGATCCAGCAGATCGACCAGCAATACTTCGTCCCGCAGCTGGCCCGGCAGGTCGAGCAGCAGCTTCAGCACCTCCATGGCCTGCAGGCTGCCAAGCACGGCCGGAACCGGGCCGAGCACGCCGCTTTCTGCGCAATTGCCGACGAGCCCGTCGCGCGTGGCCTCCGGCCACTGGCAGCGCAGGCAGGAACCGCGGGCATCGGCGCGCACGACCTGAAGCTGCCCCTCATATTGATAAACACTCGCGAGCACAGCAGGGCGGCCGGTCAGTACCGCTGCGTCGTTGACCAGGAATTTCGTCGCGAAGTTGTCGCTGCAATCAACGACGACATCACCCAGCGCAACGATCTCTTTCGCATTGGCTGCGGTCAGGCGGACCGGCATCGGCCGCAGCTGGATTGTCGGGTTGTATGCAGCCAGGCGCGCCGCAGCGGCACCGGCTTTCTGGTGTCCGACGTCATCGGGCGTGTATAGCGGCTGCCGATGCAGGTTTGCCGGGTCGACTACATCATCATCGACGATGACGATCGTTCCGATGCCTGCACCGGCAAGACCGGAGAGCACGGCGCAGCCAAGACCACCGGCGCCGATCACGATCACGGTCGATTGCGCGAGGCGCTGCTGCCCGGTCGTGCCGATTTCCGGTAATACGAGCTGACGCGAGTAATCGAAAGCGGGAACACGCGCCGTCTCGGCGCAGTGCGTGCAATTCACCCAGCCGCTGTCGCCGTCGGCGAAATGCTCTTTCTTCCAGATCGGCAGGCGATGCTTGATCTCGTCGATGATCTGCCGGCAGGCCGCGAACGCCTCTGCGCGGTGGGCGGCCGCGACGCCGACCCAGACTGCGACATCGCCGACCGCGAGCGCACCCAGGCGGTGCACGCAGCGGGCGCGCAAGGCGCCATGGCGGCGCAGGGCTTCGGCAACGATGCGTTCGCCTTCTCCCTGAGCGAGTTCTTCGAATGCCTCGTATTCCAGCCTGCTGACGTCCCGGCCGTCATTCTGATTGCGGACCCGACCCTCGAAGGTCGCGAATCCGCCCGCGGCGGGATCGGCGAGTGCGGTGGCGAGCGCTGCAGGCTCGAGCGGCTCATGGGTGAATTCAAATGCGTTCATCCGCCGGCCACCGGTGGAATGAA
>Ga0315297_10000339_pt1 | contig 26956 bp, 29 predicted proteins | sample YL17G15_0_MG_FD_203628 | JGI IMG/M metagenome (GOLD analysis project Ga0315297, IMG submission 203628) | Sediment microbial communities from Yellowstone Lake, YNP, Wyoming, USA - YL17G15_0 | ecosystem: Environmental > Aquatic > Freshwater > Lake > Sediment | place: USA: Wyoming | collected...
GATGCTCTCGGCCGAGTGACGGGCGATGTACTCGCGGACGGCGTCGCCGTAGAGGCGGCTGCGCGACTTCTTCAGCTCGCGAGCAAGCTGCTCGGCGTCGGCGAACACGTCGTCGGGGATGGAAATCGCTGTCTTCATACCGTGAGTATAACCACTGGTGAGGGGAATGCAGCGCCTGCGGGCGAACGTCCACCCGGTGCCCCGACGCCTCGCAAATAACCCGCGAGCACAGCGCGTCGGGTGTTGCGCTGGTCAGCTGGACGGCAGCATGTCCTCGAGGATCTCCGCCGCGGCGCGCACGGCAGGCGCGCACCTGCTTGCGAACAGCCCGTGCTCGGACGCTTCTGCTGCGCCGGCGGAGGTGCGAAGGTCGCAGCCTATGATGTCGGGACAATCGACCGCGCCGATCCGCGCGCGGAAGCGCTCTCCGAACGACGCCACGGCGTCGACCATCACCGCGCGCCCCTCGTCGCTCACGCAGTCATCCGAGCACAGAGCCAGACCGAGTACCATGATCGCGCCGGTCACAGCCCCGCAGGTCGCGCCAAGATCCATGCCGCCTCCGAAGCCCGCCGCCAAACGAGCGGCGCGATCGTGGTCGAGCCCGAGATCGGCGGCCCATGCCAGGAGCACCGCCTGGCAGCAGGCGTGCCCGCCGCGGAACAGGTCGACGGCGCGTTCGGTACGATCCAACACAAACAACCCCCAAGTTCCAGCTGACAAGGATCATGTAGATGGGATGAGAAGGCCAGCCTCCCGCGGGGTACCGTTAGGTCCCCAAGAAGAGCCGGGCTCTGTGGGCCCAAAGAAGCAGGCTGACCATGGGTGATGCTACCACCAGCGAGGGGACGAAGCTGACCGTGGGTCTCGATCTCGGCGACCGCCACATCCAGATGTGCGTTCTTGAGAAACCGGTGATGTGCTTGAGGTATTCGCGCGCCGGATAGTCGCCGTAGGAGAGGTGCAGGGTCCTGTCGAGATCGTCGCAGGCGCGCACGGTCAGCACCGCGGTCTACTGGATGCCGGCGAAGTTCAGCCTGGGATGGTCGCCGAGCAGATCGCCGTCCCACTTCATGCCGACCTCGGCGATCGTCTTGCCCGCCAGCACCTCAGGCACCCAGGCGTCGTCGTAGGCGTGGTAGTTGATGATCCGTCGTAACGTCATGCCGGGCTGGCGCGAAGACGATGAGAGGCGACCCTGCCACACAGGCGCGCATGGCGGCGCGGCCGTCAGGCGCCGCCGATGCCGGCTGCGGCGGGGATCTCGCGGTCGGCGACCTCCGGCAGACAGACCGCTAGGCCGGCGGCATGCGGGCGCTGCGCACGGTGTATCCGGCGCGCGGTTCAGGCGGCGGCGAAGCCGGGCCGCAGCGTCGCGGCGATCTCCTCCGGCGTGATGAAGATGAGCTCGCCGCCCAGCTGCTTCTGCAGGAAGTAGTCGTCGGTGCGGTACTCGTGCTTGAACGCCGAGCGCGCGATGATGCGCAGCGTGACGGCATGGCCCGCCGCGCTCGCGGCGAGCGGCCCGCCTGGGAGCGGCCCGCCCCCGAGCGTGAAGTTGAACGCCGACAGGCCTTCACGCTCGTACCAGGCGAGCACCTTGGAGAGCCCGGCGGCGAGGGCCGCGACCTGCTCGCCGCCGAGCTCCGCGATGCGCCGGAAGCCGGGCAGCACGGCGATGACCTCGCGGCCACCGGTGGGCGCGAACGGCGCCAGCCACGTGCAGCCGGCCTTGGCCGCGATGAAGCGCTCGCCGCGCTCGGTCTCTTCGTCGACGAGCGCGCGCCAGTAGGGCGCCCCGTGCTCGGCCTGGAACGTCGCGGCGCGCTCCCACATCAAACGCAGCAGCCACGGCACGGCGGGGCCGCCGAACATCTGGAAGTGGGGATGCACGAGGCTCGCGCCGGCGGGCAGCATGTGGTTGCAGCACAGCTCCAGGTGCTCGAGGCCCTCGTATTCGCGCTCGGCGCGGGCGGCGAAGTCGATCGCCGCGCCGAGCCCTTCCTCCAACAGGTCGGGCGTGAACTGCGAGGGCCGCAGAAAGTGCAGGTCCGGATACGTGACCACCGCGTGCAGCGCCGCCAGCGGGAACAGGTTGGGGAACACGAGCGCCCGCCCGCGCTGAAGGCGCCCGCCCGCCACGACGTGCTCGGGGTACCGGGGCGTCGTCTCCATCACCTTCTCGGGGCAGAAGAAGCAGCCCTCGCGCGACGTCCGCGCGATCTCGCCGGCGTACTCCCAATCGGTCGTGCCGTAGAAGGTCTCCTCTTTGGTGGCGAGCTCGGAGGAGGCCACGGCCGTCATGCCGGTGAGCGGGTCGCGCCGCACCTCGATGGTCTGCTCGGCGAACTGCATGCCGGCCAGGGGGCTGAAGAAGGCCGCCGTCTCGACGCTGCGTTCGAACCTGATGCGCTCCATACGGCCCTCCACGGCTGAGTGTGTGTCGTACGGCGATGGTACGGCGGGAGGAGCGGGACGGCAACGGGGCTCTGCCCGGCGGAAGGCCGGAAGGCCACCTCTCAACCCTCGGGCGTCTCCCACCGCTCCAGCCAGAGCGCGACGGAACGGTTCAGCTCGTGCGTGAAGCCCGCCGCGTACTTGCGCGCGTAGACGTCCTGGCCGATGTTCTCGATGCCCTGCCGAAAGCCGCGCGTCGGGTGCAGCTGCGCGAGCGCGTCAGAGGCTTCGCGCAGCTCTTCCGCGCTCGGGCGGCGGTAGCGGTCCGTGTGTACCACGTGCTTCTCGTAGTGCGGCGTGGGGCGGCGAGGCTTCGCCGGCCGCCCGAAGCACAGCATCGCGATGGGCAGCGTGTGGTTGGGCAGGCCGAGCAGCTCCGCGTGCTCCTCGGCCTGCTCGAGGACGTCACCGATGTAGCAGGAGCCGATGCCCAGCGATTCCGCCGCGATGACCGCGTTCTGCGCGGCGATGAGCGCGTCCGAGCACGCTAGCAGCAGGTCACCGGGGCCGGGCGCGCCCCGGTGCCTGACGCGAGGCAGCTGGTCGACACCCGAGACGGCGAACAGGTCGATCCACTTCTGGTAGTCGGCCACGAAGACGAGCACCCACGGCGCCCTGGCGATGAACGGCTGGTCGTCGCAGGTCACGGCCAGCCGGTCCTTGAGCGCCTGGTCCTCGATCTCGATGATCGAGTACAGCATCAGGTTGCCGGCGGTCGGCGCGCGCATGGACGCGTGCAGGATCGCCTGCTTCTCCTCGTCGCTCAGCGGCGCCGCGTCGCAGGCGCGCGTCGAGCTGCGCGCGTTCATCAACGCGATGGTCGGGTTCACCTGGCCTCCTTGGAACACGGCGGCGTGACGCCGCCGGCCGGTCAGCCCGACGACTCGAGCAGCCGCCGCAGCGCCGCCTTGGGATCGTCGACGATGGGCGCGCCGTGGTCGAAGCAGAGGATGCCGAAGGGCAGCCCCAGCAGCTTGGCCACGCTGCGGCGCGTCTCGGCCGGGTCCTCGTGGAACTCCGGCGGGACGAAGCGCACCGCGCCGTCGCCGGCGTGCATCACGAGGTCCGAGCAGAAGACCACGCTGGGTTCGCCCTCGAGCAGTAGCGAGTAGTGTGGCCACTCGGGGCCGGGCGTGCGCACAGCCACGAGGCCGCCGGGGAGCATGTCGCCGTCCGCGTAGCGACGGTCGGGCTCCTCGTCGGCGGCCGAGGCGTCCTCCGGCAGCCACACCTCGATGCCGAACTGCTCGCGGCAGCGCCAGGCGGACCGCTGGTGACATCTGGCGGTCAGGACGATGCCCGTCGGGCGCGGCAGCGTCGCCATGGCGTCGTCCGCCAGCCGCACCGGGTCGATGAGCACGCAGCCATCGTCGGTCACGAGCGCGTGCGAGCTCGAGATGCCGCCGCCGATGCTGCTGTTGTGGATGCGCCAGTGATAGAGGCCCTCCACGACCTCTTCGACCTCTTCGGCCGTCTCCCGTGGCTCGCTCATCTCTCCTCCCCTCCGCTCCCGCGGCGTAGCTGCCTCGGCCCAGACTGACGCTTTGCGGGCAGGCTGGTCAAGCGTTTTAGGGCCCGCGTGTGCTCGCCCGGCCTCTCGGCTCGCCGACGACGTCCGGCCGGCCACGCCAACGGCGGCCCCCATTTGGCGCTCGCCCAGTGCTATCCTCTCTGCAGGGGACTACGTCGGAGGGAGACATGACGGCGTTCGTGCTCCAGCAGTTCAGGGTGGCGGACTACGCGACCTTCAAGCGCGTGTATCTCGATGATCTGGAGCGCCGCCGCCGGCTCGGGTCTCGGGGCGGACGCGTGTTCCACGCGGTCGGCGATGAGCACGAGATCACTGTGCTCATCGAGTACGACAGCGCCGCCAACGCGCACCAGTTCGCCCAATCGATCGAGCTGCAGGAGGCCGTGAAGTGGGTCACGTGCGACGTGATCCCGTTGAAGACCGTCGTGCTCGAGGAGCTGCTCCAGTCCGAGGCCTGAGACGGGCGGCCGAATCGCCTTTCGACCCTACTCGATCGGCAGCTTGAAGAAGTCCCTGGGCGTCTGGTAGCAGACCTCGTCGATTGTCCCCTTGTCGAGGCCCATCAGGCGCATCGCCAGCATGACGCGCGGCACCATGAAGTAGTCGTTGCCCTGGCCGCCGAGTTCGGAGTTGATCATGAGCCGGTCGCGCCAGTCGGGGTGCTCGATGACGATGCGCGCGGCGGCCTCGGGCGGCATCTTGTCCCAGCAGATCGACAGACCCACCATGCCGCCGGTGGTCATGCGGAAGTCCATGGTCTCCTCGCCGGCGTGGTCGAAGACTCACTTCTCGACCGGAAATCCCTCCTCGATGACGATCTCGAGGACCCGCGGGGTGATCGTCGGACCCTGCGGCGCCAGGCGGATCGGTGTGTGCAGGATCACCGGCAGATCGTGCGCCTTGGCGAGGCGCAGGTGCTCGCGAAAGAGATCGGTCTCGAACTGCGTCCCGCAGTCCAGGCCGATCTCGCCCATGGCCACGACGCGCTCGTGCTTCAGGAAGTCGGGGAGCTTCTCGAGGCACTTCTCCGCGTCCTTGGCGGTCACGCCAAAGAACGGGACCGAGAGCGACGCGTGGGCCTCGAAGCCGAGCGTCGTCGCCGTGTTCACCTCCAGCGTGAGGAACCGCTCCCAGAGGAGGAGCACCGCGTCGGCGTCGTGGCTGCCGAGGAACATGTGCGGGCTGGGGATGACCGCCGCCTCCATGCCCATCATCACCAGCTTCTGGAGCTGGACGTCCTCGATCATGTCGGTGTGCAGGTGCGCGTCGACGAATCTCATGAACTGATGCTCCTTCGGTCGGACGGTCAAACTCTCTGCGCTGCGCGCATCATCTCGCCGACGGAGTCCGGCTTCAATGGCCGGCGGCCGCGGCCGACCGGGGACCCACCGCCCACCAGAGCGTCGAAGCCAGACCGAAGCCGGCGCCGAGAACGCAGGTGAAGCCGACGAGGCCGATGGCGGCGGCGAAGTCCCCGATCGAGGGCGCCAGGGCCGCCGCGGCGAGGCCCGCGGAGGTGATCAGGGCGAGCGTCGTGATCAGCCGCCGGCGCTCGAGCAGATCGCCCAGGGGCAGCAGCAGGACAAGGCCCGCGGCGTAGCCGAACTGGGCCACCGTGACGATCAGACCGGCGACGGCGCTGCTCACGCCGAACTCGGTGCGCATCGCGGCAAGCAGGGGCTGGGCGAGGTAGTTGCTGGCCACGGCCTGTCCGGTGGCGATCGCGAACAGGACTATCAGCCCGCTGCTCATCTTGCCCGCTCGTGGCGTCGTGTCTTGGAGCGCGCTCATGCCGCGTGTATGGCCGCGCGAGGGGGAGCGTGAGACGAAGACACCCGCCCTAGACCTCGACCGCGCGCTGGGACGAGACGATAGGCGTCTCGCACTTGCGCATGGCCCAGACCGGACATGCCTGTGCCTTGGAGACGACCGGCGTCTTTTCGGCCATCGGCTGCCAGTCGTCTAGGGGCGGTGACGCGCGGGTCGCGGAGGCGCATCATCTTGCCGGCGGAATCCTGGTTCAACGCCCCCTGGTCGAGCGCCGTGGAACGTGCCGGCCATACCCCCGGATATGCTGGCCAGAGCGCCCTCTGGGGCGCCGCTCACTGAGCTTCGCCGCCCCAGGCGGGGTAGAGGTCCTGCTCGATGCCCAGCACCGCGAGGATCTTGCCGACCACGAAATCGATGATGTCCTGCAGCGACTGAGGATGGTTGTAGAAGCCCGGCATGGGCGGCAGCACTACAGCGCCGGCTTCGCTCAGCTCGAGCAGGCGGCGCAGATGGATGATCGACAGCGGCATCTCGCGGGGCACCAGCACCAGCGGCTTGCGCTCCTTGAGCGCCACGGCCCCGGCGCGATGGATGAGCGTGCGCGTGCTTCCGATGGCAATCTCCGCGGCGGTCGAGAGCGAGCACGGGCAGATGACCGCGGCGTCCGGAAAGGCCGAGCCGCTGGAGCAGCTCGCGCCGAGGTCATCTGGACGACGGACCGTGGTGACTCCGGTGGCGCCGGCGCGGGCCAGGAACGCCTCGGTGATGCCTTGCCTGCCCTCGGCGTCGAGTCCCAGCTCGTAGGCAACGACGTCGAGACCCACGTCCGAGATGCAGAGGTGGATGCGGCGATCCGCGGCGGCAAGCATCTCCACCAGGCGAAGCGCATAGGGAGCGCCGCTCGCACCAGTGACGCCGACGAAGAGGGATTGCGGCTGTGCAGTCATTTTGCGGATTCTACCATGCCCCCCGAGCCACCCGCCTCAACGCCAGGGCGCCATGCCGGCGGCACAGGCCAGCACGCGCGCCCGCGTCACGTGCCCGCCGGTGACGACGATGAGCGGGCTGCCGCCTATCGTGGCGACCACGACCAGCCTGTCGGCGCGACCCACGCGCGCGGGTCGCCCGTCGAGGCGGAGCCGCTCCCCGCTCCAGACCACCCCCTCCGGCACGCTCGTCGCCCCACAAGTGACCACGAGCAAGCCGCGCCCGTCCGTGTACGAGACGCGATACCTTCTGCCCCAGCCTTCCGGGTTGGGCCGCGCCGTGCCGTCGCCGACGGCGATGTACGGCGCTGCCGGTCCGAAACCCGGCGGCAGACGCAGCGGCAGCAGGATACGCACCCCGTCGCCGACGATGCCCCCAACGCGCTGCGCGACCTGCCGGCGAGTGAGGTCCACAGCGCGCAGCGACGGAGGAACCTGGCCGGACGGGTGCGCGGCGGAGTACGCTTCGGCGGCGGTGGACGAAGGCGGCGTCGATGGGGCTCCGCACCCGGCAAGCAGAGCCGCCGCACCGGCGAGCACGGCCAGCGTGGACCCGACGAGGGCGGCTCGGCGCCGCCTTGCCCCGCTGGCACTACCCCTCATATAGTCGTGCCACATGGCGCTCGATCTCCTGGCCCTCGCTCGCAGTCTCATCGCCACTGACTCGCGCTCCAGCGTGACGAACCGGCCGCTGGTCGACGTGCTGGCGCCACTCTGCGCCATGACCGGTCTGCAAACAAGCCTGCTGGAGGAGTCCCGCGACGGCACCGCGCAGTTCGACCTGCTCGCCACCCGTCCGGGCGCATCGGACCTGGCGCCGCTGCTGCTCAACACCCACCTGGACACCGTCCCACCTGGCGATCCGGCCCTGTGGACTGAGTGCGAGGGCCGGCCCCTGAACCTCACTCAGCGCAACGGCTTTCTCTATGGGCTGGGCACCGCCGACGTCAAACTCGACTTCGTCTGCAAGCTGCTGGCGCTCGAGCGCCTTCGGAGCGAACCGCTCGAGCGCACCGTCATCCTGGCCGGTACGTACGGCGAGGAGACCGGCCGCTGGGGCGCCCACCTGCTCGCGCGAGGCCTGAAGCCACTGCCGGCCATGGCGCTCGTGGGCGAACCGACCATGCTGCGCCCGTGTCCAGCGCACAAGGGCTACGTGGAGATCCGTGTCACGGCGACCCACGCAGGCCGCTCGCCGGCGCCCGCTCCCTGCTGGCGCCTGCGCTTCGACGGCGTAGCGGCTCACTCGTCCCAGCCGCACAAAGGCCGCTCCGCCAACGACTCCTGCCTGGCAGCGGTAGCGGACCTTGCCGTGACGGCCGATGTGAAGGTGCTCAGCGTCAAGGGCGGCGACCTGGTCAACCGCGTCTCCGCGCGGGCAGAAGCACTCGTCGTCGCCGCCGAACGGCCGGCTGTGGCGGCGGCGATCGTCGAGCCCGTGGAGGCGCCGGCCGGCGCGCTGTGGTCGCCGGAGCTGGTGACGCTGCTCACGGCCGTGCATCACTCCACCGCCAAACTGGGCGAGGATCTGCGGCGCCATGTCGCAGAGGGCTTCGACCCGCCCTGGAGCACCGTCAACAACGGCCTCGTCCGGCTCGGCGACGGGTCGCTGAGCCACGTCATCGACGTGCGTCGCCTGCCGGGTCGGGCTCCGGAGGCGGCCATCGCCGCCCACGTGGAACGGCTGAGTGCCGCTGCAGCCGCCTGCATGTGCGAGGCTCACGTCGCGACCGCCCTGGACTCACCGCCGTTCCATGCGGCGACAGCCTCTCGCACCCTCGCCGCGCTCAAACGCACGCTTCAGGCACGCGGCATGAGCGCAGCGCCCGAGATGAAGAGCGGCACCAGCGAGGCCATCGTGTACGCCGCCCTCGGCATCGACACGGTCGTCTTCGGCCCAGGGCAGGCGAGCGCCAACATCCACCGCCCCAACGAGCGCGTGCCGCTCGCCGATCTGCACGCCGCCATCGACGTGTACGCAGCCGTCGTCAAGGACCTGTGCCGCGGTTGAACGGCGGCAGCTGAGCCGACCCCCTCGGACCAGCTCATCCACCGCCCACGGGCGACACGAACGCCACCGTGTCGCCGTCTTTGAGCAGGCGATCGGCCTCGATCCGGTGACCTTCGAGAAACACGATGCGCGACGTGTCGGCCGGCATGTGGAGGTCGCGCATCACGCGCGCGAGCGTGACCTGCTCGCCCTCATAGTGGACGTCCATGCGCCCGTTCTGTCGCGCACCAGGCGGCAGAAACGCGCGATGCGTGCCGAACATGACTGCGGTCACGGTGACGCTCATCTCACGGCACGGCCGGCGCGCCTACCGACGATCGGCATCGTCCGCGGCTGGCGCGGCCTCACGCGTCGGCGGGTATTCCGGATGCGAGAAGACGTACACCATGCTCATCGGCGCCGAGGTGTCGTTGACCACGCCGTGCGGCACGCCTGCGGGGACAAGCACCGCTTGGCCGGCGCGGTACGGCACCATCTCGTCCCCGACCGAGAGTTTGCCCTCACCGCCGACGATGTAGCAGAGCTCGTCGACCTCGTGCACGAGCTGCTTGGTGGCGGCGCCGGGCCGCCAGGTGGAAAAGCCCATCGTGGTCGCGGCGGCGCCGTTGAGCGGCCCGGAGATGAGCTCGCACACCCAGTGGCCGCCGGGCAGGTCCGTGCGCTTGCCCTCGGCCGGATCGACGACCTTGACGCGGCCCGCCTGTTCAGATGACAAGGGAGCCGTCCTTGATGATCACCTTTCCATCCACGTCCACGGTGACGTCGCGGCAGGACCCGTCGAGGTGAAGCCGGCTGTGACTCTGGCCCCCGGGGTAGCAGTGCGCGTTGTCGCCGAGCGCGAAGTGCACGGTGCCCAGCATGCCCTTCTCGGAGGGCGAGCCGAGCACCTCCTTGTGGCTGGTGCCGATGGCGAACTCGGCGACCACGTCGGCCATGTCATCCGAGCCGGCGACCACACCGCGCAGACGCTCGGCCTCGGCTCCGCCGCTGATGCTCACCGCGCGGCCGCCCTCGACCTGCCAGCGGATCGGCTCCTTGAGCGAGCCGTAGACGCCGACGCCGAGCATGATGCCGTCGGCGACGATGACCCCGTGGGTCTGGTCCTCGCGGGCCGCGTAGGCGACCTCGCCCCACAGCGGCACCGGGCCCATCATCTCGCCGGCGCCCTTGATGGGCACGACCTTGAGCGGCGGGCGGTCCTTGATGCACACCATCACGTCGGTGCCGGCGGGGTTGGTGACGCGACACCACTCGCCACCCTCCATCGCCGCCATGATCTTCTCCGCGCGGGCGACGATGAGATCGATGTCGTCGAAGGTGAGGTCCCAGTTCGCCATACCCTCTTCGACCGACCCGATCTTGGCGCCCAGTGCACAGCTCTTCGCCACCGGGTCGACGTGCGCGAAGCGATTGGCCCACTCGAGGTTGGTGGTGATGATGATGACGTCCGACGCCTTCATCGCCGCGGACAGGGTCTTTGACGGCTCCATCGAGACGGCCATGGACGCCAGCGCCGCGCTCACGTGATGCGATACGTCGGCGATCACCGGGTAGGCGCCGTGCGAGACGGCGACGCCGGCGATCGCCTTGGCCTCGCGCTCATGGTCCTCGTCGGCGATGACAAGGATGCTGTCGCCCTCCTTGACCGCGAAGCAGCGCTCCACGACAAGGCGAGCGCCCTTGATCAACGTGCTGTAAGACTTCACTTCGAACCTCCTTCGAACGTCTTGTGGAGCAGGACGGTCACGTGACTGGATCGAAGCGCACGCCGCCGAGGAGCGCGCACGCGGCCTCGAGCACCCCGCCGGCGATGGCCATCGCCTTTTCCGACGCGAGGTAGCAGTGCTCGCGGGACCCGCGAGGGTCGACGTCACCCAGCTTGAGACCCGAGCTGACGTGGAGCCCCGGGCGCAGCAGACCTCGGAGCACGCCGTCCAGCGGCGAGCGCACAGGCACATCGCCGACGCGGGCCACTATCTCCTGAGCGCGCACCTGATCACCGATCTCGTGGTCGCTGCGCAGTATCCCGTTCCCGGGGGCACGCAGCACGCGCTCCGTGGCGTAGCCGCCGACCTCGCCGGGGATCCCCGTGTCGGGCAAGGCCTCTCCTGCGGTGATGACCCGGCCAAGCATGTGACCCCGCTTGGTCTCGATCACCGCATGAGCATCGCGGCCCGCCACGAATCCCGGCCCCAGGGCGACGACCGCAGGCGCATCGCCGATGCGCGTGTGCAGGTTGCGCTTGGCGACGATGGCGTCGACCAGCAGCACGGGCTGCAGCTCGTGGCGCACGGTCGCCCCGGGGTCCACGACGACGGCGATCACTCTCCCCGCGAGCAGTCGCCTCACATGGGTCGCATCGTCGGCCAGCACGCCGTCGACTCCCTCGACAGCAGCGTGCCCCTCGAAGACGGCTTCCGCGAACGCCACCGTGCGCCGCACGACAGTGGGGTGGGCGATCTCGGTCATGACCACCACGAACCCGGCGCGATACAGACGCAGGGCCACTCCCGAGGCGAGGTCGCCGGCGCCTTTGATGAGCGCCAGCGGCCGCTCGGCGGGGCAGAGACACGGAGCCGCCGTCATGTACCCTCCCTTGCCGCTTCGTAGTCTGCCGGCGAGTCGATGTCCACGACCACCCCGAGATCGGCCAGAGGCACGAGAGAGACCTCAAATGGATGCCGCTCGACGATCTCGCGGCCGCCCACATCTCCGCGCTGCTCGAGGATCTCGGAAAACAGCGCCGCGCTCAGCAACACGGGGTTGGCGGGCCGTGCGCCCGCAAGCGGCCGCACCACTGCCTTCCCGGTCTCCGCGAACCTCTCGATGAGCTGGTCGAGCAGCGTCGATGTGACGTAGGGCTGGTCGCCCAGCAGGAAGATGGCCGCGTCGCAGACCCCGGCTGCCCGGACACCGGCCTGCAGGGACGTGCTCATCCCAGTAGCATACCCGGGGTTGACCACCACGGTGACGGGCCGGTCCGCGAGGTCATCCGTCACCGGCCCGGCCTCGTAGCCGACCACGACGATGGTCCGCGTCGCCTGTGATCCCAGAGCGGCGTCGACGACCCGCTGGACCAAGGAGCGTCCCTCCAGTTCAAGAAGCACTTTCTGCGACCCCATGCGGGTGGCGCACCCGGCCGCAAGCACGATCGCCGCGACCGAAACGGGCGCGCTCCCGTGGGCGATCGCGCCGGTCACCGCCGCTCATCCCCCCGCTGCCGAGACACGGGCGAAGCGGCCCCGGCGCAGGCTCGCCACGATCACGGCGTCCGGACACTGGCCGTCGGCCGCAAGCGGCGAACGATCTGTGTCGTGCACGATCGCAAGCAGCTCCCGGGCGATCTGGAACCCGAGCGCCTCTTCGTCGCGGCCGTCGGCCTTGTTCAGCAGGGCCACGATGCGCGACGCGGGCCAGCCCTGCCGCAGCTGCCGCACCTTCTCCCGCAGCGCGTTCACGAACATCCACGGTGTCACCGTGGCGCCGAGCGGAACTCCCAGAATCGCCGCAAGGGCGTCCGCCCGATGCACATGCTCGGCGCTGAGCGGCCTGCCGATCGCGTCCAGGCCCGCCACCGCGACGATGGTGCTGGTCGCGCCCGGCACCCGGGGTTCATGAGGTCCGAAGGCTTTGAGAGGCATGCCCCGACTCCCGTCCGCTTCAACGAGCACGTAGTCCACCAGGCGATCCGCCCACAGTCTGTCGATCGTGGCGGAAGGCAGCCCGGCGACCTTGCCGTCCGTGCCGGGGGCGCGCGCAGCTCCGGCCACGCGCCCTCTCCCCAGCGCCTTGTTCAGCTCGGCGACCAGGACCTCGTCGCTGGCAGCCATCACCAGCGGCCCGACCGCGGCCAGCTCATGCAGCAGCATGGCCGTGGTCGTGGCCACGATGACTCGGTGACCGGCTGCCGCCAGCTCCCTGGCAAGGAGGCACAGGGCGCTCGTCTTCCCCCCCGCGCCTACCAGCGACACCACCTCGCGACGCCCGAGCACGAGAGCGTCGGCGAGCGTGCGCTGCGCGACAGCCTGTGCTGCTCCTGCTATTTCCCCTTCTCCTTCAAGGCCTCGAGGACCTTGTCGCGGGTGATCGGCAGCTCGTGGAAGCGTACGCCGATCGCGTCGAAGACGGCGTTCGCGATGGCGGGAGCCGTGGGCACCAGACCCGGCTCACCGATGCCCTTCGCACCGAAGGGCCCCCTGGTGCCTTCACTCTCCACGCATATCGCCTCGATCTCGGGCATGTCGCCGATGTTGGGGATCTTGTAGTCGAGGAAACGGTCGTTCAGAACCCTGCCGTCCTCATGGACCAGCCGTTCCATGAGAGCGAAGCCGATCCCCTGTGCGACGGCGCCCTCGATCTGCCCCTCGGCCATGGTCTGGTTGATGGTCGTTCCGGTCTCGTGGGCCGCGACGACCTTGAGTACCCGCACCTGGCCCGTTTCGGGGTCGACCTCGACCTCGACGGCCTGGGTTCCGAACGAGAAGCAGGGGATGTTCTTGGCGAAGGCGGTCGCGATCGTGTATCCCTCGGGCAGTTTGTCGACGAAGCGACCGGTGCCCGAGATCGGCGATCCGTGCTCGTTGACCGTGTGCTCGACGATCTCCGCCAGATCGTGCTTCTCCGCGGAACCCCTCACCCAGATCTTGCCGTCCTCGATGAGGATGTCGCCCGCATTCGCCTCCAGCATCTCGGCGGCCGCTTCTACCAGCGCGCTCTTCGCGTCTTGGGCCGCGGCCAGAACGGCGTTCCCATCCATGAAGATCGCGCGGCTGCCCCACGAGCCCAGGTCATAGGGAGTGAGATCGGTGTCGTTGGAGAGGACGTTGATGTCGCTCAGACTCACGCCGAGCTCCTCGGCGGCGATCTGGGCCATGGCCGTGTGTGCACCTTGACCCATGTCGAGCGCGGAGGTGATCAGGGTCACCGTCCCCTCGTCGGACAGCTTGATGAACGCCTCGGCCGAGTTGAAGCCGTAGAAGCGGCCCCCGCCCCCGGTGTGGACCATGTTGGCGAGCCCCACGCCGCGCAGGGCATTCTCGTCCTTTCGGGTCCTCTTCCGTTCCCATTCGATGCCCTCGGCCGCGGCCAGCATGCAATCGGTCATGCCGCAGCCGCAGATCTCGGCGCCGCAGGAGGTGGTCCCCATGGAGCAGTTCGAGTTCCGCAGACGCAGGTCCAATGGGTCGATCCCCATCTTGACCGCCAGTTCGTCGAGTTGCGACTCGGTGGCGAACGTCACCTGGGGGTTGCCGAAGCCCCGAAACGCCGTCCCCATCTCCTTGTTCGTGTAGACGAGCTGCCCCTCGAAACGGATGTTTGGGACGTCGTAGAGAGTGCCGAACATCATGCTGGAGAAGTTGATCGTGGCCGGCCCCTTGTCGTGGTAGGCGCCTGCGTCCCCGATCAGCTTGAGATCGCGGACCACGATCCTGCCGTCCTTCATGGCCCCGGTCTTGAGGTACATCGTGTACGGATAGCGAGTCTTGCCCGTCGCGAACTCCTCGCTGCGCGTATTCACGATGCGGACCGGGCGCCCGGTGATCCTGGAGAGCACGGCGGCGATGGGGACCTTCATGTCCATCACCAGCTTGGACCCGAAGCCGCCGCCCATGTACGAGTTGATGACGCGCACGTTGCGCCTCGGTATCCCCAGGATCCGCGCCACTTCCTGGCGCTGAGTGTGGGGGGCCTGGGCGTTCGTCCACACGGTCAGCCGGTCCTTCTCGTCCCACTTCGCGACGCAATTGGAGACCTCGAGGCAGGTATGCGACACCGCATGGGTGACGTACGTCCCCTCCACCACGTAGTCGCACTCGGCGAGCGCTTTGTCCGGGTCTCCGAACAGGCGCTGCACGCTCCAGGTCGCGTTGCTCTCCTTGTCGTCGTGCACCAGCGGGGCGCCCGGCCGCATCGCTTCCTCGATGTCGAAGACGGCCGGCAGTGGCTCGTACACGACGTCGATCAGGGCGAGGGCCTGTTCCGCCGTGGCCTCGTCGACGGCGGCCACCGCCGCCACCTCGTCGCCCACGTACCGGACCTTCTCGCCGCACAGGATGTTCTTGTCGGCGAGCCACTGGTAGAAGCTGAAGAGGTTGTCGGGGACGTCCTTGGCCGTAATCACGGCTCGGACCCCCTTCAGCTGCGCGGCGGCAGCTATGTCGATCGACTTGATCCGCGCATGAGGGTGCGGGCTGCGCAGGATCTTGCCGATGAGCAGGCCCGGCATTTTGAGGTCGACCGTGTACTGAGCCTCACCCGTCACCTTGGGGACCGCATCGATCCGCGGGAGTCCTCTCCCGATCATGCACGTGTTCATCCGGGCTCCTCCTCCAGCAGCAGGCACTTCGCGGCCTCGACGGCCGCGACGATCTTGACGTAGCCCGTACACCGGCAGAGATTGCCGCGGAGGCCGTCGAGGATCTCCTCCCGGGTGGGATCGGGATTGCGATCGAGCAGAGCCTTGGTCGACATGACCATACCGGGCGTGCAGAAACCGCACTGGATGGCGCCTTGTGCGACGAAAGCCTCCTGGATCGGGTGGAGAACACCCCCGCTGGCCAGGCCTTCGATGGTCATCACCTCCCGCCCCCCGGCCTCGTGGGCCAGCGCCAGACAGGAGTTGACCGGCTCGTTGTCGAGTAAGACGGTGCAGGCGCCGCACTCACCCGCGCCGCAGCCGTTCTTGGTGCCCGTGAGCCCGATATCCTCGCGGATGACCTCCAGCAAGGTGCGGCTCGTGTCGACCAGGAGGTGGTGCGCATCTCCGTTCACCGTTATGTGCAGCTCCCGCTTCACGCCGCTGCTCCCTTCTGCGCCCAAGCGTGCGCGGCGGTCAGAGCTCGTCGCGACAGCACCTCGACAAGGATCTTCCTGTACTCGGCCGAGGCACGGAGGTCGGTGATGGGCTGGGCCTCATCGGCGGCCGCGACGCTCGCGCGGGCTATCAGGGTGCCGTCGAGCGCCCGCCCGATCAGCATCTTCTCGGAGGCTCGCGCACGGATGGGAGTGGGGGCGACCGCGCCGAGGGCCAGCCGGACATCACGGACGATCATCGAGCCGGGAGCGAAAGCGGCGCAGACCGCGACGCCCACGGTGCAGCAGTCCATGGCGGAGCGGAAGGACTTGAAGTACTTCCCGAAACTGGCCTCCGGCGAGGGCGGGACCGCGATGGCCTTGAGCAACTCTCCCGGCTCGAGAGCGGTCTCGCCGGGTCCTGCGAAGAAGTCCTCCAGCGGTACGTTTCGTTCTGCACGGCCGTCGGTGATGACCGCCGCGGCGCCGCAGGCGATGAGGATGGGAGCCATGTCGGCGGAAGGGGCGGCGTTGCACAGGTTCCCACCCACAGTCGCCCGGCTGCGCACCTGCACTGAGCCGACGTACGAGGCCGCTTCGGCGATGGCGGGGAAGGCCGCCTTCACGTCCGGCGAGTTCTCCAAGGCCGCAAGGGTCGCCACGGCGCCGATAACGAGCCCACCGTCTTCATCCAGACGCACGAAGTCGAGGCCGGGGACATCCCGAAGGCTGACCAGCGCGTGCGGCTGCAGGCTCCCCAGCTTCATCTGCACGAGCAGATCGGTGCCGCCCGCGAGGGCCTTCACCGGGCCCTCCGAGCCGGCCAGCATGGCACAGGCCTCCTCCACAGAGGATGGCCGCATGTACGCGAACGTCTTCATAGGCCGTACTCCAATCCCCGTCCCGTCACTGCTCCTGAGCCGCTACTCCGGCACGGGTCTCTTCGATCGGTGCCTTCTCCATCTGGATGGCGTCGCGGTTGCAGAGGAAGTAGCAGACCGCGCAGGAGTAGCACTCCTTGGGCTGCACCAGCACGGCCTTGGCGTCGATGATCTCGATGCACTCGCAGTGCCCGGGAGCCGCGCAGAGGCCGCAGCCGTTGCACTTCTCCAAGTCGATGACCGGCAGCATCGGGATGTAGTCGACCTCCTTCGGCGTGACGACGTACTTGAGGGCGATGCCGCGCATCTCGGCAAGCGTCTCGTAGCCGTGCTCGTCCATGAACTTGCGCATGCCCGGCTCGATCTTGGCGAAGACCTTGTAACCCTTGAGATAGAGCAGCGAGCAGTAGGTGAGCACGGTGGCGCCGTACATGATCATCTCCACCGAATGGCGCCAGTTCATGAGGCCGCCGCCGCCGGCGATGGGCAGGTCTGGGCAGATGGTGCGCATCTGCGCCACGTGCCGATAGGCGAGAGGGCGGATCCATGGCCCGCAGAGACCAGCGTAGGACTGGTTGCTGGTGGACGGGTACATCGGCCGGCCGCCGTGCTTGATGTCGAGCGGCGGCAGCGACTGCGGGCAGTTGATGGCCGAGACCGCCGCCGCGCCGTTCTTCTGAATGGACTTGGACACCATCATCGTGTTGGCTTCCGGCGTCATCTTGGGCATCACCGGGATCTTGACCGCGTCCACCACGGCCTTGCACACCTGTCCCGCCAGGACGGGGTCCTTACCCAGAGTGGCGCCCAGCTCGGGCTCCTCGTCCACGCCCATCTGCTTGGCCATCAGGCCGAGATTGGGGCAGGACATGTTGAGCTCGAGCATATCGGCGCCGGCCTCCTCAAGCATGCGACCCAGCTTGGCCCATCCCTCGAGATCCTCGCCCGGGCCCATCATGTTGGCGATGATCTTGAGGTCCGTCTGCTCCTTGCACTGCGCGATGAGCTCCTGCGTCCTCTCCGCCTTCATGCGCTCGCCGGAGGGAGAGTAGAAGGCGCCCCCCTTCTCGATGATGTGGTACGGCCGCGCGTACAGCGGGATCTGCAGGAACGTCAGCTTCGTGCTCACCGCCGAGGCCCCGTTCTCCTCGGCGATCTTGATCTTGTCCACTTTGTTGGTGAGTTCGGACGACGCGATGATGAACGGGTTCTTGAGCTTGAGCCCGGCGAAATCGACAGACAGGTCAGCCATCGAGCTCCCTCCTTCTTGTCTCGGTCTCCGGCGAGTCGGCGAAGCCGGAGAGAGGCACCGGCTCGCGCGTCTCCGCCAGACGGATGGCCGTGTCGAGGTACCGGCCGCGCACGGCCGCCTCAGCGTCCGCGCGTGCTTCGTCCGTCCAGTAGCCGAGCTCGTAGCCGAACCACGGCTTCTTGAGACTCAGCGCGGGCAGACCTTCCGCCTCCCAGCGCGCCAAGGCGTTCTCCATGTACTCCTTGCGGGGCAGCGATGTGGGCGGATACGCCCACTTGCGCGTGGCGTCGATGAGGATCGACGACGTCCCCGTGGGCTGCGGAAAGCGCTGTTCATCGACGTGCGCGTCAGGAGGCGCGGAGGATGGATCGAGGATGGACGCGCGGCCGCCCACGATGCGCACGTCGTGCTGCGGCCGCATGCGGTAGGCCATCGCCCAATTGACCGAGTCCGCGTCGTTGGCGTCGATGTCGTCGTCGACCACGACGATCATCTTGCCCACGCAGGGGTCCAGGGCTGCCGCGGCGTAGAGGGCTTGCCACGGCTGCGACGGATGCAGTTTCTTGAGCTGGATGACCATGAGGCCGTAGCTTCCGGTGGCCTCGTGGAGCTGCACGTCCAGGACACCCGGGATGTTGGAGTCCTTCTGCAGGTACTTGCGGTACGCCGCGTCGTAGGCGAGCTTGCGGATCAAGCTGCTCTCCGACGGCGGGAACTGGCTGAGGAAGGCCTGGTACAGGGGCTGCTTGCGATGCATGATCCCGGTGACGGTGAAGACGGGATTGGCCACCCTCGTGCCCATGTAGCCGGTGTACTCGCCGAACGGGGCCTCCTGCTCGCGGTAGGTGGGGTCGACGTACCCCTCGACGACGATCTCCGCCGAAGCCGGCACCTCGAGGGGCACCGTCCGGCACTTGACGACGTCGATGGGCTCGCCGGCGATAGAGCCGGCCAGGGCGAGCTCGTCGATCCCAAAGGGCACCTTGGCGACGCTGCAGAGGCCCACCGCCGGCGAGCAACCGATGACGATCGCCGCCGGCAGCACCTCGCCGCGGTCGCGTGCCCGTTGCAGGTGGATGCCGATGTGCTGGCTCTGGTGCGCCATCATCCCCGCCCTGCCGGCCCCCTTGACCATCACTCGGTACGTCCCCACATTGCGCTCACCGGTCTCGGGATCGTTCGTGACCCAGAACGGCGAGGTGAAGTACGGCGCCGGGTCGAACCCGGGCGTGGAGATGGGATGAGGGAACTCGAGGATGCCGTCGTGCTCGAGCAGACCGTCGCCGACGTGGATCTCCTCCATCACCGGGCCGCTGTCGACCAGGCGCGGCGGGATGACCCGTGTGTGAACCTCGTTCCAGCGCTCGTCGATGTCGTCGGGGGCGCACTGCATCGCGTGTGCGTACACCTCGCGATTGGCGCCCATCACGCCAACGGCCACCGAGCCCTCGTAACTGCGGCCAAGCGCGTCGGTGACGTTGTCGAACACGAAGGCGGTGCGCTGCTCAGAAGGCAGGCCGCGGAACTGCAGCCGCACCAGGGGCATGAGCTCCGTGTCCTTGCAGATCCGTGACGTGACGCGGCGCACCAAGCCGTCGGCTTCCAGCGCCGCGACGTACTCGCGGAAGTCCTTGTAGTAGCTCACTGTGCCCCCTGCTTCATGATATCGGCCACCAGCGGGTCCTCGGTCACCCACCCCAGCCCGAGCCTGGACAGCGTCTCGGCAGCGGGCAGACTGGTCGTGGGGTCGAGGCCGCTGGCCTGGTAGAACTCGGCACGCATGAGGTCGAAATCGACTGTGTGCCCGGCCAGCGGACCATCGCTGAGAGCCTCCTCGGTGAGCCGCCGCGGCAGCGTATCGTCGACCGGTCGCAGGCCCTCGCGGACGTTGATCACGCGCTCCAGCGTGTTGACACGTTCGCCGGTAAGGTAGATGTCGGCGGCACCGAACTGTTGGCCGGTGGCCGTGGCGATGAGCTGCGCCAGTGTGGCGTCCTGCATGCCGACAGAAAGGAAGGCGCAGGTGCCGGCCGAGTCTGAACCGCCGGCGCGCCGGTTGCGCGTGCCGAGGGTGAGCGGCGCCTTGCCGCTGTCGGCGAAGCGGTCGACATGCGGATCGGTGAGCTCCGCGGTGACCGTGTAACCGCCGGCGTGGTGGCAGCCGCCGCGCGGTCCGCAGCCATACACCAGCGCCATGCCCTTCGCGCCGCGCGGATCGTAGCCGCCGACCTCCATGCCCTTGGCGTGCATGGCGAACGCCTCGGAGCCGCGCCCGATCTGCTCCGCCATGGCGCGGCTGCCGAGCGCTATGCGCGCGCCGAAGCCGGTACGGAAGGCGGCGTCGTGGATGAGCCGCAGCACCGCCTCGGCATTGCCGAAGCTCAGGTCGATGCCGCCCGTGTCCTCCAGCGTCAGCAGCGCCTTCTGGAAGCACTCCATGGCGAAGGAGATGGTGACGCCCACCGAGATCGTGTCCAGGCCGAGCTGATCGCAGAGCTGGTCGGCGGCGATGACGGCGCCCAGGTCGTAGATGCCGCACGAGCTGCCAAGTGCGTAGGCCGTCTCGTACTCGGGGCCCTCGGACATCGCGCCGGCATAGGGGCCCTCACGGACCACCGTCACTTTGGTGCAGCGGCTGGGGCAGGGAATGCCGCAGGGCTCGTCTTTGACGAGGTAGTTGTCGCGCAGCGTGTCGCCGAGCAGACCGGCGGCCTCGTCAGGCGTCGCTGCCCGCTGCCAGTTGTCGGCGGGCATGATGCCGGAGTTGAGCGTCACGGCGACGGTGCTCATGGAGCCGAACATCTTCAGCGGCCCGGACGTGAACGGGTGTGTGCGCAATTCCTCGTTGACCGTGCGGACCGCCGCTTTGAACCCCTGCGGGTCCGCCAGCGGTGCGGCCTTCTCGCCCTTGCGGACCACGAGAGCTTTGACGTTCTTGGAGCCCATCACGGCTCCGGCGCCACCGCGGCCCAGAGCGCGGCGCTCGTTGAGCAGGCACGCATACGGGACCATGTGCTCCCCGGCCGGGCCGACGCAGGTCACCGCGAGCTCGCCGGACGGCAGCTCTTCGCGGATGAACTCCTGCGTGGCCTGCGTGTCCAGCCCCCAGAGATGGTCCGCCGGATGCAGCTTGGCCGTGCCACCGGTGACCTCCACGTAGACCGGCTGCTCGGAGCGGCCGGTAAGGATGATGACATCGAAGCCGGAGTGCTTGATCGCCGGGCCCAGCAGGCCTCCGGTGATGCAGAACAGGTAGAGACCGGTCTGCGGCGACTTGGTGACCACGGCGGCGCGGGCGCCGCCGGGAGCCTGCGTGCCGCTGAGCGGGCCGGACGTGAAGATCAGCGGGTTCTGCGGGCCGAGCGGGTCGGCGCCCGCCGGCAGCTGCTTGAAGAGGTAGTAGGCGCCGAGGCCGCGGCCGCCGAGGAAGTCATGGGCGGCCTTGAGGTCGAGCGGTTCCTCGCGCACCTCGCCACTGCCGACGTCGATGAAGAGGACCTTGCCCCAGCGCGCCCCCGTGGACGGCGTGTTCTCCATATCTCATTCCTCTCCGAGGGCGCGGCGGTACAGACGCGTGAGGTCGGCAGGCGCTGCCTGCCGCATGTTAAGTCGGTAGTTGACGACCTTGGTGCACTGGTCGACGAGCGCCGGGATCTCCTCCTGCGGCACCTGCGCGGGGTCGAGTCCGGTGGGAAAGCCCACATCGTGCATCAGCTGCCACAGCCTGTCCAGCACGTACTCCGCCAGATCGCGGTCCGCGCCCTCCTCGCCGAGCAGGCGCGCCAGCGGCGCCAGCTTGTGGGCTGCCACCGCCAGATTGAAGTCCATGGCATACGGCAGCATGATGCCGGTGCCCAAGCCGTGCGAGATGTGCAGCCTGCCGAGCGGCTGCGAGAGCACGTGCGCGAGGCCGGGAAGGGCGGTGCCGGTCGCCATGTTGGCGATCGAGCTGGCCTCCAGCATGCGTTGCTTGGCCGCAAGATCGGACGTGAGCGCCGCCTTGGGCAGCACCTCGAAGATGGTGGCGGCAGACGTGGCCGCCAAGCCGTCCGAGAAGTCCGTGGCGCCCACCGACCACAACGCGTCGAGGGCATGCGCCAGGGCGTCCATGCCCGCCACGAGCGCCGGCCAGGCAGGCAGGCTCTCCATCAGCGATCCATCGAGGATGGCCACCGTGGGGAAGGTGCGCTCGTCGAGGATGGACATCTTGAAGTTGCGTGCCTCGTCGGTGAGGATCGTGACCTTGGAGACCTCGGTGCCCGATCCGGCCGTGGTGGGAATGGCGATCACGGGATACGGTGCCTTGGCCGCTTTCTGGAACCCCTCGTAATCGGTGAGCGTGCCGCCATTGGCGGCGACGAGGGCGATGCCTTTGCCCGCGCACATGGGGCTGCCGCCGCCGAGTGCGACGACGACGCCGCAGCCCTCGGCGGCGAACGCGGCGACCCCGGCGCTCACGGTCTTGACGCCGGGGTCCTCTTCCACGTCGTCGAATACGCAGTAGGGCACACCGGCCTCATCGAGCACGGCGGTGACTCGGGCAGTGATACCCGCGGAAGTCAGGCCCTTGTCCGTGCAAACGAAAGCCTTGCCGCCGAACGCCCCGACCTGACCCCCCAGCGCCGCGACGGAACCGAGCCCATGCACGATCCGGGTCGGCATGTAGTAGAGCCTGCTTGCTTGCGTCATGAGCACCCCTCGCACGTCGAGCATCCCCCCGTGGCGGGAGAACTGCTGTCCTATCCAGTCATCATATCTTTATAACAGCTTTGACCGAGAGCGTCAGTCCGCGGCGCGCTCCGGGCCGTCGTGCGTCTTGCGGTCGTCAGACCGCACGCGTCGCGGCGGCGCTGGCGCGCGGCGCGTTGCCGTTGCTGTCCCAGGCACTCCAGAACGGCGGACCGTCTTTGCGGTTCCTGCTGAGGAAGCCGTGGTGGTAGTAGCGGTCCGAGCGATAGAACACGTGGGCCAGGTCCACCACCATGCCGTCGGTGGAGTACGCGGTGAGTGTGAGCTTGAGCAACGGAGTGAGAAGATCGACCTCCAGCAGCTGCGCCATCCCCTCGTCCGCGGCCACCGCCTGGAAGACCTGCGATGCCCATTCGATGTGCACGCCGGCGCGCTTCTCGATGAGCACGATCAGCGGCTCCCTGGTGAGGTCGCTCAGGGGGATCGTGGCGCCGATGCCGTAGGGCAGATGGTTGACGAGGACGGCCAGCGGCCGGCCGCCCACGAGGCGGATGCGCTGCACGTTGAAGAGGTCGTCACCCTCTGTGACACCGAACACTTCGGCGAGGTCCGCGGTGGCTTTGACCAGTCGAAACTCGACCACCTTGATCGTCGTGTCAGCCCCGATGTGTATGAGGTCTTCGAGGCTGCCGCTGATCCGCGGCGCGGCATCCTCCGCCACTGCGTTCGAGACGAACGTGCCCTTGCCCTTGACACGGACGACGAGCGCCTGTTCTTCAAGGATGCGCAACGCCTGGCGAATGACCACCCTGCTGACCCCGAAGCGCCGCGTGTACTCGGCCTCCGAGGGCATCCTGTCACCAGGCCCCAGCTTGCCGGAGACGATCTGCTCCTTGAGGTCGCGCATTATCTGGTAGTAGAGCGGAATGCCGCCCCTGCGAGAAGCCTTCGGGCGGGGAGCGGCACCCGCGCGAAGCGGCGTCTGGTCCGCGCCGCCCGAGTCGCCATTCCTTTCATCTCCCATGCTATGCCCCGATTCGACGCGAGGACCATGGGCGGAGCGGGCTGGCATCTCAGCCACCACCAAGCGGCACGACCACGCGAACTTCGTCGCCGTCCTGCAAGCCGGCCGCCAGCCCTTCTCTCGCCCCGTTGAGCTGCACGTAGCTCCGCCCGTCAGGCGGCACACCGACAGCGTCGAGGATACTTGCCACTGTCGCCCCCTCCTCCACCTCGATCGATGTGGAGTTGCCGTGCGATCCGGGAGGGAGCAGCCGGGCGTGCTGGCCGAAAAGCACCACCTTGACCTTCACGGCTGCTCCCCCTTCGATCTAGGCTATGCCAAGTCGCGTCAGCAACTCCGGCCGCGGCTTGCCCGCCGCGTCCCACTGACGCTCCTCGTAGTACTCGTCGAGCACGGCGGAAACGTCCAGTGTGTGCCCTCCGGGATCGGACGGAGCCGCCTCAGTCGCAAAGCGCGCCGGCAAGGCGTCGTCCGCGCGAGTGAACCCTTCCTCGATGTTGAAGAGGCGTTCCAGGGTGTTGATGCGCTCGCCGATAGTGTACACGTCGTCGGCGGTGATGCTCATGCCGGTCGGGAGGTTGGCGCAACGCGCGTACAGATCCACGCTGATGCCCAGGTCGACCGTGAACATGCACATGATCAGCGAGTCGATGATGGCGGTGCTGTCCTGCATCGTCTTGACGAGGTGAGCCTTACCTTCGAGGCTGTAGCGGTCGTAGTCGCCGAGCACACCGAGGAACTCCGCGGCGACCGTGAACGCCTTGTTGTGGTCGGCGCCGCGAGACGTGGTAGCGAACGAGATGCCCATGCCTGTGAAGGCCCGAGGCGCGTAGGCCGACATGTCGAGGCCCTTGACCTGCATGGCGTACTCCTCGCCCTTGCCCAGCTTGCGCGCGGCCCCGCGCGAACCCAGGGCCAGCACGTCGCCGAACCCGTCGCGGGCGCTGATCTTGAGGATGGCTTCTCTGAGCACATCGGCGTGGCCGAAGCTGAAGTCCAGCCCGTCCGTCTCGTCGCGCGTCAGCAGGCCCTTCTCGGTCATCTCCATGGCCCAGGCGATGGCCGACCCGGCGCTCATGGTGTCGAGGCCCAGGTGGTCGCAAACGAAATTGGCCTCCATGATGGCCGGCAGATCGACGGTGCCGCAGTTGGGGCCGAGCGCCCAGACTGACTCGTGCTCGATACGCTCGGAGCGGTACTTCCTGCCCTGGCGCTCGAACTCCACGACCGACCCGCAGATGACGTTGCAGCCACTGCAGGCCTCGTATCGCTTCACGTACTTCGCGATCTCTTCGTTGTGGATAGGGCCCACATCCGGGGCCTGGTCGTCCTGATGGTTGCGGTACGGCAAGCCGGTCGCCTCATTGACCACCGGCAACATGCCCGTCGTGCCGGCCCAGCGGAAGGCCGGCCGCACGGGGTTCTCCATGATGATCTCGTGCAGCTCCTTGCAGGCGGCGATGTACTCGCCAGTGGGCGGACCCACGGAGACCCCGCCGCTGCCGCGCACCGCGACGGCCTTGAGCTTCTTGCTGCCGAAAACAGCCCCGGGGCCACCCCGGCCGGCGGCGTGCTGCACGTGCATGAACGTGGCGTAGAGCACGAGGTTCTCGCCTGCCGGCCCGATGGTCCCGCTGCGAAAGTCGTCGCCGAGTTCCTCCTGCAGCAATCGCTGCGCCTCGACGGTGTCCTTGCCCCAAAGACGGCCGGCATCGACGAGACGCGCCTCGCCGTCGTCGACGACGAGCGTCACCGGCGACTCCGACACGCCGGTGATGATGATGCCGTCCCAGCCGGCGTACTTGAGCTCCGGCCCGAAATGACCGCCCATGTAGCTCGCGGAGATGGCGCCGGTCAGGGGGCTCTTGACCCCGACAGCGATGCGGCTGGCGGTGGGGATCATGGTGCCGGTGGCCGGCCCGTTGGCGAAGACGATGACGTTCTCCGGTCCGAGTGGATCGATGCCGCGCGGCAGCATGTCGTACAGCAGCTTGGCGACGAAGCCGCGGCCGCCCAGGTACCGCTCGGCGAGCTCATCGCCGAGCGGTAGCGAGCCAAACTCGCCGGTGGCCAGGTCGGCCGTGAGGAACTTGCCCGCGTAGCCCGCGTAGGTCATGACGCACCTCCCCACGTGAGCGCTCCCTCGGGACACCACTGCGTGCAGAGCGGGTCGCCGTCGCACAGGTCGCAGATCATGATGCGCTGCCCGACGGCATCGTGATGCACGTTGGGGCAGGCGTCCAGACAGACGCCACACTCGGTGCACAGCTCCTGGACGAAGCGCACCACGCCGGCGGCCTCGTCCCAGACAAGAGCTTCCGTCGGACAGCTCTCGACGCATGCTCGATCATGCGCCATGTCGCAGACAGAGCAGCGCATCTCGCCAAAGTACTCGGCGGGATCCCGCGTCACGCGGATGCATGCCCCGGCCGGCTGGACGCGACCGAGCTTGTTCAGCGAGCACACGCCCGAGCACAGGTCGCAGGCGATGCATTTCTCCTCGTGGAACTCGATGTAGTGCATGGCGTTGGCCTCCCCTTCAGACCGGGTCGAGCTGGGTGAGAAAGGCGTCGACGCCGGCGCCCACGTCGGCGCGACAGCCCATCTCGTTGAGGCAATGACCGAGCGCCGTGAGAGCGACGACGCCGTAGGCGGGGCTGCAGGTCCGGCCCATGTGGCCCAGACGCACAAGCTTGCCGTAGATCGGCGTGTTGAGAAGGCTGCCGGAGATCAGCACGCCGAACTTCTCGATCATGCGGCGTCGCAGCTGCTCGTCGTCGATGCCGTCCGGCACGGTGACCGCGGTCGCGACGTCGCAGGCGTGCTCCTCTTTGTCGGGCCACAGATGCAGGCCCATGGCCTTGACGCCCGCACGAGCGGCGCGAGCGATCTCCGCATACCTGCGGAAGTGCTCCTCGTGCCCGACTTCCAGGTACTCGCTCACGGCCGCGTTGAGCGCCGCCACTTCCGTGGTCGACGTGGTGTAGGGCCATATCCCTTTGTCGAGCCAGAGCTCCTTCCAGTCGAGGATGCTGAAGTACGAGTAGCGATTGGGCCGCTTGACGTTGCGGAAGACGTCCCAGGCGGCCTCCGAGATCGACATCGCACTCAGCCCCGGGGGCGCCCCGAGCACCTTCTGTGAGCCCACCGAGACGATGTCGATGCCCCAGTCATCGACTTCGACAGGAGAACTTCCGGCACAGCTGACCGAGTCGACGAACACCAGCTTGCCGTACTGCTTGCCCAGCTTGGCCAGCGTCTCCAGATCGGCTTGCGTGCCGCATGGCGTCTCGCAGTGGACGAGCCACAGGATCTTCGCCTCCGGGTGCGCCTTGAGGACTGCTTCGAGCAGCTCCGGTTCCACCACCGTGTTCCACGCCGTCTCCACCGGGATAGCCGTGCCTCCGTACTTCTCGATGAAGAAGCGGTTGCCCTCACCGTAGTGCCCGCTCTCGACGTTGATGACGACGTCGCCCTCGTCGAGGCCGCAGAAGGAGATCGCCTCGAGCCCGAGCAGGGCCTCGCCCTGCATCATCACGATGTCGTTGCCGGTCTTCAGGAAC
>Ga0315297_10000340_pt1 | contig 26790 bp, 24 predicted proteins | sample YL17G15_0_MG_FD_203628 | JGI IMG/M metagenome (GOLD analysis project Ga0315297, IMG submission 203628) | Sediment microbial communities from Yellowstone Lake, YNP, Wyoming, USA - YL17G15_0 | ecosystem: Environmental > Aquatic > Freshwater > Lake > Sediment | place: USA: Wyoming | collected...
TTGAAGGCAGAACCCGAGGCTGCCGCCAAGAGTGGCCGCCTGTCAATTTTGGAAGATCCTCTTTCCTGTTTCTTGTTCATCCTTTCCCCCCTGCTTCCCCCGCCGAATTCATAAACCTTATCCGGTAGTCGCCTGTGTTGCTCTGCGACTCCCGGTCGTCAGCCACCCCTCCCCCCATACCACGCCGGGTGCAGGGTGATTTTTTATCATTGGAGTAGGAAATGCAGTCCATCACGGAAAACAACACCATGCAGCATCCCAGCCTCCCGGGCTTGAGCCAGGCAGAGGTCCTCAGCCTTCGCAAACAGTACGGTGAGAACCGCCTGCCGGTTGAGAAGGCAACCTCCGCCTGGACCATCCTGCTTAACCAGGTCAAAAGTCCCCTGGTGTATATCATCCTGGCCGCGGCGCTGGTTTCCCTTTTTGCCAGGGAGTACAGCGACTTCGCCATCATCATGGCGGTGGTCATCATTGATGTCATCCTGGGGTTTGTCCAGGAGTACCAGGCGCAAAAAACTTACACTGCCCTCAAGGGCCTGCTCAAACCCACTACCACCGTGCTGCGCAGCGGTGAACGGCGCGAGGTGGAGATCTGGGATCTGGTGCCAGGAGACCTGGTCCTACTCAATGCGGGGGAAAAGGTTCCCGGTGACGGTAAACTGCTCGAGAGCACAAAACTGGTCGCAGATGAAGCCATCCTGACCGGGGAGAGCGAACCGGTCAACAAGGCTGTTGATGGGATGACTTTCATGGGTACCACCATCCTGACCGGCCGCGGTCTGATGCTGGTCCAGCAGACCGGGCCCGGAACCGAGCTGGGCAAAATTGCCACGAGCTTGCAGGAACATGTGGAAGAAGATACCCCCCTGCAGAAGCGATTGAAGGCTTTCAGCAAGACACTAACCTGGATCGTGGCGGGTTTTACCCTGGCCATCATGGCCACCGGCCTGATCATGGGCGGCAGCTTCCTAAACATGCTGCGCACATCGATCATCCTGGCCATCGCGGCAGTGCCCGAAGGGCTGCTGATCGCCGTGACCGTCATCCTGGTGCTTGGCATGCGCAAGATCCTCAAGCGCAACGGCCTGGTCAAACGCATGCTGGCGGTGGAGACGCTCGGCTCGGTGACGGTCATTTGCACCGACAAAACCGGCACCCTGACCGAGGGCCGCATGCGGGTCTCTGAATCCAAGATCCTCGACCCCGAACGTGCCCTGCAAACCATGGTGTTGTGCAACAACCTGGAGGGCCCGGTGGATATTGCCCTGTGGGAGCATGCGCGCCAGGTTTTGAACGGCGATCCGCAGCAGCTGGTGGACAAATCGCTGCGCCTTGAGGAAGAGCTCTTCACCAGCGAGACCAAGTACATGATCACCGCCATCACCGGCAGCATGTTCCAGGGGCAGAGTTACAACTTCCTGAAGGGTGCCCCCGAAATTGTGTTGGGCATGTGCAGGATTGATCCGGCAGAAAAGTCCCGTTTCGTGGCGTTGGCGGACCGCTGGGCAGGGGAAGGTCTGCGAATGATCGGACTGGCATACCGGACGATCGGAAAGCTTGATGATTACACGGGCTATACCTGGGTGGGCCTGGTCGGGATGGAAGACCCGGTGCGCGAGGGTGTGGTTGAGGCGGTGGCGGTGGCACAGAAAGCCGGCATCCAGGTCAAGATGATCACGGGCGATTATCGAAAGACAGCCGAACACATTGCCAGCAGCATTGGCGTGTTGCAAGAAGGTGACCAGAGCCTGGAAGGGGCTGAAGTGACCGTCCTGAGTGACGAACAACTGAAAGAGCGCGTGCGGGTCGTTTCTGTTTTTTCCCGCATCCGCCCGCAGGACAAGTTCCGCATCGTAAAAGCCCTGCAGGCAAATGGGGAAGTCACTGCCATGATCGGCGATGGAGTCAATGACGCTCCCGCCCTGCAGCGTGCCAACATAGGTGTGGTGGTGGGCAGCGCCACCGATGTTGCCAAGGAAACCGCCGACCTGATCCTGCTGGACAACAATTTCCGCACCATCGTGGCGGCCATCGAGGAAGGACGCATCATCTTCCAGAATATTCGCAAGGTGGTGGCTTACACCTTATCCAACTCGTTTGCCGAGGTGCTGACCATCTTCATCGCCATGGTCCTTGGCTGGCCGGCCCCCTTGATCGTCGCCCAGATCTTGTGGATCCACCTGATCTGCGACGGTCCATCTGACATCGTGCTGGGATTCGAACCCAAGGAACGCGGCATCATGGATGAAAAGCCGAAATCGCCGGACGAACCCATCCTTAACCACCTGGGCCTGTCCCTGATCGGCGTGATCAGCATTTCGAGCGCCTTTGCCGTTCTCTTCCTTTTCCAACATCTTTACTCGGCGCACTACAATGCCGTGGAAGGACGCAGCATCGTCTTTGCCTCTTTTGCAATCAACTCGATGATCTACATCTTTGCCTACCGCAGCATGCGCCAGCCCCTATTCCGAATGAACAGGCTGGGTGCCAACATGCCGCTTGTCTGGGCTGTGCTGGCCGGCCTGGCAATGGCGGTGCTGCCTTTTATTATTCCCGGCCTGCGTGCTTTGCTTGGCATCGTGCCATTAACCCTGTCCGAGTGGCTGGAAGTGGTCGGGATCGCCGCGGGCCTGCTTGCCGTGGTCGAAGTTGGAAAGTGGATCAGCAACAAAATTCATGCCCGGGATTAGCCCGCTCTCCCCTTTTTGCAAGGAGTTCCATTCATGCGCCAAAAACTTTTCGAACGGAATTTGAACCAGCATCACGGGGAAGACCTGAAGTATCATCTTTTTGGCGATCCCCACCGCCAGGCTTCTGGCCTAGCAAACATCATCCTGGGCGGGCAGGATGGACTGGTCAATGTGCTGGGAGTCATCCTGGGGTTGGCCGCGGCGACGCACGATCCACGCATTGTCCTGGTGGGAGGGCTGGCGGCAACATTTGCCGAGTCGGTCTCGATGGGGGCGGTCGCCTACACCTCCACCCTGGCGGAGGCTGATTTCTACGAGGCGGAGCGTGCCCGCGAATTCAGGCATATCACCGAGGTGCCGCATATTGAGAAGGACGAAGTGCGGGATATTTATGCCAGGAAGGGATTCCAGGGGGAACTGCTCGAGAAGATCGTCGACACCATCACCAACAATGAGGATGTATGGGTGGCGGTAATGATGAGCGAGGAACATCGACTTGCCCCGACAGACCGGCGGCAGGCCCTGCGGACCGCCCTGGTCGTGGGTTTCTCGGCGCTGGTCGGGTCATTGATCCCGCTGGCACCTTTCACCTTCCTGGCAGTGGATTCCAGCATGTGGGTGGCGGTTGTCATCACAGCCCTGGTGTTGTTCGGGGTGGGTTTCTATAAGGCTCGCATCATGGTCGGTCACCCGGGAAGAAGCGGCGTGGAAATGGCTTTGATCGGCACGTTGAGTGCACTGGCTGGATATGCGGTCGGGGCTTTGTTTAAAGTCCCTCCAAGCCCGTAATTGGCTCCATGCACAAGGAGGTGCCCATGAGTCGACCCGCGGTACTTTTCCTGATGATCCTGGCGCCCATCCTGGCAATCTGCCTGGCGCTGCTGGGGTTGGAAACCCTGCACGACAACCTGCTGGGTTGGATTCTGTTGGCACTTGGGGTGGCGTACCCGGCTGGCGGGGTGATCTATTATTTCATCCGCCGCGAACCATTCTGGGAGCCGGCCGGAAGCGGGGAGACCGTACGTGAGGAAAAGAGCGACCGCTCCTTCTGGGTTATCCTGCCGGGATTCTTGATTGTTTTCTTTGCCCCACCGTTGGAATGGATGTACCTGCCGCCTGTTATACCGCACACCTCCGGGCTCCAATGGATAGGTTTGGGTCTGCTCCTGTCATGCCTGGCTTTGCGCATCTGGGCGCGCACCCACATCCGCAGCCTGTACTCCGGGCACGTGGAAGTTAAGGCGGAGCATAAACTGATAATGAGCGGTCCGTATCGCTGGCTCCGACATCCGGGGTATACCGGCTACCTGTTGCTTGCACTGGGGTTTGCCGTGGGCTATTCAAGCCTGGTCGGGCTGGTGGCAATCGCTGTCCTGTTGCTGCCCGGATTGGCATACCGGATGAACGTGGAAGAAAGGCTGCTGGCTGGGCAGTTCGGAGAGATGTACCGGGAATATTCCCGCCGCACCAAAAAAATTATCCCCGGTATCTGGTAAGTGCGTTAGAATGAAAACCGCGGGAGGTGCAATCTTGACGGTTGAAAGCCTCATTCGGTGGTTGGGCGGAATACTGGCATGTGCCGCATTGGGGATTGTTTTATGGGGCATCTGGCGGGGCACACAACGGCGTGCAGGGCGTACGACTGGGCGTACGGGTGCCTGGCTGCGTTCACCTTGGTTCTACCTGATCACAACCATGCTGTTCCTTGGCGGATGCTCAATTGGTTGGGTGCCCCTGCCGCTGACCATTGCGCCGGGAACCCGCAATTGGATGCTGATCTTCGGTTCACTATTATATTTCCCCGGGATGGGCTTCGTGTTTTGGGGGCGGCTGGCATTGAGCAATAAAAATTTCGTCTCAACCAGCTTCGGCGCGCAATTGTTTGCTGATCACCAACTGGTCAAAAGTGGACCCTATGCCATTATACGCCACCCCATGTACACCGGGATCATTGTCGCTGCCGCGGGGAGCTTGTTGATTTATTTCACGTGGACGACACTTCTATTTACCTGCTATGCCCCGATGATCCTCCTGCGCGCCAGAAGCGAGGAAAAAGCCCTGGCGGTGGAGTTCGGGGAGCAGTGGCGGGAATACTACCGCCGTGTCCCTGCGCTCCTCCCGCGTTTAAAGCGGGAATAACCGCTGTTTTTCAGAAAGGAGCAATAAGCCATGGCAACCGAAACTGGGTTTCGCTGGGCATTCGCCTTCCTGCTGGCAGCCTTGTTTTCCATGCGGTTTTATTACATGATAAAAGTGCGCCTCACAGGCGGACGGGTGATGCCTGACCAAAAGGCGGTTGAGCGTGAAGGCGGGCGCGGAATTTTGATCCTGCGCATGGCCGGGTTCTTCGCCCTGATCGCCCTCCTGGTGATGTATTTCATCGGGGCAAAATGGATCGATGCACTATCTTTTCCATTGCCGGCGTGGCTGCGCTGGGTGGGCTTTGCCCTGGGTCTAGTCACCGTGATTTTCTGGACCTGGACGCAGGTCACCCTGGATACGCAGTGGTCAGCACAACTGCAGTTGACCAGGGACCATCATCTCATCACCAGCGGACCCTATGCCCGCATCCGCCATCCGCTTTACGCGGGGCTCTTTGGCTGGTGTGTCGCGCTGGCATTGTTAACCGCCAACTGGATTTTCGTCGTTGTCTGCCTGCTGGCGTATGCCGGTCTGGCGTGGAGAATCCCCAAGGAAGAGCAAATGATGATCGAAGCCTTTGGGGATGAATACAAGACCTACATGCAGCATACCGGCAGATTGATTCCAAAGTTTTAAACGGGGAGGCAACATGATCATCTCCAACCTGCAAGGAGTGGCGCGAACCCTATTGGTCCCGCTGGCGTGTCGGGCCATGGAATCCATCCGCCCGGATGCCATCCTTCACGACCCGAGGGCGGTGGAAACATACAAGGCGCTCGGCGGCAGTCCTGATTTCCTGCTGGGCATGAGCGGATTTGACCTGTTCGTCACCGCCATGCGGGCGCGCCAGTTTGACCAGTATGCCCGCGATTTTCTCGCTAAAAACCCGGGCGGATTGGTGGTGGATGTGGGCTGCGGGCTGGATACGCGTTTTGACCGTCTGGATGACGGAAAAATGTCCTGGTTGGGAGTGGACCTGCCCGAAGCGATCGAACTGCGCCGCGAGGTGCTCCCTGATGCCGGGCGCTGTACAAGCCTTGCTCAATCCATGCTGGATATTTCCTGGCTGGATGAAGTTGCGCGCATCAACAAGCCGGTGATCTTCCTCGCCGAGGGTGTGTTCCCCTATTTCAGCACCGGGTCTGTCAAGCCGATGGTGATGGAAATGGCGCGGCGCTTCCCTGCAGGGGAATTGGTCTTCGATGCCGCCTCTCCATTTATCTCCCGGCATCACAACCGGGTCAGCACTGTGTTGAAACGCACCGGCACGCGCATTCTCTGGGATGCCAAGAACCCGGAGGAACTGGAAACCTGGGGGCTGCGCCTGCTCGACCATTGGTACTACTTCGACCAACCCGAACCTCGGCTGCGTTCCATGCAGTGGATGCGTTTTATCCCATTCCTGGGAAAAGCGACAGGCATTTTCCGCTACGGGCTGAGCCGGCAAGCATGAAAATGACCAACCGCTGGAATAAATTCATATACCGGCTGTGGGCGCCAATCTATGATTCCACGGTCGGGCAGCTCTTCCTCCCCGGGCGGAAACGGGCGCTGGAACTGCTGGACCTGAAGGCGGGGGAGCGGGTGCTGCTTTTGGGATGCGGCACCGGGGCGGACCTGCCTCTGCTTCCGGAAGGCATCGAAGCAATCGGTGTGGATATCAGTCCGGGCATGCTGGCGAAGGCTCGTTCAAGGCTGCCACTTCCCGGGGCGGAAAGTTACCCTGCTGGAAGGTGATGCACAGGATGATCCGGTCAACGAAGCCTTTTTCGATGCCGCGATCCTGAACCTGATTCTATCGGTTGTCCCGGATGGACGATCATGCCTGCACTCTGGAATACGTGCATTGAAAATCGGCGGCAGGGCGGTCATCTTTGACAAATTCGCTCCCGAAGAAGGCGGGGTTTCTCCTTTACGCCGGGTTCTGAACTGGTTCAGCACGGCGCTCGGCACGGATATTACCCGCCGATTCGGAGTCATGTTCCAGGGCTGCGAGGCGGAAATCCTCCGCGAAGAACCCGGAATCCTGGGAGGGATATACCGGGTCATTTTGCTCAAGCGGAAACCACCCCTTGTTCACAATATTTGAGTGTCGTGAAATGGGCAAACCTGGGGACCCTTCCCTGCAGGAGAGGATGAGCCTGGCAGGAGTTCGTTCCGATGCACATTTCCCAATTAATAATGATGAACCGTTCCAGGTCGGCTGCACTTCTGACACCCCGGCTCTCAGTTGGTCTCCCGAAGATATTGGCTCTTCAGGATGGTCGTGCTAGAATGGTTTCATGAAAATCAACTTTTTTGCTTTTCTGCACTTTATTATCATTCTCCTGCGAATCAAAATTCTTGACCTCACCTCGCGGTTCCCACAACTGCCGGGGGGCATCCTTGACGGGCAGACAGCATTGATGCGCCGGGGGCAGCAAGCGTTAGGAGAGGTGCCGCTGAACCAGGTATCTCCCGCCGAGGCGCGGCGCAGTTTTCAGCAGAGTTTTTCGCTGCTCAAACTTGTTGGCGGGAAGTTTGAGAAAGTGTGGTCCGTCAAGGATTTGACGGTACCCGGTCCCGCCGGTGGGATCCCATGCCGCCTGTACCTGCCCGGGGGTGGGACCGGCTATCCGCTGTTCGTCTACCTGCACGGTGGAGGCTGGGTGCTTGGGAACCTGGATTCTGCCGATAATATCTCCCGCTTCCTGTGCAAACACGTGATCTGCAGCGTGCTCTCGGTGGATTACCGCCTGGCACCCGAGCATCCTTTCCCGGCGGCGGTGGAGGATTCACTTGCGGCGGTCGAATGGGCCGGGACGCATGCAATGGAACTGGGGGGTGACTCCCGGCGGATGCTGGTGGGCGGTGATTCTGCCGGCGGCACCCTTTCAGCGGTGGCAGCCCAGATGAGCCGTCATAATGGTGAGTCCACCCTGGCGGGCCAGGTATTGTTCTATGCCGCCACCAATGCCGTCAACCTGAATACCCCCTCTTATGTTGAATTTGACGGACCCGCCTACAACCTGCCCAGGCAGGACGTGGATTGGTTCCTGGAGCAGTACACTCCCGAACCCTGGGAACGCCGCGATGCACGGGTCAGCCCGCTGCTGGCGGAGGATCTGCGCGGGCTGCCGCCTGCGCTGGTGGTGACAGCCGAATTCGATGTGCTGCGCGACGAGGGCGAGGACTATGCCCGGCGCATGCAGGCGGCAGGGGTAAAGGTGAAACTGATGCGCTGCAACGGGATGGTGCATGGCTTCGTCAGCACCATCGGGCTGATCAAGCGGGCGACAATGTATATGGAGCAGGTGGCGGAAGAGATCATGAGGATGGTGGGGGAATAAATTTATATGCCGATCATGGAATTTCAATCTTTTGCGCATCCATCACAATATCCGGCACATCCCAGCCTTTCCAATTCATCAGTTGGATGAAAAAAGGCCTGTCATAAGACAGACCTGATCTCATTCCAGTTCTCATGACCGAGGGTTCCCTATGGCGCGGGCATCTGGACGCTTACATCATATTCATACGTACTTACATCAAAAGCCACTCCCGTATCAGCCATATCACATTCCAGTTTCAGCATGCGCCCGTCCTCACCGATCCAGACCTTTCCGGAGACCTGGACAGTGTCGTTACCGGCATCCACCGTACCGTCATACTGGAATTTCTTGGTGGGGACGCCATTGACCGTCTCGCCCCCGGCAGCCCGGATCGTCAGGGTATCGCTCTGCAGGGCCGAGGTGACCATGGCCGCGAAAGTCACCGCTGCCGATTGGGAAACCGCACCGGGTAGATTCGCCACCCAGGCTTCCCCTGATTTGCGCGAGTAGAAACTTCCGTTGAGGGTCAGGTATTCATTGCTGCCCCAGACGACGAACGAGTTGCTTGGAGGGGTGAATTCCGCCACCAGGGTTGGAGGGTTACCCAGGTCCAGTGCCATGCCAAGGGTATCGGCGAACCACTCATTCTTGCGGTAGGTCAGGGTCGGCAGGATCTGGATGGCGTTGGTGACGATGGTTTTTGGATCGCCCGATAAAGTGGACAGTGTGGTGGGGACCTGGGTGGGCACCGGCGTATCGGCGGGAGGTTGGGTCGGGTTGTTGGCAACCGCCTGGGTGGGATTCGCCTGGACGCTTGTTGCCGGGCTGCAGGCGGCGAGACCCGTCACCAGCAGCAGGGAAAAGGAGATTAATTTTTTGGTTATTGACGACATGCTATTCTTCTTGAATGTAAACGGATAAATATACTAAATATTATAAACATTATATCATTATGAGATTTTTTTGACACTCCCCCACGGATCGGAACAATCGAGGAACATCAAGCAGCGATGATCTCCCCCTGGTGGGGATGAACCATGCCGTCCCGGCTAGATATCCAAATTCCTGACCGCCCGGGCATGGGTCTGGATGAACTTCTTGCGGGGATCGACCGCGTCACCCATCAACATGTCGAAGGTGCGGTCGGCTTCGGCGGCGTCGTCCACCATCACCTGCAGGAGGGTGCGGTTGTCAGGGTTCATGGTCGTATCCCACAACTGCTGCGGGTTCATTTCCCCCAGGCCCTTATAGCGCGAGATACCGACCTTTTCCGGGCTTGCACCCAACGATTTAAGGATCTTGTCCTTGTCGGCATCGTTGTAGGCATATAGGACCTGGTTCTTGTATGCCAGCCGGTAGAGCGGAGGCTGGGCGATGTAGAGGTGCCCCTCTTCGATCAGTGTTGGCATGTAACGGAAGAAGAAGGTCAGCAGGAGCGTGCGGATGTGCGAACCGTCCACGTCGGCATCCGTCATGATGATGATGCGCCCATACCGCAGCCCCGCGAGATCGAAATTATCGCCAATGCCGGTTCCCAGGGCCGAGATGAGCGCCCGGACTTCGTTATTCCCCAAGATCTTATCCAGCCGGGCGCGCTCAGTATTTAATATCTTGCCGCGCAGGGGCAGGATGGCCTGGAAATGCCGGTCGCGGCCCTGCTTGGCCGAGCCGCCAGCCGAGTCACCTTCCACGATGTATAGCTCGGTCTTGGAGGAGTCGCGCTGGGAGCAGTCTGCCAATTTGCCGGGCAGGGTGAGGCTTTCAAGGGCGGATTTGCGGATGACCAGGTCACGCGCCTTGCGGGCGGCATCGCGCGCCCGGGCTGAGGTGAGACACTTGGCAATGATGGCCTTGGCTGCTTGGGGGTTCTCTTCGAGGAAGGTCCCGAAGGCTTCGCCCACCACCTGCGTGACATAGGTCTGCGCCTCGGGATTCATCAGCTTGACCTTGGTCTGCGACTCGAACTGCGGATCAGGATGCTTGATGCTGACAATGGAGGTCAATCCCTCGCGCGTATCGTCGCCGGAGAAGTTTGGGTCGGCTTCCTTGAGTAAACCGCTCTTGCGGGCATAATCGTTGATCACCCGGGTGAGGGCCGCGCGCATCCCGGTAAGGTGGGTGCCCCCGTCCACCGTGTTGATGGTATTGGCGAATGAATATATCGACTCGGTGTATGCATCGGTGTACTGGACAGCGAACTCAATGCCAATACCCTCGATCTGCTTGTCTGCATAAACCACCGAATGCAGGGTCTCGCGGTTGCGGTTCAGGTAGCGCACGAAGGAGGTGATGCCGCCTTCGAAGTAGAAGGTCATCTCGCGGTTGGAACGCTCATCGAGGAAGTAGATGGTTGTCCCCCGGGTGACAAAAGCCATCTCGCGGAAGCGCTGCACGAGGGTGTCGAAGCGGTATTCGAGCGCCTCGGTGAAAATGACCGGGTCAAATTTAAAAGTCGTCTTGGTGCCGTGCTCGGAAGGCTTGGCTTTGCCGATTACCTTGACCGCTTCCTTTGGGTAACCGCGTTCGTAACGCTGGAAGTGGACCTTGCCATCCAGGCGGACTTCCACCTCGCACCATTCTGACAGGGCGTTGACCGCGCTGACGCCCACGCCGTGCAATCCGCCGGAAACCTTGTAGGCTCCGCCTCCGAACTTGCCGCCGGCGTGCAGCTTGGTCATCACCACCTCGAGGGCTGATTTTTTCTCGGTGGGATGCATATCCACCGGGATGCCGCGCCCATTGTCGGTGACGGTCACACTGCTGTCAGGGTGGATGATGACCTCGATGAAATTGCAGACCCCGGCGAGGGCTTCGTCGATGGAGTTGTCCACCACTTCATAGACCAGGTGGTGCAGGGCTTTGACATCGGTACCGCCCACGTACATTCCGGGGCGGCGTCTGACAGCCTCCAGGCCTTCCAGGACCTGGATGTCTTTTGCGTTATAACTGCCATTTACTGCCATAAATTCCTCTAATTACACTTTTACAGAAGTTGTTTGCCGTTGGAGCTGCTCAAAAACCACCTTCAACCAGACATTAATATCCCGGTAATATACAAAACTGGCTGCCAGCAGGGCGGTGGAGATGAAGGCATGACCGGCAATGCCGACCAGCATCCACCAGGAGGCCAGGGAGGGGGTATTCCACAGGAAATTCAACCCCGAATTAATTAACACGAATATCAGCAGGAACAAGCCGGTGGTGGGCAGGGTGAAGCGTACCATGCGCAGGCTGTTCAGGATGGCGCGCAGGGCATCCAGCTGCAGTGTAAAAATTCCGTGCGCCGAGAAGAAGACCGGCATCACCAGCCAGATCAAGAGAAGCGCACCGAGGAAGAACGCCACCTGGCCTACCGCGGGACTGATGGTGGTGATGATTGACAGAACCACCAGGACCGGCAGTCCCAGAACGAACAACAGAACTGTCCAGATAATGGAAAGCAAAATGGTCTGTTGCAGGGATCTCCACAGCGAATGCACTTCCGGTTTCAACGCCACCTTGGAAACCCAAAAATAGTAAAAGCAGCCGGCTGTCCATCCCAATAAGACCAGGATAAAGACCCAGCCCAGGATGCCTGCAAACGAACCAGCATCGAGGTTCATGGGAACCCCAAGCGGGGTCTGCACCGGTGTCTTTAAATTCAACAGGCTGGTGGTCCCAACGGGGAATGTGCGCAGGATGACAAAAAGGTTGAAATTATTCGCGATCCCCGTCCAGGCTGCCTGGATGGTGGTCATGTCGGGAAAATTGGAAGGGAAGGCGCCTGCCACCGATGGCAGGCTCCCAATAAGCGGCAGGAGAAATTCCTTCAGGCGCAGGTGGGGGCCAAGCCAAAGGAACAGGTCAAGCAGGATCGGCGGTAGGATGACCGCAATGTGGTTGGCGACAGAATCAAATCCCGCCATCATGGAGGCGAACATGCGCGGAGGCGGGGGAAATTTACCCTGTGATGTATTTATATACATTAACTGCTTCTTAAATAAATTCCCTGGATTTTACCGGGTTTTACAGCCCCTGTATTCTACCACAGGGAAAAATCCCTGCTTGTGCCTGGAGTCCAACGCTTGCCGGGCTGAACCAAAAGCAGGTCTCCGGAACTTCGGAAACCTGCTTGTTTTTCCAGGGAAGGAAACGCGGGAATGTCTACAGGTGGAAATCTTGAAGGGCTACTTCTGGCGTTCTTTTCCGTTCCGGTCGCCACGCACGCCCCAGATCATTCCAACCAGCATCACGAATACCAGCAGGATGACCAGGGCAATGATCCCGGTTGTATCCGCGATGTAAATGGGTCCGGGTGTCGGATTAGGAATATTACTGTCGGCTGCCGGCAGGAGGGAGGGAGGCGGAGTGGGGGTCAGCCCGGGGGTTATGGTGGGGGCCAGGGCAGGGTTTCCAGCTTCAGATTGCAGGTTGGTCCCGGAGGCCGCGGCATTCGCCGAGGAAAATGCGCGCAATGTCCCGAAGATGAAAGTTGCGGCGATCACGACGAAAATTAGAATGAGCAGCGAGCGGGGAAGATGAATTTGATTCATCGCAGCCCCGAGTATATCACGAGAAAATAACCGGAGGGGATTGGCTTGTTGACCGGGTTTACTGCGCCAAAAACAGGAACTTCCCGCAAAAATGGCGCAGGAAGTTCTTGCATGGCGGAGAGGGCGGGATTCGAACCCGCGAACCTTTGTGGGTTACACGCTTTCCAAGCGTGCGCGCTAAGCCAACTACGCGACCTCTCCGTGGGGCGGGCGAATTATACCATACCGGAAAAATGACGGGCGACAGCCCTGGATTGGCGCACGGTCGGTGCGAGTTTGGGATATTTCAGCAAGGAAAAGAAGGAAAAGGCGGAGGACCGGGCGGACGGGGTTCAAACCCTGCCCGCCCCGGGGAAAAAATGCGGCGCACGCCTGTGTGCGCCGCATGGGTTCTATTAAACGGGCTGTCCTGGCAGCACCGTCACGGGACCTGTTTTTCAGTTTTTATTGGCAGCGCCTGCTCCAGGCAGTCTTTTTCCAAAACGACGCCCCCATTCCCATTGGCGCTGCCGTGACCGTTGCCGTTGCCGTTCGTCGTCTTGACAGCCGCGACGGCGGGTTTTGATTTTTCTTTTTGCTGCAGGGGAATATCCCTTGGTGTGAGCATGTTCCAACGCGAAGCACCCAGGTAGAGGATTTCAAGAATCAAGTCTGTATATGAAATTCCCTGCGCGGCGCTCTGGATGCACAGGTCGCTGTAGCCGGGGGTCAGACCGGGCAAAGGATTGATCTCCAGCAAGCGCGGCTGACCATCGCAATCCAAGCGGACATCGGTGCGGGAAACATCCAGCGCACCCAGAACGACATGCGCCCGCCAGGCCAGCCGGTGGAGCTTCTTGGCGAGTTCAGGATCAACGGGAGCCGGGCAAAGATAGTCGGGGGCGCCGTTCGCACCGACCGATTGGGCTTTGGCCTCCAGGCCATATACACCGGGAGTGATCGAGCGGCTGCTGTCCAATTCCAGGATGGGCAGGCGGAGGAAGCCGTCCTTGTCATACCATTCGGGGTGGCGGGAATAAAGGATGGTGTCATGGCGGCCCATGATGCCGACCGTGAACTCACGTCCCGGCAAAAACGTTTCCACCAGCGCGGGTTGATGATACAGGCGGATCACATAGTCGGCGCGCTCGCGCAGTTCGGCCTCGTTGTTGACAATGGCCTTTTCATTCACGCCCATGCCGGTGCCCTCGCGGGCAGGCTTGACAAACAGCGGGAAGCGCATTTCGGGACGCAGCGGTTCATCGCCGAATGTAAATTCCTGGAAGGGAGCCACGGGCAGGTTGCGGTCGCGCCAGATGCGCTTAGTCAGCGTTTTGTCCAGCGCAATTGCATTGGTCAACACCCGCGAACCAGAATATGGGATCTTGAGCATTTCCAGCATGGCTGGAACCTGGGCTTCGCGTGCATCACCCCCCAATCCTTCGGCAATATTGAAGCAAATATCCGGCCGGGCTTGCTTCAGGGCATAAGGCAGGTTTCTATCTGCTTGAATGAAGACTGTCTTGTGACCATCGGTCTCGATGGCAGCCCGGATATGGTCTATGGTTTCGATATAATCGAAGTCCGCGCCGGCATCTGGAGGTACATCCGCCGGGAGGGAATTGCCATGCTCCTTGATATTGGCGAGCACGGCCACCCGCCACGGATGCGCCGGGCGCGGGGTTGAACTGGGAGGTTTATCGTTTTCCTTTTCTTTCATCGGAGCGGTCATTATTCACCTCAATATAAAATTACTGCGTTGCGGAGTATACGCCATTATGGAAAAATAACAAGAGGCGAGAAGTAAATTCTTAAGCATCTGGAAGGTGGGGGAAGAGGGAAGGAAAAAATATATAACCAACCGGGCTGCAACGGCAAGCAGCAGTGCAAAAAGAATCAAAACCACCAACCCCAATAACAACCAGACCCAGAAGGTGTTTTTCTTTTTCGGTGAGTCTTCCCGGGGGAAATGCATCAGCACCACGGTGATGTTGTCGCCCCCCTTGCGGGAAACAGCCAGATCCACCAGCGCCTGTGCGGCTGTATGCGGATCCAATCCGCGCAGCGTGGATTCGATGTCGGATTCTTCAAGCACATCCGTCAGCCCATCGGTGCACAGCAGGATCATGTCACCGGGGAACAGGCTCAATCCCTGGTTGGAACGCGCCTGCGTATCACTCTCATCTGTCGCCAGCCGCAAACGGATGTCAGCCTGGGGTGTTTTGGGTGATCCCAGGTAACGGCGGATGACATGGACATTTGGATGGTCGCGCATTTCCTCCGGGTCCAGGAAGCCCTTTTCCACCGCCTCCTGCACCCAGGTGTGATCAACCGTCAATTGGAATATCCTGTTATTGCGCATCAGGTAGACGCGCGAATCCCCAACGGAAGCGATGAATAACCGGCTGTCAATGACCCAGGCACAGGTGCAGGTTGTGCCCATTCCCAGCCGCTGGGTATCATCCTTGCCCCTGGAGGCAATTGCATCGCTCGTGACCTGGATGGCATTGTCGAGGGTTGCGAGTGGATGACGAACGGTGGACTGTGACACCATGCGGCTGATCGTCTCGACCGCCATTTCGGCGGCTTCTTCCCCGGCGCGGTGCCCCCCAATTCCATCCGAAACAATGGCAAAGGTCGATGGCGTGAGATCCGTTTCACTTACCTGGTAGGCTGAGACCGCAAAACGGTCTTCATTCTGCCTTCCACCGACGCCTGGATGGGAAATGGCGGCAACTTCCAAGGAAGAATTGGGGACGCGGATCATTTCTTGGTCGGGATGACCTGCAGTTTGCGGCGTTCGGGCGGTGTATACAGCATGAACCGGTAAGAGACCCGCCCCATGTGGAGCAAATCCCCATGCTGCAGGCGGCGGGGGGTGGTCACACGTTCAAAATTTACCCACGTCCCGGCAGTGGAATTTTCATCGGAAAGGATGTACCCGCCGTGGTCTTCTGTGATCCGGGCATGCACGGGTGAGACCGAGGGGTCATCCAAAATGTGGGTCACCTGGATCGGGTCCGAGCCAAAAATCATCTCCGCCACGGCAATGGGGATGGGCGGCGCAGTGATCGGCTGGTCGTCCTCTTTGAGGCGCACCAGGTAGGCATCCGTGAGCTTGGCTTGCCCCTTCCGCGGTATGCGGATGCCGCGCTTGCCCCTGCCGGCACGGATGGATTGGGTCAATGGGTCATGGGGTACACCGCGACCGGTTCCTGCCGGGCGGCGCCGCGAGGACCGCCCGCGGGTAAGGATGGCAGCCAACCCCCCTCCCGTTAAAAGGATCGCCCCCAGGGCCACCCATGTGCGATTTCGAGCCAGCCAGGGTAACAAACCAACCGCAGGCCGGACGATGGTGATTGTCACCGGTATGCCCAGGCTGATCTTGCTTAAACCCAGGGCATCAACAGCCTCAACGGTCAGGAGATGCTGTCCGCTGGTTGTGTAGGCGCTCAAATCCCAGTTGAATTGGTCGAAGGGTTCGGTCTTATTCTCAGCAGCCAAAATCCCGTCCACATACAACGCAGTGCGGACCAGCGGCCGCGCCCGTCTATCCGGGAATTCAACAACAATGCTGATGGATTGTTGTGTGGGAAGAAATAAAGAGACCTTGGTCGTGCGCTCATCCGGGGCCTGGCGAACGATCTGTTCCGGCGGGGCGACCAGGATCGGGTTTGGCGGCTGAACATCCAGGTCAAAGGATAATTCTGCAGAAGCAACCGTGCCGCCTTCCAGGCTGATCTGGGCCGACAATGTATGCCCGCCGGGGCTGAGAATACCGGAGGAATACTCCAGGCGGTAGGAATGGCGCAGCGGGGCAAGATAAACTTCCGGGCTGGGCAGGGACTCCCTCCCCGAGAAGAGGAAATATTGTCCCCCGGTCTGGATAGCCAAATCCTTGAGGGCGGTGGCACCGGAGGTGGAGAAGAAATCCTGTGAAACCACGATCCAAACATTCACCCGGATGTTTTCAGACACAGCCCGCTGGGTCAGGTTTTGCAGAACCGGTATGTCAGCCGCTTCTGCTATGGAAGTGACATAAAGAACAACCGGCTTCCTGCCGACCGTGGAGGTGGGTTCGGAGACCGCGTCCAGGGCGAGGGATAGGGTTTCAGGGTTTGAGACAAGGCTTTGCAGGTTGGGCTGGTAGGCAGACAGGGCATCGGAAAAGGCAGAGGTCGTCGCCAGGTGCGTTGCCAGTTTTCCACCGGTGGGGATCAGGCTCAGATCATCATCCAGTGAATCCGGGTGGGCTGCGGTCCATTCCCCCAGCGCGTTTAAAAGCTTGGTAAAGCGGGTTATCGCGTTGGAATCCCGGTATGCGAAATGGGGTCCGGGGTCCAAAGCCAGGGCGAACTCGGTCCCCGGCTGGAGTTCCTTGAGACTGTTAAGGGAGCGGGGTTGTTTATCTTCCAGGAGTGTAACCGCGTCAGGCCTCAGACCGGTGAGGAAATTGCCGGAAGAATCAAACACGTCCAATCCGGCGGTCATGGTTGGAAAAGCTGCGGTTTGCATGTCGAAGAGATCCAGCCGCGCGGTCCCCTGGGCGTTGGCAAATGTAATCCCCGAAGATAAAAGATAAAAACACAGGAATGCCGACCGCAATTTTCGCATATCAGGCTGCAATCAGTCTGTACCAGGCGCCGATCGAGAACTGCTCAATCAGCCGGCATCCTTGACTTCCGCGTCCACGATCTCATCGGATGAAGGCAGCTGCTGCGGCTGGCTCTTTTGCAGCGGCAGTTTGATCAATTCGTGCAGACCAGCCCATGCCAGCAGTGGAATACCGACCGCGGTGCCGGCCACCTGGAAGGGTACCCCGGCAAAGATGCCCATTACCAGTCCCTTGGCCACTGCCGGTCCCCAATCATCCTTCGCCAGGTAATGCTGCACCAGGGTGGTGGTTAGCGCGCCCAATACCCCGACCGATACACTGGTCAGAATAAGGGCCAGGGGGTCAACCAGTTCAAATACACCAAAGACATTATCCAGGACCAAGGTCACCAGCGCAGCCAACGGGTGAATGGGCGACGGCGGTACCGGGCGGCGGAGGCCGGGTGATAATCCCTTGACAGGTTCGATCTGGTTTGTCATCCTAAATCTCCAATCGTTATTACTTTTCCGGCATTATTGCCACGGCATGAGCCCTGGTCGGTTGCGGCGCAAGACCTGCCACAGGTGGAATGCCTCAAGAGGGGAAACTCACTCCCATTCAATCGTGGCTGGCGGCTTGCTGGTAATATCATACACTACTCTATTAATTCCGTGGACTTCATTGACGATCCGGTTGGCAACTTTTGCCAGCAACTCGTGGGGAATGCGCGCCCAATCAGCAGTCATGAAATCATCGGTTAAAACGGCACGCAGGGCACACACCTCGTGGTAAGTGCGTTCGTCGCCCATAACCCCCACGGAGCGAACCGGCAGCAGGACTACAAACGCCTGGCTGGTGCCGGCTCCCTTCCCCAGCAAGCCAGCCGCGGTCAATTCCTGGGTGAAGATGTCATCAGCCTGGCGGAGACAGTCAACCCGCTGGGGGGTCACTTCACCCAGGCAGCGCACAGACAGTCCCGGACCCGGGAACGGCTGCCGCCAAACCAGGGCTGCGGGCAACCCCAGGGCTTCCCCCACTTCACGCACTTCGTCCTTGAACAGGTAGCGCAGGGGTTCCACCAGGGTCATTTCCATGACATCCGGCAGCCCTCCGACATTGTGATGCGTCTTGATCCTGGCAGCCTTGGCTCGATCCGGCGCGGCCGACTCGACCACGTCAGGGTAAATGGTGCCCTGCACCAGGAATCTTGGTGATCCCAGTTTTTTTGCCTGGCTTTCGAAGATCCGGATGAATTTTTCGCCGACAATCTTCCGCTTGCTTTCCGGATCCAGGATGCCGTGCAGGGCAGTGAAAAACTCATCGGCAGCCTCCACGGTCACCAGTTCGGCTCCCATCTGCTGGCGAAATGCGCGGACGACCTGTTCCGGTTCTCCCTGGCGCAGAAGACCGGTGTTCACAAATACAGCCACCTGCTGGTCACCGACCGCTTTATGTACCAGGGCTGCAGCCACGGACGAGTCCACGCCTCCGCTTACCGCCGACAGGAGGCGCTCTTTTCCAACCTGGGAACGGATCCGGGCGATGCTGTCCTCGATAATGGACGCGGGAGTCCAGTCCGGAGTGCAGTCACAGACATCCAGGGCAAAGTGTTTGATGAGTTCCCCGCCGTTGGGCGTATGCTGTACCTCTGGGTGAAACTGCACGGCGAAATATTTGCGCACGAAATCACCCATCGCAGCGATGGGACTGTTGGCACTCCTGGCAAGGGCGGTAAACCCTTCGGGAATTTTCGTGGTGCGGTCGCCATGTGACATCCAGACCCTGGACAGCACATCCAGGATCGTCCCGGGAATCAGCAGCTGGATCTCAGCCTGGCCGTACTCGCGGTGGTCGGATGGATCGACCTTGCCCCCCAACGCATGCACCAGCAGCTGCATCCCGTAGCAAATTCCAAATACCGGCAGCCCGGACTCAATGACGTACCCTGGCAGGGTCGGCGCACCCGGGGCGTAGACCGAGGCGGGGCCTCCCGAAAGGATGAAGCCCCTGGGTTGGATCGACAGCACTCTTTCTGCTGGAGCATCCCATGGGAAGAGTTCGCTGTAGACCTGCGCTTCGCGCACCCTGCGGGCGATCAACTGGGCATATTGAGAACCGAAATCGAGGATGGCTATTGAAGAGTGGATCATGGATTTCAGTTGGAGGAAAACTACCTCATGAAAAGAATTGGCTACTCTTTCGAAAAGATGATGCGGTTTCCCTTAAACGCTTTAATGACCGCCAGCGATTCGATCGGCACCCCGACCGGTTCGAGCAACGCGCGCCCGCCTTCGAAAACCTTCTCGATGAGCGCCCCAATGCCGACGATGGTCGCCCCGGCTGCCTGCGCCAGTCGGACCAACCCCAATATGGTTGCGCCGGAGGCCAGGAAATCATCGATGATGAGCACCTTTTCTCCCCCGGTCAGGTATTCAGGCGAGACCATCAATTCGACCATCCTTCCCTTGGTGTGGGAAGGGGCCATAGTCAGGAAGACCTGGTCCGGCATGGTGATCGGCTTGGCTTTCCTTGCGTAGACCACCGGCAGGCCCAGGTGCCGGGCAGTGGTGAACGCCGGGGCTATGCCGGATATTTCAGCAGTAAGCACCTTGGTGGCACCGACTGCCGCAAAACGCCGGGCCAATTCTCTTCCACAGGCATCCATCAGCGCCGGGTCCACCTGGTGGTTGATAAACCCATCCACTTTCAGGATGCCATTGCCGAGGTGTTTGCCATCCCGGCGGATACGTTCAATTAATTCCCGCACAAAAAGCCTCCTCAATGATGCTGTGCAAAACCTGACAGATTTTCATCAACCTGTCAGGTCCACTGCTGCTGGCATACAAAACAGCTGCTTTCACAGCGCCCCATATACATGACCATTTTACAACGGGGATGAAGAACCCGCTAGTGTGTTAGAATTCCGCTCATGGGTGAACCCGACCTGGTGCTGGCATCGAACTCTCCCCGCAGGCGGGAACTGCTGGCGCTTGGGGGTTGGAAATTCAGCGTTCATCCCGCCGAGGTGGATGAAAGCCAGCGACCGGGAGAACAACCCGGCACCTATGTGCTGCGTCTTGCCGAAAGCAAGGCGCGTACCTGCTCCGCCTCCCTCAAGCTCAGGGAAACGGTTTTTACCGGCGAAGGGGTGATCATCCTGGCAGCAGATACCGCCGTGGTGGATGGAAATGACATCCTCGGCAAGCCAAAGAGCAGGGTCGAGGCGCTGGAAATGCTCCACAGGCTGCGCAGCCGCACACACCAGGTTTACACGGGAATCACGGTTATGAGGGTCTCGGATGGGAACCTGGGCACGGATCTGTGCGTCACAGATGTACCCATGCGCGGCTACAGCGATGAAGAAATCGAGTCCTATGTTGCCACCGGCGACCCCATCGACAAGGCTGGAGCTTATGCCATCCAGCATCCTGAATTCCACCCCGTCAAAACGATATCCGGCTGCTACGCCAGTGTAATGGGACTCCCCCTTTGCCACCTGACCCGTACCCTGCGCCAACTCGATGTTGCTCCCAGGACCAATATTTCTGCCGAATGCCAGTCCCGGCTGAATTACGAGTGCCCAATTTTCACAGCAGTTCTTTCTGGCGGGAAGGCTGGCTGACTTTGAAAGGTAAACTGATGAAACCTGTGCTCCCGTTGAACCTGCTCCTGGTGCTTGTCATCCTGGCAGGATGCCAGGGGATCAGCAACGGAGTCACAAGCACAGCCTCCCTGCCGACTGCCCAGATTAACGTTACCCACGTCCCGAACGCGGATTCGGCCCTGCATGCCTTCCTGGAAGCCCTGGTGGTGGAAGACTACGCCGCGATGTATTCCATGATCTCGCAGGCCAGCCAGAAGGCCATCTCCGGGGACGATTTTGCCAAGCAGTACACGGACGACCTGAATGCCATGGGTGCAAAGAAGGTCGAGTACAACATCCTGTCCATGCTGACCGACCCGCAGAACTCCCAGGTATCGTTCCACATCAATTACCAAACCAGCCTTTACGGTGATATCCAGCGTGATTTCAACACCAACCTGGTTTTGGAGAACGGCCAGTGGCGGGTCCAATGGGATACCGGTCTGATCCTGCCCGAATTGGCGGGCGGCAAACGCCTGATCGCCAATTCTGAAAGCCCGGCACGCGGCGATATATATGACCGCAACGGAGTCGCCATCGCCGCCCAGACGGATGCCTATGCACTGGGCCTGGTTGCGGGGGAAGTCAATCCTGACAGCGAAGCCGCGGTATTTAATATCCTTTGGAAGCTTACCGGGGTGCGTCCCGAGATCATACGCTTCAACTACCAGAATTATGCCACCGGGAATTATGTCCCCGTTGGAGAGGCCAACGCGGCCGCGGTGAATGCATCCGGAATTACCGGCTTTAGCGGTGTAAAAGCCACGGCGTACAGCTCCCGGTTTTATGAAGCGAACATTGCCCCCAATGCAGTTGGTTACACTCTTTATATCTCACCCGCCGACTATAATGCGTACCGCAGGCTCGGCTACAGCGGGGCGGAACGAATTGGGTGGGAAGGCATCGAAAAGTGGGGGGAAAGCTACCTGCACGGTCGAAATGCCTCAACCCTCTATGTTGCTTCTCCCGAGGGGAACTACGAAACAATATTAGCCCAGGTAAATTCTGAACCTGCAAGCTCCATTACGCTCACCATTGATTCAAGTTTGCAGGAACAAGCTCAGGCAGCCATGGATGGTCTCCCCGGTGCCATCGTGGTGGTCGAAGTTAAGACCGGGCGTGTGCTGGCGATGGCCTCCTCGCCGGGATTTGACCCAAACTGGTACGACCTGAACAATGTCAACCGGGTTTATACGAATGAACAACCGACCTTCAACCGCGCCGCCCAGGGGACCTATCCGCTCGGCTCGGTTTTTAAGATCATCACCATGGCTGCCGCCCTCGAGAGCGGAGTTTATACTCCGGAGAGCACCTGGGACTGCCAGTACAATTACTTAGACCTCCTGCCAAGCGGCGGTCCAACCCTTTACGACTGGACGTGGGAACGCTGCCTGACCCAGAAACAGAATACCGGGCAGGATTCTTGTCCCTCATGGCCCCCGAGCGGGTTGCTGACCCTCCCGCAGGGCCTGATGCGCTCTTGTGACCCGTGGTTCTATCACATCGGTTACACCCTTTATGCTGACAACAAAGGCACGCTCATCTCTGACATGGCCAGGTCCTTTGGGTTGGGGAATGCCACCGGGATCGACCAGGTGGCAGAGTCGAAAGGGAACATCCCTGATCCCACCGATGGGACCAATGCCACCAGCATTGCCATTGGACAGGGTGATGTGCAGGTTTCGGCAATCCAAGTGGCAACCTTTATCGCCGCCATCGGCAACGGCGGCACGCTCTTTCGCCCGCAATTGGTTGAAAAGATCCAGCCGGTCACCGGGGGAGCAATTAATGTTTTTCAGCCCCAGGCGAACGGCACGCTGCCGATCACCACAGCCAACCTGAAAGTCATCCAGGACGCCATGCGCAGCGTGGTGGCGGATAAAAGGGGAACCGCTTATTCCAAGTTTGTGGGCTTTCCATTCCCCGTTGCCGCCAAAACCGGCACCGCAGAGAGCGGCGCTGTCGACCCGCACGCCTGGTTCGCCGGGTACAGCCTGGCTAACCTGCCTGATAAACCCGATATTGCCGTGGCAGTGCTGGTCAACAACCAGGGTGAAGGATCCATCTGGGCAGCGCCGATTTTCAGACGCGTGATGGAAATTTATTTCAACGGCAAACCACAGACGATCTACTCGTGGGAATCCACTTTCGGGGTTGTCAACCCGGATTTTGGCATCCCCGTTCCGACCCCGACCCCGGGCCCGTAAAACCCGGGCAGTTTCAACCACCCCCACCCCGATCCGCGGCGGGTTCAAACATGGAACCCGACCCTGTACAGTGATCTGGTGGTAAAGTTCTCTGACAGGAATGCCAACCGGACAAATTCACCCCCTCTCCACGAACCAGTACTGCCCCGGGCTAATCATCCGCTCCCAGTCAGGGTTCTTTACCGTTCAGACCGAAAGCGGCACATTCACCTGCCACCTGCGCGGCCGTCTCAAGCAGGGGAAACACCTGGGTGATATCGCAGCCGTGGGCGACAGGGTGCAGATCACCAGCCGCGCCGACGGGACCGGGAGCATCGAGCTTGTTGAACCAAGGCGCAGCGCCCTGGTTCGCCTCGACCCGAGACCCCAGGGTGTTTACCAGCAGGTTATTTTAGCCAACCCGGACCAGGCGGTGTATGTATTCGCCTGTGCCCGACCCGCACCGCATCTGCGCATGCTTGACCGGTTCCTGGTGATCGCTGAAAAACAATGCCTGCCGGCGATCATCGTTGCCAACAAGATTGACCTGGTGGGGCAGGACCAAGCCCGGAATATATTTGGTCTTTACCAGGCAATTGGGTACCCGGTAATTTACACCTGCGCCAGGCCTGCCCACCCTGAAAGACACCCGGGTGAGCCTGCCGGCCGCGCTGGAAGTGCAGACCCTGGTGTGGAGGATTTACGCGCACGGTTGACCGGCAGGGTGTCTGCGCTGGCAGGACCGAGCGGCGTGGGAAAATCCAGCCTGTTGAACGCGGTCCAACCCGGGCTTGGGCTGGCAGTTAAGGAGATCAGTGAGGCGGTACGGAAGGGGCGCCATACCACCTCGGCGCGCCAACTGTTCCCGCTGATGGGCGGCGGTTTTGTTGCTGATACGCCCGGGATGCGCTCTCTGGCCCTGTGGGACACCGAGCCCGAGGAATTGGATGGATATTTCCCGGAACTGGCTCCGCTTGTGGCGGCATGCCAATACAACGATTGCAGCCACAAGAACGAGCCGGGCTGTGCAGTGCGGGCAGCCGTGAAAGCGGGGAGGGTGCATGCACAACGATATGACTCATATTTACGGTTGAGAGCCGGGGAAGAATGACGATGGAGGACCGAAAACCCTCAATGGATAATTGGGGATTGTTGGGAAATGAATGGGCAGTGGAAATGCTCAAGCAGCATTTGATTCGTGATTCCGCGAGGCAAGCCTATCTTATTACCGGGCCTCCCGGACTGGGCCGGCGTACGTTGGCGCTGCGCTTTGCCCAGGCCTTGAACTGCACCAATCCTGTTGCACCTGGCGAACCTTGCAGGAATTGTAAAACCTGCAAGCAGATCGAACGCATGCAGTACACCGACCTGGCGGTCATTCAAGCAGAAAAGGAAGGCGGCACCCTTAAGGTTGAACAAATCCGTTCCGTGCTGCTGAGTCTCTCACTAAAGCCATACCAGGGAAAATATCGCGTAGCGCTCTTTTTACGTTTCCAAGAAGCACATTTGAATGCAGCCAATGCGCTGTTAAAAACCCTGGAGGAAGCCCCGGCGCATGTAGTCCTGCTGCTGACCGCGGATACCGCGGAGCAGCTCCTTCCTACCATAACCTCGCGTTGTGAGACCCTGAGGCTTCGTCCAGTCCCCGTGGAGGCGCTGGAAACTTTTCTCAAAGAACACAAAGAAAGTGATGTCTCTGCACGCCTGCTGGCTCACATTTCCGGCGGACGACCGGGGTACGCCCTGCGCCTAATGCAAGATAAAGAGGCGCTGGATTTTCGTAAAAAACGCCTGGAGGAAATGCAAAACCTGCTCCAGTCCACGCGGGTTGAACGTTTTGCATATGCCGAAAAACTGACCAAACGAAAGAGGGGGGAGACCGAGGAAGAAAACCGCATCCGCGAGACGCTGCAGCTCTGGCTCTCGTTTTGGCGGGACGTGTTCCTGGTCTCGTCGGGCTCTGAATCGCCGCTCGCCAATGTGGACTATGCCGCGGCGGTCGAAAGCCTGGCTGGGAGGTTATCGCTTTCCGAAGCGCGCAGGCTGGTCGGCGACGCAGATGGGGCGATCGATAAACTGGATCGCAATGTTAATTCCCGCCTGCTGGCGGAAGTCACCCTGATGGACTGGCCGAGGCTGGGATGATTGGTAAATGTAGAAACGGCATAAGCCGCTCCTACATTTTCAGCTGTTTTATTGCTGCGCTGGTATTTCCATTAACTGCCTGCGGAGCAAAGCCGATTCCCGTTCCCACAACGACCGCCCCTGACACACCCGCCCCCCGTCCCTCTCTGACACCAACCTTTCCTCCCAGCCCCACTCCAACGCCCACCTGGTCGCCTACTCCCGAGCAGGCCTGGTACCAGCCGCTGGATCCCTCCCTGGGCATATTAAAATACCGCTATGCCCAGGTCAACAACCCGAAGGCGAGGGTTTACACCAGCCTGAACGACGCGCTGGGAAAAACGGGAAATTTCGGGTACCTTCCGAGTTACCCGGCTTTCGTGGCATATTCCACCACGGAGACCCGCGACAATCGCACCTTCTATTATGACCCGGTCAAATATGGCTGGATGGACGGGGCTGACCTGCAGATCCTTTCCCCCTCCTTGTTCACCGGCATCCTGTTGACCCGGGAAGTGACCTTCCGCTTTGGCTGGGTGCTGTCCGAGACCCAGAGCATCAACGCTGCCGGGGCACCCGTCCGCACATATTCCCGATACCAGATCGTGCACGAAGTGCCCTTCGCTGCACAAATCTCCGGTTATATCGCTGTCGGTGCGGACGAGTGGGTCCCGCAGGACAAGGTCTCGCTGGTGGATTCCCATGTCCCCGGGGATGCAGGTGAAAACACCTGCCGGTTTATCTACGTGAACCTGGCGGAGCAGACATTAAGCGTGTATGACCAATGCACGCTGGTTTTTGCCACCCTGATCTCTTCCGGGGCGAATTCATGGACCTTCGAGGGTCGGTTTGCCATCCTATATAAAGTGGCCTACAGTTCCATCACGCCCCCATCCACATCCACCAGTGAGTATTATATTGAAGGTGTGCCTTATTTCATGACCTATGCAGGGAATTTTGGCTTTCACGGCGCATACTGGCATGATAATTTTGGGGTGGCAGCCAGCCACGGCTGCATCAACCTGTCCCCGGCGGACGCAAAATGGCTCTACGCCTGGGTCGGGGATGGGGACAGGGTGATCATCAGTGCAGGGAAGTAGGGAGTAACAGGAACCATCCGGGGTCAGGCAAAAAAATGGATACGCCTGGAGTGAATCAGCGAAGGTTGGACTAACCCGCCTGTTTTCGCTCCCGCCTGCGCCGGTACTGCTCGTGGATTTCAGCCACATGCTCCACTTTTTCGGAAATGGCGGCCTCCAGCCAAAATTTCCCATTTTCGGCGGTCCCCAGGCTCCCTGCGCCGTAGGCACCGGTGCGGGTATCATCCTCCCAGGGCGGATTGGCAGTCAGCGCGCCGCCCTCGATCCAGTCCATATAGTAATTGGGGGTGGAGATGAAATTAATTTCGTCAACGGCACGCTCGAGGTGGACAAGTTCCGGGCGCAAGTGCAGGATGAGCGAAGTCTCCAGTTCACAGGCATGGCCCATGCCTCCCAGCCTTGATTGACGTCTGGCCTCGAGGGCGACTGCTCCCTTGGGACCGGAAAGGTAAAGGAAGGCCGTGGCGCAAAAAACCTGCGGGTATTTTT
>Ga0315297_10000341_pt1 | contig 26769 bp, 24 predicted proteins | sample YL17G15_0_MG_FD_203628 | JGI IMG/M metagenome (GOLD analysis project Ga0315297, IMG submission 203628) | Sediment microbial communities from Yellowstone Lake, YNP, Wyoming, USA - YL17G15_0 | ecosystem: Environmental > Aquatic > Freshwater > Lake > Sediment | place: USA: Wyoming | collected...
GCGGCGGGGCTCGCGGGTGCGAGCCACGCCGTGGCACAATCAGACAGCGCGAACATCGCCGCCCTGGCACAGGCAGACCTCGAGCGCCGGACGCCGCCGACCCAGGTGGACCGCATCGTGGCCATCGTGGGCAAGCAGGCGATCATGCAGTCCCAGCTCAACGAGCAGTTCTACCAGCTGCTCGGCACGATGCCGCCGGCCACCGCGCCCAGGACAGCCGCGGACACCGCCAAGGTCCGCAAGCAGGTGCTGGCCGACCTGGTGGATGATGAACTCCTGGTCCAGGAGGCCGCGCGCGACACCACGATCAAGGTCACGGACAAGGAAGTCGTCGACGCGGTGGCCGCGGCGATCAAGGGCATCCGGGCGCGCTACACCACCGAGCTGGAATTCACGGCGGAGCTGCACAAGGCGGGGTTCTCCAGCCTCGACGAGTATCGCCGGTTCCTCGCCGAGCAGTCGCGACGGGACATGCAGAAGGAGCGGCTGAAACAGGCGCTCAAGGAGAAGGGCAAGCTCAAGCCGGTGGCGCCCAGCGAGCAGGAGATGCGGGCGTTCTACGAGGAGCAGCAGGGGCACTTCGGGAGCCGGCCGGCCACCGTTTCATTCCGGCAGATCGTGCTGGCGCCGCGTCCCTCCGATGCGGCCAAGGCACGGGCGCTCGCGCTGGCGGATTCCATCCTGATCGAACTGCGGAAAGGCGCCGATTTCGCTGTGGCGGCGAAACGGTTTTCTGCCGATCCCGGCTCTCGCGACCGCGGGGGCGAGCTCGGCTGGGCCCGGCGCGGCGTGTTCGTGCCCGAGTTCGATCGCGTCGCGTTCGCGCTCAAGATCGGGGTCATCTCGGACCCGGTCGAGACCCCGTTCGGTTACCATCTCATCCAGGTCATGCGCACGCAGCCCGGCGAGATCCAGGTGCGGCACATTCTCATCGCGGCGGAAGTGTCTTCGTCCGACGTCGACAGCGCGGCGGCCCATGCCCAGCAGGTGTACCGGGCAGCGCTCGCCGGTGAATCCTTCGACTCGCTGCAGCGCCGGTGGCATGACGGCACCGAGGAGCGCGAGGCCTCGGCCGTGCCGCTGGACAAGCTGCCCGAGGTCTACAAGCGCGGCATCCTCGGCGCCGATACCACGACCAGCATTCTTCCGCCCTTCGCGCTCGAGTCCCCCGGTGGCGGGCGGAAATACGCCATCGTGATGGTCACGGAGCGACGCGACGAGGGTGAGGTGACCTACCAGGACGTGCGCGAGCGGGTCCGGCAGATCCTGGCCGAAGACCTCGCCATTCAGAAGCACCTCGCCCAGCTCCGCCGCGCCACGTACGTCGAGGTGCGGGAGTCCTGATGCGCCGCCTCGCGGTGACCCTCGGCGATCCGCGCGGCATCGGTCCCGAGATCACCCGCGCGGCGCTGCAGTTGCCGCTCGACGCCGCCGTGACGGTCGTCGGTCCCGACGACCTTCTCGAAGACATTCCCGCCGCACATCGAGTCGGCGTCGGGACCTGGGGACAAGGTGTCGGCGACCGGCCCGACCACGCGCGCACGCTGCGCGCCGGCCGGCTCGCGGGCCATGCGGTCGAGGCCGCGGTGCGGCTCGCGCAGGCGGGGGAGGTGGACGCCATCGTCACCGCTCCCGCCAACAAGCACGCCCTGCACCTGGCCGGCTTTCCGTATCCCGGGCACACCGAGTGGCTCGCGCACCTGTGCGGCGACGTGCCGGTGGCCATGATGCTCGCCTCCGACCGGCTCCGCGTGGTGCTGGTGACGACCCACGTGGCGCTCCGCGACGTGCCGTCGCTGCTGACGGTGGAGCGCATCGTGCGCGTGGCGCGCACCACCGATCGGGCGCTGCGCGACTGGTGGGGCATCGCCGAGCCCAGGCTGGTGCTCTGTGCGCTCAACCCGCACGCCGGCGAAGCGGGCCTCTTCGGCGATGAGGAGATCCGCGTGCTGCGCCCGGCGGCCGATGCGGCGCACCTGGCGGGGCCGTTCCCGGCAGACACCGTATTCGTGCGCGCGATGCGGGGCGAGTTCGACGCCGTGCTCGCGCCGTATCACGACGTGGGGATGACGGCGATCAAGGTCGCGAGTTTCGGGGAGGCGGTGAATGTCACGCTGGGATTGCCGTTTCCACGGACAAGTCCGGACCACGGGACCGCTTTTGACATCGCCGGAATGGGAACGGCGGACGCCGCGTCGATGAGGAGGGCGCTGGAGATGGCGGCGGCGTTGGGAACTGTGTGAGGAGGCGGAAGAACCAGGGGCGGAGGAACCAACAGCGGAAGAACCAGCAGCGGGATATCAGCCGGTGGATCGCATCTTCCGCATCATCCCGGAGATGAGTTGCTGGACCCCATCGCTCCTATGGACAAGCCGTTGAGCGGTCGCTTGCTCGATCACTCCGGCATCCCCCAGGAGCCTCAGTAGGTCCCCTGTCTCCACAGCCGAGCCGAAGGCGATCCTCGTGAAGCGCACTGCTGATCGGCTCGGTCCATAGGCATATCCTTCGGCGAGGTTGAGCTGTACGGAGAGCGAAGAACGTTGCAGCTGAAGGAACATCGCACCGGCCCATGGCTTCCATGAGCGCTGCGACAGGAGGAGCACTTCGAGCACGATCGTCCGGGCTTCCTGCCACGCTTTCAGGGTTCGATGATCGCGCATTCCGAAAGTTGAGGCGCCCCGGCCGCTCTTCAGCATCGATTGCCTGCGGAGGGGATCAATTCGACCCGCGGCTGGTTCCGCTATTGGTTCCTCCGCTATTGGTTCCTCCGCTATTGGTTCCTCCGCGGTTGGTTCCTCCGCGGTTGGTTCCTCCGCGGTTGGTTCCTCCGCAGCTCCCTACGCAGTTCCCCCCAGTCGCCCCATCACCTCCAGATGTCGGTCCAGTTTCAGTTTCTGGCTCGCCCGATTCGCAATCAGGACGGCGCTGACGCTCAGGATCGTCTCGTATTCCACCAGCCCATTCGCGCGCAGCGTGTTGCCGGTGTCCACCAGGTCCACGATCCAGTGGGACAGCCCGAGCAGCGGCGCCGCCTCGACCGAACCGCCCACCTCGATGACCTCCACCGCTCGGCCCAGGGCGGCAAAATGTTCCCGCGCGAGGCGGGGGTACTTGGTGGCAAGGCGGGGCGTGATGCCGCCGGGCAGTGATGGATAGGGCGCGGCGGCGGGCGCGGCCACGACGAGGCGGCACTGGCCGAAGTCGAGCTCGAGCGGCTCGAGCACGTCGGGATTCGACTCGCGCAGCACGTCCGTGCCGGTGATGCCAAGGTCGGCGGCACCCGATTCGACATAGATCGGTACGTCACCCGGCTTGACCTCGAGGAACTCGATGCCGGGCTCGCGCGACGGCACGAGCAGCCGACGACCCCTGTCGCTGACCGGCGCCATGCCGGCGCGGGTGAAGCGCGCGATGGCGGGTTCCCAGAGGCGGCCCTTGGCGACAGCGATGCGCAGGCGTGCACTCACAATGCGAGCTCCGCGATGGTGTCGAGATCGAGCGACAAGCCGACCGCCGGCATCGGGTGCCCGAAGCGTCCCATCAAGCCGTCGTACCGGCCGCCCGCTCCCGCGGCCCGTCCGGCTCCGGCCACGAACAGCTCGAACTGCAGCCCGGTGTAGTAGTCGAGACCTCGCACCTCCCCCAGGTCATAGACCACGTGCGCCCGCTCGCCGGCGCTGAGCGCGGCGTCCAGCGCCAGGAGGTGATCGAGCGCCGGCAGCGCGGCGGCGGGCGCGCGGCACCGCGCCCCCTCCAGCGCCGCGCGTCGGCCCATGACGAACGGCAGCGTAAGCAGGGTGCGCGCGTCGTCATCCAGCGGCGTGAGGGCGCGAGCCAGGCTGCCGCGGTCCTTGCGGTCGATCCAGCGCCGGACATCGGGTCGGAGCGCATCGGGGAGCGCGGCGAGTGCCGGGGCCAGCGCGCCGATGTGCCCGACGTTCAGCTGGAAGTCGCCGAGGCCCACCGCGGCCGCGAGGCGCAACGCCAGCCGGATGAGCTCGAGGTCGGCCGCCAGCCCCGCCGCGCCCAGCAGTTCCGCCCCCACCTGGAGGATCTCCCGCGGGCGAGCCCCGCGATCCGGCTCCTGGCGGTACACCTTGCCGGAGTAGCAGAGCCGGAGCGGCAGCGGCCGGTCCGCAAAGGCCGTCGCGGCCACGCGGGCCACGCTGGCGGTGAAGTCGTACCGAAGCGCGAGCGCCCGGCCATCGAGGTCGAGGAAGCGGATGAGGCGCTCGATCACCGCCGGCCCCCCGGCGCGCACGAAGATTTCTTCGTACTCGAAAGTGGGCGGGCTCACTTCCTCGAAGCCGGCCTCCTCGAGCACCGCCAGTGTTGCCCGCTGGAGCGCCCGCCGCCGCCTCACCGCTTCGCCAGTGAGGTCGAGCGCGCCGGGGGGCACGAGCGCGATCGCCGAGCGGGGCAATTGCCCGCTCATGGCTCGGCCTTTCCTTCCCCAGGGGGCTTCGGGCGCCCGACCACGCGCACCCGATCGACCCGGCGTCCAGCCATCGCCAGGATCTCGAAGTCGAATCCTCCGACGTGCACCAGGTCGCCGGGCTTGGGGAGGCGGCCGAGTTGGCCGAAGAGCAGGCCGCCGACGGTCGTGTACCTGGTGTCGTCGAGGGCCGCGTCGTACTCGGTATTGAACTGGCTGATGGTCAGCGACCCGTCGATCACTGTACCCCCCTCGTCGGCCGGTACATGATCCGGACGATCGTACTCATCGAAGATCGGCCCGACGATCTCCTCGAGCAGGTCCTCCATGGTCACGAGCCCCGCGGTCCCGCCGTACTCGTCGAGCACCACGGCGAGGTGGACCTTGAGCCTCTTCATGTCCGCCAGCACATCCTCGACCTCGCGAGTGCCAGGCACAAACAGCGGCGGGCGCATGATGGTCCGCACGGCTGCCTCCGGGGCCTTGCGCAGCGACGACAGGATGTCCTTGGCGTGCACCACGCCGATGATCTCGTCCAGGCTCTCGGTGAAGACGGGATAGCGCGAGCGCCGGGCCTCCGCCACGCGGTCCGCCGCCTCTCCCACCGGCAGGTCGGCGTCGAGCGCCACCATTTCCGTTCGCGGCGTCATGACCTCCTCGGCGGTTTTCTCGGTGAACTCGAACACGCCCTCCAGCAACCGGGCGTCCTGCTTCTGGAGGGAGCCCGCTTCCTGGCTCTGCTCCACCAGCAGGCGGATCTCCTCCGGCGAATGCAGCCTGCCATGCTCGCCGGTGCGCTCGATGTGGAAGAGGCGCAGGATGCCGTTGGCGGTGCTGTTGAGGATCCAGATGGGCGCCGCCATGACCCACGCGAACGCCATCAGCGGCGCCGCCACCCAACCGCTTACTTCTTCGGGGTAGAGGAGCGCAAACGTCTTGGGCACGAGTTCGCCCAGGATGATGTGCAGGACGGTGATGATGGTGAATGCGATCGCGACCGCGAGGGCATGGGTCGCGATCGTGGCCATGGTGGAAGGGAGCCAGCGGAACCCGGCCTCGATGAGGTGGGCCAAGGCCGGCTCGCCCACCCAGCCCAGGCCGAGGGACGCCAGCGTGATCCCGAGCTGGGTAGCCGAGATGTACCGGTCGAGTGATTGAACCGCGCGGCGGGCAAGCCTAGCTTTGCCGTCGCCGGCCCGGCCCATCTCGTCCAGGCGCGTGCGGCGCGCGCCCACCAGGGCGAACTCCGCCGCGACGAAGAACGCGTTGGCGAGGACAAGAAGCAGGACGGCGAACAGTCCGGCCGCGACCGGCTGGTCGGGTTGCATCCCGGCAACTGTAACCACTTCCCGGAAGGCCCGCGAGTCGATGATCCGCCGTGTCGTCGTTCCGCCGCTCGAGGCGCTTCGGCCCTTCCTGCCACCACTCATTTCCGCGGACACGGCTACCCGGGAGACGGTCGCGCGCATCCTCCAGCGGGTCGCCACGGAAGGTGACCGGGCAGTGCAGGCATGCACCCTGGAACTTGACGGCCTCGACCTGTCCCCTGCAGCGTGGGAAGTGCCGCGCGCAGAATGGGTTGCGGCCCTGGGACGCCTGCCCGCTCCGCTGCGCGAGGCGCTCGAGCTGGCGGTGCGCCGGGTGCGCAGCTATCACAAGCGGCAGCGCGATCCGGGGTTCAGCGTCACCGAAGCCGACGGGACGGTCCTCGGCATGAAGGTGACGCCGCTCGACCGGGTGGGCCTCTACGTGCCGGGCGGGAAGGCGTCGTATCCGTCGTCCGTGATCATGAACTGTGTCCCCGCTGTGGTGGCCGGGGTCCGGGACATCGTGGCGGTGACACCGCCAGGCGGATTCCTCACCGATGCGGTCCTCGCCGCCTGCCAGCTCGCCGGGGTCACCCGCCTGTTCCGCATCGGCGGGGCGCAGGCGGTGGCGGCGCTGGCATTCGGCACGGACACTGTCCCGCGGGTGGACAAGATCGTGGGCCCCGGCAGCCGCTGGGTCGCCGAGGCGAAGCGGCAGGTGGTGGGGCAGGTGGGCATCGATTCCATCGCGGGCCCGACGGAGTTGCTGGTGCTCGCCGACGATTCTCCCGGTGCGGCGCGCGTCGCCGTCGATCTCATCGCGCAGGCGGAGCATGACGAGGACGCGTCGGCGTGGTGCGTCACCACCTCTGCGGCGCTGGCCGACGCGTTGCCCGCGGCCCTCGAGGCGGCGCTGCTCCAGGCGCCACGGGCCGCCATCGCGCGCGTATCACTGGAGCGGAACGGGGTAGTGATACTGGTGCCCACCATCGATGACGCGATTGCGGTCGCCAACCTGCGGGCCCCGGAACACCTGGAGATCCTGGTGCGGGAGCCCGCCCTCGTAGCCGCCGGCATCCGCCACGCGGGCGCCATCTTCCTGGGGCGTCACACACCCGAGCCGGTCGGCGACTACATCGCCGGACCAAGCCACGTCCTGCCCACCAGCGGCACGGCGCGTTACGCGTCGCCACTTGGCGTGTACGACTTCATCAAGCGCACGAGCATCATCCAGTACACCGCCGCGCGGCTGGCCGCCGACACCCCCCACCTGATCGCGCTGGCGGAGGCGGAGCAGCTGGCGGGGCATGCGGAGGCGGTGAGACAGGCATTGCATGACTGATCCTCGTGCCACCGTGCCGCCTGGCCGCCCTCCCGCCGAGGTCCGGCTGCGGAAGGTGCTGCTCCTCACCGCCGGCTTCATGTTCGTCGAGGCCGTCGGCGGATGGCTCAGCGGATCGCTCGCACTCGTGGCCGACGCGGGCCACATGCTGACCGACGTTGGCGCGCTGGCCCTGGCCCTCATGTCCGCCCGGCTGGCGCAGCGTCCCGCCGACCATCGCCGCACCTACGGATACCTCCGGCTCGAGATCTTCGCCGCACTGGTGAACGGTGTCGTCCTCGCCGCCCTCTCGGCCTGGATCATTTTCGAGGCCATCCGGCGATTCCGCACACCTCACGCGATCGAAGGCCCGCTCTTCGCGGCCGTGGCGGCGGCGGGGCTCGTGGTGAATCTGGTGGCGCTGCGGCTGCTGCGGCACGACTCCCACGCGAACCTCAACACCCGGGCGGCCTACCTGCACGTCATGGGCGACCTGCTCGGCTCGGTGGGGGCCCTGCTCGCGGCGCTGATCGTCATCGCCACCGGCTGGACGCTCGCCGACCCCATCGTGTCGGTGCTGATCTCGCTCCTGATCATCACCGGTAGCTGGCGCCTCCTGCGGGAGAGCGTGGAGATCCTGCTCGAGGCGGCCCCGTCGCACATTCCGCTGCAGGAAGTGGAGCGGCGGATGCGCGGGGTGGAAGGGGTCATCGCCGTGCACGACCTGCACGTGTGGACCCTGACGAGCGGGGTCGTGGCGATGAGCGGCCACGTGGTCGTGCCCGACCTGGTGTCCCATCCCCGGGTGCTCGCGGCGGTGCAGCAGGAGGTGCGGGACATCGGGATCGGCCACGTCACCATCCAGGTCGAGTGCCTGGATCAGTGCGTGCCCGACGCCGAGGGACCCCTCGCCCGCGGGAAGGGGGGCGCCGGCGGGGCCCACTCCCACGGGCACCCCCATTCGCACTAGTCCGGAACTCGCTGTGGGAGAGGGACTTCCAGAGGGCGCCAGCGCTCTCTTGCGGCGCCGACCGTCGCAGTCTATATATGCGCCGCTCAGGCCCTGTTCGGGCCACACGTTGTTGAATTCGCAGGGGAAGCGGCACACAGTGATTCGTAACATTGCAATCATCGCGCACGTCGACCACGGCAAGACCACACTGGTCGACCAGATGCTCCGGCAGGCCGGGGCGTTCCGCGCGAACCAGCACGTCGAAGAGCGTGTCATGGACTCGAATCCGCTGGAGCGCGAGCGGGGCATCACCATCCTGGCCAAGAACACGTCGGTGCACTGGCACGGCACGAAGATCAACATCGTGGATACGCCGGGACACGCCGACTTCGGCGGCGAAGTCGAGCGGATCCTGCGCATGGTGGACGGATTTGTGCTCCTGGTGGACGCCGCCGAGGGCCCGATGCCGCAGACGCGGTTCGTCACCCGGAAGGCACTGGCGCTGGGGCTCAAGCCGATCGTCGCGATCAACAAGATCGACCGGTCCGACGCCGAGCCGCTGCGGGTGCACGACGAGGTGCTCGGACTCTTCATCGATCTCGAGGCGACGCACGAGCAGCTCGATGCGCCGTTCCTCTACACCTCGAGCCGGGCCGGCACGGCCACGCCCGAGCTGGATCATCCAAGCAAGGACCTGACCCCACTCTTCCAGGCGGTCATCGACCACATTGCGGCGCCTCAGGGCGACCCCGAGGGCCCGTTCCAGATGCTCATCTCCACCCTCGACTTCTCGTCCTTCCTGGGTCGCATCGCGATCGGGCGGATCGAGCGCGGCCGGGTGCGGGCAGGCGACCAGGTGTCGCTCCTCCCCATGGGCGAGCCGGGCATGGTGGTGGATGAGCCGATGGAGAATGGCCGGGTGACGAAACTGTACACCTTTGACGGTCTCGCCCGCGTGGAAGTGGCAGAGGCGAGTGCCGGTGACATTGTGGCGCTGGCGGGGTTCGAGACCATCGAGATAGGCAAGACGTTCACGTCCATCGGCCACCCGGAGCGGTTGCTCGGCATCGCGGTCGAGGAGCCGACCATCTCGGTCGACTTCATCGTGAACAACGGGCCCTTCGCCGGGCGCGATGGGAAGTACGTCACCAGCCGCCAGCTGCGCGACCGGCTCTTCAAGGAGCTCGAGCGCAACGTGGCGCTCAGGGTCGAGCCGACGGACACGCCCGACACGCACACCGTCTCGGGCCGCGGCGAGTTGCATCTCGGCATCCTGATGGAGACGATGCGGCGCGAGGGCTACGAGTTCCAGGTATCCCGGCCCCGGGTCATTACCCGCACCGGCGAGAACGGCGAGCGGCAGGAGCCGTACGAGGAACTGATGATCGACGTCCCGGAGGAATACATGGGCGTCGTGATGGAGCGCCTCGGGCCACGCCGGGCCGAGATGCGGGAAATGAAGAACAACGGCACCGGTCTCGTGCGGCTCACGTTCAAGATCCCGGCGCGCGGGCTGTTCGGCTATCGCTCCGAGTTCCTGACCGATACGCGCGGCAACGGGATTATCCATCACCGCTTCCTCGAGTACGGTCCGTGGGCCGGCCCGCTCGCGGGCCGGAAGCGCGGCGTGCTGGTGGCCGATCGCGAGGGCTCGGTGGTCGCGTTCGCACTGGGGAACCTGCAGGAGCGCGCCCAGATGTTCGTGGCGCCCACTGACCTGGTGTACGAGGGGATGATCGCGGGCGAGAACTCCCGTCCGGGCGACCTCGACGTTAACGTGACGAAGGAAAAGAAACTCACCAACATGCGCGCCTCGGGATCAGACGATAACATCCTCCTCGAGCCGCCGCGGCAGATCACCCTCGAGTACGCGATGGAATACATCGAGGAGGACGAGCTGATCGAAGTCACCCCCAAGACGATCCGCCTGCGCAAGCGCGTCCTGCAGGTGAATGATCGAAAGAAGGCTGCCCGGGCCGCCGCCCGGGTGGCGGACGCGTCGTGACCCAGCGAGTTTCACCCTCTTCACGGATGGCGGAGGCGATCATGCCGGCCAGCGAGACGTCGTACGGAGCCCTGCAGATGCGGCGGAAGTTCGACGACGATGAGTTCGAGGAAGATACGTTCACCTTCGACGACGATGATGACGACGAGAAGGAGGACGGCGAGGACGAGGACGAGGACGACGAGATCGAGGGCGCCGATGACGAGGAGGTCGAGGAGTTCGACGACTTCGACGAGGACGAGGATCGCTGAACGCCGGGCCGCCTTGATGGCTGGCGTGGTGCTGCGGGGCAGCCGAACGGCTGCCCCGTTGTGTGTCACCAGGTGAGTCCCACGCGGCGCGCCAGGAACCGCGTGTCCCCCGGCTGACTCAGCATGAACGCGGCGGTCTCCTCCACCGCGATCTCGGCACCTCCCGCCGGGACCTGATCATCCGGGGCGCGCATCCGCGACGGCGGCGTGCCGTTCACCTGCGTGGTCGTGCACACCAGCGTCCAGTCCAGCCGGCTCTCGCGCCGCGCCGCATCCCCACGGCTCGATGCCCAGCGTCCGGCACGGTACCGAGGTCGAACTCGAGGAGATGTGCTGCCCCACGATTTCCGCCTCGTCGCTACCCTGTAACTGCATGCAGGACCTGGCCTACCAGGAGATCGCGGAAATAATCGCTGCCCGGTCGGAACCGTCCGCTCTCGCCTGCATCGTGCCCGCCGGCTGCTTCAGCAGCAGCTCTGGCGCACTGCCGAGGAGCGCGGCATCACCCGGGAACTGGCGGCTACCCCCCAGGAGGACCAGTGACATCCCCGAGTCGGTACACCTGCGAGCAGGTCTTTGCCCGGCTGGATGATTTCCTCGATCGCGAGCTGTCCGCCGAGGAATGCGACTGGCCCGGGAACACCTCGACACCTGCGCCAACTGCGCCAGCGAGTACCGGTTCGAGTCCACGGTCATGCGCGACGTGCGCGACAAGCTCGGACGCATCGACCTGTCGCGAGGGCGAACACGCAGTGGAAGGCCCTGGAGAACGCGCCCCGCGAGTAGGCGCCACGCCGGACCGGGGTCAGTCGTCGAATCGCCCCCGGCCCTCCTTCTCCACCGGCTCGTCTTCGGCCGGATCAACGCGGCCGCCCTCGGATTCGAGGGCGGCCCGCGCCGCTTTCAACTCCTCGCGCTTGCTGTCGTCTGTCACCGGGTAATGCAGCTTGAGCCCCTGCAGTGTGTCCACCACCGCCGCGGCCACGATCAGGCGGGTTGCCCACTTGTAGTCGGCCGGCACCACGTACCATGGCGCATGGGGCGTCGCCGTCTGGCGGATCATCTCCTCGTACGCCCCCATGTACTCGTCCCAGTGCTCCCGCTCCTGCACGTCGGCCGCCGAGAACTTCCAGTTCTTGCCGGGCTCGTCCAGCCGCTCGAGAAACCGCTTCTTCTGCTCCTTCTTAGACACGTGCAGGAAGAACTTCCGGATAATGACGCCATTCCGCGCAAGGTAGCGCTCGTGGGCGCTGATGTCCTCGAAGCGCTCCTTCCAGATGTCACCGGTGATCAGTGACGGCGCGAGGCGCTGCCGCTCGAGCAGCGCGCGGTGTACCCGCACCACGAGCGTTTCCTCGTAGTAGGACCGGTTGAAGATCCCGATGCGGCCGCGCTCGGGCAGGCAGCGCGTGGTCCGCCACAGGAAATCGTGGTCCAGCTCCTCGTCCGACGGCGCCTTGAAGGAGAAGACCTGGCACCCCTGCGGGTTGACGCCGGACATGACATGCTTGATCGCGCTGTCCTTGCCGGCGGCATCCATCGCCTGGAAGATCAGCAGCACCGCGTACCGGTCCTGCGCGTAGAGCATGTCCTGCAGCTCCGTCAGTCGCTCTACCCCGCGCCGGAGCGCATCCAGCGCCCGCTCCTTGTCCTTCAACCCGGCGCGATCGCTGGTGTCGAAGTCCTTGAGCCGGAACTTGCTGCCGTCGATGACCCGGTAGCGCCGGGAGAAATCTGCGGCGATGTCAGCCATGGTTGTGATTGACTAGGGGTAGAGGGGGTTCAGTGCACCGAGGGCAGCGTCTTGAGCAGCTGGCGGATGGCCTTCTGGACCCGGTCCGGCGTCGGGGCCTTGCCCGTCATGTTGTCCTGATAGACGCCGCGCCAGCCGACTTCGCCGGTCTTCCGGTCCACCAACTCCAGCACCACGCCCGCCTCACGCTGGGTGAGCCCGGCGAAGGCCGAAGCGCCGGCGGTGCTGTACCCGTAGTCCCAGCCGTTCCAGCACCCGCCGGAGTTACAGCTGGTCAGGGGAACCGGGGTATTTGGATCCTGCGCGACCACCGGAGCATCGGTTCTCGTGGTCTTCACCCCGACGGCATAGCGCGCGAGGAACTGGGCGCTCGACGAGTCGACCTTGCGGTACCCCTTGCCCGCGAGGCCCGAATCGATGGCTGCCTGAATGCGGAGCTTGAGGCGCTGGTTCACGATCATGTATCCCTCGGCGCTCTCCGGAAAGGCCAGCGCGCCGCCCCAGGCGTACGTGCCGGCGCCCGGCACGAGCGTTGGCGCCTTGGTGCTCGACACCGTGGGACCGCACGCGGTCGACACCGCCAGCATCACGGCGAACACTGCCCGACCGGCCTTGTCACGAATCATTGTTGCTCCGGGTGCTTGGCGTTCTGTCGCGCAGTGGTAATCTGCAGTGATACGAGCCGGCCGATCAGCACCGCCGGGTAGAGTTGCCCGATCAGCCCCTCCAGCGTGGCGAGTGACCGCGCCGCGGGGCTGACGGGCAGGATGTCGCCGTAGCCGATCGTGGTCAGTGTGGTGAGGCTGAAGTAGAAGAGGCTCGAGCGCATCATGCCATGCGTAGTAGCCGGGTGCGGCAACTGGAACGCCTCCGGCCGCAGCTGCAGAATCAGCCAGTACGATTCCGCGAAGGCAACGGCGAGGAGCAGGTAGACGGCGATCGCGCCCTGCAGCCGCGCGCTGGTGATCACGCCGCCGCGAAAGACATGATGCAGGGCCAGGTAGGCGAGCCAGAGCAACGCCACCACACTCAGGCCGGTCCGCAGGGCGGCCGCGCCACGACCGGGTACGAGGGCGTCGTAGAAGCCAAGCCCGATCGGCGCCAGCATGGCCAGCAGGCCCCAGATCCGGGCGCCGCGCGTGCGCGTGACGGCAAAGACTCCGCTGATGCCCAGCGCCGAAAACGCGGCAGCGGCAACGAGGTCACCCCGCTGCTCGACCACGCCCACTGCGCTGAGCGGCACCACCACGAACAGCACGATCAGCAGGAACAGCAGCAACAGGCTGAGGCTCAGGTCGGCTTCCCAGATATCGTTCACCTGCTCGCGCACGTGCCTCGGTTCGGATGGCGGCAATGCGGCTCCCCCGCTGGAGTTGCAGGAATGTAGCCCCGGACCACGGCACCATGGTGGCCCGGGGTCCGGGGCGCTGGTATTATCTCTCCCGCTCACGATCAGGCCACGTCCGTTTTCCCGGCAGGTGGATGTACCCGACTGAATACCAGCGATGGTGGTGGCCCCTCATCGCCCTGACCCTTGCCCTGGCGCCCCGGGCGGTGGCGCAGGGCGATTCTACGCCTCCACCCGCGATCTTCCGGACCATGGGCCAGCCGCCCCGGTGGAAGCCGTATGTCGGCGCATTCGTGGGCGTGAACAACATCACGACTACGGACAGGGCCACCAACGTCGGGGGCCTTGGCCTGGTTGGGCTCTATCGGGACCTCATCAGTCCGCTGGTGGGCGTTGGGGTGGCGGCGGAGGGCTATGCCGGGGTTATCGGCGAGGCGTTCGACGGCGGCGTACGCCTCAACGCGGCCCTGCCCGTGGTCTTCCTGCAGGGGGGGGTGGACTACGCCTTCGGCGACAACTCGCTGGCGTTCATCCTCAGCTTTGCGCTGCCCATCCGCCGGGGTGGCATTTTCGGCGGCGGGAGCCTGGCGCGGGTTGACTGGCTTCCGAGCCGCGGCCAGACCCTCAACATCGGCCTGCAGGTTCCGGTGCTCCAGCCGTGGGTAGGGAAGACCCGGCCCAAGGCACAGGACGTCAGGGTTCCCCGGGCGTCGCACGCCCAGTTCATGCGGGCCGACAGCGTGGCCCGGGCGGACACGAGTGAGCCGGCCGCTGCCGCCCTGGCCCAGATGCGGCGCGAGGCGCTGTGGACGATCAGCCTGATCACGGTCTACTACACCGGCCTCGGCAAGTCCAACGATGCTGCCCTGGCGACTCAGCGCGATACCATCCTGGCCTACATCGAGGCAGTGAACCGCACCGACCCGTCGCATCCCGAGGGCTGGAGCCCGGCGCACGTGATGGCCCTGTGGCACGCGCAGATGAAGGTCGCCTTCGCACATGCCGCGGGCCCCAACGATCCTGCGGCCACTGCCACCGGCATCACCATCGCCGCCGCGGCGCGACGCGCCCTCCTCGATTCCGTGCTCATTCCCTACGACGCCCGGTTTGGCCAGTACAAGGATCCCAACCAGATCATGGGCTATGGCACGCGCGGCCGGCTCGCGTTCGCGGCGTGGGTGGCCGTCAGCGAGGTCGCGCCCGAGCGCCGCGAGGCGGTACTGGCGGTGTTCGACGGGATCCTTGGCATCCTGGAACTTTGCCGACACGAACTGCACCGCATCAACGGCACCGATTCCCGGCTCAACTGGATGCCGATGCAGTTCGCTCTGGAGGCAGAGGATCACGACGACCAGGCGGAACTGGACCAGCTCATCGAGCGGGTCGTCGAGCGACAGTTCCAGTCGGGCAACGCGGTCGTGTTCCTCCCGGGGCAGCAGTTCCAGGTCGAGGTGGCCGACCAGATCGCGGCGGCCCGCAACTATCAAGTGCTCTGGATCCACGAGTATCGCGGCCTTGCCGCGAACGGCCGCCCCGACAGCGTCGGGGCTTTCCAATCACTCAACTACCTCCGGGCCCTGCTGCGCGGCGTGGAACGCTACGATTCGCTTGGCCGGATGCCCGCCTTCTTCATTTTCTACGACCAGCACTACCACCGGGACCGCCGGAGTCGGGTATGGCTGGACCTGCTCGAAAACCCGCTGGCGCACCGGCTGCAGCTCCCGGCCGGCAGCGAGGGCATGGCGGCACAATTCGCCAGGATGCAGGACAGCCTGCGCCGGGCGGTGACGCAGTCGACGCGCCTTCAGGCCCTCGCCGGGGCCCAGGGGCGGGGGTTCGTGGAGAGGCTCGTGCGGGTGAATGTCAGCATTACCCAGCCTGGAGACCTCAGCTTCCGCTCGACCCGCATCATCGGGGTCCTGCCGATCGTGGGCGACAACCTCATGCGCGATCACCGGAAGGTTGCCTTCTTCGACCTCAATGAGGACGACCCTGGGGTCGGGCGCGCGGCCTATACCGGCGTCGGGGTGGCCGAGACGTTCGCCGACCCGACGTGGGATGATCGCGTGCTCGTGGTTGCCGGGCCGGCGATCCTGTCGCTCAAGGAGGATGCCCAGCGCCTCCTGCTGCGCAACGGGTTCACGATCGACGAGGTACCGCTGCCACTCCGGCCCCGGGTGCTGAGCGCCGACTACGGCTCCCGCGTGGCGGCCCTCGCGGCGAGCGGCTACTCGGCGCGCGGGGTCCAGGTGCACAATGACGTCGGCTTCGGCTGGAAGCGGGCCAGCGTGGCCGAGATGATGCTCATTACCCTGATGCCGCCGGGGAGCACCATCCTCATCCCCGATCCCCTGTGGACCAGCCTCACCTATGCCTCGCACCTCGTCGCGGCGGTGCTGCGTGGGTGTCACGTGTACCTGGTCGCGCCGTCCGCGGACAACGCGCCGAGCGGGGCGTGGTCCACCATGACGCGGAGCATCGACGTGTTCGGGCGCCTCCTGGAAGTGCAGAACAGTCTGGGCGCAGAGACACGGGGTGCGGGCGTACTGCGCGTCGGCATCTATACCCGTACCTCGCCCGTCAATGATGCCGTTGCGCGCTACCGGGAGGTCGCGACGACCTTCAACGCCACGCCATGGCTGCAGCAGCTCTTCCTGCTCGATGATTCGCTCACGGCTGACCTGGACTCGGCGGCGGGGCGGCTTCAGGCTGCGGGGTACCGGCCGCAGCCGGTGATCGACGACAGCCTCGATCGCCGGCCACGGCTGCATGCCAAGACCCAGCTGTTCCTGAGCCGGTCCACCATGAGGGCGATCGCGTCACTGCCGGGATACCACACGTTCATGCGCGAGCAGTTCCGGTCCGGGCAGGATGTACTCCACTCGCCCGACAACATGGGCATGCCCGGCCAGGCGCGCGCCGGCGACGCGACGGCGCTGGGGCGGGCGTTCGAGCAGCTCACCCCCGCCCAGCGCGACAGCGCGCTATTGTTCCTCACCGTTGGGTCTCCGAACAAGGATGCGCGGGGCATCTTCCTCGACGGTGAGGCCAACTTCATCGTGTCGGGCCCCTGGGCGCTGCAGGCATATACCGAGATGTTCCTCCTCTTCGGGATGACGACGTGGGTGGAGAACCAGTCACAGTTGCGGGCGCTCTTTCCGGCATACTCCGAGCGGTCGCGCCGGTTTTCGTACCGCTTGCGGAAGGCCCTCTGACAATCCGGCGGCGGCATTCTCGATGCTAGGACTTGGGCTGCTCCTGATGTTGCAGGGTGCCGTCGCCGATACCACTTGCGCCACCGCGGCGCTCTGCGAGCTGGTGGCGCGCGCCGCGGAAGTGAACCGCGTCCCGGGGCGGCTGGCCGCCTACACCGCACGCGTCGAGGTTGAGGCGTCGATCATCAGTGTCCGCGACGATTACGTCGACGGGCCCACCGCGATCCAGCAGGTCGCCACCGATGTCCGCTGGGAGCGGAACGGGCCCTTCGTCCAGCGGGCCGTCGGCGCGCGCAGCCGGTACAGCCTGGTGCCGCTCTCGCGCATGAGGTTCCTGCTCATCGGGTGGATCTCGCCGCTGACCTACGGTGAACGCATCCCCATCTTCGGCAGGCAGGGTGCCGGCGACGTGGAGGACCCCATGCCAGGCGACGTGGATCCCGCGCTCATCTACGCCGTGCATCCCCTCGCCAGCGACCGCGCGGACTACTACCGCTTTCTCGGCGCGGACACCCTGGAGGCGCCATTTCCGGGTGGCATCACGCGCCGCATCATCCGCATCCGCGTAACGCTCCTGGCGATCCCATCCGATCGTCACCTGCTCGTGGACGGCTTTATTGATCTCGATGCCGCCACCCTGCACACCGCCGCCATCCGGTCGAAGCTGATCTCCACTGGCGAACCCTACCGGGCGCCCAGAATGTTCGGTGCGGTCACCATTCCATCCCCGTACTTTGTCGAGCTCGTCAACACACCCGATTCGTCTGGCACCTGGCTGCCGGCCACTCAGCGCTACGAGTGGCATGGGCTGCCCGACGGCATCGAGGGAGCGGCACCCGCACTGCGCATCACCAGTCACTTCGTGAACCGGGCGGCCACCAACCTCGAGCCCGGTGCCTCCGCTTCCTTCAACGACACACCGACCTTCCAGCTCCGAACGGCTCCGCGCGACTCCGTGTCGCGGTTCAGCGCATTCGCCGAGCCCATCGGCCAGGGAACGGTGCGCTTCCATGCCTCCGATTTCGCCGATCTCGGTGCGCGCCAGCCGATCCTGGTAGGGAAGAGCCGGGTCGTCTTTTTCAAGACGCTCAACGGAGAGGACGTGGTCCGGTACAACCGGGTGGAGGGCATCTACACCGGCGTTCCCGTGACGTACATCCCGGGAGACAAGCTCCGCTACACCTTTTTCCATGCGAACGCGGGCGTGGCATGGTGGTCGGGCGCTGTCATGTACGACGGTGCGGTGGGTCGGGACAATGGCCGGACGCGGCTTGAGGTACGGGGAGGGCGGTTCCTCGCGGTCACCAACCAGTTCCGCACACAGTTCGACAATTTCGCCCTGGGCGCACTGCTCGCCCGCGATAACTGGGACTACGTCGAGCGCTACAGCGCGACGGTCAGGGTGTTGCACCGCCTGAACATCAGGCGGGGCTCGCGCATTCAGGTCGAGGCGGGATGGACCGAGGACCGGCCCCGCGAGCGCGTGCTCTCTACCACCCCGTGGGTGGGATACCTGCGCCCGAACCGCGGGATTTTCGAGGGGAGCTATTTCAGGACTCGCGCCAGGCTGGATATCAATCCGGATATCAGCCCTCAGTTCGTGCGCCAGGGATGGGGCTTTCAGGTGACGTACGATGGCGGCATCGGTGCCCTGAACTATTCGCTCATCCAGGCGCGGGCCGTCGCCCGCAAGGACTTCTCCCGGGCGTTCATCGGGGCGGTGGTGGAGGCCGGTACCACGTTGGGCAACAGCATCCCGCCCCAGCAGCTCTTCGAGGTCGGCGGCGCGGTTGGCTTGCCGGGCTACGAGTACAAGCAGTTCGCGGGCAACAGGGGCATCCTGGCGCGCGTGCGGCTCACCTTCCCGATTCCACTGTTCACGCTGAGCGGGGGAGCCATCAACCGGGCGCTCTCGGTGCCGCGGTCGCTGCCGTCCATTTCCTTCGGCTACCAGGGGGCGGCGACAAGTATCTCGAATCCCGGTGCGCAGGCGGCGGTGACGGCGCTGGGATATGCGTTCAATACCGGCACCGGCCAGACAGCGGTCGACTCGATTACCGGAGTTCCACTTCCGGCGTCCACGGCCAGCAATGGCTGGAAGAGTTCGGTGGACGTGCGCGTGGGTTTCTTCGGCGGCGCGATCGCGGTCGGTGTCGCCAAGCCGTTTTTCCAGGGGCGGGGACTGGCCTTCTTCCTGGCGATTGGCGGACAGTTCTAGGGGCGTAGCCGACAACGAACGGGGCCCGCATCACTCGATGCGGGCCCCTTCGCGCGTAACCGGTGCCCCGATGGTTCAGGGAACCCGGGGAAGCGAGTTGAAGATCCTCGACATCGTCGTGTTGATCTCCTGCTCGCTGGGCGCCCGCGAACCCGGTGAGCCCTGCCATACCGCGCGCCACGCGGTGTTGCCGGACTTCTCGTCGATCAGGTCAACCACGAACGAGGCATCGGTGTTCGTGACAGGGGTCGTGTTGGAAACCGCCATGCCCCCCATGCCCATGCCCCCCATACCCATGCCTCCCATGCCCCAGCCCATGCCCCAGCCGGGGCCCATGCCCATGCCCATGCCCGGGCCCATCATGCCCACGCCGCTGGTGGTCGTAACCAACGATGTGCTGGTCTGGACACCGACGAAGTAACGCACCCGGAAGGTTGCCTCCTGCGTGCTGTCGACCATGGTGAAGCCCCGCTGCGTCAGCTGGGTCACGATCGCCTGCTGGATTCGGCGGTGCACGATGTTGTTCTGGACAGCCGGGTCCAGCTGGTTCGTCCCCTCGAGGGTGCCGCCCTCGAATTCCACCGTGGCCCCTTTCGGGATGGGGATGCTGCTGTCGCGGTCGGACGTAATGGATGGACCGCAGGCGGCGACGAGAATTCCGGTGGCCAGCGTCAACAGGCTGGAATGCAACGCGCGTGGGGCAGGTGACATGCGAACGACCTCAGTTGGCTTGAATAGTGACCACCGGCAGCTCCAGTGGGGCGTAGCCCGCAATATACCGCGGGAGGGGCGGATTGTCTCCGGGAAGGCCCCGGAAAGCTTGTAACGTGGAGGTCATGGGTTTATCCTGTCCGGTTCTGCAGGGGCCTGTAGCTCAGGTGGTTAGAGCGCACGCCTGATAAGCGTGAGGTCGGTAGTTCAACTCTACCCAGGCCCATCGACCCAACGCCAAGCCCCATCACACGATATCGGTGTGATGGGGCTTCGCGCATCGAGGGACGCTGTGGGGAAGATCCCGGCTCGGTGGGCTGGTGGGCCGGTCCGGTATATCGTTGTCACTTCTTCTTCGTCATTAGGCCGGCTCATGTCTACCACCTACGACGCAATCATCATCGGCGCCGGCCATAACGGCCTCGTCACCGCCGCCTACCTCGCCCGCGCGGGCCGCAAGGTGCTCGTCCTCGAGCGCCGCGAAATGGTCGGCGGCTGTGCCGTCACCGAGAATCTCTGGCCCGGCTACAAGGTCTCCACCGCCAGCTACGTCAACAGCCTCTTCCGGCCCGAGATCATCCGCGACCTCGACCTCAAGCGCCACGGCTTCGAGATGCTGCCGCGCAGCCCCTCCAGCTTCACGCCCTTCCCCGATGGCCGCTACCTCATGATGGGCCCGGACAAGGAGATGACCCACCGGGAGATCTCCAAGTTCTCGAAGAAGGACGCCGAAGCGCTGCCGAAGTACGAGGCGATGCTGGAGCGGGTCGCGGATTTCCTGGAGCCGACGCTGGTCCAGACGCCCCCCAACCCCTGGTCGATGGCGCCGGGCAACCTGCTCGCGCTGCTCAAGCTGGGACTCGGCTTCAAGAAGCTTGGCACCGACGGGCAGAAGGCAATCGAGATCCTGACCGGCGCGGCCAACCCGATCCTTGACCGCTGGTTCGAGTCGGAGCAGCTCAAGGCCACGATCGCCACCGATGCAATCATCGGCGCCTTTGCCACGCCCTCCATGCCGGGCACGGCCTACGTCCTCTTCCATCATGTCATGGGGGAGTGCAACGGGGTGCGTGGCGTCTGGGGCTATGTGCGCGGCGGGATGGGTGGACTCTCCAACGCAATCGCCTCGGCGGCGAAGGAGAAGGGCGCCGAGATCCGCACCAATGCGGCGGTGTCGAAGATCGTCACGAAAATGGGGCGGGCGACGGGTGTCGTGTTGGCCGACGGCACCGGGATCAGCGCGAGAAAGGTGATCTCCTGTCTCGACGCGAACGTGACCTTCCTCAAGCTGATGGATACGAAGGAACTGCCGGCCGACTTCGTCGAGTCGGTGCGCAATCTCGACTATGCCAGCGGCAGCGCCAAGGTGAACCTGGCCCTCTCCGAGGTGCCGAACTTCACCTGCCTCCCCGGCAACACCGTGGGCCCGCAGCACCATGGCACGATCCACCTCTGCCCCACCCGGGACTACATCGAGAAGGCGTTCGACCCGGCCAAGTACGGCTACATTTCGAAGAACCCGATCGTCGAGGCCACCATGGCGTCGTCGCTCGACAACACGGTGGCGCCTCCGGGCCAGCATGTGATGTCGATGTTCACCCAGTACTTCCCCTACAGGCTGGCGGCGGATGCGGGAACGCTGGAGGAGAACAAGAGGGCCTACGCCGAGAAGTGCATCGACATCATGACCGAGTATGCGCCGAACTTCAGGAAGTCGGTGCTCAACTACCAGGTGCTGAGCCCGATGGATCTCGAATCACGCTTCGGGCTCACCGGCGGCAACATCATGCAGGGGACGATGTCGCTGTCGAGTCTCTCGTTCATGCGGCCGGTGCCGGGCTATGCTGACTACCGCACGCCGATGAAGGATCTCTACCTGTGCGGCGCCGCGACCCATCCGGGCGGCGGGGTCATGGGGGCCTGCGGCTACAATGCGGCGCGGGAGATATTGAAGGACGGGTGAACGGTACGGAGCGAGGGCGGGAGTTGCCGACATCCGTGGGAACACGCCGACGAGGGAGCGATCGGCGCGGATCATGGCGGTTCCTGAGCCGGTGATGGGACGCTGGCTGACAGGGCCGAACGATAGCTGCAAGGGGATCGATGCGAGAGCACCCCGGCGCCTGTCGGGCACCGGGGTGCTGGTGTTTCGGATTGCCATGAACGGGGCGACCGGGAAGCGCCGGCCCTGCTAGTACCGCCGATAGCTGGGCTGATAGACCCGGTTGATCGCGATCACGCCGCCGTGCGGGGCACACGTGTCGTCCGGTCGACGGACCATGATGCCGCCGCCTCCCCGCGCGATGGTCTGGATCGCCGGGGGATCGCCGCTCCCCATCGCCACGGCCGGAATGCTGGAGACCGTCTGGCCGGGTGCGAGCGCGTGCCCGCCCCCCGCCTGGGTCTCGACCGGCGGCGTCGCAGGGGCGTTGGGAACGACCTCCGGCGCCGGCGCCGGCGCGAGTTCCGTCGCGGCTGAGGTGGCTTCCGACCCTGTCGGGCGGGGCACCGCCGTCCTGACTTCGGTAACCAGCCTCACTTTGCCCCGGCCCTTGCTCGCGGGCCGGGTCATCGACTGGCGCTCCACTGCGGAAAGCACCAGCGGCTCCGCGCCCGCCTGCGATGCGCCGAGATTCAGGTCCCGCCCAGCGCTGTCAGCCCCTGCCGAAGCGGTCGAATCATGGCCGTTGCTGCATGAAACGAGGAGCAGCGCTGCCACCGTGGCGGGAACAAGCTTGCGCATGATTTCACCCTCCCTGCGAATCGCCCGGACTGAACGCATTAGCAAGAATGGTGACGTCTCGACCCGTCCGCAAGCACACAGCTGCAACCTAGACCAGATGCAGGTCGGCCACGTGCACGTGGTCCGCGGCGACATCGAAGGCCTCGCACCACTTCTCAAGTGCCAGCAGCAACTCGTTCGCGGTGGCGGCGAACTCCGCCGCCTTCTGGTGAAAGGTGGCGAGCTCGGCGAGTCGCTCGCACTGCGCTTCCACCAGGTCGCCGGCCGCGCAAAGCTCGGCCCACGTCGCGGGCTCGAGCAACGCCTCGAGATCGGTGGCGGCGTCGCGCTCAGCCCGGAACCGGGGGGTGAACCGCTCCCGGAGGTATGTGACCGCGCGCGCGCGATCCCAGACGGTCGACGCGGCGGCACAGGCGGGCCTGAAAGCGTGCCGCGTCTCGGCAAGCCACAGGGTATGGACGGCTGGCATCGTGGTCATGTGGCGGGCCCTCCATGGCTCGCGGCATCACGCCGTTGCAAGAGGTGCCAGGCTGGGCAAAATCCACTTATGCCCGTCCCGATGAGGATGAGGCCGAACAGGGTCAGATAGCGCCACGGTGCGGGCAGCGCGCCGTAAAGGCCGAGCAGCCCCACGCCCACGATGATCCGGATCACCCGCTCCGGCATGCGCATGTTGGGTGTCATATCTTGCCTCCGTAGCCAGTGCGCCATGATACGTTACCACCGAGGGTGTGAAGCGCCGATGGAGCCAGCGTGAAGGACGTCCCCCGCACGACCGCGCATGAAGGAGTGGCGGAATGATTCTCGAACCCGGATTCGATGTCGCGCGCGACTTGGGGGTGGCCGCGCTCGCCGGCCTCGCGGTTGGCATCGAGCGTCAATGGTCGGGACACGCCTCGGGACCGAACGCCCGGTTTGCCGGGGTCCGCACCTTCCTGCTGCTTGGGCTCCTCGGTGGGCTGGCGGGCTGGTTCACGCGCGGCGGGCTCGGCGCCCTCGGTGTCCTGTTGCTCGCCGCCGGCGCCACGCTCACCGTGGTGGCCTATGTGGTGGCGACCCGGCGGGAGGGGGCGGACCCCGATGGCACCACCGAGGTCGCGGCCCTCATGGTCCTCGGGCTGGGTGCCGCGGCGGGGCTCGGGTTTCCGCTCCTTACGAGCGCGGCGATCTCCGTGACGGTGCTGGTGCTGGTGGAGAAGGGCCGGATTCACGAGCTCATCGGGCGGATCGGCGAGAAGGAGCTCAAGGCGGCACTGCAGTTCGCCGTGCTGGCGCTGGTCATCCTCCCGGTCCTGCCGGAAGGCCCCTATGGCCCCTTCGACAGTATCCGGCCACGGACGCTCTGGACCGTGGTGCTGCTCTTTTCCGCGCTCAATTTCGTCGGCTATGGGGCGCGCCGGGCCTTGGGGGAGGGCAGGGGGTACGGTATCACCGGGCTCCTGGGAGGGCTCCTCTCCTCGACCGCTGTGACGCTCAGTTTCTCCCGCCAGAGCCGGGAGGAGCCTGGGATGGGCGGCGCGCTGGCGTCGGGTGTGCTGGGCGCGTGCACGATGCTATTGCCGCGCGTGCTGCTGATCACCGCGATCCTCAACCCCCCGGTTGCCCTGGCGCTGCTACCCTACCTGGTCCCTCCGCTGATCGTCGGCGGCGGCTTCGTGCTGTATACGCTGCTGCGGCCGGCGTCGCCAGGCGAACGGGCCGGAACGCACCAGGCGCCAAGCCCGCTCGGTCTCTGGTCGGCGATCAAGATGGCCATTGCCTTCCAGGCCGTGCTCCTCGCCATCCCGCTGGTGCACGAATTGTGGAGCGCTCCCGGTGTGCTGGCGTCGGCGGCCGTACTGGGCCTCACCGACGTGGACGCCCTTACCTACACCATGGCCAGGCTGGCAGCGGCGCCCGACTCGATCGCGCTCGGCGCTCAGGCAATCGCGGTCGGGATCCTGTCGAACACCTTCCTCAAGCTGGGCCTGGCCGCCACGCTCGGCGGGAAGGGTTTCAGGCGCCAGGCCGCCATCGGCCTCGCGTCGCTCGCGGCCGCAAGCGGCCTGGGGCTCGCGATCGGGGCGCGCTAGCGTCGTCAGGTGCCGTCGACAACGTCCACGTCGCCTGGTGCCACCACCACCTCCCCGTGTCCCTCCACATCCACCGTGATCCGGTCGCTCAGCGGATCGGTGCGCAGCCGCTGAATCCGGCTCACTTCCACGATCGTGCCGGTCCTGCCGCTGACGCGGGGCACGCCTGTCTTGATGATGCGGACCGTGGTTCCCGGGATGCAGCGATCGATGTGCGCCATGAGGCCCTCGGGTAGGGGTGTCGGGGGCAAAGTCGTCTTGCGTGCCTGTCAGTAATATGATACCGCGCGGCTTCGGTGCGAGAATGGATGCGATCCTCGGCACGGTGGCGGAGAATCCCGCCGCGGTCCCTCAGGGGAGCGCGGCCGATACCGGCGTAACCGACACGACGCGATAGGCGGGATGGTATGCCGCCTCAAACGTCCCTCGCCGCCTCCTGAGCCGTGCGGACAAAGGCGGTCAGCAATGAGTCGGGCGACCCGCCCGCGGTGAGGAACGGCCGCAGGTGTATCCGGGCGAACCGTCCTCCCATCCCCAGCGTGTCGACCGTCGGTTCCGTCGGGCCCGGGGGCAGGGCCGCGATCTCGCGCGCCACCCACTGCTCCGCCATGGTGCGCGAGGGCATCGCGTGCTCGCTGCCAAGGGTGGCCTGGTGGAGGAGCTTGTAGGCGTCGGCCGGCTGCATCGCGGGGTAGCGCGCGAGGTGCGAGCGGATCAGGGCAGCCCACGCACCGTCGTTCGTGCAGGGCGCGGGAGCGACCGGCGCGCCGAGCGCACTCGCGAGCAGGAGCAGGGGCAGGAAGGGCATGACGTTCTCATGAAACGTACGTTGGCGGGCCCACCTGGACCCCGTCCTCGGTATATTGGGGGCTCTTTGCGGCGCCCCCGGGTGCTGCCCGATGAATAATCCATTGTGAGGCACATGTATGCGACTGAGTCGAAGGGGAGCCACCGTGGGTGCGGCACTCGTTGCGCTGACGGCGATGGTCACACTCGCCGCCTGCAGCGACGATAACAATGCGCCGACGCGAGTGTACTTGACGGGCAACTATACGGTGGCGGGGCTTTGGCAGGGTCTCCCCGCTGATACGCCTGACCCCCAGCCAGTCGGGGGTGGGACCGGGGTCCTCACGACCACGAACTACACCATCACCATTCCTGCCATCGCTACGGTCAGTGCTGGTACCTACCAGGCCTTCAGCGACGGCACCTTTACGCAGGACGGCACCGTCACCATTGGTGCTGCCGCGCCCCAGGCCATTCAGTGCACCGGCACGTTCACCGATGTCGCGGACGTCGTTACGGTGGACACCATCTGTTTGGGCCAGCGCACCGTGACGGTGCTCGACCGGACCTGACGCATGCCCATGGGTGCGAGGTGAACGCACCGGACCTCATGGGTACAGGGCGAGGGGCTTCCCTCGCCCATGTCGTGCTGCTCCTGGGTGCGCTGGTCCTGGTATCCACCGGCGCAAGCGCCCAGACCGCCTCGATCAACGGCACGGTACGCGATGCGGAAACCGGCGCCCCCGTCGAGGGGGCGTCGGTGCAGGTACGCGGTACCCTGCTCACCACGGTCACCAATGGGCAGGGGCAATTCTCGTTCTCGGGCGTCCCGACCGCCCCGCATACCGTTCGCGTCATTGCCATCGGCTACGCCGCTGACAGCATTGCCGGTCTGACGCTCACCGCGGGCGAGTCCCGGGCGCTGGCGATCTCGATGCATCGCACTCCACTCGACCTGCAGGAGATCATCGTCACCGCGAGCCGGCTCTCGGAACGCCGGGCGGAGACGCCGGCGAGCGTTTCGGTCCTGCCATTCAGCGAGATCTTGGCCCGCAACGTCACGTTCCTCAACCGGGCCCTCGAGTTCGTGCCCGGCGTGACGTTCAACGGGCCCGACCAGATGGATATTCGTGGCTCCACCGGCTTTGCACGCGGCGTCGGCAGCCGGGTGCTGATGCTGGTGGATGGGCATCCCGCCCTGAGCGCGGACGGCGGCGAGATCAATTTCCGGGCGCTGCCGGTGATCGACCTCGCCCGGACCGAAGTGGTGAAGGGTGCCTACTCGGCGCTGTACGGCAGCAATGCGCTGGGTGGCGTGGTCAACCTGATTACCACGCCGGTGGACGACCGGCCCACCACGGCGGCGCGGGCGAACTTTGCTGCCTATGACGTGCCATCGGGCTATCGCTGGAATGACGGGCTGCTCAATTCTCAGGGCCTGGAGCTCCAGCATGCGCGGCGGCTTGGTCCCATGGGTGCCCGCGCGTACGTGGGATACCAGGGCACCGATGGCTACACGCAGAACGGCCAGAATCACATCTGGATGGCGCGGGTCAAGTTCCAGTCCCTCCCGACGGCCGCACACCAGTGGGATGCCTTCGCGCTCTACACCAACGAGAAGTCGCAGGAGTTCCTGACCTGGCGCGCCGACA
>Ga0315297_10000342_pt1 | contig 26747 bp, 28 predicted proteins | sample YL17G15_0_MG_FD_203628 | JGI IMG/M metagenome (GOLD analysis project Ga0315297, IMG submission 203628) | Sediment microbial communities from Yellowstone Lake, YNP, Wyoming, USA - YL17G15_0 | ecosystem: Environmental > Aquatic > Freshwater > Lake > Sediment | place: USA: Wyoming | collected...
CGGCGCAGCGCCCGGGCTTCATCGGTCTCAATCCGGGCCCCGAATTTCTCGGCGTGCTTCCGAAAATTTTCCATGAGCTCCAGGGGCACGACCCCGTCCGGAAAGCCGGGATAGTTTTCCACCAGGTCGGTCATCAGGATTTGGCCGCCGGGCAGGGCCTTCTCCAGGATCAGGGTGTTCAGCCGGGCCCGGCCGGTGTAAACCCCGGCCGCCAGGCCCGCCGGACCGGCCCCCAAAATTATAACGTCGCGGACTTCGGCCATGGTCACAGATGCTTGGCGACGGCGCCCAAGATTTTGTCCTTGGACAGGCCGCCGACCAGCGTTTCCTTGACGTCGCCGGCCTTGAACAGCAGGAGCGTGGGCACGCCCCGGACCCCGTACCTGGACGGGACGGACATGTTCTCCTCGACATTGAGCTTGACGATTTTCAGCTTGCCCTGCAGAGACCCGGCGATCTGCTCCAGGGCGGGGGCGATGGCCTTGCAGGGAGCGCACCAGGCGGCCCAAAAATCCACGAGCACGGGCACCTCGGATTTCAGGACTTCCTGATCGAACTCGGCATCGGTGACATCGTTCAATCCGCCGGCCATCTCATCCTCCAGGGTTTTTCTGACCTCGGCGCTCGGCAGCGGAAACGCCGTCGTTATCGCCCTGAGCGATGTGGCATTATAGCACAAGAAGGATCGGTCCCGAAAAGCGGCTTGCGATTTCCCCCTTCAGGGACGCATCCCCGTCCGGAGAGGGAAATCCGAAGTCAAAAAAGCCAGGACCCGGGCGGGAGAGATCGCGCCACACGAAAAACAGTCGGGTTTACGCTACGGTGATCTATTGGGCCGCAGAAAGACTCCCCGCCTCTGCTCAATAAAGCACGGGGAATGTCCGAATACGGACGTTGGTTACGATCCCTTTTTCAGCTCGAAATGGAACCAGCCGGCCTCGTCTTTCCGGGAGATGACCTCGAAGCCCGATGCCTTGGCCAATTCGAGGAAATGGTCCGCCGCCTGCCCTTCGGCGATTTTCACGCCGCAGCCGGTGTTGATCTCTTTCCCGGGCAGTTGGATGTGGAGAGGGTACATGACATAAAGCTGACGCGGGTCGGTCTTCTGGGGGGGAACACGACGTCCCAGATGAGGAGCCGGCCCCCGGGCCGGAGAACACGGTGGATTTCCTGGAAGACCTTGGCGTGGTCGGCCGGCGCGATGTACATGAAGGTGAAGAAAACGGTGGCCGTGTCGAACTCCTTTGCGTGGGGATCCCTCAAATTGGGGAAAAGCATCTCCGGCACCATTTCTTTTCAACTCCCCTTTTCCCTTCTCAGAAGCATCCCGAACCCGGCCTCATGGACGCAAGGGGAGGGCTAAGCGACCATAAAGGGGTTTTAGCCTTGACGAGTCGGCCTTCGAGGGAACCCCTGCCTGGCGGGGCGCCGAGTATGTACCGAGCTTGGGACAAGCTAGGTCAGAGGCCGCGATGGAAGCCCCGATGATATCTCGAAGCTAGGAGCGTGGGGCGAGATACGCAGGCGCCGAGGAGGACGGCGCTCGGAAAGGCGTTAAGAAACCCCGGAGGGAGCAAGCCCTCCCCCTTGCGTCCGTAAAGAACGGGATACTTCCGCTATTCCGCCCAGCCGAGCTTTTCCTGGAGCAAGTCGAAATAGTTGCGCTTGGGCGATGAAATGAGCTGGAGCTCGTAGGGCGAACGGCGGATTTTTACGATATCGCTCTTCCTCAGCTTGCACCCCCTCTGCCCGTCCAGGGTGAGATGGACTTCCTCGCCTCCGGTCAGGAGCTGGACCTTGACCGTTGATTCGGAGGAGATGACCATCGGACGGAAGGTCAAGGCATGGGGACAGATGGGGGCGATGACAAAGGCCGGGATGTTCGGCTGGAGGATGGGCCCGCCCGCGGACAGAGAATAGGCGGTCGAGCCCGTGGGGGTGGCCACGATCAGGCCGTCCGCCTTGGCCGTGGCCACTTCCTTGTCGTCGACCTTGATCGTGAGTTGGATCACCCGGGCCAGGACTCCCTTGTTGATGACCGCGTCATTCAGGCACAAGTAGACGCCGCGGCCGCAGCGGACCTCGAGCAAGGCCCGCGAGCTGACCACGTCCCGGTTTCCGGAATAGAACGCCTCGAGGGCCAGGGGCAGTTCCTTAACCGGCACCTCGGTCAAAAAGCCCAGGCGGCCCATGTTGACCCCGAGCACGGGCACGCCGGCCTTGGCCGCCTGGTGGGCAATGCTGAGCAGGGTCCCGTCGCCGCCCAGGACGACTATCAGGTCCGTCTTGGCCGGGAGGCTATCGCGCGTCTGTCCATCCGGGCGCCCGACGATCTTGGACGCGGCCTTCTCCAGGAGACACTTCGTTCCCCGCTTCTCGAGCAGGCCGATCAGCGTGGTCAAGACCCGCTCGACGCCGGGAGCGTGCGGTTTGACGACGATGCCCGCGTGCTTAATGGTTTTCATGTCCCGTCACCTCGCGTATGAGTTGGGGAATTCCTTCCGGGTCGAGCCCCGGCCCGAGGAGAGACCACCAGACGATAAATTCCTGGTTGCCCTTCTGCCCGCGCGTGGCGCATTTCATCAACCCTCGCACGGTGAAGCCCAGCTCCCGGGCCTGGCCCACGACGCGACCCAGGACTTGGGCATGAACTTCGGGGTCGCGGATTATTCCTTTTTTGCCGACCTGGGTTCGTCCCGCTTCGAACTGGGGCTTGAGCAGAGCCAGCAGGATCGCCGAACCCAGGATGGGTTTGAGCGCCGGCAGGACTTTGATGACCGAGATGAACGACAAGTCGGCCGTGACCACCTCGGGTGGCTCCGGGAAATCTGCGGGACTGAGATAGCGCGCGTTTTTTTCTAGGAGAACGACGCGCGGGTCTTTTCTCAGGCGGAAGTCGAGCTGTTTCGTATCCACGTCAATGGCATAGACTATCCGGGCCCCCCGCTGCAGAAGGCAATCGGTGAACCCGCCGGTGGACGCCCCCAGGTCCGCGGCGACGAGTCCGTCCACTGAAATACCGAATGCGTCCAGCGCCTCGGCCAGCTTCAGGCCGCCGCGGCCGGCAAAAGGCATGGCTTCGCGAACGGCCAGAGGCCGGTCCAGGGGCATGAGCTGTCCCGGCTTTTCCACGCGTTCGGCGCCTGAAAAAACCTCGCCGGCCATAATCAGCGCCTGGGCTTTATGGCAGGTGGCCGCCAGCCCGCGTTCGAGGAGCAATAAATCGGCCCGTCGTCGCGACGCCGCTTTCTCTTTGGTCATGAGGCGCTCCGGACCCTGACTGTTCATTCTCCGCCCGAAACCCGGCCCGAACGAGTCACCGGGTCTTTTTATAGAATTCCCTGATCTGGTCTTCGAGTCCCTGCTCGTCCAGGCGGTACAGGGCTTTCACTTGGTCGCGCGTGCCCAGGGGATAGATCTCCACGGGGAGGCCGAGGGTTTTGAATTTAACCTCGAACTTCCTCTCCCGGTCGAGGAACTCCCGGACGGCGCTGCCGAAACCTCCGGCCGTGACGCCCTCTTCGGCGGTGAGGATCGTCCGTCCGCGCCCGGCATAGGACAGGATCAAGGCTTCGTCCAGGGGCTTGACGAACCGGGCGTTGACCACGGCCAGGCTGATGCCCCGACGTTCGAGCCGGCGGGCGATGTTCAGGGCCGGCGCGACCATGCTCCCCAGAGCGAGAAAGAGGTCTTTTCCCTTCTTCAACACCTCGGCCTTTCCCAGGGGAATCGGCTTCAACTTTTTATCCAAGCGTACCCCGACGACCTTGGCCTTGGGGAAACGAACCGAAACGGGATGGCCGTAGTCCAGGGCGGAATAGAGCATGTGCTGGAGTTCATTCTCGTCCTTGGGCGCCATGACGATGATGTTGGGCAGGTGCCGGAGATAGACGATGTCGTTGATGCCCTGGTGGGTGGGACCGTCGTCCGAAACCAAGCCCGCCCGGTCGAGGCCGAAGATCACGGGCAGGTCCATGAGGCAAACGTCATGGCTGACCTGGTCATAGGCGCGCTGGAGGAAGGTGGAATAGACGGCCACCACCGGCCTGAACCCGGCCAGCGCCAGCCCGGCGGCGAAATTCACCGCGTGCTGCTCGGCGATGCCCACGTCGAAGAACCGGTCGGAATACTTCCGGGCAAAGGGCTGGAGCCCCGTGCCCTCCGGCATGGCCGCGGTGATGGCCAGCAGGCGCTTATCCCGCTCGGCCAGCTTCATCAGGGTCGAGCCGAAGACTGAGGAATAGGTGGCCGACTTCGAGCCGTTGCGCGGCCGGCCGGTGCTGATGTCAAAGGGCTTGGCCCCGTGGTATTTTTCAGGGTTGGTCTGCGCCGGAAGGTATCCCTGCCCCTTGCGGGTCACGCAATGGATCAAGAGCGGGCCGTCATAATCCTTGGCCTCTTCGAAGGCCCGAATGAGCGAAGGCAGATGATGACCCCGGACCGGCCCGACATACTTGATCCCCAACTCCTCGAAGACCAAGCCGGGGAAGAAGGTTTTCTTGACCAGGTCCTCCACGGCCCTGCCTGCCTTGAGGGCCGCGGGTCCCAGGCCGGGGATAGTCTTCAGCAGGGACTTGGCCTGGTCCTTGATTTTCAGGTAGCGCTCGCCCGAAACCAGGTAGGTCAGGTATTTCGACATGGCGCCCACGTTGGGCGAGATCGACATGTCATTGTAGTTGAGGAGGATAACGATTTTTTCCCGGAGATGGCCGATCTGGTTGAGCGCTTCCCAGGCCACTCCGCCGGTGAGGCTTCCGTCGCCGACCACGGCGACAATCCGGTGGGACTCATTCTTTCTATCCCGGGCTACGGCCAGGCCCAGGGCGGCCGACAGGGCCGTGGAGGCGTGACCGGTGTTGAAGACGTCGTAATCGCTTTCCTCGCGGCAGGGAAACCCCAGGATTCCGCCCTGCTTTCTGAGGCTCGAGAATCTTTTTTTCCTTCCGGTCAGAATCTTGTGAGCATAGGATTGATGGCCCACATCCCAGATGATCTTGTCCCGGGGGGCGTCAAATACGTAATGCAAGGCGATGGTCAATTCGACCACGCCGAGGTTGGCGGCCAGGTGCCCTCCGTTTTTTGAGACGACATCCAGAATCATGGCCCGGATCTCATCGGCCAACCGGGCGAGCTGGTTCGGAGAGAGTTTCCTCAGGTCCGAAGGGCCGTCGATGGACTCCAGGTACTTCATCATCAGCCGTTCTCTTGTTTCAAGTCCAGCAGCATATCCGCCAGGAATTTCAGCTCTCCGGAGTCGAGGGAGGCTCGCGCCAGAGACGCTTGAGCAGCCGCTACATAGTCCTTCAAGCGCCGGCGCGCTCCGTCCTCGCCGAACAGGGCCGTGGAATTGGGGCGAAAAACTCCGGGTTTGACCCGTTCGCCGACGGTATCCAGGATGTCGTCCCTGACCTGGAAGGCCAGGCCGACATTCGTTCCGTAGGAGGCCAGGGCCTCGAGGTCTCCGTCAGAGGCTCGACCCAGCAGGCCGCCGGCCACCACCGAGGCGATGATCAAACCGCCGGTCTTTTTCAGGATCAACTCCCTGAAGGACTCCTCGTTGAGTTCCTCGGGCTTGAGGCGAACATCACGATACTGGCCGTCGATCATGCCTTCGATTCCGGCCCGCCGGGCGACTTCCCGGATAACGGCCGCCCGCTGCGGTTCGAGCTCGGCCGGCAGGGGCGCCGCGGCCATCACTTCAAAGGCCAGGGTCAGAAGTCCGTCCCCGGCCAGAAGGGCGATGTCCTCGCCGAAAGCCTTATGGCAGGACGGACGCCCGCGCCGGAAATCATCGTTATCCATGGCCGGCAGGTCGTCATGGATCAATGAATAATTATGAATGAATTCCACCGCGCAGGCAAACGGAAGAAGCAGGCGGCGTTCCGCCCGGGATCCCTCGCCGGCAGACAGAAGGAGGAGCGGCCGAAAACGCTTACCCCCGGACAAAACGGTGTCGCGCAGGGCTTGACGGACAAGCGAATCGCCGGGACCGAGAAGCCGGGCCAGTTCCTGCTCAACGGCCCCGCGCCTGGCGGCCAGGATTTCCTGAGCGTTCATAGGACTTAAAAAGGAAGCTCGCCCCCGTCCTTATCCGGGGAGCCCGGCTCTGGGCCGTCTTCCTCTTCGTCTTCCTCGTCGCCCTCTTCCTCTTCGCCCTCGGCGTCGAGTTTGAACGGCGCCCGCTTCGTTGCGCCCTTGTCGTCCTTGAGCAGGATTTCGACTTTTTTCTCGGCCCGGTCCAGCTCGTCCCGCAGGAAGCGGGCCAGCTTCACCCCTTTTTCGAACAGGGCCAGGGACTCATTCAAGGCGAGGCCGCCCTTTTCGAGCTTGCCCACGATCTGTTCCAATTCGGCCAAAGCCTTTTCAAAGCCGGGATGCTCCGCTTTCTCCGTTTTGGTTGTCTTGGCCATCGTCACTCCTTGATGACTCGGGATTGGATGGTCCGCCGGCGATCGACGCTCCGCACCCGGCAGTCGAATTCGCCCTGGTAGAACGATACCGTCAGGTCCTCTCCGGCCTCCACGTCGTCGATGGTGCGCGCCAGGCGCAGCCCGCCGTCTTTCCAGCACAGCGTGTAGCCTTTCTTCAGGACATCCAGGGGGCTGAGGGCGTTCAACTGGGCCGCCAGCCGGCTCCACCGGCCCAGGTTGTCCTGGATCATCCGCCTCAGGCTGCCGCGCATCTTTTCCTCGGCCAGCCGCGCTTCGCCCTGCCAGCCGGCCAGGCGGTGGAGCTCGCCGCGCAGCACGCCTCTCGAGCGCGTCTCGAGGTCGTCCAGGTGCTGTTCGAGGTTGAGGAGCAGGATTTTGAAGTTCTGGAAGATGCGGTGGTGGGTCAGACGATCCACCTTTTGCCTCCGCTCCTGGATCAGGAGGCGCTGGTTCTGAACGACCCGGCGCTCCAGCTGCTCGATCCGCTCCCGGAAGGATTCCTCGGTGTCGATGACCAGCTCGGCGGCGGCGGTGGGCGTGGCCGCGCGGACATCGGCCACGAAATCGGCGATGGTGTAGTCCACTTCGTGTCCCACGGCCGAGATGATGGGGATGGGGCAGCGGAATATGGCCCGGGCGACACTCTCCTCGTTGAAAGCCCACAGGTCCTCGATCGAGCCGCCCCCGCGGCCGACGATGAGGACGTCCACATCCTTCAGGCCGCCGAAATAGTCGATGGCCGCCGCAATCTCCCCGGCCGCGCCCTCGCCCTGGACCTTGACCGGATGGATGATGATGTGGAGCGGGGCGAACCGGCGCTCCAGGGTGCGAAGGATATCGACGATGGCCGCCCCGCGGGGCGAGGTGACCAGGCCGACAGTCTTCGGCAGAAGAGGCAGCTTTTTCTTGCGATTGAGGTCGAACAGCCCCTCGGCCCTGAGCTTGTCCTTGAGTTGCTCGAAGGCCAGCTGCAGAGCGCCCTTGCCCTTGGGCTCGATTTTGCTAGCGATCAGTTGATAGTTTCCTCTCTGTTCATATACGGTCAGCCGGCCGCGACAGAGAATCTTAAGCCCGTCCTGAAGCTCGAATTTGTTCTTGGAGACATCAGACCGAAACATGACGACCTGCAATTGGGACTTCTCATCTTTGAGCGAAAAGAACAAATGTCCCGATTGATGGCGATGGAAGTTCGAGACCTCGCCCTCAACCCACAGCTGAGGAAAAGCGTTCTCCAGCTCCAGCTTCACCAGCGCGGTGATCTGGGAGACGGTGTAGATCTTGTCCGGAAGAACGATCCCCTCATTCATCCGAGGTCTCCTCCCTGAAAATCTCGCGGGTGATGGACAGGGCCCGCCCCGTGGCCGGGTCGGCGACGACGACGGCCGCCGAGAGGAACAGCCCGTCCTTGGCCGGTTCGAATCGCTGGGGCAGGGCCGTGAGGAACTTTTCCAGGGCCTGCTCCCTCTTCATGCCGATGACCGAATTGGCCGCGCCGGCCATCCCCACGTCGGTGAGGTAGGCCGTGCCGCCGGGCAGAAGGCGCTCGTCGGCGGTGGGCACGTGGGTGTGCGTGCCCAGGACGGCCGTCACCCGCCCGTCCAAGTACCATCCCAGGGCTTGCTTCTCGGACGTGGCCTCGGCGTGGAAGTCCACCACGATGATGGGGGTTTCGGGACGGATTTTTTCCAGGAGCGCGTCGGCCGTCCGGAAGGGACAGTCGATGGGCTCCATGAAGACCCGGCCCTGGAGGTTGATGACCGACACCTTGCGGCCTCGCCGGTCGGGCCGGACGACGTCCCCGCGGCCCGGGTTGCCGGGCGGGTAGTTGGCCGGCCGCAGCAGCCGCTTTTCGCGCTCGAGGAAATCCCGGACTTCTTTTTTATCCCAGATGTGGTTCCCGGAGGTCAGGATATCCGCCTGGTCGAGGAGTTCGCGGCCGATGTCTTCGGTCAGGCCCAGCCCGCCGGAGGCATTCTCGACGTTGGCCACGATCAGGGAGGGGTTGTGTTTGGCCACAAGCCCGGGGAGAAATTTCTTCAGGGCGTTGCGGCCCGGCCGGCCGATGATGTCGCCCAGGAACAGGATCGAAACCCTATCGGGCATACTCCACCGCCCTCATCTCGCGGATGACCGTAATCTTGATCTGGCCCGGATAATCGAGCTCATCCTTGATCTTCTGGGCAATTTCCTTGGCGACAACGGCCGCCCGGTCGTCGGAGACTTTCTGGCTTTCGACGATGATCCGAATTTCGCGGCCGGCTTGCAGGGCGAACGACTTGGCCACGCCCTCGAAGCTGTTGGCCAGGGCCTCCAGCTTCTCCAGCCGCTTGATGTAGGTCTCGAGCAGCTCGCGCCGGGCGCCCGGCCGCGCGGCCGAGAGAGTGTCGGCGGACTGGACCAGCACGGCTTCGACCGAGGGGAAGTCCACATCCCGATGGTGCGAAGCGATGGCCTGAACCACGGCTTCGGACTCGCCGTACTTGCGGGTCAATTCCACGCTCAGCTCGGTGTGGGTGCCCTCGACTTCCCTGTCCACGGCCTTGCCGATGTCGTGCAGCAATCCCGCGCGCAAAGACACGTTGACGTCGGCCTTCAGCTCGCGGGCCATGAGCGCGGCCAGGTAGGCCACTTCCTTGGAATGCTGGAGGACGTTTTGACCGTAGCTCGTCCGGTACTTGAGCTTGCCCAGGAGCTTGACCAGCTCGGGGTGGATGTTCTGCACCCGGAGCTCCAGCACCACCGACTCGCCCTCCTGCTTGAGCTTCTCCTCGAGCTCCACCTTGACCGACTCCACGATCTCCTCGATCCGGGCGGGATGGATGCGGCCGTCGAGGACCAGCCGCTGGATGGCCAGGCGGGCCATCTCCCGGCGGATGGGGTCGAAGCTGGAGAGGATGACCGCCTCGGGCGTGTCGTCGACGATGATGTCGACGCCGGTGGCCATTTCCAGGGCGCGGATGTTGCGGCCCTCGCGGCCGATGATCCGGCCTTTCATGTCTTCCGAGGGCAGGTCCACGACGGACACGGTCGTCTCGACCACGTGCTCGGCCGCGGAGCGCTGGATGGCCTGGCTGATGATATCCTTGGCCATCATCAGGCTCTTGCTCTTGGTTTCATCCTCGATGCGGCGGAGGGTCTGCACGGCCTCGAGCTTGGCCTCGTCCTCCATTTTGCGGATGAGATAGCTCTTGGCCTCCTCGGGACTCATCCCGGAAACGCGCTCCAGCTCCTCCATCTGCTTTTTAATCAGCTCCTTGATCTTCTCATCCTGGGCTTCGACTTCTTTCTCCCGCTGGGAGAGGTGCTTTTCCTTGCCGGAGAAATCGCGCTCCTTGCGATCCAGGCCCTCGACCCGCCGGTCCAGGTTTTCCTCGCGGTTGACCAGACGGCGTTCGGCATCGTTGATCTTTCGCTGGCGGTCCCGGCTTTGGCGTTCGAATTCCGCCTCCAGAGCCAGGGATTTTTCCTTGGCGGCCAGGGTCGCCTCGCGTCCGATCTTGTCGGATTCCTGTCGGGCGTTGTCCAGGACGTTGTGGGCTTCCTTTTTGGCTTGAAGAACGAGTTGGGCGCCGGCTTTCTTTTTTAGGAAAAAAATGCCCAGCAGAACGGCCGACAGGGCAAAAAGAATAATACTCGCAATCAAGACGACGTTCACTTCGGTCACCTCCTTCTTCGGAGAATCAAAGGAGATGAAAGCCGGGAGGGTTTATGACACGCGAGTTCGGGGCAACGCCTCCGCGGGGCCGAAGCTGTTCCGGCGATGGGCCGGAGCCGGTCCGCCGGGCCGGGGGAGAAGCCGTCCTCCCCGGGCCTGGCCTGGTCCTCCGGCTTCGTCCGGCCGTCGTCCCTCGAAGGGGACGCGGTTTGGCCCCCGGGAGTCTGTTCTATGAGCTAACCTTTTCACGTTTCGAATAATCGCTGTCATGTTGAGTGAGCTGTGCCTCCAGACTTTCTATCTCATGTTCCATCTGGCCGATGACGTCGTTCAATTGGTCCAGTTGTTGGCGGCTGAGGTAATACTCGTCGGCGATATTAAGCGCCGCCAGGACGGCGATCTTGAAGGGGTCCACGGAACGGGACTTCTCTCCGATCTCGCGCATCTTCTGGTCCACGTGGGACGTCAGGCGGCCGATGTACTTTTCATCCTCATCTCCTTTGACTCTGATCCTATATTTTTGTCCATAAATTTCGATTTCGACGATCTTGTCAGTCATAGGCCTAGTTGATCGATTTGCTTGATGATCGCCTCAATCCTTATTTTAAGCGCCTCCCTCTCCTCTTCATATTTTTTTATGGTTTCTTCAAATTTAACGACTTTGCGGGCCGCTTCCTCAAATTCCTTGCGGTCGGCCTTGAGCTCCTTGACCTGATCTTTGAGTCGGTCGTTCTCGGAGGTCAGTTTTTTAATAAAATCAACAACTTGCGAGATCTTCGACTCTAATATTTTAATTCTTTCAAGCTCACTTGTCAATTTCGTTCTCCCGCCTCAATTGGATGTCGAAAGCAGCCTTCAGGTTGGCCAGGATCTGTTGTTGAAGCTTGTCCACGTCGCCGGCCAGGAGGGTCGCCCCGGGATGGCGAAAGACGAACCGAAGGGACAGGCTGACACAGCCCCGGGGCAGGGACGGCCCGGAAAAACGGTCCGCGAGATCGTAACTCTCAAGGTAGGGCAGGGACATCCGCTCCAGTTCCTCCTTGATGGTTTCGTAAGAAACCTCCTGCTTGACCAAAAAAGACAGGTCCCGGGTGACGCTCGGGAAGCGGGGGACGGGAACGAATTGGAAAGGCCTAGGCTGCTTGGCGAACAACGCCTCGAGGTTCAGCTCGGCCGCATAGACGGGCTTCTTCAGGGAAAAGGCCTCCAGGATGTTTTTCTTGACTAGGCCCAGGCAGCCGACCTTGACGCCCTTGTAGATCAAGGCCAGGACCGACCCTTGCTCAAAAAACGGATTCTCTTTCGTCTGGAAAGAGTAAGGCTCATAGCGCAGGCCGGACATGAGCGCTTCGCAGGCCCCCTTGATGGTAAAAAAATCCGTCTCGGCTTGGGCGCCTTGCCAAAAGGCCGAGCCGAGGAGCCCGGTGCCGGCCAGTCCCAGCATGAGGGGCTCGGCCTTTTCTTCTTCATCCCAGAAATAAACGCTGCCCCATTCGAAAACGTGGACTCCCTCCCGGCCCCGGTTGAGGTTCCAGGCGATGTTTTCCAGGAGTCCGCCGAGGAGTGTCGTCCGCAACAGGGAGGCTTTGGAGGAAACGGGGTTTCGGATCTCGATGGGCTTGCGCCGGGTGGTCAGCACGCTCTCCTTGGCCGGGTCGGCAAAGGCCTGGTTGAGGACCTCGTCGAAGCCCTGGAGAAACAGGATGCGGCGCATCCGGTCGGTCTTGTCCTCGCTTTCGGCGGCGCGCTCGACGATTTTCAAGGGGGCCAGCGTCGAGGGAATCCGGTCGTAGCCGAAGAAACGGGCGATCTCCTCGATGAGGTCGGCTTCGCGTTCGATATCCACCCGGAAGAAGGGAACCTTGACCAGCCAGCCTTGACCCTGCCGCGGCCCGACTTCAAACTCGAGGTCGGCTAAAGTCTTGAGGATGAATTCCTCGCCGACGTCCACGCCCAACAGGTCGGACACGCGGTTCGGACGGAGCATGATCTCCTTTTTCTTCCGGGGCTTGGGATAGATATCGATGACGCCCTGGGAGACCTCCCCCCCGAATTGGGCCAGGAGGGCGGCGGTCCAGCGGGCGGCGTCGGGAGCGAACGAAATATCGGTTCCCCGCTCGAAACGATACGAGGCGTCGGTCTGGAGACCCAGGGCCTTGGCCGTCTTGCGGATCGAGACCGGGTCGAAATGGGCGCTCTCGATGAAGACATCCCGGGTGGACTCGGTGATGCCCGAGTATTGCCCGCCCATGACCCCGGCCAGAGCCAGGGGCGTGTTCTCGTCGGCAATGACCAGCATGTCCGGACCGAGCTCGAGGTCGACCCCTTCCAGGCTGACCAGCCGTTCGCCCTTTTTGGCCTTGCGAACGATGATTTTCGACGCGGCCACTTTGGCGAAATCGAAGGCGTGGATGGGCTGTCCCGTGCCGAAGAGAATTTCGTTGGTGGCGTCCACGACGTTGTTGATGGGCTTGAGGCCCATGGCCTCGATTCTCCGGCGCAGCCAATCGGGGGACGGGCCGACGCTCACGCCCTTGACCACGAGCCCGCAGTACCGGGGGCACAAGTCTTCGTCCCAGACTTGGACTTCGGCCAGGTCCGAGGTGGGGATTTCCAACTCGGCGTAGGACCGGAGGGGAGCCTTGAGCGGGAGGCCGAGGGCCGCGGCCGCTTCCCGGGCCAGGCCGCGGTGGCCGAGCGTGTCCGGGCGGTTGGCATAGGTTTCCACGTCCAGGACGGTGTCGCCGTCTTTTTCCTCCCAGCTGTCCACGACCAGGCCGATCATGCTCAGCTTGGCCACGAGCTGGGGCAAAGGAAGGCTGAGGTCGGCGTATTCTCGAATCCAGTCCAGGCTTATTTTCATTTGAGGTGAAACTGTCGGGTGAACCTTAGGTCATTCTCGTAAAAAAAGCGCATGTCGGGGATGTTGTAGGCAAATTGGGCCAGGCGTTCGACTCCCATGCCGAAAGCCCAGCCGGTGTATTTCTCCGGGTCGATGTTGACGTTCTTTAAGACCTGGGGATGGACCATCCCCGACCCCAGGATCTCCTTCCAACCGCTGCCGCCGCAGGTTCGGCAGTCCGAGTCCTTGCCCCGGCAGATCACGCATTCGACGTCCACTTCGGCCGACGGCTCGGTGAAGGGAAAGAAGCTGGGCCGGAAGCGAAGCTTGATTTTTTCTCCCAGCAGCCGCTTCAGGAAGTATTCCAGGGTCCCCTTGAGATGGGCGAAGGTCACACCCTCGTCCACCACCAGCCCCTCCACCTGGTAAAACATAGGCAGGTGGGTGGGGTCGGACGTCTCCTTGCGGAAAACCCGGCCGGGGTTGATGATCCGGATCGGGGGCTTTTGGCGCTCCATAACCCGGATTTGGACCGGCGAGGTATGCGTCCTGAGGAGGAGTTTGTCGTTGATGTACAGAGTATCCCAATCGTCGCGGGCCGGATGGTCGGGCGGAAAGTTGAGGGCCTCGAAGTTGTAATAATCCGTCTCGATGTCCGGGCCCTGCTCGACGGTATAACCCATGCTCCGAAAGATGTCCTCGATCTGTTTTTGGACGAGGAGCACGGGATGAGCCGCCCCCCGGTAATCCTGACGGCCGGGCAGGGTCAGGTCGACGGCTGGGGAAACGGATCCGGCGGCCGCCGCCAGACCCTTGTCCAGGGTTTGAAGCTTTTCCTCGACGTGTTTCTTAAACCGGTTGATGAGCTGGCCGGCCGCCGGCCGGCTCTCCGCGGGCAGAGACCCGAGGCGCTCCATAAGCAGCGTGACGACGCCCCGTTTCCGGCTGAGATAGCGGTTCCTCAGAGCCCGGAAGGACTTTTCGTCCTTGATTTTAGCCCAGGATTCATCGAACTCTCGGGTGGAGCGCTCGACATCATCCCGGAGCGAATCCTTAGTGGGCGACGGCATCTTTCGCCTTCTGTGCGATTTGGGCGAAAGCCTGGGGAGCGCTGACGGCCAGGTCGGCCAGGATCTTCCGGTCGAGCTCTACGTTCAGGCGATGGAGGCCCTGCATGAACCGGCTGTAGGACAGCCCGTTGGCGATGGCCCCGGCCCGGATGCGGATGATCCACAGGCCGCGGAAGTCGCGCCTGCGCTGCCGCCGGTCGCGGTAGGCGTACAACAAGCTTTTTTCCACGGCTTCCTTGGCCGTACGGTAGTTGTGGCTCTTGGCGCCCCACTGGCCTTTGGCCAGTTTCATGATCTCGGTGCGCCGTTCCTTCTTCTTGAATCCTCGTCTGACTCTCGGCATTGGTCTCTCCTTGAAATTGAACGGGAAGGCCTCTCCGGCCCGAAACGGCCGGGCTTAGAAATCGTAGGGCAGCATGGATTTGGCCGCCTTGCGGTCGGCCGGGCTGAGCACGGCCCTTTTCCCCAAGAGTCTCTTCCTCTTGGCGGATTTGGTGGTCAGGATGTGGCTTTTGTAGGCCTTACTGTGCATCACTTTTTTTTTCGCCGTTACCTTGAACCTCTTGCGGGCTCCTCGGTGCGATTTTAGCTTTGGCATCTCTTCCTCCAACTTTCACCGGAACGAGCAGCGCGGAGACGGCCCAATCCTGCTTGCGCGTCTCCCCGTCTTGGCGTCCGTTATCCTTGACGTTCTCCAGGATCCGTTGCAGGACCTGGAAGCCCAGTTCGGGACGGGAGCGTTCCCGCCCGCGGAGCATGATGGTGATCTTGACCTTGTTGCCTTCCTCCAGGAACCTCAGGACATGCTTCATCTTGAAGCCGTAGTCATGGACGCTGATCTTCGGCCGAAACTTGATCTCCTTGATGTGGATCTGTTTCTGGTGCTTCCTGGCTTCATGGTCTCTCTTGTGAAGCTCGTACAGGAATTTGCCGTAATCCATGATGCGGCACACCGGAGGCGCCGCCTGGGGGGCAATTTCCACCAGGTCCAGGCCCCTCTGTCGGGCCAGGGCCAGAGCGTCGGCGGGGGTCAGTATCCCCAGCTGGTTTTTCTCGTGATCGATGACTCGAATTTCTTTGGCGTGAATCATTTCGTTGACCCGATGGGGCTTAACCTTGGCGACCGGATGGAAGGGTTGTCTTCGAATGCTTGTCCTCCTCTAAAGGCTCAGTTCCAGGGATCTATTTTTTATGAATTCCAAGACTTTTTCAAGAAAATCGGGGATGCGGATCGGACCCTTGTCCCCCTGAGTGTGAATCCTCAAGGAGGCCGTGCCCTCGGCTTGTTCCTTGTCGCCCAGGACCAGGATCAAGGGGACCTTGCTCTTCTCGGCCTCCCGGATCTTGTAGCCGATCTTTTCCCGGCTGTTGTCCACGAACGTCCGCAGGCCCCTCTCCCGGAACCGGCGCTCCAGCGAGGCGGCATAGTCGGCGTGCCGGTCGGCGATGGGCAGGATGGCGACCTGGACGGGAGCCAGCCACAGGGGAAAATTCCCGGCGTAGTGCTCGATGAGGATCCCAAAAAAACGCTCCAGCGAGCCGAGCAAGGCCCGGTGAATCATGTAGGGTTGGTGTTCCTTGCCGTCCTCGCCGACATAGGTCATGTCGAACCGGGCGGGATTGTTGAAGTCGAACTGGATGGTGGTGCACTGCCACATCCGGCCGATCGCGTCCTTGATCTTGATGTCGATTTTGGGGCCGTAGAAAACCGCCTCGCCCTCCATGCGTTCATAGGCCAGGCACCGGGCGACGAGGGCCTTGACCAGGGAGGCTTCGGCCCGCTTCCACATCTCGTCCGAGCCCGCGTATTTGTCGGCGTTGTGGGGGTCGCGCACGGACAGCTCGATCTTGTAGTCGGAGAAGCCGAAGTCATTCAGGATGGAGATCGAGAAATCGAGCACGCGCAGGATTTCGTCCTCCATTTGCTGCGGGGTGCAGATCAGGTGGGCGTCGTCCTGGGTGAACCCGCGGACCCGGAGCAAGCCGTGAAGCACGCCCGAGCGCTCATACCGATACACTGTTCCCAGCTCGGCCCAGCGCAAGGGCAGGTCGCGGTAGGAGCGCAGCCGCGATTTGTAAATCTGAATATGAAACGGACAGTTCATCGGCTTCAGATAGTAATTCTGCTCGTCGATCGGCATCGGGGAATACATCGAATCCTTGTAGTAATCCAGATGCCCCGAGGTTTGCCACAGAGTCTCGCGTCCGATATGCGGAGTGTAGAGGATGTCGTAGCCGCCGTCCCAGTGCCGCTCCCGCCAATGCTGCTCGATGATAGCCCGGATTCTGCCCCCCCGGGGGTGCCACAGGATGAGCCCCGCCCCCAGTTCCTCCGAAGTGCTGAACAGGTCGAGCTCCTGGCCCAGTTTTCTGTGATCCCGTTTCTTGGCTTCCTCGAGTTGGGTCAAATAATCATCCAGCTCCTTTTTGGCGGAGAATACCGTGCCGTAGACCCTTTGGAGCTGCCGGCCTTTTTCGTCGCCCTTCCAGTAGGCTCCGGAAACCGAGAGGAGCTTGAAATGCTTGATCTTGCCGGTCGAGGACACGTGCGGTCCGAGGCAAAAGTCGATGAACTTGCCCTGCTTGTAACAGGTCACTTCGCTCCCGCCCTTTTCCTGGACGAGTTCGACCTTCAATTCCTGGCCCAGGTCGCGGAAGATGCGGACGGCCTCGTCCTTGGACATGACCACCCGGGTGATGGGCAGATCGGCCTTGGACAACTCCTTCATCTTGGCCTCGATGGCCTCCAGGTCCTGGAGGCCGAAAGGCTCGGCCCGCATAAAATCGTAGTAGTAGCCGTTCTCCACGGCCGGGCCGATTCCGATCTGGGTGCTGGGGTAGACTTCTAGGACCGCTTGGGCCATGAGGTGGGAGGCGCTGTGCCTCAAGACCTCAAGGCTATCGGCCGAATGTCCGCGGTCCACGTCTTCTTTCATTAAAATCTCAAAAAACCGTCCTCATTCAAAACCATACCCCTTGGCCAGCCGGATGGGTTGGATGAGCCTTGGGGCTCAGGGCAGGGTTTTAAAAAAGGGAGTTCCCTTCATGTTTTCAAAAGAAACCTAGCTTGTTCAATTCAACAAATCCTCAACCCGGTATCTTCGTCTCTGTCCACATCAGGACAGCGCAGGAGCCCGCACTGGAAAAAACGCGGCGAGTCTTCAATTCACATCATTGGTAGGCGCGGAGGGTATCGAACCCACGGCCTCTTCCGTGTCAAGGAAGCGCTCTACCACTGAGCTACGCGCCTGTGTACGCCTTAAAAGCCCCTATATATTAATGAAATGTTGCGGGGAGTGTCAATAGAAAAAAGCTCGGAATCCCCCGGCCGGTTGACAGCCAATCCCTCAATTCGATCGGTTCGGAGGCCTCGGGCGCTGGAAAATCGTTTTAAATAAAGGAAATAGGCTTCTCCCCGGCCTCTTCTTTCCAGGCCGGCGTAGATTCCGCTCCACATGATTCCGGCGTCCCACCCCCCTTGTCACGGAAGACCCCCTATTATATAATTTTGTTCTCGGTGAGAGCCGGCTCCGGCTTCCGGCGAAGCGTGATCCATGATCGGCATTCTCTCGGATACTCATGACAATCTCATCACGTTGGGCCAGGCCGTCGTTCTGTTTAAAAGCCGGGGCTGCACGCTTGTCCTCCACGCCGGAGATTTTGTCGCGCCTTTCGCGGCCAGGGAGTTGGCGGCCGTCGGCTGTCCGGTCAAGGCCGTGTTCGGCAACTGCGACGGAGAAATCAAGGGATTGAAACAGACGATCCGGGGCTGGGGAGAAATCCGTCGGGCGCCCTTCGTTTTCGAGTGGGAGGGTCTCCGCTTTCTGCTCACCCATCTCGACGGGGCGGTCGAGGGCTATGCGGCCGAAAAGGCTTATGATATCATCATTTTCGGCCACACGCATAAGCCGGAAGTCCGCAGGGCCGGGAAGTCGCTCGTCATCAATCCCGGCGAGACCGGCGGCTGGCTTCACGGGAAATGCACGGCGGCCTTGTTCGACCCGGCTTCGGGCGGTGTTGAGATCGTGACTCTCGGCTGAAAGCCGTGTGAGCCGGAGCCTGATTCGGAGGGATACCAATGGCCCGAGGATTCGCCCAAAGACAAAAGCCGGCTTGGCGGCAGATGCGAAAGCCCATGCCCGCGCCGGTCAAATCGTTTCCCGGCCCGCGGGGCAAGCACACCTGGGAAGAGAACGCCCAGACGCGGAAAAAGGGGACCGGGGAATCCGCAGAACACCGAATCCGCCAGGAGGATGAGATGGACGAACTCGTCAAGAAATTCGAGACCGCCGCCGGGGAGGTCAAACAGCTCCAAAACCGGCCGAACGATTCGGACCTGCTCAAGCTCTACGCGCTCTACAAGCAGGCGACGGTCGGAGACGCGACCGGCCCGGCGACGGACCTCATGGATTTTGTGGGTGAGGCCAAGCGCGCGGCCTGGTCACAACTCAAGGGAACCTTAAAAGAACAGGCCATGCGGGATTACATCGATATGGTCGAGAAGCTGAAACCATAGGAAAAAGAGGCCGAAACGGGGCCGATCGACCGTTCAGGGGGGCGCCCCCTCCGAATAAAACCACTTTATTTTTAAGCCGTCTTATATTATACTTCCTGCTTAATTTAAGTCGGTTTTCTTTTAAATAAAACCATTTTTGAAATCGACTAAAAACGAAGGAGGAGACGTATTCATGAAAAAGATCATTATCATGGGAGCCGCCGGGCGCGACTTCCATAACTTCAACGTCTGCTTCAGGGATAACGAAAACTACAATGTTGTCGCCTTCACCGCCGCCCAGATTCCCGATATCGAGGGCCGGAAATACCCCGCCGAGCTGGCCGGCAAGCTCTATCCCAAGGGAATTCCGATTTTCGCCGAATCCGAGCTGACCGGCCTCATTAAAAAGCACGGAGTCGACGACGTCATTTTCGCCTACAGCGACGTCAAGCACGTCACGGTCATGAACCGGGCCTCCCAGGTCATGGCCGCCGGGGCCAATTTCGTGCTGCTCGGGCCCCGGGACACCATGATCCCCAGCCGGAAGCCCGTCCTGTCCGTGTGCGCCGTCCGCACCGGCTCAGGCAAGAGCCAGACCAGCCGCAAGGCCGCCCTCATCCTCAAGAAAAAGGGCCGCCGAGTCGCGGTCATTCGTCACCCCATGCCCTACGGCAACCTCGTCGAGCAGAAGGTCGAACGCTTCGGCACCTACGAGGACCTGAAGAAGTACAAGTGCACCATCGAAGAGCGCGAGGAATACGAGCCCCACATCAAGGAGGGCATCGTCGTCTTCGCCGGCGTGGACTACGGGGCCATCCTGGCCGAGGCCGAGAAGGAAGCGGATGTCATCCTCTGGGACGGCGGCAATAACGACTTTTCCTTCTACAAGTCCGACCTGGAGATCGTCGTGGCCGACCCGCACCGCGCCGGTCACGAGCTGCTGTACCATCCCGGCGAGACTAATTTCCGGCGGGCGGATGTCATCGTCATCAACAAAGTGGACACGGCCTCCAGAGAAAACGTCCAGATCGTTTTGGACAACATCAAGGCCTACAACCCCAAGGCCAAGGTCATCAAGGCCAACTCCAAGATCACCGTTCTGAACGGAGAGCAGATCCGGGGCAAGAAGGTCCTGGTCATCGAGGACGGCCCGACCCTGACCCACGGCGAAATGCGCTTCGGGGCCGGTATCGTGGCCGCGGAGAAATACGGAGCCAAAGAGATCATCGACCCCCGGCCCTATGCCGTGGGCAGCATCAAAGAGACGTTCAAAAAATACGGCCACCTGGACAAGGTCCTGCCGGCCATGGGCTACGGCGACAAGCAAACCAGGGAGCTCAACGAGACGATCAACAAGGTCAAGTGCGACCTGGTCGTCAGCGCCACGCCCATCGACCTCAACCGGCTGATCAAGACCGACAAGAAACTCCTGGTGGTGGGCTATGAGCTGGACGAGATCGGCAAGCCCAACCTGGAAGAGGTCCTGAAGAAGTTCTGATGAAGCACAAGATCGCCCTTATCGCCTTCGGCGGCAACGCCCTCCTGCCCGACAACACTCGGGGTCTGCAGGACGAGCAGATGCGCCACGCCCAGAAGGCGGCTAAACTCATGGCCCACGTCGTCCGGAAGGGCTATGAGCTGATCATCGTCCACGGCAACGGCCCGCAGGTCGGCAACCTGCTCATCCAGATGGAGGAATCGATCACGAAAATTCCCCCCTATTCCCTGGAAATCTGCGACGCCATGACCGAGGGCAGCATGGGCTACATGCTGGAAAGGGCGATCATCAACGAGCTGCGCACGCATTCCATCGACAAGGAGGCCATCACGGTCATCACCCAGGTGATCGTGGACAAGGACGACCCGGCCTTCCAGAACCCGACCAAGCCCATCGGCCCGTTTTACACCAAGTTCCGGGCTAAGGAGCTGGCCAAAGAAAAAAAATGGACGATCGTCGAGGACGCCGGCCGGGGCTACCGCCGGGTGGTGCCCTCGCCCAAGCCCATCGACGTCGTGCCCAAATGGGTCGTCCGCGACCTGGTCCTGGCCGGCCGGGTGGTGATCGCGGCCGGCGGCGGCGGCATCCCCGTCATCATCAACAGCCGCGGGCTTTTTGAGGGCGTCGAGGCGGTCATCGACAAGGACTACGCGGCCAGCCTGATCGCCCGGGAGGTCAAGGTTGACCTGTTCATCATCCTGACCGGAATCGACCGGGTTTACATCAACTACGGCCAGCCCGACCAGACGCCTCTGGATGTCCTCGGCATCGCCCAGGCCCGGGAGTTTCTGGCCCAGGGCCAGTTCCCGGCGGGGTCCATGGGCCCCAAGATCAAAGCGGCCATCGAATTCATCGAGGCTGGGGGCAACGAAGTTCTCATCACCTCGGCCAACAATTTGAAGGCGGCCCTGATCAACCGCGCCGGCACCCGGATCAGGGCCACGGCAGAGGACCAACACTCATGACCAAAGATTTCCTTTCCATTCATGACCTGTCGCTATTCGAATACAGCAAGTTGATGGACTTGACCCAGGAGATCAAGAAGAATCCCAAGAAATACAAGACCAAGCTCCAGGGCAAGATCCTGGCCATGATCTTCGAAAAGCCGTCGCTGCGCACCCGGATGACCTTTGAGGCGGGCATGCTTCAGCTCGGCGGCCACGCCATTTATCTCAGCCCCGCCGATATCCAAATCGGCAAACGGGAGAGCCTTTACGACATCGGCAAAAACATGGAACGCTGGGTGGACGGAATCATGATCCGCACCTTCGCCCACACGAATGTGATCGACTTGGCCGCGGCCACAAGCATCCCGGTCATCAACGCCCTGACCGACCTGTCTCATCCCTGCCAGGGGATGGCCGACTTTTTCACCCTGCGGGAGAAGAAGCCGGGCATGGAAAAGCTGACCTACGTGGGCGACGGCAACAACGTCTGCCACAGCTTGATGTTCGCCGCGGCGCGGGCCGGCATCGCCCTGGCCGTGGCCGTGCCCCAGGGCTATGAACCCAACCCGGACATCATCCGCCAAGCGCAGGAGGACGGCCGGGAGACCGGCTACGCGTTCGAGCTGATGCATGACCCCTACGCGGCCGTCCGCGGGGCCGACGCCGTCTACACCGACGTTTGGGCCTCCATGGGCCAGGAGACCGAGAAAGAGAAAAGGGCCGAGATTTTCGCCCCCTTCCAGGTCAACAAGGCCCTGATGGCCGAGGCCAAACCGGGCGCCCTGTTCATGCACTGCCTGCCGGCCCATCGGGGCGAAGAAGTCACGGACGAGGTCATCGACTCCGCCCAATCCATCGTCTTCGACCAGGCCGAAAATCGGCTTCATGCCCAAAAAGCGATTATGCTATCATTGATGGGCAAGAAAGAGTAAAGTCGAGAACGATACGCTATGGACAAAGACATCAAGCTCACCCAGGTGACGGACGAAGACCTCCGCTACCTAGAGCAGGAGCTCAGCCAATCGCCCAAGCCCGCGCATCTCGGGCAGATGACGGAGAAGCTCGCCTTCCAGAAGACGGCCTCCCAGCGGAATCAGGACAGCAAGGTTTACGACCCGGCCTGCGTTTACGAAGTCGGCGACGCCGTCTTTAAAGAATACGACGAGTCCTTGCCGGTCAGCAGCAAAAGCGTGGAGCACTTCAAGGGGGCCGTGGTGCTGAACGTCGTTCATAAAAGCTACTACGCCCTCTACCAGGCCGAGATGCTGGAAGTGGACTACGCGGCCGGAGGGACCTTCCGCAAGTACATCGACTACATGAAGAAGACCAAGACCCAGGTCCTGCTTCCCTCCAACCAGGGCGGGTCGGGCCTGCCGCCCAAGATCCTGGACCGGGCTCAGGATCCCCGGCTGACCGAATTGCCCATGACGGACAGGGATTTCAAATCGCTGGAGCGCAACCTGAAGACGGCCCTGGCTAAATCCCCCGTTTTCTTCAATTGGAACGACTTCTATCACTTGAGCCGGAACAAAATCGAGATCCCCGACGACAAGATCAAGGAAGCCGGAGCCCACATCGCCGAGACCGGCCGGTCGGAATTGACCGAGACCCTGGTCGGCCGGCTGTTCGGCCTGGAACCGTCCAGCGACCGATTCGAGCTGCACTGTCTCAGTTTGAACGCCACCCTGGATAAGAAATTCAAGAAAGAATTCGTTTTCGTCTTTCCCGAGGACTGGGGCAAATGGCACCTGAAAAAAGTGCTCAACCTCATGCCCAACGGCCTGCCTCTGGCCGCGCCCCCGGTCGAAGTGCCCGAGATCGCCGGGGCCGAAGCCCTGCCGTCCAGCGCCGGGACGACTTTTCCCCTAAAGGTGTACCTCACCTGGCGCGAAGTCCTGTCCGGGGGGATTAAGGTCCCGCGGGCCCTGGGCAAAGAGTTGTCCCGCGCCCAGGAATACATTTTCACCGACCCTGAAGAGGGCAAGAGCTATTCGGTCTATTATTTCCCCAAGCAATCCTACTTTCTCGGGCTGGGCGATTACTATACCGGCCATAACGTTCCCCAGGGGGCCAGCCTGACCCTGGAAAAAAAGGGCCTGACCCGAATCCACTTCTGGGTCAAAAAATCCAAGAAAAAGATGGCCGTTCCCAAGCTGACCTACCACCCGGAGCACGACGCCTTCAGCGATGCCGGAGAGGAAGCCTTCACCCTGGCCGAGCCGAATAAGATCCTGTTTCTGGAGCGGGACCTGCTGAAACGCGTTCTCGGCTTGTCCGAGCAGCGGGAAGGGAAAGACCTCCTCGATCTCCTGATTCTGGTGTTTAAAAACTTCAGCCTGGAATCCGCCAACTTTTCCCTTCATTTCCTGCGGGCCTTCCACCTGGTCGACCTTCTGCGGCAAACCTACCAGGAAGACGTGGAGTCGGCGCTTCGGGCCAGCGCCAAGTTCACCACCTCCGAGAAAAAGAAGGGGATGTTCTTCTACGAAGAACCCCAGGAGGCCAAGGCGGCGGTCCGGGCTGAGCCCGCTTTCGGGCACGCCCAGGAGTCCCGGTTGGCCCGGGAGCCGGGCGAATACCACGACGGCGAAGAGCTGCCCATCGGGATGACCGAGGAGGAATACAGGGAGAGAGTCCCCGAGCTTGAAATCCCGGAGGAACCGAGGGAAATCATCGACCTCGAGCGCCGTCCGGCGCCCCCGGAAGCCGCGGCCGCCGCCGAAGCGTTGATCGAAGCGGAAGTCGCGGCCGCCAAGCTCAAGCCGTCCAAGGAAAAAGAAGCCGCCTCAAAAAAGGAAAAACCGGCCAAGAAGAAAAAGCCCAAAGGCGAGGGCGATAAACTTCCCAAAGCCCGGAAGAGCGAGCGCCGGGTCATCGAGGAAAAAATCGAGCTCGAGGAATCCGAGTTCGAGGCGCTGGCGGCGGTCAAAGCCGAGACGGAAGGGATGGAAGCCATAGAAGCCGAAGAGGCCGCGGCCAAGACCGTCGTCCCGGCCGAAAGACCGGCCCCCCAAGAGAAAAAAGAGGCGGGCCAGGAAGCCAAGGCCGAGGACGCGACCTTCGGCGGCCTCTTCGCCGAAAAGCTCAAATCCGCGTTGAAGAAAAAGCCGGACGATAAAAAAGAAGAACCCGAAAAAGAAAAATAAATCCGCCGCCTCAGGGCCGCGAATCGGCCGGGCCGAGACTCTGCTGCTCGGCCGCCCATTCTTCCCAGTGCCTGAACCGCGGGAAGAACATAAAAACGAGAACGAGCGAGACAAAGACCAGAGCGTACATATCCCAGGTGAAGCCGGCGACCAGAAAGAGGATGAAGCCCAGCAAGGCGGGCACCTCGCTGAAGACCGAGCTTAAGATCGAGATGAGCATGAGCCGCCGCCCGAGGGACCGGCCGTCGAGCCCGGGCGCTTGCTGAAAAAACGCGCCCCGCATCAGGCGGATGACGATGACCTGGAGAATGGAAAAGCCGTAAAAGACCAAACGGAGGGTATAGGCCGTTCGTCCGGCCAGCAGGGGCCTATGACCCGGCCGGCTGGCCTTCAGCAGCATCGCCAGGCCGATGTATACGGCCAGGCTGCCCAGGATCGCCAGGGCGATGATCAAGGCCGGCCGATAGGATTTTTTCAGGTCATCCGTCAATCCCATTTTAGACTCCACCGCGGAAATTTGCGCGAGGCCGGATACCCTCGGCCGGACCGAGGCCGCGGTCAGTTATTGTTCGTCTTCGCTTCTTTATATTTTTTGGTCGCTTCTTCGATTTGGGCCTTGAACTTGGCCACCAGGGCCAGGTCATCGGCGTTCAGGCTCGAAGCCGAGGTGTCGGGCTTCTGCATGTCTTCGAGCGACTTCTTGCCGCTGGCCAGTTGTTCCTCGTACATGGACTTCATTTCGGGAGCTAGGTCGGGTTTCTTCAGGTTTTCCTCGGCCGTCGCTACGGACTTCTGCATCCACTCGATGCTGCTTTTATTCATTTCATCCGCGGCGATCAACATCTGCCCCACCGTGATGCGGCCCCAGACGGCCATGTAGTCGGAATAGTCGGCGAACCCGTACTTCTTGGCGTAGACGTTGTACCCCTCGATCTTGTCCTTGAGGTCCATCAAGCTCTGCCCCTCGCCGCCCTTTAAAAGGACTTCGAAGGGGTTGATCTCTTCCTTCAGGGATTCGATGAATTTCTGCATTTTTTCCTCGGTCAAATAGGCCTTGGTGTAGTCGTTCTGGGCCGAGGTGGGAGCCGCGGATTCCGAGACCGATTTGGCCAGGGAAGCCAGCTCTTCGACTTCGCTCTTCTTGCCGCAGGCCACGGTTAGGGTCAGAACCACGACCGCCGCTCCGACAAGAACCCACTTCCCATTCAGGTGTGACTTCATGTTTTCGCTACCTCCTTGAGGGCCATAGGGTACACTATTTTGCGGAAAAAGAAAATCCTTTGGCGGTCCCCGACAGCCGTGGGCCAGGGAGCTCGCTCCAAGCCAGGGACGCCGGATCGGGTTTAATCTCTGAGGATCACGCGCACGGAGCCCTTGCGGCGGGTGACGCCCATCTCGTCCAGGAGCTCGAGGAGGGGGATGGCGTACTTGCGGGTCAGGCCGGCCAGCTGCTTGAACTCGGCCACCGATAGCTCCGCGTCCGCGCGCGCCCGCAGTTTAGCGACGAGCCCGTCGAGCCATTCGGAATGAACGTAGAAATCGTCCTTGCCCTGGACGACCCGCTTTCGTTCGACCAGGATGGACAAGAGCTTCGCCATCCTTTTGGGCGAGACGTGCAGCCGCAATTGAACGTCCTTGATCGCCCCGGCATCAAGCTCCCCCCGAAGCGAAATCCGCTCCAGCTCGGCCAGCTGGTCCTCTTCGGCCGGAGAGAGGAAGGCCTCAAACGCGGCCAGAGAATAGACATCACCCGATTCCCGGGTCTTGCCTTCCCGGGATAAGCCCTTCAGGGCCAGGATCATGGCTTTTTTCGGGACATCGAACCTATCCTGAAGGCGCTCCAGTTTCACCCCCAGGTCTTCGGGATGATGGGAGTGGTGCTGCTCAAGATACTTTAGGACCTTAGCCTGGAGGAACTCCAGGCTCTCCTTGGACAGCAGAAATAGGGGCGAAAAGGTCAGGATGACCGCCCGGCCCTCCGCTTCCAAAGCCTGGGCCTGCTCCGCCGCCTCTTCGGCCGTGAGGCGCAGGCTGCGTTTGATTTCGCTCTCACTCAAGCCCAGGAGCTTTTTTCCCTTGAGCAGCGTCGCCATTTCGTCCGCCGCGCTTTTTGTTGCGTGATTCATGGCCTTACTTCCCTCTGTTCGATACCAAAACCAGGCTCATCCTCCTCAGGAACGGGTCCAGGGCCGCCAGCTGCACCTTGAGCCGGTCTCCCAGCTCAAACGTCCGGCCCGTCCGCTTCCCGACCAGGACGCCCCGGGATTTGGCCAGATAATAGTCTCCGCCCATATCGCCGAAGGCCAGGATGCCGTCGACGAAATAATCGTCGATCTCGACCACCATCCCGGCCTTGTTGAAATTCACCACCGTGCCCATGAACTCATCGCCCAGCCTGGTCTTGAGCAGCCGGAAAATTCGCCATTCCATCAGGTCCTTCTCCGCGGCATCGGCTTGGCGCTCCCGCTCGGAACAGTGAAGGGCGGCCGCGGCGAGTCCCGGCGTTTTCTGCGGCGACGCGGCCAGGACGGCCTTTAGCGCCCGGTGCACGACGAGGTCCGGGTAGCGGCGGATGGGCGAGGTGAAATGAAGGTAATCCTTTTCGGCCAAGCCGTAGTGGCCCAGGTTTTCATCCGAGTAGGCCGCCAGGCGGAGGGCCCGCA
>Ga0315297_10000344_pt1 | contig 26744 bp, 21 predicted proteins | sample YL17G15_0_MG_FD_203628 | JGI IMG/M metagenome (GOLD analysis project Ga0315297, IMG submission 203628) | Sediment microbial communities from Yellowstone Lake, YNP, Wyoming, USA - YL17G15_0 | ecosystem: Environmental > Aquatic > Freshwater > Lake > Sediment | place: USA: Wyoming | collected...
CCAGGGGCACAATCCTATAGAAACGATCCTGGACGTGGCAAAAATGGCTATCGAAAAAAAAGAAATCTCAACAGTGTTCTTGAAGCAGGCCGCATAGATTTTCAAAGAGCTAAAGTGTTACAATTTTTCATATCCCGGATCTTCCATCATGGCTATGAAGGCGTTGGGAGATCCATAAATCGCAGTGCATCGTTCCTTTACGATCGCCTCGAGGACCCTCTTCGGATCGAAGGCCTCGGAAGGGATGACAATGGCGGCTCCTTTGGTCACTGCTGCCAAAGTGACACAGATGCAACCGAACATATGGGAAAAGGGGACGGATAGACAGAGTCTGTCCTTTTCCGTCAATTTCTGATTCTCCGCACTGGCCAGAGTAGTGTTGATGATCCCGAAGTGCGTCGACATCACCCCTTTGGGAGCCCCGGTTGTCCCGGAGGTATAGAGGAGAGTGACGACATCGTCTTCATGACAGGAGCCCTGTCGTTCGGCCAACAGGGTATCGGGAAGACTTTTTCCTCCCTCCAGAACCTCCTTCCAGGCAAGCATGCCCGGGCGGGTCCGGTCTGATATCACGATGAGACGTCTCAGTTCCGGCAGGGCGCGGCAATCCAATCGCCCCGGCTCTGAAGTGTCAATCTCCGGACAGAGTTGACGGATCATCTCGATATATTCCGCACCCTTCAGCCCGGACATGACGAGGGATTGGGAATCGGACTGCCTGAGGAGGTATTCAAGCTGCCGGGGCTGGGCGTTCGCATCCACGTTCACCAGGACGGCGCCGATCTTCGCCAAGGCAAACTCGGTGATGATCGATTCGGAGAGGTTGGGCGTCCAGAGGGCCAGGTGTTCCCCCTGTTTGATCCCGAGTTTCAGAAATCCCCTGGCCAACCGGTTGACGATCTTTAAAAATTCTTGATAAGAATATCTCCGGCCCTGGGGGATGTCGATCAGCGCCTCCCTGTCAGGGAAGCGGGAGGCTGCCTCATCAAAAAGATCACCGATGGTTGTTCTTGACAACTTTCCCATCACCGTCTCCCGTCTTCCACAGCCTCTGCGTCGCGATCACCAGCGCGAACAGCGCGATTCCGATGTTTACCTCCCCTCAACCCGCCAGCGCCCCGATTCTTGTCCTGGCTTCCTCAGTCAGGAAATCCCATAGACCGATCTGCTTCAGGGTGGCGGGGGTCGGTATGCCGGAGGGGCTCCAGCCCCGCTCCCGATAATAGGCCTGGATCAGTTTGCGCAGCTCTTCCTTGCGGTGCTTCATCAGGAGCTCCCGTTTTTCCCCGGTGGGCATCGCCTGGATCTCTTCGGGGGATTTCTCCATGATTCGGCTGATTTCCCCGTCGTTATAATACTTTTCGGCATCGTAGAGATCGTCATCGAGAGGTCCGATGGCCCTCTCCGGAATCCAGTCGTTTTTGCCCGTCTCCCCGCCGTAGACCATGACATTCATGACCCGCTGCAGATTGATGTCCCGGTCCGTCTGCGCGAAGATCTGCTCCCAGGTCAGGTCCGTCCCCAGCATCCCGTTGTAGAAATCCGCATAGAGCTCCTGCGAGGCGGGATTGATGAACTTGTCTGTATCCTTCATCTTCTCCGACTCGGGATTGAAGACATCGACCCAGGGAAGCTTGCACAGACCGAGATTGTCATTCCCCAGGCGGACCCGCGGATAAGTGATGAGCGCCCGGGCCTTATCCTGGAGCGTGGGGAAGGCGCCCATAAGGTCCGCCTTGATCAGCCAAGCCGCGGCGTGGTGCGCACCGATGTCGCTGGCGGCGGCGTAGGAACCCTGCATGGAGAGGGAGCGGTGGGTCCGGTAGAGTGAAAAGGGGAGCCCTTTCGTCTGCATGGCGAATTGCATGAGTTCCGGCCTGGGGGGGGAACCGGCCTGGCCGGTCCTCCGGGCATATCGGGCAGCAATCCAGTCGACCAGGGAGAGCATACCTGTGCCCGCGACCCGGGCGAATTCCGTCTCCCCGATGGCGATCTGGCGGATGAAGTTGAGGACCGCCTCTTCATCCCCCCAGGTCAGCGTGAGCCCTTCCGTATCTTCTTTCGTCAGATATCCCCGCTGGAAACATTCCATGAGAAAGGCGATCGTGACGGCTGTGGTGATCGTATCGATCCCATAGTTGTCGCAATGCCAGTTCGCCTCCATGATAAATTCGGCGTTCCACATGCCTATGTTGGAACCAAAGCCGGCGGCGGTTTCATACTCGGGGCCGTCCACCCACACCCTGCGGCCCTTGTGTTTCCCGAAAGTCAGGGTCACCCAGCCGCCCTTGGTGCAGCGCAGGCTGCAGCCGGGGAAACATCCGTCCATGCCCCGGTGGTCGAACAGGTGCTCGGCATAGAATTTCCCCGCAATCCGCTCTGCCCGCGGGTCGGAGCCCAGCTGGTAATTGTTCACGGGCAGGGACTGGTACTCCTGCTTGTTCATGAAGGCGATGAGGCCCGGGCTGCCCTTGCGGTACATCTTGAGCGACTGTGGATCGATCTCCCGGATGACCCCGCTAAGCTTTGCTCCCGCCTGCTTCACCTTGCCCCAGTCGGCGGCGCCGTACGGGTTTTCGCCCCGCGGAAATTCCGCCAGGACGACGATGGCCAGGATTTTCTTGTCTTTCATCACGGTGCCGAGCCCCGTCCGTCCGGCCTGCTTCGTCCGGAAGAACCCCTTGGTCCCGTCCACGTGCTTGGTGGGATCGAAATAGTGGCTGTTGATGCAGCCGTAGGTGGTGTGGGCGGCGCCGATGCCGTTCGTCAGGAAGACAATGTTTTTCCGGTCATGGCCCTCCTGGATGAACCTCTCAGCGATGGCCTTTTCCATGTCGAAGACCTCGTCGATGACCGGCGCTTCCGTTATCGATATCTCCTTGCGGAAGCCGTCTATGACGATCAGGATATCCGTCGAGGATTTCCCCGTGATTTCCAGGGCGTCGAAACCGGCGTACTTGAGATAGGCGCCGAAATGCCCCCCGAAATTCGAGACTCCCGGAATCCCAGTCAGCGGTGAGAGGGAGACAGCCATGCATTTGCTCGTTCCGGGGAACTGGGGAATGCCGGCCAGCGGGCCGGGTGAAAAGATCAAAGGATTTTCCGGATCGCAGGGGGCGGTCTTTGGGGTGATGCGCTTGTGCAGAAGATACAATCCCAGGGCGCGACCGCCGAGGAAGTAATCCCGGAGCTGCGGCGCCAGTTCCGGGGTCGCAATAGCGCGGCTTCCCAGGTCTATGGTGATCATTTTGTTGGCATATCCATGTGTGAGCTTTGATCCGGTAAATATCATGTTCCGTTCCCTTCCGGCCAACTCCGCATTGGAGTTTGGCATTGTCTTTTTGTCATGATCTGTTTTGTTGGTTTGATAAGAACCTGTTTTGAGGATGGTCGAGTGTATGAAAATAGCGCTTGCGTGTCAAGATAATTAAGGCACTGGCATGCAGGTCGAAGCGGACAGTGGGGGACGATAGTATAAAAGAGCGCTCCGCCATTGCTGACGGAACGCTCTTTTTCTTATCAAGACTGAGAAATGAGAAACATTACTTCTTCCCTTTCTTCTCCTTCTTGGCTTCGGGCTTGGCGGGTGCTGCAACCATTTCCTTGAAAGCGGTTTCCCACTTCTCGATGACGGCCTTCAATTGACCGGCTTTCGCCTTCGCGCCGAGCGGGTCAGCGGCGATCATCTCCTTGCCGGCCTTCAGACCTTCCACAAAGGCCTTGGCATCCGCTTCCCAGGCGCCCTTCTGATCCTTCATCTTCTTTGCGACCTTCTTGGCGGCGGCTTCGATGCCCTTCCAGCCTTTCTCCAGAGCGGCTATGGCGGCATTCGCCTCGTCGGCGACGGCCTTCTTGCCTGCCGCCACGGCGCCGGCGGCTTTCTCGAAAGCGGCCTTGGCATCCACATAGCCCTGCTTGGCTTCCTTATACTTCTTGTCCTTCACCTGGGCTTCAGCGGCGTCCCAGACCTTCTTGGCGGCATCCAGATCGGCGGCTGCGTATTTGTCAGCGCCGGCGGACACCGCGGCGTCCATGGCGGCCTTGGCGGCCTTCTGCTCTGCCTCAGGGGGTTTTGCACAGCCGATGAAGACCATGGCCAGCGCAATAACCATCAGAAATGATACTGAATACTTGAAATGTTTCATACCGTGCCTCCTTTGTTTAATGATTACAATTGTTTCTGAAGAATAGCTTAATTTATATATACCTTTTTGCGGAGTTGTCAAGGTTTTCGTGGCAAAAACGGCCTATTGGCGCGTGCGGCCGATCGTACCGGGTCCGGCGAATGCGCCCCCGGACGCAAGCATCAGCGCGGTGATCCAGAACACGGGGAATACCCCAAATACCGAACCGATTGACCCAAACACGACCGGGCCGATCACGCGCGACAGGTGATTTACGGTGATGCGCAAGCCCAGTGTTTCGCCGGAGCGACCTTCCGCGGAGTTGCTGAAGGTCAGCATCATGGTAATCGGCTGGCCGCAACCCATACCGAGTCCGAACACGAAAGAAACCAGCGCGAGCACCACAGCGCTTTTAAAGAATGGCACCAGCATCAGGCTTGCCGCTCCGAGGAAAAACGCGTAGGCAAGCACCTTTTCCTCGCTCAACCGGTCAAGCAAACGTGTCATGATCAGCCGCACGACAAACGCCGCCGCAGAAAACATCGCCAGCACGACACCGATCACGGAAGCTGACAGCCCAATGCCATACCCGTAAATCGGCAGGTAGAACTGGAACAGGTCAATCCCGGTCACTACCAGGCTGCTGGTCACCAGCACTCGCCACAGCCCTGAACCCGTCAGCATGTCTCGAACGCTCCCTGCGGGTGAGGCATCGCGCGAGCCTCTGGGAAGCGCCCTACCCCAAATCGCGAGCATCGCCACCGGTACGAGCGACAGCAGCACGAGATAAAGACAAGCGACGGCATGACCCGAGTGATCAATCGAAAATCCGGCGAGCAGCGGGCCGAGAAAGGTAGCGACAGATACCGTCAAGCTGAAATTGCTGAAGTTCAGGGCGCGGTTATGCGGCTCGCTCAGAAGCCCCACCAAGTTCTGCAGGGACACGACGTAGAACGCAAACGACAGGCCGTTCATTGCCGCGGCTACATAGAGAGCGGGCAACCCGGGCATGTAATACGGCACCAACATGCCGCAGGCGCCGCCGGCAGCGCCAAAAATGAGCGGCCAGCGGGAACCGAAGCGATCAGAAATCCTGCCTGCCTGCCACGAGAGCAGCATCGGTAACACTGAAAACGTCGCGGCGAGGATGCCGATGGCAAAGGGCTGCGCACCGAGATCGAGCGCGTAAAGCGAAAGCAGCACACGACCGGCGCGCACACTTGTGATGTTCAATAGCGCCAGGATGAAAGTAAAATAGATTGACATCGGGCTCGCAATTGTTAAGTTTGGTGCACCAATGAAGATGACGCTTGTATGTCAATATAAATGAAAATCAGCGGGATGTCATGGTCGTCACTGAGAAAATTCGTCGGATGGCTCTCGCACCCGACCTGTGGCGCCGGGTTTCGGGGCGTCGAACTTTGCGGGCACCTTTTCGCGACTTAAATGAAGGGCTATCTTCATGTCGCCGCTCAGTTTGGATTCAAGCCGTTCCACAAATTTCTCTACCGGAGGGATGTCGTCATTCCTGCGAAAGGCGTCAAACAGGGCGTCCACTGTTGAGGAGAACATCCTTGTTGCCATCAGATCGAGACGCTGGCCGTTTTCTTTAAGGTCATAGAGAGAAAATACGGAACAATGGTTTTTGCTATAGCCCATTTCAGACAATCGGAACTTGTGTTGAAAGTAACTGAATACCGGATCTTGAACCACCCAGAATATCTTCTTCCCCCACTTTTCCATGATAATGCCCTTGTTGAGGATCTGGGTGAACGTCCTTTTCCAGATATCATACATATTGATTCCAAAACGGTATGAAGAGCCTTCTCGTAAACGGCGATCTTTCATAAAGGTTTTAAAACCTTCGACCAATTGGCCCGTGCTCGTCGTTTGGCCTGTTTGAAACTCTACGGCCACAAAGTCTTCTACATGCGCACTAAACGGTTTATGCTGAACCATCACGAAATCAAAATTTCCTATACCCGGCAAACCAACCTCGGAAAAAACGAGGACATTGTCTCTCGTTCCAAACTGGGAGATAGCTATATTCTGGAAAACCTTATTTTTCTCCAGAAAACGCCGGGGGCATAAGGCAATTTCCTGTCCATCCACGTGGGCAGTGCAGACGCCGAATGGATAATCGATAAGCCGGCTCTGTTTGTAACACTGTGATTCATGGAACGGACACCAGTATTTTCTCCGCATCTCTTCGGCTTCCGGCGACATGTTCCGAAGATAACATCCGAAAATCACTGAAGGATATTTTGCCATCAGTCGCTCCCAATGAAGTCTTTCCATAAAAGGCAGATCTTTTCATGATCAAAATCATGGTCCAGGATCCAGCCCAGGTATTGTGTACACCCACGGCAGAAGGACCCACTGTCGTCCATCTCTATCCCTTCTGGCTTTTCCCAATGCCTTGTGTCATCATCATCACAAGGCTTTAGCACCAGAATCGCATCGTGCTGAAGGGCGCGAAGGCTTCTGATGTGGACGGAAATCGGATTCTCCGAGTGAACGACGTAGCCGTTCATCAGCCGAAAGTGCGCACTGGCAAGGGCAATGGTGAGTTGTGACCAGGCAGCAGCACGCCAGTGATGGTAAGTAAAGATCAACCTGCCGTGTGGCCTGACAAGAACACGGTGGCATTCCTGCCATACTTTAGCGAGGATATCGCCAAATTTTGCTTCATTCTCCTTGGATTCGGCAACAGCGGATAGTAATGGCTGGTATTGCCAGTTGGCTTGGTCCGGCAGAAACCAGCGGAGCCAGCAGCGGAAAAAATGTGACAGGTCGCTGTACTGGACATTATCAAAATAAGGGGGATCGGTAACGACGTAATCAATGGTTTGATCGGGCAAGGGAAGCGCAGAAGAATCATTTTGCCTGACCATGAAGGATCGTGTTTTTCCTGTAAATTCATTTAGAGTCTCGCATTCCTGACCCACATCCAACTCGCCGTCAATAATGATCTTTCCCCACCTGGCGCCCGACCAGCGCCGTTCGACCGGCGCCTGCGCCCATATTCCGGCTTTTAAAATGCGCTTCTCAAATAAATTACGCAGCGTGCCGGACGTTTTGGCCTTAAAGACAGGATTGTTCTCCAATGCTGTGCAGGGAAAGGAGTAGGCGTGATGGGAAAAAACGTGGCGTATGGCCCCTGGCCTTCGCTGATCGACGCCCTTGTATCCACACAGCATGGAGTTAAATTCCAAAGATGTGGATACGAGCAGCGCCAGCCACAGCCGATGTTCGGCAGCTGCTTCGTCGATGCACCGTTTTGCCTCGGACAGATAGATGAGTTGACGGTAAGAAAACAATTCAAAAAAATTCGTCACGCCCCGGGCGATAAGATCACTTGATTTAGGGCCTTGAGGAACCTTGAAACCATTTTTACCAGGAAAGGTCAGTCTGGATGCCTGTGACGCTGCGACAGCAATGTTCTTAAGATCCCTTACGTCAGGCGCCTTGAAGAATTGACCGTGATGCGGGCATTCCCCCATCATGACCAGGGGAACATACCGGTCCGCAAAGGGAATATCCAGAAGCTCTGAATTTTTACTGTTTATTCCTCTCTTTTTGGTCTCATCCTTATCGATCAATGACCAGATCCTGTTCTCGCGCGTGACTTTCAGGGAAGGATAAAAATCGAGGATGGTTTTCTTGTCTCCGTTTGTTTCCGCTCGCAGGGTAAAGGAATCAACGAAAATCGATTCGTCCTTATCGGTCCGTCTTCTGAGGCCATAAAGCAGAAATTGCATGTCGCTTTTTTCAGGACAGTCCGGGCATGACGTTTCGAAATAGGGGGATAGTTTCTGATCCAGTTTTTCGAGAAATGTATTAAAGGCTGCCTGTTTTTCTTGAAGGCTGATCTCGGTCAACGAGGCGCGGGCCTGCAGAACAGGTATCGGATCCACGTCATAGCCGATGACATTGGCGCCAAGCCTAATGGCCTCATGCAGGGTCGTCGCCCCTCCCATCATCGGATCCAGGATGGTCAGGCCTTCAAGGCCCCCCGGGGTATAAAAATTACGTAGATCAGCTTCCGATGAGAGTTGCTTGAGGATATAACGGAACGTGACGCCGGAACGCCTGGCCCACCATTTGTGAAGATATGTATTGGGACGGAACAGGTGCTTGTTGTACGACTCGATCTGGGCAAGCTTGTCAGCATCTTCTTCAGGAAAGAAAGAATCGATAGCCACAGCGGCCGGCGGGGCGATGAATTTGCGTTCGACATTGGGGAAGTTGAACATTAATTGCGTGCTGCTCATAATTTTTTTAAGTCGAGTAGCCCGGTTGCTCTCGATACGGTAGGTTGATGCTTATTTTCTCCGTGAACCGCTTGGTTTTCCGGCGGTGTCATAGTATTTCAACCATGGCTTTGTTGGCCCCATACCCTCACAGATACGGACATCAGATTTATACACCCATATCATAATCGCTGAGGAAATCCTACACCTTTCCCCGCCCGGCGATCCGCCGGCTGAGAGACCCCAGCGTGATCAGGATCTCCGAGCTTCCGAGGAGGAAGGCGGCCGCGAAGAATGCGGCGCCGCCTCCGGCCATGCAGAGAAGGAGATAGATCAGCCTCGTGCTGGAGGCCCCGGACATCTGCCAGGGGTAGATCATGCCGATGAGCAGGATCACCCCCCACATGGCGAGCGACGCCAGAACGGTCTTGCCGACGGAGCGGTAGAACTCTCCGTCCAGCATCGTTCCGATCCGCCGATTCAGGATGACCCAGAGCATTCCCACGTTCACGATCGAGGCGATGGAGGTGGCGAGCGCGATCCCCCCGTGCTTCAGTGGGAACATCAGGGCGACGCTGAAGGCGATGTTGACGACGAGGGCGACGATCGCGGCCTGCATGGGGGCCTTGGTGTCCTGGAGGGAGTAGAAGGCCGCAACGATGATCCGGATGACGGAGAAAGCCCAGAGGCCGACGGAGTAGAAGAGAAGGGCCTGCGCCGTGAGCAGCGCGGCCTGCGCATCGAAAGCGCCCCGCTGGAAGAGGACGGAGATGATCGGCACCCGCAGCGCGATCAGGGCGACCGTCGCCGGGATGGTGATGAAGAGGATCAGCCGGAGCGAGAAGGCGATCGTCCGCTTCAGCTCCTCCATCTTTCCCAAGGCGACCTGTTCTGAAAAGCTGGGGAGCGTTGCCGTACCCACGGCGATGGCGAAGACGCCGAGGGGGAGTTCGACGATCCGGTCGGCGTAGTAGAGGTACGAGACACTGCCCGTCGGCAGCAGCGAAGCAAGGATCGTCCCGATGAAGACGTTGATCTGGTAGATCGCCGCTCCGAAGGCCGCCGGCAGCATCAGCATACCGATCCGTCTTACCCCCGGGTGCCGGAAGCGGAAGTCCGGCTTCAGGCGGACCCCCATTTTGACCAGGAAAGGCCACTGCATGGCTAACTGGAGTATCCCGCCGGCCATGACCCCGACGGCCAGCGCGACGATCGGTTCCCGGAAAAAGCCCCGCAGGGTCAGCGCGGCCAGGATCATCGCAAGGTTCAGGGCGACGGGCGAGAGCGCCGGGGCGGCGAAATGCCTGAGCGAATTGAGGATCCCCATGCAGAGGGCGACGAGCGAGATGAGGAAGATATAGGGGAACATCAGCCGGGTGAGGAAGACGGCAAGTTCGTACTGGACAGGCGTTTTGACGAAGCCGGGCGCCATGATCGTCACGATGAGCGGGGAGAAAAGGACCCCTGACAGGGAAACGACGGCGAGGATGATCGACAGGGCCGTAAAGGTGATATTGGCCAGCTCGAGCGCTTCCTCGCGGGTTTTATTCCTCAGGTATTCGGTAAAGACGGGGACGAAAGAGACGGTCAGGGATCCCTCGGCCAGGAGCCGCCGGAGGAGGTTGGGGATCCGGAAGGCGACGAAGAAGGCGTCCGTGGTGAGACCGGCGCCGAAGAAGCCCGCGACGACCATGTCCCGCAGAAAGCCGAAGATGCGGGAGAGCATCGTGGCGATGCCCACGATCCCTGCTGCCCGGACGACGCGCGAGCTTTCCGAATGCGGCGCGTCATCCATGACAGGCGACCTCTTGAAGCGTGATTTTCAACGTACTCAACGGTCCTCCGATTCAGATGTGGAGCGCACCGACCAAAGGGCGGGTCTTGCGGTGTGCGCTCCCGGTCATGTTGCCGGGACAACGGCGGCGATCTCTCTTGCCTTACGTCCCTCGACGCTAACGGTCTTGGTCCTGGATGCATGGCCGGCGACGATCGTCACCTGCGTCTTTTTCACGCCGAGGAGTTCCGCCAGCAGACGGATGCACTCCTCGTTGGCCTTCCCCTCCACGGGGGGCGCCGTGATCCGGAGCTTCAGGGCGTCACCCTGGATGCCCGCCACCTCGCACCGCGACGCACGCGGGACGACCCGGATGCGGAAAACGACCCCGGTGGCGGTTTCGCGGATGGGTATCATGATCCTCTCATTCCCGTCACCGGAAGTAATAGGAGAGCTGGAGCAGGCTCTTGACCAGGAAGCTCTGGAGAAAGACGATTGCCAGCAGGATGATCATGGGCGAAAAGTCTATCCCCATTCCCCGGAGGGGGATCCAACGCCGGACGAGGGCCATGACCGGTTCTGTGACCTGGTAGAGAAGGCGGACGATCGGGTTATAGGGGTCGGGATTCACCCAGGAGAGAACCGCCCTGATGATGATGATCCACATGTATAGGGTAAGCGCGATATCGATGATATGGGCTGCGGCGGCGATGAAATTTCCCAGGACAAACATCTGTTTCCAATCCTCTTTCTCGTTCTACGGCAGCGAATTCACGAAATCCGTCAGGGTTGTGTTGAAGGCCTCCGGGTTTTCCAGCATAACGAAGTGCCCCGCCCCCTCGATCAGGGCAAGCCTGGCCCCGGCGATGTGGTCCCGGATGAACTGCGAGAGCGCAGGCGGCGTCATCTTGTCCTCCGCACCGCAGACGACCAGCGCCGGGATACTGATCCCCGCGATCGCCTCCGTGATGTCCATCCGGTTGCAGGCGGAAAAATCTCCATGGATGATCTCGGGGTTCACCCGGGAGAGGCTATCCGTGATGAGGCTGGAGAATCTCTCCCGATTCTGTTTCGCGACGGATAATTTGGCGGCCATGCCGATGACGGCGGCGGGATCCTGCTTCAGCCCCTCCAGGATGGCGGGGTTGACGTGCATCTTCACGCCGCCACCCACCGGGACTATCGCAGCGGCCGCATCGCCGTAACGGATGACAAAACTGAGGCAGATGGCGGCGCCGAGGGAAGTGCCGATCAGGACGGGGTTTTTGATTCCAAGCCCCTCCAGGATCTTTTTCACCCACTCCACGTAGGCGGGCACCTCCTGCTCGCCAGGGCCTTCCGACCGGCCGTGGCCGGGCAGATCGACGGCCGCGATATTGAATGCATTTTTCAGGGGCGTGTACTGCTGTATCCAGCTCGTGTGATCCCAGCCCGCGCCGTGAATGAAGACAAGCGTCTTGCGGTCGGGCAGAAAGCTGCCGTTGCTTACCCAGCAGGCGATCTTGCGCCCGTCGATTTCCTGGAAATGGATCATGGCGGTCTCCTTCCTTATTTTACAAATGGATTTCCTGCCTACCACAACCCGGCCCGGTTGTGCAATTAAAGATTGAACAAAAACCGCTGTATGAGGTAAAGAATGAACGAGCGGGGCGACCGGAAGCTCTAACAGGCTGTTGAAAAACGCCCGTCTGCTGCGTTTCCCTCATCCTTCGCCGTTCAACGTACAAACAAGTACGCCTCACGGCTCAGGATTTCGGGGGCCTTGCATCCGGACATTTTTGAACAGCCTGGATCAGCAGCTTTTTCAACAGCCTCCTAATCCTCAGGCCTTGCCTTGCAGGCGGGGAGCCTTAGGATATTGTATGCAGGAATCGCGGATAGAGATGAGGGCTGTTCCGCGGTCTGTTTATTAAGGGATGCCTGAAATGGGTGTTCCTGAGATGATTGGAGAAAGAGCATGCTGAAGGAGAAGAGGATCGGGATGATCGGCGGCGGGAAGATGGGGGGCGCCCTCATGGGGGGGATGATATCCGGCGGCCTGGTGAAGGCGGAGGCGCTGACGGTGGCGGACAAGGATGAAGATCGGCTCGGAGAGCTTGTGAAGGCCTACGGCGTCACCGTGACGGTCGACAACCGGGAGGCTGTGCGCCACGCCGATGTGGTTATTCTCGCCGTCAAGCCGCAGAACATGGCGGAGGTCCTCGATGAGCTCGCCGGCGCCGTTATGCCGTCGGCGCTCGTCATCTCCATCGCGGCCGGAATCGCCACGGCCTTCATCGAGGAACGTCTCGGGGAGGGGGTGCGGATCGTCCGGGTCATGCCGAACATGCCCGCCCTGATCGGCGAGGGGGCGGCCGCCCTGTGCTGCGGCGTCTCTGCCACGGAGGCTGATCTGGAGCTGGCCCGGCACATCTTTGGCGCTGTCGGGATCACCGTGGAGGTGAAAGAGACGCTCATGGATGCCGTGACCGGACTGAGCGGGAGCGGTCCCGGTTACGCCTTCCTCATCATCGAGGCCCTAACCGACGCCGGCATCCGGATGGGCCTCGGCCGCGAGGTGGCCCTGAAACTATCCGCACAGAGCCTCTTCGGGGCGGCGAAGCTCTGCCTCCTGGGCAAGAAGCCCCCCGCGGAGCTGAGGGCGATGGTCACCTCCCCCGGGGGAACGACCCTCGCCGGTCTCAAGGCCCTGGAAGAGGGGCGTCTCCGGGAGACGTTGATTTCGGCCGTCGAGGCGGCGACGCGGCGCTCCGCAGAACTGGGCGGCAGGAAGTAGCCCGCGGGGATCCTCAGTCGAGCAGGCTTTCGAAGACCCTCCTCAGCCGGTGCAGCGGGGCCTCGCGATTCCCGCTTCCCTTCCCTTGATTCTCCGGCATTGCCTGATTTTTCGGGGGTTCCGGCGGGAGAGAGTTTCCGTTTATTCGGGAGACGGGTTCGCTCGCTGCGGGCGCGGGTTTTATCCGGACCGGTTCTCGCGGCGGCGTCTCGGGCGATGATTTCGTTTCCGCAGCCGCCGGCGTCGTGGCCGGAGCTCCCTCCGCGGGCTTTTCTCCCGGCTTCTTCCTGCGATGGCGGGTCCGCCGGTGGGATCTCTTCTTTGCCGGTTCGCGGGCCGACTCCTGGCTTTCGGTCGGCGCCGCCCCGTTTTTTTTCGGCTCTTCGGCCGCCTTGGGTTCCACTGCCGCTTTGGGTTCAATGGCTGCTTTGGTTTCCTCGGGTTCAGACGCTTCCGCCTCTTCAGCTTCCTTTTCCTCCAAGATCTCCACAGGCTTCCGGGCATGGTTGGCTTGCTCGGGCGCAGGCGGCGCCTCGCGCTTCGTCGTTTCGATCTTCCATTCGTCCCACGCCATATCCGGTTTCCCGGAGATGTCGATCGACATATCGTAGGCGCTCTCCAGCCGGCTGATCTCCGCCCTTTTCTGGTTCAGGAGGTAGTCGGCCACCTCATAGGGGAGGTTGAGCCTGATCAGAGAGGAGAGCCCCTTGACGGCCTGCGACTCGATCTTTCGGTAGGCGTTCAGGGCCGTATACTCCAGGGACGGCCTCACCCCCCGTCCCCGACAGAAGGGGCAGGTCGTGTAGCTGATCTCCTGGATGGTCGACTGTTTCTTCTGGCGCGAAAGCTCCAGGATGCCGAACTTGGAGATGTGGGAAAGCTGAATCCGGGACCGGTCCAGGCTGAGGGCCGTCTTGAATGTCTTTTCCACCTCCGCGTTGTGCTTGCTGTCCATCATGTCGATGAAATCGATGACGACGAGCCCCCCGAGGTCGCGCAGACGGAGCTGTCGGGCGATTTCCTCGGCCGCCTCCAGATTCGTTTTGTAAGCGGTCTCCTCGACGTTCCGCTTGTGGGATCCCCGACCCGAGTTGACGTCGATGGTGATCATCGCCTCGGTGGGGTTGATAATGAGGTAGCCGCCGGACTTCAGCTCCACACGGTCCTGGTATATCACGCGGATCTGATCCTCTAACTGGTATTTGTCGAAGAGGGGGGTCTTCTCCTTGTCCAGCTTGATCATCTTCACGTTCCGGGGGGCGACGGCCTTGCAGTAGGCCCTTACCTGGCGGAAGGTCTCCATATCGTCGACGAGGATCTCCTCGATGTCCGTTGTGAAGTAATCCCGGAGCGACCGGACGCCGAAGTCGCTCTCCTGGTAGATAAGGGCGGGCGCCGCGGTTTCGGAGGCCCGCTTCCGGATCTCCTTCCAGAGCCGGGAGAGGTGCTGGTGGTCTCGGGCCAGCTCCTGCTTGGTCCGGTTCATTCCGGCCGTCCGGACGATGAACCCGATCCCGTCTTCCGTTTTGAGCTGCTCGACCAGTTCCCTGAGACGTTTACGGTCCAGCTCGTCCTCGATCTTCCGCGAGATGCCGCTGCTCTCCTTGTTCGGAAGGAGGACGAGGTATCTTCCCGGAAGGGAGATGTAGGCGGTGAGGAGGGCGCCCTTGCGCTCGCTGACCTCGCGGAGGATCTGAACGAGGACCTCCTGGCCGACTTTGAGCGTCTGTTTCGCGCCTTCCCGGCTGCCGTTGGTCTCCGTGAAGTAGTTGGAGCTGACGTCGCGCAGGGGGAGAAAGCCGTCCTTTTTGCCGCCGTAGTTCACGAAGGCGGCCTGGAGGCCGCGTTCCACCTTCATCACGAGCCCCTTGTAGATGTTGCCCGTAATCGGCTCCCTCATGGCCATCTGGATGTTGAATTCGACCAGCTTGCCGTCTTCCACGATCGCCATGCGTTTCTGTTCGAGGTGGACGGCGTTGATCAGCATCTGTTTTTTCATAAAGATCCTTTCAAAAAGCGTCTATAAAAAGGCTGATACATCGCCTTTTCCTGCTCTGATGACCTCGACCCCTTCCCCGAGGAGGCTGATCACGCTGGACGGCGCCGCAGCGATGATGCCGCCGTCGATGATCATGTCCACCCGTTTGCCGAAGAGCTCCTCGATCACCCGGGGGTCGCTGAGAAGCTCGCCTGCCCCGTCCTTGACGCTGGTGCTGATCACGGGCGATCCCAGCTCGGCGACCAGTGCCTGGCAGATCCGATTGTCGGGGATCCGGATGCCGGTGGTCTGCCGCTTGGGGAGGATGATCTTGGGGACGAACCGGGAGGCCTCGAGGATAAAGGTATAGGGTCCCGGGAGGAGGCGTTTCATGATCTTGTAGGCGTCGTCGGAGACCTTTGCGTAGCGGCTGATGTCCTTGAGGTCGGCGCAGATGAAGCTCAGCGGCTGCTTCCGGTCGCGGCGCTGGATCTCGTAGATCCTCTCGATCCCTTTTTTGTTGAACAGATCGCACCCCATCCCGTAGACCGTATCGGTCGGGTAGATGATGATCCCCCCGCTTTTGAGGATCTCCACCGCCCTGCGGATCAACCGCATCTGGGGATTCTGATTGTTGATGGCTGCCAGCATTTCGTCCCTGTCTACCGTCGGGAAACACTCCCGAATTTCAATATGAGGTAATTTATCAGAAACAGAGGCGATGATCAATCAAAGATCTTTCGACAAATAAAAATTCAACTTTTATTTTGTGCTTGACAAGCGATTGTCGACAATCGTTTGTCAAGAAAAAAATGAGGAAAAATGGAGGACAGAAACTTGTTGACATGCGATGCAATCCTGCGTATCCTCCCCCCGCGCAAACAATGGATCCCCATAGGCGAAAAGGGGCGTTTGCCGAAGTCTTTTACAGAATACCCCGCCGCAAATCGCGGGGGCTCCCCCTTTAAAAAAATCACTGCGAAAAGGATGCGTCTATGCCCCGAAGACATGACATCAAGAAGGTACTGATCATCGGCTCCGGCCCCATCATCATCGGACAGGCCTGCGAGTTCGATTATTCCGGCACCCAGGCCTGCAAAGCCCTCCGAGGTCTCGGCTACCAGATCGTTCTGGTCAACTCCAACCCGGCCACCATCATGACCGATCCGGGCATGGCGGATGCGACGTACATCGAGCCTCTGACGGTGCAGGCCCTGACGGAGATCATCGAAAAGGAGCGGCCCGACGCCCTGCTGCCGAACCTGGGCGGCCAAACCGGCCTCAACCTCTCCTCGCAGCTTTCCAAGACGGGCGTCCTTGCCAAATACGGTGTCCGAATCATCGGCGTCGAGGCCGACGCCATCGAAAAGGGCGAGGACCGCATCATCTTCAAGGAAACGATGAAACGGCTCGGCATTGAGATGCCGAAAAGCGCCCCGGCATTCAGCGTCGAGGAGGCGGGAAAGGTCGCCGCCGAGATCGGCTATCCCATCGTTATCCGGCCGGCCTACACCATGGGCGGCACAGGCGGCGGTTTCGTCTACAACATCGAGGAGCTCCGCGTAATAGCCAGCCGCGGCCTTTCGGCCAGCATGGTCGGCCAGATCCTCATCGAGGAATCGGTGCTCGGCTGGGAGGAACTGGAATTGGAGGTCGTTCGCGACGCTAAAAACCAGATGATCACCGTCTGCTTCATCGAAAACGTGGACGCCATGGGCGTGCATACCGGCGACTCCTTCTGCGTCGCCCCCATGCTGACGATCGACCCGAAGTTGCAGGCGAGATTGCAGGAGTATTCCTACCGGATCGTCGAGGCGATCGGGGTGATCGGCGGGACCAACATCCAGTTCGCCCACGACCCCAAGACGGGCCGCGTCGTCATCATCGAGATCAACCCGCGCACCTCTCGGTCTTCGGCACTCGCCTCCAAGGCCACCGGCTTTCCGATAGCGCTCGTTTCGGCCAAACTCGCGGGCGGCCTCACGCTCGACGACATCCCATACTGGCGCGACGGGACGCTGGAGAAATACACCCCCTCCGGCGACTATGTCGTCGTGAAATTCTCCCGCTGGGCATTCGAGAAATTCAAAGGATCGATCGACAAGCTCGGCACGCAGATGCGCGCCGTCGGCGAGGTGATGAGCATCGGCAAGACCTACAAGGAGGCTTTTCAAAAGGCGATCCGCTCTCTCGAAAACGGCCGCCACGGCCTCGGCTTCGCCAAGGACTTCAACCAACGCCCCCTGCCCGAGCTCATGGCGATGCTCAACGAACCGTCCAGCGAACGTCAGTGGATCATGTATGAAGCGCTCCGCAAGGGCGCCACGGTGGACGAGCTTTTCGCCAAGACCTACATCAAGCCGTGGTTCATCCAACAGATGAAGGAGCTGGTCGACCTGGAAGAGCAGATCCTCACGTTCAAGGGAAAGACGCTGCCCGACGACCTGCTCGTCCAGGCGAAGAAAGACGGCTTCGCCGACAGGTATCTTGGCCGGCTGCTCGGCGTGCCCGAGGCGAAGATCCGCGAGCAGCGCAAGGGACTCGGCATGTTCGAGGCCTGGGACGCCCTGCCGGTCAGCGGCGTCGAGAACGCGGCCTATTACTATTCGACCTACAACCGGCCCGACCGGGTGCCCTCAAGCTCCCGCAAGAAAGTCATGGTCCTCGGCGGCGGGCCGAACCGGATCGGCCAGGGGATCGAGTTTGACTACTGCTGCGTCCACGCCGCCTTTGCCCTGCGCGAGGCCGGTTATGAGACGATCATGGTGAATTGCAACCCGGAGACCGTCTCCACCGACTACGACACCTCCGACAAGCTCTACTTCGAACCGCTCACCGTCGAGGACGTCCTGGCGATCTACGAGAAGGAGAAACCGGAGGGCGTCGTCGTCCAGTTCGGCGGCCAGACGCCGCTCAATATTGCGGGCGAACTCGCCGCCGGCGGCGTCAAGATTCTGGGCACCTCGCCCGACACCATCGACCTGGCCGAGGACCGCGACCGCTTCCGGAAGATGATGGAGAAGATGGGGATCGCCATGCCCGAATCGGGGATGGCGGCCAGTTTCGAGGAGGCCAGGGAGATCGCCGCGCGCATCGGCTACCCGGTGATGGTGAGGCCGTCGTTCGTCCTCGGCGGGCGCGGCATGGAGGTCGTTCACGACGACGAGATGTTGAAGCAATACGTCAACGCCGCCGTGGACGTGACGCCGGAGCGTCCCATCCTGATCGACCGGTTCCTCGCCAACGCCATCGAGGCCGAGGCCGACGCGCTCGCCGACGGCGTCGATGCCTTTGTGCCGGCCGTCATGGAACATATCGAGCTGGCCGGAATCCATTCCGGCGATTCCGCCTGCGCCATCCCGCCGGTGACTCTACAAGAGCGGCATATCAAAACAATCGAGGAATATACCCTACGGATCAGCCGCGAGCTGAAGGTCTGCGGCGTGATGAACATCCAGTACGCGATCCACCAGGACAAGGTGTATGTGCTGGAGGCCAACCCCCGCGCCTCGCGCACCGTCCCGCTGGTGTCGAAGGTGTGCAATGTCGCGATGGCCCGCATCGCCACGCAGCTCATGCTGGGGACGAAGCTCGCCGACCTGAAACTCCGACACAAGACCATCCCGCACATCGGCGTCAAGGAAGTCGTCCTGCCCTTCAACATGTTCCCCGAGGTGGACCCCGTCCTCGGCCCGGAAATGCGCTCCACCGGAGAAGTGCTGGGGATGGCGCCGACGTTCGGCCTGGCATATTTCAAGGCGCAGGAGGCGGCGCTGTCGCCGTTACCGCTTGCGGGCACCGTCTTCATCTCCGTAACCGATGGCGACAAACCCTTCATCCTCGAAACGGCGCGGAAATTCCAGGAGCTCGGCTTCCGTATCAAGGCCACCGGCGGCACCCGCGCATTCCTCCGGCAGAACGGCGTCAAGGCGGATTTGAGCTACAAGGTGCACGAACCCCACCGCCCGAACATCGTCGACGAGATCAAAAGCAATGAGATACAGCTCGTCATCAACACGCCGATCGGCAGGATGAGCGCGCACGACGACGCCTACATCCGCAAGGCAGCCATCAAATACAAAATTCCGTATGTCACCACGTCGGCAGCCGCGCACGCCTGTGTCGTGGGGATTCTCGAACATCGGTCCGGCGGGGCGGGCGTGAAATCGCTCCAGAGCTACCATCGTGACATTCAATAAACTGGCCGAGGAATCAAACGAACCGGACGTTCTCCTTGAAATCTTAGCGTAAATTGGGACAGAATGCTTCTGATGGCCGTGGAGACACGCGGAAATTTCATCCGAGGCGGCATATCTTCCCTTCACGATGCAAACCGGGTGAGAAAGGCCCCAAGCCCCGGGAAAACCGCCCGATCCCCCTCCCAGGCGTAGAGGAGGAGACCGATGTTCTGCCGCTTCAGCTTGTCCTGGAGGGCGTTTTCAGGGGCGCGGGGAAGGACCAGAACGATGATCGGGTTGTCGGGGAGGTCCAGAGCGCTGAGAATGAGCTGCGCCGCCCCCATGCGGAGGCCGGTAGGGGACATCTCCGTCAGGATCTGGAAGACCGCCTGGATCCGGCCTTCCCGGTTCATGGCCATCAGATCCCGTTCGCCGTCGTTTCCCGTCCGAAGACCGTGCCCGTTCAGGGCTTCGGACAGGTCCCGGATGACGAGACCGCGGTCGCATTCGGCGCCTGTCTCCCGTTCCAGTTCGCAATGCCGGGCGCCGATCAGGTCTTCGTGCACGCAAATCTCGTCGAAGGTCAGCTCGGCCTGGGGAGAGTGGGCGACGGCCGTCTCCTTGATCCGGGCGATCTTCCGGACGAACTGGGCGATCTGTCGCGCAAAGCGCGGGGAACTGAGGATGCCGATGACGGCGACGGGGGTCTCCTCGCCACCGTCGTCCATGATTTCCCACACCCCCCGATAGCGGTTTTCGAAGAGGGATTTTCCGATCCCCTTTCTGCCGCCGCCGAGCTTTCCCCGGTGGACGACGTAAATCCTGCCTCCATGGTCCTGGGCGAAGGCGCCGCCGGTCCGCCGGTCGATGCCGCAGAGGGGGAAATTGATCTCGCAGGTGATCGCGACGCCGGCGCCGCCCTCCGGCCGGCCGACGCCGAAGGCGTGCCAGTAGCGGCTCCCGGCAATCTTCCGGGAGAAGAACCAGATCCCGAGCCTCTCCGACCAGGAAACCGTCGCCTTCATGCTGGCGCCCGGGTGGCCCAGCTTGACAGGGATCTTTTCCTCCGTCAGGAGTCTGAAACCTCTGACGAACTGTCGCTGATATCTCCTGATGGCCGGCTCGTTTTCCACGATTCGCAGCATGGTGTTTCCCCTCCTAATCCAGCCGTTTCCGGAAACGCCCCACCGCCCCGGCGAAGACCGCGCTGCCGAGAACGGCCAGGGCGACGTATTGGGGCCAGAGGATTTGAAGCCCCACCCCCTTGAGGAAAATACCGCGGATGATGACGAGAAAATAGCGCAACGGGTTGAGATATGTCAACCACTGGACGACCCTGGGCATGTTCGCGATGGGAAAGACGAAGCCGGAGAGCATGAAGAAGGGGAGGATGAAGAAGAATGTCGTCATCATCGCCTGCTGCTGGGTCTTCGACACCGTCGAGATGAAAAGCCCGATGCCCAGGGTGCTCAGGAGAAAGAGGCAGACCGCGAAGGAGAGAGTCGGGATGCTCCCCGCCAGCGGTATCTCGAACCAGTAGAGGGCGAACATCATCACAAGGACCATCTGGCCGATCGCGATCATGGTATAGGGGATGGTCTTGCCGATGATCAGTTCGACCGGCTTGAGCGGCGTCACGATGAGCTGCTCCATCGTCCCTGCCTCCCTCTCCTTGATGATGGCGATCGAGGTCATCAAAAGCGAGATCAGCATGATGACAAAGGCGACGATCCCCGGGACGAAGAAGTTCTGGCTGTCGAGGTTCGGGTTGTACCAGGTCCGGATCCGGCCGTCGATCTTTCCGTATTTGAGTTCGCGCCCGTAGAGCTCCTGGATCAGTTCTCTGTTGAAGCGGTCGAGGACCATCGTCGTGTAGGCGATCCGGACGGAGGCCATGTTGCTCATCCCGCCGTCGGCGAGGATCTGGACGGCGGCCGTCTCCCCGCGGCGGATGCGGCTGCTGAAGTCGGGGGGGATCTTGATCCCCAGGTCGACCTTCCCCGCGAGGAGGAGACCCTCCAGTTCGCGGGGGGCGCCCGGCAGGTGGGTGACCCGGAAGATCCGGCCGGCGGTGAAGGCGTCGGTCAAAAGCCTGCTCTCCCTTGTCCGGGACTGGTCGATCAGGGCGACGCGGATGTCCTTGATGTCGTAGTTGACGACGTAGCCGAAGACGAGGAGCTGGATGAGCGGCGCCATGATCAGGATGGGACGGCTCCTCCGGTCGCGGAAGAGCTGGATGAATTCCTTGCGGACCATTTCCCGGATGCGGAGCCAGCTCATCTTAGAGTCCCTCCCTTTTCAGGACGATGCAGTTGGCGATCGTGAGGACGAGAAACATCCCCGTCAGGATCGCGAGATCGGGCCAGAGGTAGGCGAGACCCAGGTCCCGGAGATAGATGCCGGAGAGGATGTCGATGTAGTAGGTCGCCGGGACGATCCGGGTGATCGCCTGGAGGACCTTCGGCATGTTGATGACCGGGAAGACGAAATTCGACAACAGCAGCGAGGGGAGGTAGGTGAGCAGGACGGCCATTTGGTTGGCGACCATCTGGGATTTCGTGACCGAGGAGATGAGTAGCCCCAGCGTCAGGGCGACCAGGAGGTAGATCGAGGAGGCCAAAATCATGAGCCAGAAACTCGCCTTCATGACGATCCCGAAGAGCACCTGCCCCATGAGGACGGCGATGAGGACGTCCGTCAGTCCGATCAGGAAATAGGGGATCGCCTTTCCCGTGAGCAATTCCCCGGCGCGTACGGGGAGCGACCGGAGCGTCTCCATCGTCCCGTTTTCATACTCCCGGGCGATAACCAGCGAGGTCAGCATCGCCCCGACGATCATGATGATGATCGCGATGATCCCCGGGATGATGAAGTTCCGGCTCTCCAGATCCTCGTTGAACCAGACCCGGATTTGCCCCTCCACGGGGGGCCGGATCTTCTCCATCCCCTGGCGGTTCAGAAACTCGCCGAGGAGTTTCCGGTTGTAGTTTTCGATGAAGCCGGTGATGTATGCCCGGGCGATCCCGGCGAAGTTGGGATCGCTCCCGTCCAGGAGGACCTGGAGGGTTGTTTCGCGGTCCGCCCGGAGATCGGCGGTCCAGCCGGCGGGGATGATGACGGCCATCGTCGCCAGGCCCTGGTCGAGCGCTTCCGTCACGGCCGCGGCGTCGGGGAGATGGGCGGCAATCCGGAAGTAGTGGGAGGCGCCGAGACGGTGAAGGAAGTCGCGGCTCAGGTCCGTCTGTTCCCGGTCGACGACGACCGTCTCGATATGCTCCACGTCGAGGCTGAGCGCATAGCCGAACAGGAGGATGAGGAGCAGCGGGATGGCAAAGGCCAGATAGAGGCTCCTGAAGTCCCTGAGCAGGTGATAAACCTCTTTGCGGGCGATCGCCCGGATGTTCCGAAGATTCATGCGGCCTCCCTTCCGTCTCTTCCGGACATCAGGGAGACGAAGGCGTCGTTGAGGTCCGCGTCGGGTCGTCCGGGGCAGGCTCCGCGGATGATCTCCTCCGGGCTGCCCGACGCGACGATCCTCCCCTCGTTGATCATCACTATCCGCCCGCAGTTACGCGCCTCGTCCATGTAGTGGGTCGTTACGAAGACGGTGATTCCCTCGTCGGCGAGCCGGCCGATAAAAGTCCAGAAGTGGCGCCGGGTGATCGGGTCGACCCCCGATGTCGGTTCGTCGAGAAAGAGGATCCGGGGCCGGTGGAGGAGGGCGCAGCCCAGGGCGAGACGCTGGCGCCAGCCCGGTGGGAGCTCGCGGGTCAGGCGGTTTCTGACCTCTGCAAGCCGGGTCATGTCGAGGACCCACTCTCTGCGCTCCGTCCACTGACTCTCCGGCACGCTGTAAACCCCGAGATAGAAGCGGAGGTTCTCCATGGGGGTCAGGTCCTCGTAGAGGGAGAATTTCTGGGACATGTAGCCGATCGCGTGCCTGACCTCCTCCGCCTCCGTGACGATGTCGTAACCCGCCACCTTTCCCTCGCCGGATGTCGGAGAAAGTATCCCGCAGAGCATCCGGATCGTCGTCGATTTCCCGGAGCCGTTGGAGCCGAGAAAGCCGAAGATCTCGCCGGGCCGGACCGAAAAGGAGATCTTGTCCACGGCGGTGAAAGCCCCGAAACGTTTTTCGAGCTCCCGGACCTCGATGGCTTCAGAGTTGTGATTATCAGAGTTTGAAGGTGTCATGTTCCAACTCCCCGTCCGCCTCCTGGATGCGGTGGATGATCGCCTCCTCCAGATTCTCGAAACGGGCGCGGATCTCCGCCGGGGAGGCCGTCTCCAGGAGCGCCGCCCGGTGCATCAGTCCCAGCCGGTCGCAACGCTCGCCCTCGTCGAGGTAGGCCGTGGAGACGATGATCGTCATCCCCTGTGCCCGCATTTTCCCCAGAATCTCCCAGAATTCCTGGCGGGAAACGGGATCGACTCCGTTCGTCGGTTCGTCCAGGATCAGAAGTTTCGGCTCATGGACGAGGACGCAGGCCAGCCCCAGCTTCTGCTTCATCCCGCCGGAGAGGTTCCCCGCCTGCCGGTCCGTGAAGGGCAGCAGGTTGGAAAACCCGAGGTAGAGGGCCTTCCGCGCCTTTCTCTCCGTACCGGTGATCCCGAAGATGTCCATGAAAAAATCGATGTTCTCCTCGACCGTAAGATCCTGGTAGAGGCCGAAGCGCTGGGGCATGTAACCGATGAGGGCCTTGACCTCCGCCTTGCGTGAGACCACATCCAGACCGCTGATCGTGATCCGGCCCGCGGCGGGTTTGAGCATCGTCGCCGCCATCCGGAGAAGCGTTGACTTCCCCGCCCCGTCGGAGCCGACGAGGCCGAAGATCGTTCCTTCCGGCACGGAGAGCGTGACTTCGCGGACCGCCTCCACGGCGCCGAAGCGGCAGGAAACCCCCTCGATCCGGACGAACGGGCCGCTTGCAGGGAATTCCTGCACGCCACCGGATCCCTGCGCTCCCGAAGCGTTCCTCCGATCCGGCGGGAGCTGCGGTTCCGCCCGTTTCGCTCCAGGCTGGGGACACGATGCGGCATCATGTCCCCAGTTCCGTTCAACGTAGCCAGGCATCGGCGGGCATCCCTGATTTCAGCTCATGCTGCGGGTTGGGGATGGACACCTTGACGAGATAGACCAGCTTGACCCTCTCCTTCCGGGTCTGGATGATCTTGGGCGTGAATTCCCCCTCGGGTGAGATGAAGGTGACCCTCCCCGCGTAGGTTTTGTCGGGGAAGGTGTCGACGCGGACCTCCACCTTCTGCCCCGGCTTCACCTTGCCGATCTGTGTTTCGTCGACGAAGAGTTTCAGATCGACCGTGGCGAGATCGGAGAGGGTCAGGACCTCCCGTCCCGGGGTGACCACCTCCCCCGGTTCGATGCTGCGGCTGGTGATGATTCCCGCCCGGGGCGCCCTGAGTTGCGTATAATCGAGCTGGATCGCCGTCTGGTCGAGGGCCGAACGGGCAGCGGCGACGATCGAGCGGGCCGCCTCCACCTCTCTTTTCGCCGCCCCGATCCGGACGAGGTTGCTCCGGGCCTGGTTCAGGAGGGCCTCTCCTTCGGCCACCCTGGCCTCGGCGGTCAGAATCGTTTCCTCCCGACTCCCCTCCCGGGCGAGATCGTAGGTCTCCCTGCTCCGCTCGTATTCCGGGAGGGCCGTTTCGTAGCGGAGGCGGACGGCGTCCCGCTCCTTCTCCGAGACGGTCCCCCTTTTGAAGAGGGTCTCATAGCGGGCCGCGTTCTTCTTTGCGTCTTCCATGACGGAGGCGGCGCTCTGCATTGCCTGCTTCGCCCGGGCGATCTCCTGCGTTCGGCTGCCGGCCTTGAGCTCGTTCAACTGCGATTTCAAGGCGCGGAGGCCTGCCTCGGCCCGTGCCTCCTCCGCGGGAAGGGTCTTTTGATAGACCATCAGCAGGGTTTCCGCCTGTTCACGGTTCTTCAGGGTTTTTTCGAGAGAGGCCTTCGCCTGTTCGAGGCGGGAACGGAACTCAGCCGGGTCAAGTTCGGCGAGGAGCCGGTCTTTCACGACGGCCTCCCCCTCTCGCACCTCCACCCTGAGCACTCGACCGCCGGTCTGGAAGGCGAGATGGGACTGTGTGGCCTCGACGGTCCCCGAGTAGTAGAGCTCTCCCTGCCGCGCCTTCTGCTGGCCGAGGTAGACGAAGAGGCCCGTGCCGATGAGGAGCGCCAGCACGACAATGATGACGATGCGTTTCTTCAAGGAACACCTCCTCGATATAGAGATGGGTTGTTCCATACCATTTTCTCGTTGAAAAGGTAAGGCCCCCTTTTTATTTGATAGCGATTTCTCTTGACGGACGCCGTTGACGTCATTGCCAGGAATCCCCACCTGGACGGGCATATCAAGAAGTAGAAGGGGGATCTCAAGTACATGCATCGTTTCCGCAAGGGCGATCTACGTCCCCTTTATGAGATCGACGATGCGCAAGAAATTGTGTGGGTCAAGACCATCGAATGAAGAGGATCGGCATACAAATAAAGGTCATTCGGTTGGTGCATCCTTCCTGTAAGGGAGCGTATGGCAATTTTAATGAAAGTTCACTGTTTCGAATGGGAATCATCAATGATCACCCGACAATATCGCAAGGAGTATCTGATGGCGCACTTTCCAGCGGAAAATTTCCCCCTTGACTATCCATTCGCGTAAGAGTAAGCGCAAATAAAGTGCGTTTCATTTCTTGCGTGAAGTCATCGGGCCATTTTTGACTGCCACGCGAATAGTGGAAAGGAGATTCATTGTGCCCAAGAATGCTACCCTTCCCCCAATAATCCGTATTCTTGCCCTTGTCTTTTTTATTCCTTGCCTGATTGGCTTATCCGGTTGCGCCACATCCCCCCTAATTAGAGATGCCAACAATCCATATGGCGCACAACGCCCCTATGGACGCCATCCGGGAATTGATTTCATCGTGAGCATCGGGACTCCTGTTATCGCTCCTGCAGACGGGAAAGTCACAGAAATACGCAAGTTCGAAGGCTCTCAACCTTGGCAGGGCGGCTGGATCGTTCGGGTCTCACACGCCGACCAATCCCATTCACAGTATCTTCACCTTAGTGAGATATATATCGAGCTGTGCCAATCTTTGACGCGAGGCCAGTTGATCGGTCTCTCCGGCGCACCCAACATTGGCAAAGCCCACCTTCACTTCTGCATTTGCGCGTCCGCAGGGCGCTGCATCGATTTCTCGGAGACCCTTGACCCGGATAATTTCTGGCTAGGGGGCACGCCTCAATGCTTCAGGCCCGGCTATGATTACTCGGCCAACTCACAGCGTGAGTTGACGCTTCCGCTGGCGTGTGGCGATTATGCTCAGGAACTCATCGCTCGCATCAAGACTACGGGCTCCAAAAGATAATTTCATGCGATCGAGATTTCTAAGGCAGCCTACCATGCGCATGCAGAGAGACCTTCGCAATCGGGTTTCGCCCGCTTGTTCGGCCTCTGATGCGCGTCGGTTACCACATTTCAAATGGAAATTATCAGCAACGGGATTTTTCGGCATCATTTAGTTGTAGGGTATGCCGTGTAAAACGTATGACTTGTCGGTTAAAGTCCGACCATGGGAGTTCGGTAGTTTCGCCCATGTAGCTGGAGGGAGGTGTAAAGGGTAACCTGAAGCATTAAGTTTCCTGACAA